>OGQA01001676.1_pt1 | contig 10427 bp, 5 predicted proteins | sample 1553011 | NCBI WGS metagenome assembly OGQA01 (sample SAMEA2580256, study PRJEB22360) | human gut metagenome | biome: human gut; feature: human-associated habitat; material: faeces | place: Denmark | collected 2008/2010 | reverse complement strand
CCTTGCTGCGCGCCTGGCGGGAACCTCAAACAGCAAACCCGCCGCTGTTACCTCCGTTGTGCAGACAAAAAAGGCGGAGAAAGCCCCGGCGCTCTACGACCTGACCACGCTCCAGCGGGATGCGAACCGCTTGCTTGGGTACACGGCGCAGCAGTCGCTGGATTATCTGCAAAGCCTCTACGAAAAGAAGCTCTGCACCTACCCCCGCACCGACAGCCGCTATCTCACCGACGATATGGAGGGCGGCGTAAACGCGCTGGCGCTGTGCTGCGCGGGCGTCTGCGGCACGGAGCCGCCCGCAGCCGTCTATTCGGGGCAGGTGTGCAGCAGCAAAAAGGTCAGCGACCACCATGCCGTCGTTCCCACGATGGCGGCGGGCGAAACGGATTTGGAAACCTTGCTCGCAGGCGAACGGGAGATCCTGCGCCTTGTTTCCCGTCAGGTGCTTATGGCGGTCAGCGCGCCCTTCGTCTATCTGGAGACCGAGGCAAGGCTGGACTGCGGCGGAAATGTCTTTGCCGCCAAAGGGAAAACAATCCTTAATATGGGTTGGAGGGCATACACGGAAAAGGGCAAGCAGGACAGCACCCTCCCGGAGCTTTCCGAGGGACAGACGCTTCCCATTTCCTCCTGCGCGGTCAAAGAGGGAAAAACGACCCCGCCAAAGCACTTCACCGAGGATACGCTGCTCTCCGCTATGGAGACGGCGGGCAAGGAGGATATGCCGGAAGATGCCGAGAGAAAGGGATTGGGAACCCCCGCGACCCGGGCGGCTGTCATTGAAAAGCTGGTGGCCACGGGCTTTGCGGAGCGCAGAAAGGCGAAGAAATCTGTACGCCTCGTTCCCACCGAAGCGGGCGTTTCCCTCATTACCGTGCTGCCCGAACAGCTCCAGTCCCCGCTGCTCACCGCCGAATGGGAGCACCGCCTCAAGGAGATCGAATGCGGCGAGCTGGGCGCGGACGAGTTCCTCGCCGGCATCTGCGATATGGTCGCAGCGCTGGTTCGGGACGCTGCGCCTGTGGACGGCGCGGAGGTGCTGTTCCCCTCCGGCAGACCCGTTGTGGGCAAATGCCCCCGCTGCGGCGCAGAGGTCACGGAGAGCAAAAACGGCTATTTCTGCGAGAGACGGAGCTGCAAGTTCGGGCTGTGGCGGGACAACCGCTTCCTTGCCGCCAAGAAGATCAGCCTGACAAAGAAGATGGCTTCCTCGCTCCTGACGCAGGGACGCGCCTACGCCAGCGGTATCTACTCCGAGAAAACCGGCAAGACCTACGACGCATTCATCGTGCTGGAGGACGACGGCGCGCGTTCCTCCTATAAGCTGGACTTCACCAAGTGACCCTTGCAGGCTCCCGCACGGGCGTTTCATTCCCCTGCGGGAGCCGCTGTTTTTACCATGATCCAAAGGAGGTATGCACGAAATGGCTGAAAAACAGACCAACAAGGAACGGCTCAAGGACATCACCGACAGCATCGAGACGGGCATAAAGGAGCTGTTTGAGAGCGACAAATACAGGCAGTACCTTGCCACCATGAGCCGCTTTCACCGCTACAGCGTCAACAACACCATGCTCATCTATATGCAGCGCCCCGACGCCACCCATGTGGCCGGCTTCAACAAATGGCGCGACCAGTTCGGAAGGAGCGTCAAAAAGGGCGAAAAGGGCATTAAGATCATCGCCCCCACGCCCTTCAAGAAGAAAATCGAGCAGCAGAAGTTAGACCCCGACACCAAGCTTCCCCTGCGGGACGAGAACGGCGATATTATCACGGAGGAAAAGACGGTGCAGATCCCCATGTACAAGCCCGTGGTGGTGTTCGACGTGCAGCAGACCGCAGGCAAGCCCCTGCCGGAGCTGGCGGCGAACCTTACGGGGGACGTGCAGAATTACGAGGTGTTCATGGAAGCTCTGCGCCGCAGTGCGCCCGTCCCCATCTGCTTTGAGAAGCTGGCGGAGAATATGGACGGATACTTCTCCGTGGACAAACAGCGCATTGTCCTCAGAGAAGGCATGAGCGAGGTACAGACGGTCTGCGCCGCCGTCCATGAGATCGCCCACTCCAAGCTCCACAATAAGGACGAAATCGGAGAAAAATATCAGGAGATTGAGCTGTTCGGCAAGCCCGCGCTGTTCTCCAACGGGCGCATCGACCGGGATAAGCTGCCGGAGGGCTTGTATGTATATGACCTGCGCGGCTCGGATTACGATCCGGGTATGCCGGTAACGCTTGAAAGCCATGTCACCGTCAATCACGCCGCCTCTGTCATCACAGCAGCGCCCATTGAGCTGCCGGAGCAGGGCTTTTTGTATCTGGGCGAGGACGGGCTGAACTTCACGGGCGGCGAGCAGACCGTGAAGGAGTTTTGGCACGCACAGTACCCGGAAAAGGCAAAGCTCTCCCGCGCCGCCGAGGAGATTCAGGCGGAGAGCATCTCCTTCGCCGTCTGCGCCTATTACGGCATTGAGACAGGCGAAAACAGCTTCGGGTATCTGGCGACCTGGGCAAAGGACAGGGAGCTGACCGAGCTTCGCGCATCGCTGGAGACCATCAACCGAACCTCATCCTCCCTGATTACGGATATCGACCGCCATTACGCGGAAATCTGCAAGGAGCGCGGGCTGGACAGGGAGACGGAGAGCCTTGCCGCCCAGCCTGTGCAGGAGATCGCCGTGCAGGAGCCGGAGCCGGTCACAGCGCCGGACAACGGCTGCGTCCCCGATCCTGCGATTTCTGTTGAGAGCATGAACGCCTACGGCTACACCGATTCCAATATGCTGCCGCTGACAAAGGAGCGTGCGCTGGAGCTCATGGAACGGGACGTGAGCGTGTATATGCTTCACACCGACAACACCGAGGCCATGGCCTTCGATGCGGAGGAAATCCGCAGCTTTGACGGCATCTTCGGCGTGGAAGCCTCCGAATGGGAGACGATCAAAGACCGCCTTGCGCCTACGGACTATGAAAAGGCGTTTCTCGACAACCCCGCCGACAGCTTTGCCATCTATCAGCTTCGGGATAATGATAATACGGCGCAGCTCCGCTTTATGAACGCCGAGTATCTGGCACAAAAGGGGCTTTCCATTGAAAAGGAAAATTACGCCGCCGTCTATGCGGGAAACCTTGACCGCAGGGGCGATACGCAGGACAGGTTGGACGTGCTGTATGAGACCTTCAACATCCGCCGCCCGGAGGATTTTCGCGGCCACAGCCTGTCCGTCAGCGACATCGTGGCGCTGAAGCAGAACGGCGTGGTATCCTGTCATTACGTGGATTCCCGGGGCTTCAAGGCGCTGCCCGACTTCCTAAAGCCGGAAAACTATCTCAAAAACGCGGAGATGGCCATGGAGGACGACTACGGCATGATCGACGGCGTTATCAACAACGGGCCGAAGCAGACCGTGGCAGAGCTGGAGGAACAGGCAAAGTCCGGCAAGCCCATCTCCCTCATGGAGCTGGCGCAGGCGGCGCGCCGGGAACAGGCGCAAGCGCCCCGGCAGGAGAAGAAGCCCTCCGTGCTGGCAAAGCTCTGTCCTCCCGTCAACGAGCCGAAAAAGACAGCGCGTTCAAAGCGCGCGGAAAGAGAGCTGCTATGATGAATTTTACCAACGATGAAATGAACCTCATGTGCATCTACCAAAGCGACAACCGCAGCGGGCTGATTGCCGCCCTCACCGAAATGCGCGGATACCTGGACGAGGACGAAGCCGAGCTGCGGGAGCTGACCGACAGCACCGTGCAAAAGCTCAGCGAAATCACCGACGAGGACTTTACGGAGCTGGAGCTGGTGCCGGACTTCGACACGGACGAATAAGGCGGATGCGGCGGGAGCGGCTTTCGGGTCGCTCCCGTTTTGCTTTCACGATTCTATTTCCCAAAATCGAAAAAATATTGATTTTGGGAAATAGATGGTGATGCTTCGCTTGTCTGCACTGCCGCATTGTTGGACAAAATGCGTGTGTCCGCAAAAATGTTCAATAGATGCGGTTTGCCCTTCTCTTTACAAAAATGTCCGTTCGAGTGCGTAACATCCCCGGAAAACGCACAGAATGAGCAGGAAAGAATCCGCACTATTTTTTGAAATCACTTGATTTTCACCGGATAGTTGCGTATAATAAGACTGCGAGGTGAAAATATGATAAAGACAACAGCAATGCTACTGGAGGAACTGCGGGAATACGGTTCTCCGAAGTCAAAGTTAGCGCGTATGGCGGAGCGGGGCGAATGCTTTCCCATTACAAGGGGGCTATATGAAACTGACCGGAACGCTCCTGCGTACCTGCTTGCGGGCAGTATTTACGGACCTTCATACATTTCCTTTGAATATGCCCTCAGCCGCTACGGGCTGATTCCCGAGGCGGTATATGCCGTTACCTGCGCCACCTTTGAAAAGAAAAAGAAAAAGAAGTATGAAACGCCCTTCGGAACCTTCACCTATCGGGATGTGCCGTCCGAGGCGTTCCCGCTGGGGATTCGGCTCGTGCAGGAGGGCGATTATTTCTATCGGATCGCAGAGCCGGAAAAGGCTCTGTGCGACCAGCTCTATACTATGCCGCCCGTACCGAACACACAGGAGCTTTTCCGGCTGCTGACGGAGGATTTGCGGATTGAGGAATCGGAGATTGGGAAGCTGGACGGAAATAAGGTTTGGGAATACAGCGGAGCGTATCATTCCACGAACGTAAAGAAGCTCTGCTCGCTTTTAAGGAGGCTTTGACATGAACAGCGCCATTGAACAGATGCTGAAAAGCTACCATGTAGAGAATATCTACGACAGAAAGAACGCAATGAAGGAGATCATGCAGGAAATTGTGCTCTGCGGCTTGTCCCGTGCGGGCTTCTTCAAAAAAGCGGCGTTCTACGGCGGAACCGCCCTGCGAATCTTCTACGGTCTCGACCGCTTTTCCGAGGATCTGGATTTTTCGCTGGAAGCGGAGGATTTGGACTTTGACCTGACCGCCTACTTTCCCGTGCTGGAGAAGGAAGTGAAAGCCTTTGGGCTGAACGTGGAGATTCAGGAAAAGGAAAAGACAAAAGAAAGCACCATCCGCTCCGCCTTTCTGAAGGGGAACACGAAGGAACATCTCCTGCTGTTCTACGCGGATGAAAAGGTGGCGGGAAGCGTAGCGAAGAATGAAGCGGTCAAGATTAAGTTCGAGGTGGACGTTAACCCGCCCGCCTTCGCCTCATTCGAGCACAAATACCGGCTGCTGCCCGTTCCGTATGAGGTGAAAATGTATGATATGCCCTCTCTGTTTGCAGGGAAAATCCATGCTGTCATCTGCCGTGCGTGGCAGAGCCGCATCAAGGGCAGGGATCTTTACGACTATGTATTCTATCTTTCAAGGGGTGCGGCCGTCAATCAAAAACACCTTCGGGCACGATTGATTGATTCCGGATATATTTCTGCCGATGCGGACTGTTCCTTGCCGAAAATCAAAGCGATGCTGGCGGAACGCTTCGACAGTATCGATTACGCACAGGCAAGGCAGGATGTGGAGCCGTTCATTCACGATTCCTCCGTGCTGAATATCTGGAGCGCAGACTTTTTCAAACAAATCACGGAGGGACTGACTGCGGTATAGTCCCCGACTGAAAACCGAATACCGCCCTTACATAGAGCGTCCGTTCCGGGCGCTCTAAATTTATGCCATGAAGGAGGAACAATATGCCGAGCAAGCTACAAACGTATATGCAGATGGCGGACGAGGCGCAGCGGCAGATCACCGGCAGCTACCGGGGCTGGACGGGCTTTCTCACCACCGCCGCAAGGCTGTACAAATACCCCTACGCCGAGCAGGTCATGATCCACGCCCAGCGTCCGGACGCCACCGCCTGCGCGGAGTACGACTTCTGGAACGAAAAGATGGGCCGGTATGTCCGCAGGGGCTCCAAGGGCATCGCCCTCATCGACAGCAGCGGCGAAAGGCCGAGGCTTCGGTATGTGTTCGACGTGTCGGACACGGGCGGCAGAGAATTTCCCAAGAGCCGCTATCTGTGGGAATACCGGGAGGAACATGCGGATGCGGTAAGCGCCATGCTGGAGAGCCGCTACGGTGTGGACGGAAAAGGAGGGCTCCCTGACCAGCTTGAGCGCATCGCGTCTCAACTTGCGGAGGAATACTGGCGGGACTATAAGCGGGATATCCTCGCCATCGTTGACGATTCCTTTCTTTACGGGTATGATGAGTTCAACGTAGGAGCGGCCTTCCAAAGCGCCGCCGCCGTCAGCATCGCCTACTCGCTCATGTCCCGTTGCGGGCTTGAAGCGGACGACCGCTTCGAGCATGAGGACTTCCTGAGCATCTTCGATTTCAACACCCCGGAAGCCGCCGCCGAGCTGGGCACGGCGGTGAGCAGGATCAACGGAGAGGTGCTGCGGCAGATCGAAGTCACCATCAAGAATTACGAGCGCGAGAAACTCGCGGAAAGGAGCCATAGCCATGACAGAGCTGACCTACACCAAGAACGGGGACTACCTGATTCCCGACCTGACGCTGAGCGAAACGCCGGAGGACGCGAGACCCCTGGGCAAGTACGGGAGACTGCGCAGGAGCTACCTTCAGGAGCACAGACCGGGGCTGTACAGCCGTCTGGTGCTGTCAGAGAAGCTGTTCCCGCATCTGCGGGAGATCGACGAGACGGCGAACCGGAGGCTGGAGCAGATGATGCCGGAGCTGATGAAGTCGGCGGGCGTGACGGAGGAGCTGAAAGCCCGCGATCAGATGAAATGGGTGGGGCTGATGAACAGCCTGAAAGCGCAGGCCGAGGAGATCATCCTCAGCGAGCTGGTGTACAACTGACCAATGACGCGCCGGAAGCGGAACCGGCGCAGCCTCCGATACCGCAGGCATACCAACTGAGCCTGTTCCCCACGGAGGATGAGCAAATCGCATATATCGCAGAAGCGGAGAGCTACACGCCCTCCGCTTTTTCCATGTCCATCCCGCAGTCGGATATCGACCACATTCTGCGCATGGAGGGCAACGCCGACTATGCCCGAATGAAGATCGCCACGGAGTTCTCCAAGGGCAAGAGCGTGGAAGAAATCGCGGCGTTTCTTCAAAGCAGCTTCCACGGCGGCAACGGCGTCGTCACCGAAAACGGCAGATATTCCGCGTGGTACGCAGAGGACGGCATCCACATCGCCAATGGGGACGCGGCAAGATACCTGACCTCTGCAAAGGTCGTAAGCTGGCAGGAGGCGGCGGAGCGCATCGGACAGCTTCTCACTCAGGGCGAATACGCCGCCAATGTGGAGCTTGCGGAAGCGCCGGGGCATGAGCGCGCGGAGCTGGCGCAGTCTATCTGGTATCTACGACAGGATTTAAGCGAAAAGGCGCGGGCGCAGGGCTATCTCTCCTGCCTGTCGGATATGCGGGGCGGCGGTTTTCCGGAGGAAACGGCGCGGCTTGCCGAGCGGCTGAGAGACCCTGCGTTCCGCGAAGTCCTCATAGACGATTTTGCACAGCTCCGATCCGACTACCGGGAGGACAGGAGTCTGCTGCGCTTCCATCACCACAAGCCGGACAAAATCGAGCAGGGCCTGCGGGAGCTGTCCCTGCCCCGCAGGGAGTACCGCACCGAAATGGCGGAGATCCCCGCCGTGCAGCGTTTCATTACGGAGGACGAGATCGCCGCGACCCTGACCCGCGGCAGCAACATTGAAGGGAGCAAGGGGCGCATCTACGCCTATTTCAAAGAGAAACACAGCCCCAAAGAGCAGGCGGACTTCCTGAGAAAAGAATACGGCATCGGGGGGCATTCCCACGCAGTATCCGGCGCGTCCCACAGCGGTGAGGATCACAGCGGCAAGGGCGTCAGTCTGAAAAAGCAGGACTGTCCCGATGTGCAGTTAAAATGGAGCAAGGTTGCCTCCCGTATCTCCGAGCTGATCCGCAAAGACCGTTTCCTGACCCCGGAGGAAAAGACACAGTACGAGCAGCTTCAGCGGCAGACCGCAGCGCGAAGCGCAGCATGGAATGACTACAACGCCGTAAAGGAAGCCCACCCGGACAACATCGTCCTGTTTCAGGTGGGCGATTTCTTTGAGCTGTACGGCGAGGACGCAAAACAGGCGGCTGAGCTGCTGGATATGAACCTTACTACCCGCAGCATCCCCGGCGCTGGGCGCGTGGAGATGTGTGGTCTTCCGTCACACAATTTAGAGATGTATGTGGAGAAATTGCGCGATAAGTATGATGTGACGATTGCCGAAGCGCCGGGACCTGGCACGGAACGCCGCGTCTACGCCCTGCGCTCCGTTGACCATGAAGCAGAGGCCGCCATTGACGCATACGAAGCCGAGTTTGGCGCAGACGGTACGAGGGTATTCCGCGATCCTGCCGCAGAGCAGGCTCAGCCCACGGTGCAGGAGCTGTTCGAGCGATACCGTCTGAGCGTGGGCAACGCGCTTTCCAGGGATGAAGCGTTTCTCAACGCCTGCCGCAACTCTGACCGGGAGAACGCCTATCTGGAGGGCGCGGCGGCCATCAGGCGCATTGTCACGGAATCCGGTGATTTGCAGCTCACGCACCTCTATTTCGATATGCCCTCCTTCCACAACCGGCTCCATCAGGAGCTTTTGGATGAGATGTACCCCACGCTGGCGACCACAGTCACGCCCTCGCCCTACAAGGTCACGCAGGCGGACATCGACGCAGCCTTGCAGCGGTGGAACGGCAGGATTGAGAGCAAGCACGCAGTTGTCCGCTATATGAAGGCTCACGCCCGCGACCGGGACACCGCCGCATGGCTGGCGCGGGAGTACGGCTTGAAGGATATTTCCAAGCCGCTGCAAATCTCCGTGGGAAATTCCGAGCCGGTCACGCTGTCATGGGCGAAGGTGCAGCGGCGCATTGCGCAGCTCATTCAATCCGACAACTTCTACACCGAGCAAGAACAGGACAACTTTGACAATATTGACCCCATCGCCATCCGGGAAGCGCTCGCTGAGCGCGGCATTGTGGGCGGGCGCATTGTGGATGCGGAAGCTAATCGCAACAGCCCCTTCATCCGGCAGGTTATGGCGGACGTGGAGAGAATCGCGGCGCAGGAAGCACAGGAAAGAACGGCACAGCAGGAAGAACCTGCCCTCGACCCCGCAGACCGTTTCCATGTGGTAAGCCTTGACCGGGGCTTTCGTACCCTGTACGCCGTGTGGGACGACGAGACCCACGGCTACTATGTTGACGCGGACGGCGTGACCGAGGAATTTACAAGCGAATGGCAGGCAGAGGCGTACCGGCTGGAGCTGCAAGGACAGGCGGAGCAGGCGCTTTTAGAGCGGGCAAAGGGGCTAATCTCCGACTTCTGCCGGAGCGAATACGGCTCAGAGGTAGATTTCGGCGACCCGGCGAAGGTCGGCGTCGCCTACACCACCGTCACCGACGATGAGATTCCCGTTCAGGTGAACATCGACCTTGTGAATTTCCGGCTGGAGCGCTATCTGGACGGCGAGCATCTGGAAACCCGGCGGTACGCCTCTTTGCAGGAGCTTATTTCCAATGAGCTGGAAAACCTCGATTTCAGCGACCTCATTCATGTTTCGGATGAGGACGTGGAGCAATACCGATGGCACGCGCCGGAGGAAGCAGTTGCGGAAGCTCCCGGAACGGCTCCTGCCCCGCAGAGAGAACCGTTCCCGTATTCCGTAGGGGATACGGTGTATCTGGAAAACGGCAAGCCCTATATCATCGAGAGCATCGGCGTCTTTGATATTACCCTCAGCGACCCGACGCTTTTCTATCCCATCTCCCGCGCGGAGAGCAGGGAGAGCTTCGCGCGGCTCATGGAGCGGTATCCGCAGCCGGGAAAGGAACCTGCTTATACCGAGGAAACCGTGGCGGTATATCCCGGTGACAAAAACAACCTCCCCTATGATGTGGAGATTCGCACTCTGCGTTTTGACGAGCCGGAGATTGACCCGCCCGTCATGAGTGAAGAAGAACGATTGGCTCTGGAGCATGAGGGGGGGCGGCACTTTTGGAAATGGGCGAATTTGTACCCGACACCGATGACGCTATCTCTCAGGTCGAGATCGACGAGCCTTTCGCGCCGCTGCCGCCTGCGGAGAATTTCCGCATTTTGGACGACAATCTCGGCACAGGCGGTGCAAAGGAGAAATTCCGGCGCAACATCAAGGCAATCGCCACTCTGAAACAGATCGAAGCTGAGGGCAGAAACGCCACCCCGGAGGAACAGCATATCCTCTCCCAATACGTCGGCTGGGGCGGTCTTGCGGACGCTTTCGACCCGGAAAAGGCAGGCTGGCGGGTTGAATATGATGAGCTGAAAAATGCGCTATCCCCGGAGGAATACGCCGCCGCCCGCGCCTCTACCCTCAACGCCCACTACACCAGCCCCACCGTTATCCGCGCCATTTACGACGTGGTGGAGAACATGGGCTTCCAGACCGGCAACAT
>OGQA01001669.1_pt1 | contig 10449 bp, 10 predicted proteins | sample 1553011 | NCBI WGS metagenome assembly OGQA01 (sample SAMEA2580256, study PRJEB22360) | human gut metagenome | biome: human gut; feature: human-associated habitat; material: faeces | place: Denmark | collected 2008/2010 | reverse complement strand
AGGGTGGGGTAGCGCTTGTCCATCATCGGCTTTAACTCTTTGGTCAGCCCCTCCATGTATTCATGCCCGGTGCCCGCAATGCCGCCGAACCAGTCCGACTGGTAGGGACAGTATTCTTCCAGCCGCTTGTTGCCCTCGTGGTTGCACTCCGGTGCGGCAATGATCCAGTTGGGGTGGGCGTCACAGTATTCTTTCAGCCCCCAGCAGGTGCCGTATGTGGCGGTGGAGTCAAAAAACAGGTTGTGGCCGTCAAACATATAGAGTACGGGATATTTTTTGCCGGAAGTCTGGCAGTCATCCGGCAGGTAAACAAAAGTCCGGCGGGTCAGCCCGTACGGGGTAATGCTGACATCAAACGTTTCAACCATACAAAATCCCCCAATTCCAGCAGGGCAAACGCCCGGCCAAAAGATTGGTATTATTGTACCGCAAAAACCGATCTTTGACAACCGCCCGCAATCTGCCCGCTCTCGGTGGAAAACTATTGTCATGATTTGTGTCTTGACACATGACAACTTCGGCGGTACAATGCTGAAAGATATCTGAGAGGAGCAAGAGTATGGGAAAGCTTAAGGAATTTTTGAAGTGCAAGGACGTTGTGTTCTCGGCGCATCGCTATGGCATTGATGCTATGGGCGCTATGGCTCAGGGCCTGTTTGCCAGTTTACTGATCGGCACCATCATTAAAACGCTGGGCGAGCAGATCGGCCTGCAGTTTTTGGTGGATGCCGGTACTTTCGCCCAGAGCGTGGCCGGGCCAGCCATGGCGGCTTCCATCGGTTACGCCCTGCACACCCCGCCGCTGGTGCTGTTCAGCCTGATCGCTGTGGGCAGTGCTGCCAACAGCCTGGGCGGTGCAGGCGGCCCCCTGGCCGTATACTTTATCGCCATTGTTTCGGCAGAGTGCGGCAAGCTTGTCAGCAAAGAGACCAAAGTCGATATCATCGTTACCCCGGCGGTCACCATTCTGGTGGGCACGGGTCTGAGTGTGCTGTTTGCCCCTGCCATCGGCGCGGCGGCTTCTGCGGTAGGCAGCGTGATCATGTGGGCCACTGAGCTGCAGCCCCTGCTGATGGGCATTCTGGTTTCGGTGCTGGTTGGCATTGCGCTGACTTTGCCCATTTCCAGCGCAGCCATCTGCGCGGCGCTCAACCTGACCGGTCTGGCGGGCGGCGCTGCCGTTGCGGGCTGCTGCGCCCAGATGGTCGGCTTTGCCGTTATGAGCTTCCGCGAAAACCGCTGGGGCGGTCTGGCGGCGCAGGGCATCGGCACCAGTATGCTGCAAATGGGCAACATCGTCCGCAATGTCCGCATCTGGATCCCCCCTACGCTGGCCTCCGCCGTTACCGGCCCCATCGCCACGTGTTTGTTCAAGCTGCAAATGAACGGCTCGCCGGTGTCCTCCGGTATGGGCACCTGCGGCTTCGTGGGACAGATCGGCGTGTACACCGGCTGGCTTAATGACATCGCCAGCGGCACGAAGGCCGCCATCACCGGCTTTGACTGGCTGGGTCTGATCCTGATTTCCTTCGTTCTGCCCGCCGTGCTGACGTGGCTGTTCGCCATCCCCCTGCGGAACTGGGGCTGGATCAAAGACGGCGACCTGAAGCTGGATCTGTAAGGTAGGATAAACCATTTGACAAACTGCGGCCCATTGCCTATAATGGCAATAGAATTGAATCTGGTTGAGTGCCCCGTCCGCCGCAAAAAAGGCGACAGGGAGAATAGAAAATCGGGTGCAAATCCCGAACGGTGCCGCCGCTGTAATCGCGTAGGTATCACACAGGTGAAAACCGGCCATCGGGCAGCCGAGAAGGCGTGTGATGCTGTGGATGCGTAAGTCAGAAGACCTGCTCAACATGTTCGCCGCACGGTACGCAGCATACCGCAGGCGGCAGTCAACACGGAAAAACGGCCGTGGCAATGTAGCTTCATTGCCACGGCTTTTCTCTGCCCATTCCACCACGAAAGGAGGCCCGCATCATGTCCGATACCTTTTCCCGCTATCATCCGGTGGTGAATTTTCTGTTTTTCGCGCTGGTGCTGGTGTTCTCCATGGTGCTGATGCACCCGGTGTGCCTGCTGATCTCCCTGTTGGGCGCGGTGCTGTACGTCATTCAGCTCAACGGCCGCAAGGGCCTGCGGTTCAGCCTGAAGATCGCCCTGCCGGTGATGCTGCTGGCGGCCCTGGTGAACCCCGCCTTCAACCACGCGGGCATGACCATTCTGACCTATCTCCCCACCGGCAATCCCCTGACGCTGGAGAGCATCCTGTACGGCCTTGCGGCGGGATGCATGCTGTGCGCCGTGCTGCTGTGGTTCGTGTGCTACAACCGCGTTCTCACCTCTGATAAGTTTGTCTACCTCTTTGGCCGGGTGATTCCCGCCCTGTCGCTGGTGCTCAGCATGACGCTGCGGTTCGTCCCCCGGTTCAAACAGCAGATGGACACCGTGCGGCAGGCCCAGTTCTGCATCGGGCGGGACGCCAGCAGCGGCAGCGTGTGGCAGCGGGCGAGGAAGGCCGTTACCATCTTCTCCATCATGGTGACTTGGGCTCTGGAAAACGCCATCGAGACCGCCGACAGCATGAAAAGCCGGGGCTACGGCCTGAAGGGCCGCACCGCCTTCTCCATCTTCCGCATGGAGGAGCGGGATCGCTATGCCCTGCTGTGGCTGGGCTTCTGCGGCGTGTATCTCACCTGCGGCGCTATGGCCGGAGGACTGAAATGGTGGTACTTCCCGGCGCTGACAGGCGTGCTGATTCAGCCCATGACTGTCAGCTTTTATCTGGTGTATCTGGCCTTGTGTCTGACGCCGGTGATCTTGGACAGAAGGGAGGCGCGGATGTGGCGCTGTTCACCATTGAAAACCTGACATTTTCCTACCCGGAGCAGACCGTCCGTGCCATCGACGACCTGACGCTGACGGTGCCGGAGGGCGCGTTCGTGGTGCTGTGCGGCCCCTCCGGCTGCGGCAAGTCCACGCTGCTGCGGCAGTTGAAGCCTGCGCTGGCCCCTCACGGCGTCCGGTCGGGCCGCATCCTGTTCCGGGATACGCCGCTGGAGGACGTGGACGCGCGGACACAGGCCGCCCGCATCGGCTTTGTGCAGCAGTCTCCGGAGAACCAGATCGTCACTGACAAGGTGTGGCACGAGCTGGCTTTCGGGCTGGAGAGCTTGGGCGAGGACACCCCCACCATCCGCCGCCGCGTGGCGGAGATGGCGTCGTTTTTCGGCATCGAGGGGTGGTTTTATAAGGACGTGACGGAGCTGTCCGGCGGCCAGAAGCAGCTTTTGAATCTGGCATCCGTCATGGCCATGCAGCCGGACGTGCTGATCCTGGACGAGCCCACCAGCCAGCTTGACCCCATCGCCGCGTCGGACTTTCTGGCGGTGCTGGGCAAGATCAACCGGGAGCTGGGCACCACCATTGTGCTGACAGAGCACCGCTTAGAAGAAGCCTTCCCCCTGGCCACCACCGTGGCGGTGATGGACGGTGGGCGGCTGCTGTGTACCGGAACACCCGCGGAGGTGGGCCAGCGGCTCAAGGTCATGGGCCACCGGATGTTTCTCGCCATGCCCGCCGCCATGCGCATCTGGGCGGCGGTGGAGTCCGACGCGCCCTGCCCCGTCACCGTGCGGGAGGGTCGGGATTTCCTACAGGAGTTTGCATCCCACAAGCCCCTGCTGCCGCTGACCGAGGAGCCGAAGCAGCCCAAGCGTGAGCCGGTCATCACCGTAGAGGGCGCGTGGTTCCGCTATGAGGAAAACAGCCCCGACGTGGTAAAGGGTCTTGACCTAACGCTGGGCAGGGGCGAGTTTCTGGCGCTGCTGGGCGGCAACGGTGCGGGCAAGAGCACCACATTGAAGCTGCTCTCCGGGCTGAAAAAGCCCTATCGGGGCGATATTGTGGTGTCCGGCACGTTGGGCATGCTGCCCCAGAATCCCCAGACCTTATTTGTGAAGAAAACCGTCCGCGAGGACTTGTTTGAAATTTTCTCCGGCAGCAAGCTGCCTAAACGGCAACAGGAGGAGCGGGTGGCCCGGATGGTGCAGCTGTGCCGTCTGGACACACTGCTGGATCGCCACCCCTACGACCTCTCCGGCGGCGAGCAGCAGCGGGCCCCGCTGGCCAAGGTGCTGCTTTTGCAGCCGGAAATTCTGCTGCTGGATGAACCTACCAAGGGCCTTGACGCGGAGTTCAAGCAACTGTTCGCAGAAATTCTCCGCGCCTTGCTGGCACAGGGCGTCTCCCTGCTGATGGTGAGCCACGACGTGGAATTCTGCGCCCGGTACGCTCACCGCTGCGCGTTGTTCTTCGACGGCAGCATCGTGACAGAAGCATCTCCCCGTGCCTGATATATTCGCGGACATCCCAATGCAGTTCGGATAACTCGCCGGCCTTCAATAGACGCCGTGCCTGAGCCATGGTGATCTGATTGTTGACGGCGAACCTCGCATACCAGGCCAATATCTCTTTTTCAATCTCGCTTTGAGCCTGCTTAAAATAACGGTTAATTTCACTTGCTGCCAGCTCCGCCTTCTTTCGCAGGGCTCTTTCAATCAACTCAAACCTTATTTCCCAGTAATCTTTACTCTTCATTCTTTGGTTCCCTATTTGGAACTGCCCCGAAAGCGTTATGGTACTCATCGGCGGCAGCCTGTTTTTCAGCTTCAAGTCTTGATAGCTCCATCTCAATGTCTGTTGTCCACGGATGTTGTTCCACGATTGTTTCAGCCGACAATATCCCGACAGATTTCCCACAATTATCAATGCTTTCACTTTCATTGATCAGAATATCCCGATTGAAGACAATAGTTATATCCTCATTGGTGAAATCACCCTTGCCGGTATTGATCAGGTGATGATTGATGAACCAAAGCAGTTCCTCAAAAGCCGCCTGAAATTCGGTTTCCATACCATTTGCATCCAGATCTATGTCGCTGTACATGGATTGTATATTCATTTGATTGGGATTGCCGGAAAGCCTGTCGTCTTTCGCATCGTATCCACGGGCGTTTTCAATCAAAGCTTTTTTAAAAAGCTCAAGGATTGATTTGTAGTTTTCCGAGTTCACATCTACAGTTAATGTACTTACGCCACCCTTAGCGCCATCTCCGGTTCGTACCTTAACAGCCCCATATGTTGCAAGGTTGCGTCTGAACTCTCCCAGGTTTTCGCCGTCATAGTTTTCCAGAACCAGTATGGTGTTCCTTGCGTCCTCCTGCATATTGTTTTCGAAGTCCGACAGCATGGTGTTGATGCCGTCCTGCAACGTCTTTACACGGTTGATAAGCGGTATTTCCTGTTTGTTAAACTTAAATGCAATAAGAGGGATGCTGTCCCAGTTATACGCTATTAAGCCGCCCCTTTCGTCCTCCACTTTGAAGTAAGGATCGTGATCGCCTAGTTCAATATCAGGCACAAGGGTATTTCCATCAAGAATGTATCTATGTATTCCATCATCTTTGAATATTTCAACTTTTTCCGCGACCCTTTTGGCGTATCCATCCCATACCTGCTGCAGGTAAAGCCTGGCTGCGCAATCCAGGACTGTATGATCATCGTCCCGCCAAAACGGCAAGATTTCATACGGGGGGAACCTCCTGAAGCATAACTCGCCGGCGTTATTATAATATACAAACAGCCAGCCAATTCCGCCGTTAACACTGTCCTCGCCAACGTATTTCAGGAGCCTTTGAAACGACCTGTCTAACGTCCGGTTAAGCAGGCTAGCGTATGCCTTATTTTTGCAGTTTACTGTAATCGGCTTCCCGAGCAGATAATTAACTTTTTGGTCAACCGCCTTTGCGTACTGATTATCAACGATTTTATTGTTCGGCAGATTCTCTACAATCTGCATGTGGCCATCTTCTCCGATTACAGTTCTTTTTCTGTCCAGTATATCGTGCTTGCCGACATAATAGCGTTCACCTATAATTTGATTTAACCTCTGCTGACTGTTTTTCCATTCATGTATTTCCAATGCAAAAAACTGAAGCTCGGTAAGGCCTGCGCCCTCTTCTATTAGGCGCTTAATTCGTTCTGTTTCGTTTAGGAACATTATTGCATATCTCCTTATTTAAAACTAAAAGCCGGACCGATGATTATATCCTCCAGCCCATAGCGCATGGCGTCCATCAGATGATTATAGCCATCAATAGGGGCGTTGATCTTGCTCCCAAATCTATCCTCATCCCATGTGTAATTGCTCATCTCGGTCAGGAAGTTTACACAGCGGGGGTGAATGATTATTTTATAGCCCTGAATATACTGAATCCCATTGTTTACGCTGTCTTTGCCCTTTCGGGCCCTGGTGATCCGAGAAAGGCCAGCTTCCCGAAGCTCATCAATGCTTTTCGGCTCGGCTGAATCGGCCTTGATGCGTTCCTTGCTATAACCCATGCTGGTCACTTTTTTCGCAATCATTTGGTTTGTTAGAGCTTTTTCGTATAATTCATCAAATACCCAGATATTCTTTTCCTCAACACTGACAAGGCCACAGAAAAGTGCTGTCGGATCATTGGTATAACCAAAATCAAGTCCAAAAACTGATTTCACATCGGTCCTGGCGCTGATTTCTGTCACATTAAAGTGTTCTTCCCTCCAGTTCTCATATATTAATCCATCCACAATCCCCCAGTCCCCCAGACCGGCTACGCGATACCGGCGAGGGTTGTTTTGCTTCATGGTCTCAAACACCTTTAAATCAGCAGCGTCTAGCCACTCATTGCACATATAATTGGTGGTCATCGCCAAAATGTCCGGCGAGGGCTCGGCATCAAAAAACCTTTTCTTGATCCAGTGCCGTTCATTCCACGGATTAAATGTCAGGGTGATTTGCTTGAACAGTCCGGTTTCCGGCGGAATGGCCCCGCGTATGCTTTCGTCCAGCATATTGAAGTCTGCCTCCTTGCTGATCTCATATGCCTCCTCAATCCACATCCAACACAGATAGCCCGTTTCGACAGTAATTGACGCCACCTTTAATGGATCATCAAGGCCTCTGAAATAGATTTTCTGGCCAGTAGGTTTATATGTGAGTTCAAGCGGGCTCTCCTTTACTTCCCAAAAAGCGTCTACGCTTAACCGGTGTATTGCCCATTTCAATTCGGTGAAACAGCTATCCTTCAAGGTTCGGAAAACCTTGCGAACAACGAGCGTGTTGGCCTGGGGATATTCCATCATACGCTTGATGATGTTCAGCGCTGTGGTTTTGGACTTTTTCGAAGCACGGGAACCCTTGCATACACGATACCGGCCCTTAAACCGCCAGAATGTGCCGTACCCTCTGCCAACAACCTCAGGCAGATTGATAACTTTTGATTTAGGATTAATCTTCAATTTGATCATCGCCAACTATAATGACAGGGACAGTACCGTCCAGTTTAACTTTATCTGCAAACATCCCCAGATGCTTTCCGCACAGTTCCAGGGCTTTCAGCTTGTCGGCCAGGCGGACTTCGCGTTCTATGGCCTGTTCGATGATCGGTTCGCCGTCTTCATCAAAGTCCTTGTGCGGGACATATTTGACCTTCATTCCGGCGATCGCGGCCAGGTCGTCCTTGATGGCGTCAGGCTTCACTTCCGCCGTGTTCAGATCGACCACCTGGGAAGGGTCGACGAAGGCGACGCGCGCCAGTTCCCGAAGCACACGGTCTGCATTTATCCCCGTTCTCCGCGATCTCTCGGCCATAGCTTTGTCTATGCGCGCGCGGATTTCAGGTTTTTGCAACAACTCGCTCCCAATGCTGCCAGCGCTTTCTACGCTGTATCCGGCTCGAATTGCGGCCTGAGTTGCGTTCAGGTCGATTAGGTATTCGTCGCAAAATGCTTCGTTCTTTTTGGTCAATCGGGCCACTATCTCACCTCCCACCAAAAAGGACAGCCTCAGCTGCCCTCATCCTGTAATCCCCGCTCCCGCGGTCTCCGACTATATCCATTATACCACTTGACTAACCCCCACTACTGTCATCATTTATAATTTTTATAACCTTAACCCCCTTTTTTCGGCGAAGCAGCGCCTCGCATATGCCAGCCATCTATACAGAGTCTTTTCGCTCGCCGGTATCTCCAACTCAGCTCTATGTATCCTGTCGCTTATCTCGCCCTTGACAAGCTCCCTGTCCGCGTACGCCATGTACACCATATACAGCGCACGACGCGCCGCATACCCGTACCGTGCCTCCAAGGCCGCCACGGCATACTCAGCCGCCTCAAGATCGGCTATTGTGGCCACAGCGTCGTATACAGCCTGCTCCGCCCGCATGATAGCCGCCTCGGTCGGACTGCCCAATCCCGTGCCGCCTTCGCCGCGACGCGCCAGTGCGGCGTTATATATCTTGGCCCGGTACCGATCGGCAGACCCCTCACGGGCCAACAACCTGAACGCTGCCGTGGCGTAATCGCGGTAGTGGGATTTCAGCATTGTTCTGTCTCCTCAATTTCTATGATTATCCTTGGGTTATGTCTGTCAACGCCGAATTCATCCGTAAATCCGGCGATATCTGACCATCCGTCATTTTTCAGGTATCCCGCTCGTACCAGCGCGTCCTGCACAAACTTGCGTGCAAAGGCTATATTGTCCTTGTCCCTTCTTCGATTCGGCTCTATCCAGCGGTAATGCATTTTAACAGGGCTTTTTATGTTCACGCTGCCAAGCTGTGTTCGCGCTATAAGTCCTATTGCGCTCTCTGTTCTGCGCTTGAGGTCGGCTGCTCTTTGCCTGTGGTTTCGCTCCGCGTCTATGTAGGCGTTCAGTCCTGGCAGGGTTCCCTGTATTGTCAGCCTGTATCTCATACTCCCTCCTGATCGTCATCGTTGTCAAAGCTCGCAAACAGATGATCAAGCTCCCCGTCTTCATATGTGCGCTGCTGGTATTTGAGCGCTCTGTTGGGTTTGCCTTTTGGGCCCTGTGTTGGGCCCTGCGGCAGCTCGTCATCCCATCTGCCCTGATTGAGCCAGGTAGCGGGGTTAGGTATATAGCGACCGCTATCGCGTTGCCATTGTTCCGCGCTCTTGGCATCGTTAACAGCCTTGATAATGCGCCCAAACAGCTCTTCGTTAGGCTTGATTTTCCTAAAAGCGTTTAAGGCCGCCTGTTTGCCTACCTTACGCGGATAGGTCGCCCAGAATTCGTCAAATCGTCTATCAGTCAGGGTCTTGGAGGGCTGTTCACGGGTCTCGTTTCCCGCTGCCATTCCGGCCGTTTTAACCGTTAGGCTCTCGCCTGACTGAGAGGGCGCCGCCCCTTGGGGGGCTATTGGGGGGACATCGGGTACGGTTTGGTTAGGTACGGTTTGGTTAGGTACGGTAGGAGCGTTACATGGCGTTACATCAGCGTTGCCTTCTTTATTTCTTCTGTAACGCCTTACGCGTTCCCGCGTTTGTTCCTTCTGAATCTCCTTGCGTGCTATCAAGTTGCCCGCATAATCAAGCCAATCGTGTATTGTAATTGTCTGGTCATCCCTATCAACAAAGCCGGCCTCCACAAATGCATTCAGCAGCATATCGGCGGGATCGTCCCATAAGACGGCGTCCGCTATGTCTTCAGGATCATATTTTGATATATCTCCATCCTGAGCAAAATCCATTGCCCAGTACCACAACCCGTGAAGATACCCTACGGCAGTAGGTACGGAGATTTTAAGCAGCCTGGCAAGCTTTTTGGTTTTAGGATGTCTCCATATTTCCTGATGGCTTTCAATCCATGCCACGCCAGTCCCTCCTTGCACTTATTAGCAGACATAGACTTCTGCGCCCGTAAGTTTTTGTATTTCCTCTCTGCAGCGCCGCTCATCGCTGTTATTAGCGCTCAAATGCAGCAGATATATCTGCCTTACCCTGCTCAGATCGTTTGCCCTTAGCGTCATTATTAGATGCTCCAGGCTCATTTGGCTTCTCACCAGGCGGGGGACGAGCTCGACGGGTATGTATCCGGCTTCCACGCTGGCCGTCGCCTTGGGGTCCAATTCTCTGGTCTCCACGCCCTTTAAGCTTCTTCCCGATGCGCTGAGGCCGGCGTTTGGCGCTGTGCTGAACCGAAGCCCCCACGAAATCGTATAGCCGTCCTTTTCTATTACAACAAGCTCCTGGCTTGGCTCCTGTGAAAAGCTCACGTTCTCCAAACCCTTTACATTGGCTATGCGTCCGCCCTTGGTCTCAACCAGCGTGTTGTCTATCTCAAACCACTGGCCGTCCTCCTCGTAATGTACGGGCTCGTTATACGCTACGGCCATGCTGCTGCCGTCGCTCATTATGAAGTGCTTTTCATATGTCCCGCGTAAATTTATGTCCTCCTGGACAATAACGGGTTCGGAACCGTCCTGTGAAACGGCAGGATTAAGGGCCTGCGCCGGTACGGTAGCCCCGATGACGCTCAGCAGTGCCAGCAGTATTGAAACCGCTTTTATTATCCTTGGTTTGGTGGATTTCATTAAGTACTCCTTT
>OGQA01001667.1_pt1 | contig 10456 bp, 4 predicted proteins | sample 1553011 | NCBI WGS metagenome assembly OGQA01 (sample SAMEA2580256, study PRJEB22360) | human gut metagenome | biome: human gut; feature: human-associated habitat; material: faeces | place: Denmark | collected 2008/2010 | reverse complement strand
CCGCGGCGCTCTACGGCGTGTGGCAGGTGAAAAAGCTGTATCGTCATCTGGGCAAGGAGGCGGGCACGATCATGGATTATGATCAGCCGCTGTCGGCCTTTGGGGGCAAGTCGGCCTATACCATCGCCAAAGAGGCCTTTGATATGCACATGACCCAGCATGAAAGCGGGCACTGGCGTGTGCCCGGCCCGGATCAGCCCTATGACAGCACGCGCTACACGCTGGTGTTTTCCACCGTGGGCGAGGATACCCAGGGCAACGATATGCTGGAGAATATTGCGCCCGAAACGCTGAGCAACTACCATCCGTGAGGAGGACGCCGCCATGAAAAAGCCGCTGATTCTGCTGCTGGCGCTTGTGCTGGCGCTCGGCCTGCTGCCGACCGCGGCATGGGCGGCGGAGACGGGGCCGAAGGGCAAAGGCACGGCGGACGAGCCGTATTTGATCAAAGATAAGGCTGATCTGGCGAAAGTTAGCAATGACTTAACTGCTCACTATAAATTGACGGAAAATATAGGAACAGAGACCGATCCGGTGACGGCGGCGATCAAAGGCAGCTTTTCCGGCACCTTTGACGGGAACGGGCATACGATAACGTTGGCTATCAGCAGCAGCGGCGCTAACTATGTGGGATTATTCAAAAAATTAGCTGGCGGTGCAACAATAAAAAATGTTATTACAGCCGGGCAGGTTCAAGTAGATACGACGGTTAGAAACAAAAACCATGTTGGCGGAATAGCTGGCAGCGTGAATACATATGGCGGAAATATCACCATTGAAAAATGTCAGAATACGGCCAGTATTTCCGGCGGTCAGTCTGTCGGCGGTATTTTGGGCAGCTGTTCGTATAATAGCAATGGCTATGGCGTTACGATTACAGAATGTGTTAATAATGGAAGTATCGCCAGTTCAGCGACACAGGCAGGCGGTATTGTAGGATCAGTTTCTGGCAAAAATACAATTCAAAATTGTTATAATCGCGGGGAGGTTACGGCTACCAGCGATAACGGCGGTATTGCAGGATCTATACAGACAAACTCCAATACGTCACCTGTATTGAAGAACTGCTATACAACGGGCGGTATTGCTGTTATTGGGCGCAACAAAAATAATACGTCAATCTCAGATTGTTACAGTCTTACGTCAACAACGGATGATAATATCAAGAATCTCAGTTCTGCGTTCGTCGAGGATACGGACAACATCAACGACGGCTATCCGATCCTGCCGTGGCAGAAGACGAGCGGCGGCGGGAAGCCGGAGCCGCCCAAGCCCGGTATTTCGATCTCCGGCAACCAAACCCTCTGGACAGTCGCGGGCGGCAAGAACGTTACGCAGACCACGCTGACGGTTTCCTACGCCGACATGGGGGACGAAAAACTGACGGTCACATGGGGCTATCCGGCAGAATCGGACGCGGCCGCGTTTGCTGAGGCCGATGGTGCGCTGGTCGTAAACGCCTTGGGCAAAACGGGCGGTACGGAAAAGGTAACGGCTTCGGTCCAATACAACGAGAACACCTATAAAGCGGAATGCACGATCACAGTCATTCCGTATATCACTTCTGTCGATATCGTCAACCCAGAAAACGGTGTTATCGCCCTGGGACAGACGGTAGAAGCACAGGTATCCGTAGGCGGCAAGCCGTATCTGGCCAGCTATCCGGAGTTGAAGTATCAGTGGTGGCATTACGATACAAGCACAGGAAACGCAGACAAAATCAATGATGCAACGGAGAAAAGCTATACCATTCCGGAGACCTACGCATATAATCGTATTCAGGTAGAGGTCACCTGTAATGGCGTAACTGTAAGTGCGCACGATGATCATAAAACTGCTGAGGTGCTGTCCGGCGACGACGCTCTTTTGGCGTTCGATAAGGCCGCGCTGACGCTGGAAAAGCTCGGCGTGTCCTCGACCACCATCACGGAAGATACGAAGCTGAATTTGCCAAGCGAAGGCGAAAACCATTCAAGGATCACTTGGGAGAGCAGCGATTCGTCTGTGATCGCGACGACGGGCGAAGTGACTCTGCCCGCCGAGGGCAAGCAGGAAGTTACCCTGAAGGCGAAGCTCACGCTTAACGACAAAAAGGCTGAATTGCCGATCACATTTGTCGTTAAGTCCAAGACCGCGCAGGCGGTCGACGCGGACAAGGAAACGCTGGAAAAAGCAGCGGAGTCCCTAAGTACCCTTTATCCCCGGTTCGGCAAGGACAGCAACATTCAAACGATGGTGGAGACACGGCTGGCGAAGGAATTCCCGGATGTCGGTGTGATGTATACGGGAAAAACGCTGATGAACGCGACCGCAACCGAGGCGCACTCCGATATTTCCGACAACGGCAATGTCACCTATTTTTACACTGACCTGACTACCACTGATCTGACTACCACTCTTCAGCGGTTCGACACCTACACGGCGTCGTTTACGCTGACCTGCGGCAAGGAAACGAAATCGGTCGAGATTCCGGTCATCGTTTACTGGGACGCGGACAAGGTAAAGCAGGCCATGACCGAGCAGATCGTCAGCAAGGTGACACTGCCGGAGACGACAGAGAAGAATTTCGACCTGCCCAAGGTGGTGGACGGCAAGAAGTGGACGCTCATCGAGTGGACGAGCAGCGACCGGGCCATTACCATCAGCACGGAGAAGCAGGGAACGGCGGACACGCTCTTTGACCCCTATGTGGGCGTCGTCACCCGCCAGACGCTCGATCAGCAGGTGGAGCTGACCGCGAAGTTCACCTTCCAGCTTGCGGATCAGCAGATCGTGCTGTACAAGGTGTTCTATGTAACGGTAAAGGGCAACGCAGATGCTGCCGACCGCGCGGCACTTTATCAGCAGAAGCTGAACGATGCACTTGCGGCCCCCGGCTTGAAGGATTTCGTTACCGGTGAGGAGCTGACGGCCGATGCAAATGGTGTTTACACCACCAGCAACGACATCCAGTTCCCGACCACGCGCGACCTCAAGATCGACGGCAAGTACACGCCGGTGGTCATCACCAGCAGCGATCCCGGCGTGATTGAAGCGCCGACCACGCCGAACAGTGCGCGTGTTTGGGTCTACCGTCCGCTGCCCGGCGAGGCGGCAAAGACCGTCACCCTGACGATGAAGATCCTCGACCGTCCGAACGGCCCGCAGCCGGGAGACGATCTTTCCACCATGCGCGTGCTTGCGTCCAAGGAGATCAAGGTGACCGTACAGCCGCTGACGCAGGACGAGATCGACGCGGAAATCGCGCTGATGGCAAAGGTCAAGGCCGCTTACTGGGACGGCATCCGCAACGCTAACACCGATCAGAACAACGTCACCACCGATCTGCACGCCTTCCAGGAGTGCTATCTGAATGACAACGGCGAACTGACATGGGTCTACGACCGCAAGGACCTCAAAAATCACGGCATCGTGCCCGTTCCGCTGGACAACTGGTATGACCAGCAGATCTGGCGTCTGTTCCGCTCGAGCAACGCCGATGTGGTAGCCCATGAGAATCTGCTCGTCACCCGTCAGGGAGACAGCAAGGCGGTCACCATCACCAGCTATCTTTCCAGCGAAACGCTGGGCAGGTATGCCGAGAAGTACCCGCAGAACGCGGACTTCCAAAAGTTGTACCAGCAGCCTGTGACGGTCGATCTGGTCGTGACCGGCACGCAGTATGCGCAGGGAAATAACGAGGGCCGCGTACAGGCAGCGAGGCGCGCGCTGGCGGCCCGGCCGACCGTCACCGTTTCGTTCTCCCTTTCCGGCCGCGGCATGGGCTTTGCGGAAAGCAATCTCAAGTATGCCGAGGGCAGCACGGTGTATGACGTATTCTCCGACCTGCTTGCCGAGCACGGCTATACCTGCAAGCGCCGCGGCAGCTACATTGCCGCCATCACCAGCGACAGCGGCGTAACGCTGGAGGAATTTGACGAGGGCAAGAACTCCGGCTGGATGTATCGCGTCAACGGCGAGCTTGTTCGCCGGTATATGTCCGCGCAGGGCTTAAAGGACGGCGACCGCATTGAGCTGTACTTCACCTCCGACTGGACGAGCGAGCCGGGCGCAGAAGGCTGGCAGAAGCCCGGCAAGATCGAAACGATCGTCAACGCGGACGGCTCGGTCACGAAGATCGAGACGAAGCCCGACGGCACGGTCATCGAGACGACGACCTGGCGCGACGGCAGCACACTCACCGCCGAGACTTCCCCCAATGGCCGTGTGGAGACGGTCGAGAAGCGTGCCGACGGCACGACCGTTGAAACCGTCGAGCCCGTGAGCGGTGAGATCACCGCCTCCGTCAGCGTGCCCAAGAGTGTCGGCAGCACCCGTGTGGACATTCCCGTGAGCAAGCCGACCGGCAGCATGGTCGCCGTGATCGTCCATCCCGACGGCACGGAGGAGATCGTCAGGGGCTCGGTCGTGACCGAGACCGGCGTCGCGCTCCGCGCGGAGGGCGACGTGCGGCTCAAGATCATCGACAACGCCAAGCGCTTTAACGACATGGCGGACCATTGGGCAAAGGACGCCGTGGAGTTCGCCTCGTCCCGCGAGCTGTTCAACGGCGTGGGCAATGACGCCTTCGGCCCCGACCGCTCCATGACCCGCGGCATGGTCAGCACCGTGCTCGCGCGCCTTGCCGGAGCGGATACGGCCGGCGGGGAGACGTGGTACGCCAAAGGCACGGCCTGGGCGGTCGAGAACGGCATTTCCGACGGAACCGCTCCCGAGCAGCCGGTCACGCGCGAGCAGCTGGCGGCGATGCTCTACCGCTATGCCGGCTCCCCCGCCGTCAGCGGCGAGCTGAGCTTCGATGACGCGGACAGCATCAGCGCGTGGGCGCGCGATGCCGTGAGGTGGTGCGTGGACAACGGCATCCTCAACGGCGTGGGCGGCAACCGCATGACGCCGCAGGATCTTGCCCGGCGCGGGCAGGTCGCAGCCATGCTGATGCGCTTCCTACAGGCGACGGTGTAAGCGTCGACCCGCGATATACGCTATAACGAACAGCAAGGCTCCCCTGCTTCGGCAGGGGAGCCTTGCTGGTTTATGGAACGGGAAACGGGTATGGAGACGCTGCCGCGCCGGAGTCCGGCGCTCAGCGCATGAGCGGACCGGACCGGCGCTCGCCCCATCGGCTGTCGGTGTGCTGCTCCGCGGCGGCGGTCTCGGCGAGACGCTGGAGCTTTTCCATGCGCGCGTCGAGCTGCGCGCTCATCTGCGCGCACTCGAACAGCTCGCGGTTGACGTGATCGAGCTCCGGCAGATCCTTCTTGTAGCGGATCTTGTGCTCAAGGCTTGCCCACCAGTCCATGGAGATGGTGCGGAACTGCACCTCGACGCGCATCATGCGCTTTTGATCGTGCAGGAAGATGGGCGTTTCCACGATGAGGTGCAGGCTGCGGTAGCCGTTGGGCTTGGGCGCGGCGATGTAGTCCTTGCGCTGGAGGAGCGTAATGTCGTCCTGCTTCAGAAAGGCGTCGGCGAGCTGGTAGATATCCGACGGGAAGGAGCAGATGACGCGCACACCGGCGATGTCGTTGAGATTTTCCTCGATGCTCTCCACCGTCAGCGGGAAGCCGCGGCGCTGGAGCTTTTCGGCAATGCTCTCGGGGGACTTGAGGCGCGTTTTGATGCTCTCGATGGGGTTGCGGTCATACTGGAGCGAAAGCTCCTCGTTGAGAACGTTGAACTTGGTCTCGACCTCCATCATCGCGCAGCGGTAGTAGCTCATCAGCTCGCGGTAGGGCTGCGTGTAGCTCTGCACGAGCGCACTGATCTCCTTGCGCGGCAGGCGCGAGAGCAGCAGACGCTCCAGAGCACTGCGGTCGGTGCTGTTTTTCAATGCCATGTGTTGTTTCCTCGGCTTTGTCGGTTCTCCCTCCGCGGTGTGACGGCGGAGGGGCGGGCGCGATGCGCCCATCTCAATCATACCATCCCGCGGCGCATCCCGCAAGCCCTCCCCGACATTTGCGCCGAAATGACCGGAAACCGAAGAGAAAAAAGGCGCGGAGGCCGTGGCCTCCGCGCCTTTTTGCCTGCTTACCCGCGGACGGGGATGAGGTCGCGATAGTGGAGATACATGATCTGTCCGGTGTATGGGTTGATGCCGGGGAGATAGGCGGAGTACACGCATTGGTCCACGGTGGTGCCGGGGGCGGTGGCCAGCAGATTGCTCACACCGGTCAGCTTGCCCGTGATCCAGACGAGATCGCCCGGGTGGAGGCTGGCGTTGGTGCTGTCGAAGGAGGTGTACTCCCCGTCCTCGCGCTCGATCTCCCCTGTGCTGCCATTATAGCTATAGACGTTGGTCACCGGCGCGGCCTGATACCAGCCGATCTGGTGGGCGTAGACGCTGCGCTCCGCTACGATGACCGCCTGCTCGATGGTGCAGGTGCCGTTGGGATTGAGCGTGGTGGCGGTGGTGCCCTTGACAAGATCAAGCGCGTTCATAAACGCCATCGCTTCCTTCGCCCAGCTCTGCACCAGCGCGTTATCCGTGTAGGAGGCGAGCTTGGAGGTGTAGCTGGTGTAGGAATAGCCGGAGTTCTTCTCCACATATTGCAGCGTGCGGCGGAGGAAGGTCGCCATCTGCTGACGGTTCAGGGTGGCGCTGGGGGAGAAGGTGGTCGCCGAGGTGCCGGTGGTAATGCCCGCGGCATAGGCCTTGAGGACGTAGGCGTTGTTCGTGTCGGTGAAGGTGTTCGCGGCGGGCGTGATGCTCTTGCCGGTCAGCGTTTCCGCCAGACGCACCGCAACGGAGCAGAACTGCAGACGGCTGATGGGCTTGGTGTAGTCGCTGCCGAGCAGGGCAGTATCGATCAGATCGTCGTTGAGCGCGAGGTTCACATCGCTTTCAGCCCAGGAGCTGGTCTTGGCGGCGGACTTCTTCGAGAGCGTGAAGGTGCCGGGATACAGCTCGGTGGTGTTCAGCGCCTGCGTTTCCTCCCACTGCAGGGAGGCGTTGGCTTCCGCCTGATACTGCGCGAGGGTCATTCCCGTGCCGGAGGCGTAAACATCCCGTGAGGTCAGATGCTGCTGGAGATAACGGTAGGAGTGGCCGCAGTATTCGCAGCTGAGCCAGTAGACGTGCTCTCCGGCGGCGTTCACGCCGATATAGGCCTCCGCCGTGGGATATTCGCCGTTATCCGAGTGGGCCAGCTTCTCTGTCTTGAGCTCGATCTCCTTATCCGAGTTATGGGGAGCGACATGGTTCGCATTGTACTCGCACTTGCCGCAGATGGCGCAGGAATAGTAATAACGCCGGGCATACTGGCAGGCCTGCGCGTAGGTGTAAACACGGTCGGCCGTCCGAATCTGCAGGGTGTACTGGTGGGCGGTGCACCAGTTGTCCTTCGCGGCGGCGTCGCCCGCCTTTTGGGCGGCGTAGACGTCATTGCCGGAGTAGGTCTTGATGGTGTAGGGGATCTTATAGCCGCGCTGGGCCTGGGCTGCCTTGAGCGCGGGCACAGCGGATTCGGGGATATACACCACGGTCTCGGCGGTGTAGAAGGGCAGGTCGCTCTGCCTCTCCCACCGGTATAACCCGGCGATGGGCAGCCAGAGGTAGGAATCCATCGCCTGAATAAACTGATAGACATCCACCTTATCGCTGAGCCAGAGCTCCTTCAAATATTTCGCGTAGCAGATGAAAAAGCACGTTCCATCCGTTATTTTCCCATTGGTGTCCAGAATGAGGGTGCGGATGCTGTCGGTGTTCTCCAGAACGTGGTTGGCGTCAGTCATGACGGTCACACCGTTTACAAAGTTTTCAAGCTGCTTGGACTCTGCCACAGCCTGCGTGCGGGGCGTCACCATTGCCCGCTTGGCCTGCTGGAGAAGCTCTGTTTTCCGCGTCAGATCGGCGTTGAGCTCCTCTTTCTCCTGCTCGGTATAGCGCTCGCCCTCAAGGGTCAGGCTGACCTGCAGGGTGGGATAATACTGGGCGCTGGTGCGGATGGTGGCGGGCACGCCGTTGACGGTGGCGGAGAAGGTGTCGGGGCCGACGATATTTTCGCCGCCAACCGTTTTGTAGTTAGCGCAGTAGCCCTTGGTGGTGTCAAAGGCCAGCTTGATGTTGACGAGATAGGTCGTGCCTGCGCGGAAGGCATAGCCGTCGTCGGTCTCCACGTCGTCGCCCTGCCACTCGGTGTACAGGATGCCGGCGCCGTTGGCGAGCAGGTCGATGTTGCCGCTCTTCATGGATTTGATGGTGACCTCGGTCTCCATCTCGTTGGGGTCGCCCGCCTTCGGCAGGTCGATGACGAGGTCGACGCTCTTGAGCCTTGTCGGCGCGGCGAGGGCCGCGGTCGGCAGCAGGGTGAGCGCCAGAACGAGACAGAGCAGCGCGCTGAGCAGTTTCTTTTTCATGGTTCCCTCCTGTAATTGAAATGATAAACGAGGATCGCTTGCTCTCTGCAGTATAGCAGGAATCTCCGGCAGGAGGGACCCATATCGACTTGAAATGTATGGATTTGCGGCTTGAAATGTGAGATAATGCTGGAAAGAAAAAGAATGGTATGCTACAATAAGGCAAAAGGAAGCGAGGAAAGGGGGCGGCGGAATGTACATCGCAGTCTGCGACGACCAGACGGAGGAGCTCAAAGACCTGACGGAGCTGCTCGGTGCGTGGGAGACGGATCGCGGCACGCCCGTGCGCGTGAAGAGCTTCCGCAGCGCGGCGGCGCTGCTGGACGCGGCGCGCCATGAGCGTTTCACGCTGTACCTGCTCGACATCATGATGCCAGGGCTGAACGGCATGGATGCCGCGCGCGAGATCCGCGGCTTTGACAAGGCGGCGGACATCATCTTCCTCACCTCGTCCCCCGGCTTCGCCTATGACAGCTACAGCGTCAAGGCGCTGGAATATCTGCTCAAGCCCATTCGAACCAAGACGCTCTATCCCATCCTTGACCGGCTGGAGCTGCGTGAACGCCGCCCGCAGGAGGCACTCACGCTTCGCACCGGCGGCATCATCGTGCGCGTGCCGTTTTCGCAGCTCACCTATGTGGAGGTCAACGGCAAGCACCTTTACTTCAACCTTGCCGACGGGCAGGTGCGCGAGGTCGTCGGCTCGATGAAGGAATACGAGGACGCCCTGCTCACGCGGCCGGAATTCATGCGCATCCACCGCTCCTACATCGTCAATATGCTGCAGATCGAGGAGCTTTCACCCACCGGGCTGCGTACCTTTTCGGGTCGCGAGCTGCCGGTCTCACGCCTGTTATACCCCCAGCTTCAAAAGGACTATATGAAGCTGCTGTTCGCGCAGAGGGAGGAGTGAGACGATGAGCCTTACAACATTTTCACCGGCCCTGCTGCTTTTGTTCGTATGGGCGCTTTTGTGGATCATGATGGATATCCACTTCCGGGATCTGACCAAGGTGCAGCGATGGCTGGTGCCGCTGGTGATTCTGGCCTTGGCGGTATTCAACCACGTGCTTCGTGAGCGCATGGGCTCAGAGTATATCAGCCATGCGATGTGGCTGACGATGCATCTGCCGTTTTTCCTGCTGTTTTTGTATATTACAAAATGCGGCGTGATCAAAATGGCGTTCATGATCCTCTCGGCTTTCACGTTTACTGCGCCGACCATCGTGGTGAGCAGCGTTGTCATACGGCATTTTGGCAACAGCCGGTGGATGCTGCTCGTGAGCAACCTGGTTTCCTATGCGCTTATTTTGCTGCTTGCGCAGTTTGTTTTCCGGCGCGGCTTCAACTATCTGATCAGATACGGCGACAATCGGCTCTTTCTGCAGTTTTCCGTTGTGCCGTTCCTGTATTACCTTTACGTGTTCTCGGCGCTCGGCGTTGATTTTTCCTCGCTGATCGACTCGGGCGGCTGGCTGGTGCGCTATTTCCCGTCACTGGAGGTTTTCGTATTCTACTTCCTTTTGCTGAGCGTTTATCGAAATTTGAGCGAGAAGCATGAGATCGAGGCGGAGCAGGCGGCATTGACCCAAAGACTCGCCTCGTCGGAGGAGCGTATCGCGATGCTCAACGAATCCGAGGTGCAGACCGCCGTCTATCAGCACGATATGCGCCACCATCTCAACGCCATCGACGGCTTTCTGGCGGCGGGAAAGCCGCAGCAGGCGGAGGACTATATCCGCAAGGTGCGCTCGGATATTGAGCGCATCACGCCAAAGCGCTACTGCGACAACGAGCTGGTGAATCTGCTCTGCTCCTCCTTCGCCGGAAAGGCGCAGCGCATGGGCGTTCGGCTGGAGGTGGACGCGAAGCTCCCGCGCGAGCTGTCGGTCTCCGACACCGAGCTGTGCGCCGTGCTCTCCAACGCGCTGGAGAACGCGCTGCGCGCCGTGTCCGATCAGCCGGAGGCGGACCGCTGGGTGACGCTTTACTGCGGCGTGCGGCTGGGCAAGCTGCTCGTGGAGATCCAAAACCCCTGTGCCGAGGGGCTTGTCATGCGCGACGGCCTGCCGGTCTCCGAGCGCGCGGGGCATGGCTACGG
>OGQA01001666.1_pt1 | contig 10458 bp, 6 predicted proteins | sample 1553011 | NCBI WGS metagenome assembly OGQA01 (sample SAMEA2580256, study PRJEB22360) | human gut metagenome | biome: human gut; feature: human-associated habitat; material: faeces | place: Denmark | collected 2008/2010 | reverse complement strand
CGCCGGGGGCTACCCGGTCCTCTCCGTACAGAAAGACCGGGTAGGCCGTGACGGTAAGCCCCCGGTCAGCATCCAGATAAAACTGCACCACCGGTTCCAGCGGGATCTGGTTCAGCAACAACCGGTCGGGGTCCACGATGTTGACCCGGTTGCCCAGTTCCGGCAGCACATAGCTGCAAAAGGCGGCGGCGTCCGCGCTGGTAAAGAACAAGCTGCGCCCGCCAAAGGTATCCAGCACCGGCAGCACCCGGCGGCATTCCTCCCGCTGCATCCGCCAGAGGGTGCTTTCGCCCAGCAGATAGGCATAGTCCAGCCCCTGCACCCCGCTGAGTGCCGGGGTGCAGCTTAGCTGCACGCCGCCCTTGCGGCGCTCCACCTTCAGGCTGATGACCGGCAGGCCCTCTTTAAGGGTATAGCCGCCCACAACGCCCTCGGCGGCGTAAAGTTCTACAAGGGCATCCAGCCCCTCGCCGGTCAGCGGCAGACCACCCGCCGGGCCTTTCTCCCAGCCGGAGCGCATGGTGCCCTCGGCTTCAAACGCCTGCCGGGCGCTCACCTGACGGCGCAGCAGCCGCAGCAGCTGCTGTGCATCCGGAGCAAAGGCATCCCACCGGTGCACAAAGGCCAGCGATTTCCCGTAGCTGACGCTTTCGCCCCGCTCGATCGCATCCAGAAACTGCGGGATGCTTTTTACCAGATACTGCCGCCCGCCGATGCCATCCGAGACCCGCAGCCGCAGCCAGATACGGCCATTGTGCGGCGTAAGCTCCGGTTCCAGCAGAGCAAAGCCTGTACGCTGGGCGGCGTTCTGGGGCTGGGGCTGCGCATCCTCCCGCTGGTAGCGCTTCAACAGCAGCTGGGCCTCATAGTCGGTCTCCGGCTCCTCGCCCCGCCACTTGCGGCCGAACAGCATATCCAGCCCGGCGCTGTAACTGTCCTTGCGGGGTTCGGTGCTCAAGCCTGCCACGCCCCGCTGCACCCCGGGGATGCTCTCCGGCTTTTTTTCCGGGGCAGGCGGGTTCTTTTCCGCATCCTGCAGCAGCAGCGCGCCAATGTGCTTACAGTAGGTGCCGTCGCCGTTTTGATTATAGGGGCAGTCGCAGGAGGCGCTGACAAAGCTGCCGTTTTCCCGCAGCCAGACCTGCGTATAATAGCAGTCCGGCCCGCTGCCCTGCACCAGCGCCGTCAGGTGCCGCACCCCGTCCTCGTTGGTGGTGCAGCTGCTTTGCAGGATACGCTTGCGGTACTTCTGTGCCCGCTCAAAGATGCTTTTGCCCAGCAATGCGCGGATCTCCTGTGCGTCCATGTGGTCTCCCTCCCCTGTGCTGTCGCGGTTCCGGTCTATTCTATAAGAATACCGCGTTCCACCCCGGGATGCAAGGGCAGAAGGGTAAAAAACGTTTAGAAAGCGCGGGCGGGACGATTTTGAATGGCTTCCGCTACGCTCTAGCCATTTTCAGCGGAAGAATTATTTTGATTTGCAGTTTCGAAACGCCTGCGGGCGTTTCGAAATTGCTTTTTCACAGGAGGGGTCGTAGAGGGAAACGGCATTTGCAGTGCCTGTTTCCTGCGGAAACATCCGCACTGCGGGGTTGCTTCTTGGCTCTCAACAGGTCAAAGAAAAAGCACCCGCAAACGCCTTCGGGTGCCAACGCACAGACAGGAAGGGTTGCAGGTGCCTTCTTTATTTTAGGAAACTCCGCGCTTGCGGGTCTTGAGGTGGTACATTTCCTGATCGGCTTTATCGATCAGGTCGTGCACGGTGGCAATGTCCGGCTCAAGACGGGCGCAGCCGATGCTGATCTCGATCTGGTAGGGCTTGCCGGAGGCGGCGTTGGCAGCGTCCAGCTCCCGCTGGATGGAGGCGATCAGGGTGCGCACCTCCACACTGTTGCAGCCGCAGGCGATGCAGAATTCATCGCCGCCGTAGCGCGCCAGCACGCCGTTGTAGTTGGCGCACACCTTTTTCAAAATGCCCGCCAGCAGCACCAGCGCGGCATCGCCCTCCAGGTGACCGTACTCATCGTTGATGTGCTTGAAGTGATCCATGTCCATCATGAGGAAATGCAGCGAGCGGTTGGGGTGACGGCGGTAATAGGGCAGTTCGCTTTCCAGATACCGCAGCGCCACGATGCGGTTGCTGACGCCGGTCAGGGTATCCACCGTAAACTTGGTCTGCAGCACCAGCACATACACGCACACCAGCCCAAGCGTAATGCCGCAGCACAGCAGCCCGCGCCCGGGCAGCCAGCCTTGCAGCAAAAAGCCTGCCGCCGGCGCAAGCGCGAGCAGCAGCAGGGTCTTCAGTTCCTCCTTGGGTGTTTCCTGCTTCCAGTAGCTCAGCGTCCAGCTGCAACGGAGAAAGGCCGCCGCCAGATAGGCAAGCCCCACCAGCTTCGCCCCCCAGAACAGGGTGCTACCCCGCAGCCCCTCTGCATCCAGATAGCAGAAGCCGTTTTCGTCCCGCGTTGTCAGCAGTGCCAGCAAAAGCAGCGCCACCGGTGCGGCGCTGAGCGCCAGCCTGCGGCCGTCCTCCATCCATGTACGCCCCAGCTCTGCCTCCACATACAAAAACACCAGCTGGCAGCAGCACGCCGCCAGCAGATAAAACAGAATACTGCCCCCGGCGTTCAGCCGGTAGGTCAGGGGGATGCCCAGATCCTGCCACGCGCCCAGCTGCGCCAGCGCACTGCCATGATCTACGATCGTCAGCGCCCCGGCAGACCACAGCAGCGCCGTGAACAGCCGCCCGGGCAGACTTTTATCCCGCATTTTCTGCTGCGCCCGCAGCAAGACCGCCAGTGTGACCAGACAGAACCCACTGACTTGAGTATGGGCAATCGCATCCATGCCGCAACGCTCTCCTTTACCCTAGGGTGGCTTTGCGCCGTCCCGACCCTTTTTCGCTCTTCCAACGTTCCTTTTTCGCACAGATTCATTGTACCAAATCCGTAACAGATATGCAACACAAACCGAAAATTTCATACAAAAAAAGACACCGGAACGTCTTTCGGCGTTCCGGTGTCTCTTGGAATCATATCACTTTGCCTGCGGATGGGCGGCGTCGTTGCGCAGGGCGCTTTCGCGGATCTTTTCCAGCGTCTGCTCGCTGAGGATGTGCTCTGCCTTGCAGGCGTCCTCGGCGGCGGTCTGCTCGTCCACGCCCAGCTGCACAAAGAAGTGGGTCAGCAGCTGGTGGCGGCTGTAAATGCGCTGAGCGATCTCCAGCCCGGGCTCCAGCAGGGTCAGGTTGCCTTCGCCGTCCACCGCGATATAGCCGTTCTCCCGCAGCTTTTTCATGGCGATGCTCACGCTGGCTTTGGTAAAGCCCAGCTCATTGACAACGTCAATGGAGCGCACTTTGCCCATACGCTGGCTCAGCATCAGGATCGTTTCAAGATAATCTTCTGCGGATTGGTGGATCTGCATGGTTTGTCCGGCCTCCTGCCTCATTCCCTCTGGGGGATTTTTCCGACAGGGGATGTGTACCCTCTGTCGTATGTTAAAGGATATCACACTTTTGCGGTTGATGCAAGTAATTCGCAGCAAGTTTTGTTAAACTAACCATATTTTTCTGCACAGAACTGCTGTTTTGCCGGTTTTGTACCGCGCCTGTTTTGTGCAAAGGGTGCAATTTAGAGCGCAGCCAGATAGGCCGCAGGGCCTTCCTCGTACAGGTCGCCGCCGTGGGCGTCCAGCACAACGGTCAGGGGCATATCCTGCACGGTCAGGCGGCGCACCGCCTCACAGCCCAAGTCCGGCCATGCGATCACTTCCAGCGTCTGCACGCTTTTGGCCATCAGCGCACCGGCGCCGCCCAGCGCGGCCAGATACACCGCGCCGTTGCGCACCACAGCTGCCTTGACGGCGGCATCCCGCTTGCCCTTGCCGATCATGATCTTGTTGCCAAGGTCCAGCAGCCGGGGACTCATGGCGTCCATGCGCCCGCTGGTGGTGGGTCCTGCCGAGCCGATGATCTCGCCCGGGCGCTCCGGGGTGGGACCTACATAATAGATGGCGCTGCCTTCCAGATCAAAAGGCAGGGTCTCACCCTTGTCCAGTGCTTCCATCATCCGCTTGTGTGCCTGATCCCGGGCGGTGTACACCACACCGGAAAGCAGCACAGTATCCCCCGCCTTCAGCGGGGCAAGATCCTGCGCAGTGCAGGGGGTAGTCAGTCTGTATTCCATCGTTCTCCCCTCCTTACAGCTCCGCGCTGGCGCGGCGGGTCACATGGCAGGAAACGTTCACAGCCACCGGCAGACCCGCCACATGGGTGGGCATCTGCTCAATGGCAAGGCCAAGACAGGTGGTCTTTCCGCCAAAGCCCTGCGGGCCGATGCCCAGTGCATTGATGGCGGCAAGCAGCTCCTGCTCCAACTGGGCGTAGTAGGGGTCGGGGTTGGGGATATCCAGCGGGCGCAGCAGCGCCTTTTTGGCAAGATACGCCACCTTGTCAAAGCTGCCGCCCACACCGATGCCCAGCACGATGGGCGGGCAGGGGTTGGAGCCCGCCAGCTTTACGGTATCCACCACGAACTTTTTAAAGCCCTCCACGCCGTCGGCGGGCTTGAGCATCTGGATGCGGCTCATGTTCTCGCTGCCAAAGCCCTTGGGTGCTACCGTGATGCGGCAGCCCTCGCCGTCCACCAGATGCACCGTGATGGCCGCCGGGGTGTTATCGCCGGTGTTGCCCCGGCGCAGCGGGTCGGCCACGATGCTCTTGCGCAGGTAGCCATCGGTGTAGCCCCGGCGCACGCCCTCGTGGATGGCAGCCTCAAAGCTGCCGTCAATATGCACATCCGTGCCCAGCTCCACGAACACACAGGCCATGCCGGTGTCCTGACAGATGGGCAGGTCTTTTTCCTTTGCAGCGCCAAGGTTCGACCACAGCAGGTCTAATGTGTTCTTGGCCAGCGGCCACGGCTCTTCTGCCCGTGCCTTTTCCAGCGCTGCCTGCACGTCCTGCGGCAGCTGGGTGTTGGCTTTAATGCAGAGCCGCGCCACCGTATCCGTAATGCTCTGTGCGGAGATCGTTCTCATGCCTGTGTCCTCCGCTTACAGCCGTGCCACGCCGGTCTCGCGGGCAGCCTTTGCCACGGCATTTGCCACAGCCTCGGCCACGCGGGGGTCGAACGCGCCGGGGATGATGTTCTCCTCGCTGCGGTCGGCATCGGTGATGAGGTCTGCAATGGCGTAGGCAGCAGCCAGCTTCATCTCATTGTTGATATCCCGGGCGCGGACGCTGAGCGCACCCTTGAACAGGCCGGGGAAGCACAACACGTTGTTGACCTGATTGGGGAAGTCGCTGCGGCCGGTAGCCATCACCCGCACGCCGCCGGCCTTGGCTTCATCCGGCATGATCTCCGGGGTGGGGTTTGCCATGGCAAAGACGATGGCGTCCTTGTTCATGGTCTTGCACAGCTCGGTGGTCAGAATGCCGGGGCGGGACACGCCGATGAACACATCTGCGCCCTCCAGCGCTTCCTTCAGGCCGCCCTTGATCTGGCGGGGGTTGGTCACCTCGCCCAGCCAGTTCTTGTGGGCTTCGGCGCTGTTGCAGCCCTTGTACAGGGTGCCGAACTGATCCACCGCCACGATGTCCTTTGCACCGGCGGTCATGAGCATCTTGATGATGGCGGTACCGGCAGCGCCGGGGCCGTTCAGGACGATGTGCACGTCCTCCATCTTTTTATTCACCACCCGCAGGGCGTTGATGAGGGCAGCGGTGACCACGATGGCGGTGCCGTGCTGGTCGTCGTGGAACACCGGGATGTCCAGCTCCCGCTCCAAGGTCTCCTCGATCTCGAAGCACTCGGGGCTCTTGATGTCCTCCAGATTGATGCCGCCAAAGGTGGGTGCGATGGCCTTGCAGGCAGCAATGACGCTGGCAGCGTCGTGAGCGTCGATGCAGATGGGGAAGGCGTCCACGCCGCCGAACTCCTTGAACAGCACGGCCTTGCCCTCCATGACCGGCAGACCGGCTTCCGGGCCGATATCGCCGAGGCCCAGCACGGCGGTGCCGTTGGAGACAACGGCCACCATGTTGCCCTTGAAGGTGTACTTATACACATCCTCGGGGTTTTCCTTGATCTTGCGGCAGGGCTCCGCCACACCGGGGGTGTAGGCGGTGGACAGGTCGTCACGGGTGGCGACTTCCACCTTGCTCACGATGCCCACCTTTCCCTTGTGGGTCTCGTGCATTTCCAGAGCTGCTTTATTGTAATCCATGGTTTTATCCTCCAATTTCAGCAAAAGGCTTTCCCCCGCAGGGAAAGGCTCATACAGTTTTATTGTAACAGAACCGTCCGGGTATTTCCACCGGTTTTGCGGCATTTCCCGCCCCAAAGCGGGCAAAAGTGATACCTGTGCCGGGCGGCATTTGTGGAATTTTCGCAAAAATCTTTTCTTTTCGCATTTTTCCGTTATAATAGGATGGTATGATATTTGCATTCTCCGTGAAAACGGTCTGCTATTTTTAGGAGGTATCTCTTTTGAAACGCATTACCAAGATCCTGTTGTGTGTGCTGTGCGCGGTGGCCGCTGTGCTGTGCGTAGCTGCGGCCTGCTTTATGCTGCTCAAAAAGCAGAGCGGCACCACGGCAAACTCTGCCGCATCCGGCGCAAGCGTGTCCACCTACGGCAAGGTGTCGGATTTCGACTACGCCAGCTTCGATTATTCTGAGGGGCTGGACGATAACGGCCACTGGACCGGCATCCGCGCACTGGACTATGTGACGCTGCCGGAGGATGTATCCGCGCTGCCGCTTTCCAAGGCCGATATCGAGCCCACCGAGGCCGAGATCCAGACCCAGATCGACACTTTGCTGAACCAGTACGCCACCACCCAGAACATCACCGACCGGGCAGCCCAGAGCGGCGACACCGTGAACATCGACTATTCCGGCGCGGTGGACGGCGTAGCCTTTACCGGCGGCACCGCCACCGGCTACGACCTGACGCTGGGCAGCCACACCTTCATTGACGGCTTCGAGGATCAGATCATCGGCCACAACATCGGTGACACCTTTGATGTGACCGTCACCTTCCCGGAGGGCTATGGCGACTCCACCGACGCCGAGGGCAACACCATCCCCCTCAGCGGCAAGGAGGCCGTGTTCAGCGTGACCCTGAACGCCATCACCCAGAGCGTTGTGCCCACCCTGACCGACGAGTGGGTGGAGACCAATTTTGCCGCCAGCGACGACCTGCACACCGCAGACGCCCTGCGCCAGTACTTTGACAGCGCCCTGTACGCCAACAATCTGGACAACGCCGTGATGGACTATCTGCTCACGAACTCCACCTTTAAAGAAGTCCCCACCCAGATCACCAGCTACTACATCCGGATGTTCCTGAACTACCACTCTCAGCTGGCTACCCAGTACGGCATGGAGCTGAACGCCTACGCACAGGCCAAGGGCTACGCCGATGCCGACGCGATGCTGGCGGATTCCGACGATTACTTTGAGCATCTGGCTAAGCAGGATCTGGTCTTTCAGGCCATTGCGGAGCAGCTGGACATCACCCCCACACAGGAGCAGATCGACAGCGCCAACAGCTCCTACGCCGACACCTACGGCGCACAGCGCAGTATGCTGAACGCTTTGCAGCTGGCGGTGCTGGACAAGGTGGAGGAAAGCGCCGTGCTTTCCTGACAGTGCGCCTGCCGGGGCGTGAACGATTTTAATGCGCTCCGCGTTGCTCTGCGCATAAATAGCGGAAAGATTATTTTTATTTCGCAATTCTGGAAAATCTGCGGATTTTCCAGAATTGCCTTTTCACGGGTGGGGTTTAGGCACGAACCCTCTCAGGCATCTCGCTTTGCTCGATGCCAGCTCCCCCGAAGGGGGAGCTTTTTGGGTGGAGCTGGCGAACGCAGTGAGCCTGAGGGGGTACACGCAAAAGAGCCGCTGTACAAAAAGTACAGCGGCTCTTGTTTTATGCAATCTGTATTAGGTTTTTACTGCTGCTGGGCGGCCTTTTTGGTCTCCAGTGCCAGAATGGCGTCGCGGCGGCTCAGGTTGATGCGGCCCTGCTGGTCGATGTCGGTCACCTTGACCACGATGGCATCGCCCACGGCAACCACGTCCTCTACCCGCTCCACGCGCTTGGTGTCCAGCTTGGAGATGTGCACAAGGCCTTCCTTGCCCGGAGCGATCTCCACAAAGGCACCAAAGTTCATCAGGCGGGTCACCTTGCCCTTGTAGATGGCACCGATCTCGGGGTCCTCCACAATGGTCTTGATGGTAAAGATGGCGCGCTTTGCGTCCTCCTGATTCACGGCGGAGACGAACACATGGCCGTCCTCCTGCACGTCGATCTTGCAGTTGCAGGTAGCGCAGATATCCTGAATGACCTTGCCGCCCTTACCGATCACGTCCTTGATCTTGTCGGTGGGGATCATCATGCTGAACATCTTGGGTGCCCAGCGGCTCAGCTCCTGACGGGGCTCGGCGATCACCGGCTTGATGATCTCGTCCAGAATATACAGGCGGCCCTTGCGGCACTTCTCGAAGGCCTCGGCAATGATGTCGTAGGTCAGGCCGTCGATCTTGATGTCCATCTGGATGGCGGTGATGCCCTTGCGGGTGCCGCCAACCTTAAAGTCCATATCGCCGTGGAAGTCCTCCACGCCCTGAATGTCCAGCATGGTCATCCAGCGCTCGCCCTCGGTGATCAGACCGCAGGAGATACCGGCAACCGGAGCCTTGATGGGCACGCCAGCGTCCATCAGTGCCAGCGTAGAGCCGCAGATGGAAGCCTGAGAGGTAGAACCGTTAGAGCTGAGCACCTCGGACACGCAGCGGATGGTGTAGGGGAACTCCTCCAAGGAGGGCAGCACCGGCACCAGAGCACGCTCGGCCAGTGCGCCGTGGCCGATCTCGCGGCGGCCGGGGCTGCGGGGTGCGCGGGCTTCGCCGGTGGAGTACGGCGGCATGTTATAGTGATGGATGTAGCGCTTGAGCGGGGTGTCGGACAGGTCGTCCATCATCTGGGCATCTTTGGTGGAGCCCAAGGTGCAGATGGTCAGGGCCTGGGTCTGGCCGCGGGTGAACAGGCCGGAGCCGTGCACACGGGGCAGCACACCGACTTCGGCGGCCAGCGGGCGGATCTCATTGATGCCGCGGCCGTCAACACGCTTGCCTTCTTCCAGCAGCCAGGTGCGCACAACCTTCTTCTGCAGCTTATAGCTGATCAGATCCAGGTCGGCGGCGTTCAGTTCGGGGTGTTCCTCGGCAATAGCATCCATGATGGGCAGCATGGCGGCATCGCGGACGTTTTTGTCGTCGGTGTTCATGGCAGCCTTGACATCTTCCAGGTGCTTGGCGTACACATCCGCCAACAGAGCGTGGTCCAGTTCCACCGGGGTAAAGCTCTTCTTCGGCTTGCCGATCTCTGCAACAATGCCGTTCATAAAGGTGAGCAGCTTTTTGATTTCCTCATGGCCAGCCTTGATGGCGTCCATCATGACCTCTTCGGTCACTTCGTTGGCGCCGGCTTCAATCATGACGATCTTTTCCATGCTGGCAGCCAGGGTCAGGGCCAGGTCAGAGCGCTCGCGCTGCTCCTTGGTGGGGTTCAGCACGATCTCGCCGTCCACATAGCCGACTGCCACGCCGCCGATGGGGCCATTCCAGGGGATATCCGACATGGCAATGGCGAGAGACGCGCCGTTCATACCGGCAATCTCAGGGGAGCAGTCCGGGTCAAGGCTCATCACAGTCATGGTCACGCAGACATCGTTGCGCATATCCTTGGGGAACAGCGGGCGGATGGGGCGGTCAACCACGCGGGATGACAGGATGGCGTGTTCACCGGGGCGGCCTTCGCGGCGCATAAAGGAGCCGGGAATGCGACCGGCGGCGTACAGCTTTTCTTCAAATTCCACGCTCAGGGGGAAGAAATCCACCCCTTCACGCGGCTTTTCGCTCATGGTAACATTGCACAGCACGCAGGTTTCGCCATAGCGGATCATTGCGCTGCCATTGGCAAGGCCGCAGAGCTTGCCGGTTTCCACCACAAACGGGCGGCCGGCAAAAGTTGTTTCAAACTTGCGGTAGTTGGGGAAGGTTGCCTTACGGGATGCAAATTCCAGTGCCATAGTAATTCTCCTTCTGATATAATTTTTGATACCTGGTGGGAATATGCGGTTCAGGCAGCCCCATGCTTTGAGCAATAAATCCAGCGGCGGAACGGTTGTTTTGCTCCGGCGTTCGATTTACTGCACAAACCATGCGGGCGGCCAAAAACATTAAGTTAGGAGGTAAGGGGGGGGGAGTTAGGAGTTACAGCACTGACCAAAGGTACCGCACATTACATTGTAAAAGGCAGTGGGATATAATGGACTGGCAACGGTGGCCGGAGTGCCAAAGTACCATTCTTCCCCCTCGGGGTCCTACGGCAACACCGCACAATTCCCGCCTTGCGGCTTAAGCACCGCTCCGGCAGCTGCGG
>OGQA01001663.1_pt1 | contig 10472 bp, 8 predicted proteins | sample 1553011 | NCBI WGS metagenome assembly OGQA01 (sample SAMEA2580256, study PRJEB22360) | human gut metagenome | biome: human gut; feature: human-associated habitat; material: faeces | place: Denmark | collected 2008/2010 | reverse complement strand
CCGCTGCCGCGAGTACCTCGACCGCAAGATGGAGAACCCCGAGCGGCCGATCTACGGCATCACGACCGGTTTCGGGTCGCTGTGCGATATTTCGGTGGGCAGCGACGAGCTGTCGCGCCTGCAACAGAACCTCGTGATGTCGCACGCCTGCGGAACCGGGGAGCGCGTGCCCTCGGAGATCGTGCGGCTGATTCTGCTGCTCAAGATACAGTCGCTCGCCTACGGCCATTCGGGCGTGCAGCTGGCGACGGTGGAGCGTCTCGTGGAGTTTTTCAACCGCGGCATCCTGCCCGTCGTCTATCAGCAGGGTTCGCTGGGTGCTTCGGGCGCCCTCGCGCCGCTGGCACATATGAGCCTGCCGCTGCTGGGGCTGGGCGAGGTGGAGTATAAGGGCGAGGTGCGTCCCTCGGCCGAAGTGCTTGCCGAACTGGGGCTGGAGCCGATCCGGTTGCAGTCGAAAGAGGGCCTTGCGCTGCTGAACGGCACGCAGTTTATGAGCGCCTACGGCGTCTGGTCGCTGATCCACGCCCGGCGGCTGAGCGAGTGGGCCGACCGCATCGGGGCGTTGTCGTTAGACGCCTTCGACGGTCGTATCGAGCCTTTCTGCGACGAGGTGCACCTGATCCGCGCCCACCGGGGGCAGCTCGCCACGGCCCGGAATGTCCGCGGGCTGCTCGAAGGCAGCGAACTGATCGCCCGCCCCAAGCACCACGTGCAGGACCCCTATTCGTTCCGCTGCATGCCGCAGGTTCACGGAGCCTCGAAGGACACGATCGACTATGTGGAGAGCGTGCTGACCACGGAAATCAACTCCACGACGGACAATCCGACGGTCTTCCCCGAGGAGGACATGGTCGTCTCGGCGGGCAATTTCCACGGACAGCCGATCGCTCTGGCGATGGATTTCCTGGCGATCGCCCTGGCCGAGCTGGGCAACATCTCCGAGCGTCGCACCTACAAACTGATCTCCGGGGCGCGCGAACTGCCCAAATTCCTCGTGGCGAACCCCGGGCTGAACAGCGGCTTTATGATTCCGCAGTATACCGCGGCGTCGATCGTGAGCCAGTCCAAGGGGCTGTGCATGCCCGCGTCGGTCGATTCGATCCCCTCGTCGCAGGGGCAGGAGGACCATGTGAGCATGGGTTCCAACGCTGCCACGAAGCTCTGGCGCGTGGTCTGCAACACCGAACGGGTGCTGGCCATCGAGCTGTTCAACGCCGCGCAGGCCATCGAGTTCCGCCGCCCGGCGCACACGTCGCCCGAGTTGGAGCGAATGCTGGCCGACTATCGCAAAGAGGTTCCCTTCATCGACAACGACGAGGTGATGTATCCCCATATCGAAGCCTCCGTCCGATTCCTCCGCGGCCTATGAGACTGCTGGTGAAGAACATCGCCCGCATCGTCGGCATCGAATCGACGGGCCGTCTGCGCTGCTGCGGCGCCGACATGAACAAGCTGGGCACGCTCGACGACGCGTGGCTGCTGGCTGAAGACGGCCGTTTCGCGGCGTTCGGACGCATGGACTCTTTGGGCGGCATCGCCGCCGACGAGGTCGTCGACGCGGCAGGGGGCATGCTCTTCCCGTCGTTCTGCGACTCGCACACCCACCTGGTCTACGCCGGGAGCCGTGAGGGGGAGTTTCTGGACAAGATCAACGGTTTGTCGTACGAGGAGATCGCCCGGCGGGGCGGGGGCATTCTCAACTCTGCCGACCGGCTGCACGAGACTTCGGAGGACGAACTCTATGCGCAGGCGATGGAGCGCGTGCGCGAGATCGCGGCGATGGGTACGGGGTGCGTGGAGATCAAGAGCGGCTACGGCCTTTCGACCGGGGACGAGCTGAAGATGCTGCGCGTCATCCGCCGCATCCGCGAAAGCGTGCCGCTGGAGGTGCGGGCCACGTTCCTCGGGGCGCATGCCGTGGCGCGTGCCTACCGGGGACGGCAGGGGGAGTATGTCGATCTGGTGTGCAACGAAATGCTGCCCGCCGTGGCGGCCGAAGGGCTGGCCGATTTCGTCGACGTCTTCTGCGACGAAGGTTTTTTCACGGTCGAAGAGACGGCCCGTATTCTCAAGGCCGCGCGCAAACTGGGGCTGCGGGCGAAAATCCATGCCAACGAACTGGCCGTCTCGGGCGGCGTGCAGGTGGGCGTGGCCTGCGACGCCCTGTCGGTGGACCACCTCGAACGCATGGGACGGGAGGAGATCGAGGCGCTGCGCGGCGCGGCGACCATGCCGACGCTGCTGCCGGGTGCGGCGTTCTTCCTCGGGATGAGCTATCCTCCGGCGCGCGCGATGATCGACGCCGGGCTGGGCGTGGCGCTGGCTTCGGACTACAACCCCGGGTCGTCGCCCTCGGGCAACATGCGCATGGTCTGTTCGCTGGCCTCGATCCGCATGAAGATGACCCCCGCCGAGGCGATCAACGCCGCGACGCTCAACGGCGCCTATGCCATGGGGTTGAGCCGCGACTACGGAAGCGTCACTTTAGGTAAGGTTGCCAACTTTTTCATAACCAAACCGATGCCGTCGATCGAATTTTTCTCCTATGCCTACCAGACGCCGCTGATCCGGCAGGTGTTCCTGCGCGGGCGCAAGATGTGCGGTTTATAGGCGGGGGCTGGCCGATACGCTTCGGAACGGGGCGTCCGCCCTTGTCATAACCCGGCTTTCAGGGGTGCGGGCGAGGCGAAACGGTCCGGACCCGAATCGGCGTTTGGAATCTTTTCCGGAATCCTGCTTTTTGCCCGGGCGGCGCAGTTTTTGATTGGAGATATTTATGAAAACCGTTATTCTGATAATTTGCCTCGCCCTGTGCGGGACCGTAAATGGACAAAATATGAAACCTTTGACACCGGAGGAGAAGCGGGTGATCGTGGACAAGGGGACCGAGGCCCCCTTCACGGGCCGCTACTACAAACACAAGGAGGACGGAACCTACGTCTGCCGGCAGTGCGGCGCGCCGTTGTACCGTTCGTCGGACAAGTTCGACGCGGGGTGCGGCTGGCCGAGTTTCGACGACGAGATTCCCGGAGCCGTGAAACGGACCGTCGATGCCGACGGGCGGCGCACGGAGATCACCTGCGCCCGGTGCGGCGGTCATCTGGGCCATGTTTTCACGGGCGAGGGTTTTACGCCCCGGAACACGCGCCACTGTGTCAACTCCGTGTCGCTGGAGTTCGTGCCCGCGGCGAAAAAGGAGCGGACCGAGACGGCGATCTTCGCCGGAGGCTGTTTCTGGGGCGTGGAGCATCTGCTTTCGAAGGAGCCGGGGGTGCTCGATGTCGTGTCGGGCTACATCGGCGGACATACGGAGAATCCCACTTACGAGGAGGTGTGTAGCCACCGTACGGGACATGCCGAAGCGGTGCGGGTGACGTTCGATCCGGCGAAAGTCTCCTACGAAAAGCTGGCGCGGCTCTTTTTCGAGATTCACGACCCCACGCAGGTCGGGCGGCAGGGACCCGACATCGGCGACCAGTACCGTTCGGAGGTCTTCTATACGACACCGGCCCAGCGCGCGACGGCTGAAAAACTGATCGCCGAGCTGCGTGCGAAAGGGTACGACGTCGCCACGCGCGTCACGGCGGCCACGACTTTCTGGCCGGCGGAAGAGTATCACCAGGACTATTACGACCGCAAAGGCGCGCAGCCCTATTGCCACGCCTACACCAAGCGGTTCTGATCGCTGTAAGGGGCCGGGTAGAGGGGCGGGGTCCGCCGTTTCAGTCCCGATGCTTTTCTGTCCGGCCCGGTGCTTTCTGTCCGGTCCGATGCTTTTCTGTCCGGACCGGTGCTCTCTGTCCGGCCCGGTGCTTTCTGTTCGGCCCGGTGCTTTCTGCCCGGTTCCGCACTTCGGCCCGGGCCTTTGGTTGGGGCCGGGCCAAAGCGCTATTTCAACAGATTGTCCTCCTCGTCCTTGTATTCCGATTTTTTGAAAAACATTCCGCCGAGGCCTTTCAGCGCCTTGACGGCCCGCACGCGGAAACTGTCCAGCAGCGTGCCGTCCTTCGAGACGGTGCCGTAGCCCGTCACGGCGCGCGCCCGGCGGCTGCGGACGAAGGCGATGCGGCCGTACGGCTTGAGTCCGAGGGCCAGCGATCCGTCCTCGCCGCGGATGATGTCGGTGCGGATGCCCACCTTGCGGGCCAGCTCGGTGTCGTAGGCGAAAACCAGTCCGCGGACGCTCAATTCGGGGCGTTGGAACGACTGGAGCCACAGGTGCGTGTCGCGGGCCAGTTCGTAGAACCAAAGTCCGGCGGCGGAGTGGGCTGCGTCGGGAATGTAGCTCCACAGCGAACTGGCCGCCACGACGCCCCGGCGTTCCAGCGCGTCGACCATCGTTTCGACGTAGCGCGGCGGGTATATGGTGTCGGCGTCGATGTTGATGTGGTATTTTCCCCGGGCGCGGTTCAGTCCGCAGAGGCGTGCATGGCCGCATCCGGGCGTCGTTTCGCGCTGCCACGGCAGACCGAGGGTTTCGAAAATCTCCGCCGTGCGGTCCTTCGACAGGTTGTCCGTGGCGATGATCTCCATCGGGTAGCGGCATCGCTGTTCGGCGAGCGACCAGAGACAGGCCGTCAGCCGTTTTTCCTCGTTGCAGGCGATGACCGACACGGTCGCCAGCGGCCGGTCCGACTGTCGTTCGGCGAGTTTCGCACGCACTTCGGCGACGGTCTCCGCGGGAACTTCGGCGAAGGGCTTTTCATAGACGGGGAGGTATTTCGAGTACCATTTCATGCGATCGGGGTTTATACGGCAAAGGTAGCATTAAATTCCGCACGGGCAAGCGATTCGGCGCTGATTGCCGGGCCTGCGGCGGAAAAGCGGCCGTCGTCGATTGCGGGGCGGAGGCAGGCCCGGCGACAGTCGGCCGGGCGGCGAGAGTTCGGGACGGTCCCGGCGGCGGATTCCGGAACCCCGGCCGGGAAGCGGGGAAAACCGCTCTGCGGCGGCGCTTTTCACTCCGGGGCTGTGCGGAATGGCGATATATTTCTTATTTTTGCGGCTCCAAACGAGTTTTTTATGTTGCGTGTCACTGGCATTCTCTGGGCGGCTCTCTCCTCGTCGACATTCGGACTGGCCCCGCTGTTCACCCTGCTGTTGCTGGGCGTGGGTTATTCGTCGTTCGAGGTCCTGACCTACCGCTGGGGTGTGGCGTCGTTGTGTCTGGGAGCCTACGGCCTGCTGGCGGGATGCGATTTCCGCCTCGGGAGGCGCGAGCTGGGCACGGTGTTCCTGCTGAGCCTGTTCCGCGCCGCGACGTCGTTGAGCCTGGTGATCGCCTATCAGAACATCGCCAGCGGGGTGGCCTCGACGATTCACTTCATGTATCCGCTGGTCGTGGCCGTCGTGATGATGTGTTTCTTCCGCGAACGCGGTTCGGCGTGGACCTTCGCGGCGATCGGCATGTCGATCCTCGGCGCGGTGCTGCTGTCGCTGGGCAACGTCGATTTCTCGCACGGCGACACGACGTTGGGGATCGTTTCGGCGACCGTCTCGGTCGTCGCCTACGGCGGTTACATCGTGGGCGTGCGCCGGAGCCGCGCGGTGGAGATCGACTCCACGGTGCTGACTTGCTGCGTGATGGCCTTCGGTGCGCTGTTTTTCATCGCCGGGGGCCTGCTGACGGGCGGCGTGCGTCTTGAGACCGACCCGCATACGTGGCTCTATATCCTCGGTGTGGCCATTCCGGCGACGGCCGTCTCGAACATGGCGCTGGTGCAGGCCATCAAGAGCATCGGGCCGACGCTGACCTCGATTTTCGGGGCCATGGAGCCGCTGACCGCCGTGGTGATCGGCGTCTGGGTTTTTGCCGAGCCTTTCACGGCGAAGGGCGCCGCGGGCATCCTGCTGATCGTGGCGGCGGTGTCGGTCGTGGTCCTGCGCAGCCGGAAAGGGTAGCCGGGGCGGCCGGCGTGCGGCGATACGAAAAATCCCGGAGTTTGCGCTCCGGGATTTTTCGTGTTCTTAAAGTGTGAAGACCATCGCGATGGGGTAGTGGTCCGAAATGTAGGGCGCTCCGTAGTTGCCGTCGAGCGTGGCGAATAGCTGGCATTTGAGCTTGCCGCGGTAGTAGAGGTGGTCGATGACGATGGTGTCGGGAGCCGAGCCGAACCCGTTGAAAGTCCCCTTGTGATCGGTCGTCGCGGCCTTGGCGCGGGCCGAGACCATATATTTGGTCAGGGGTTTGAAGATCGGGCTGTCGACCGGGGTGTTGAAGTCGCCGCCGACGATGGCCGGGGCTTTCTTGCCGGCGATCTCGTGGATCTTTTCGATGAGCAACTTCACGCCCTCTTCGCGCGCCGCCTTGCCCTTGTGGTCGAGGTGGGTGTTGAAATAGAAGAACTCCTTGCCCGACTTCCGGTCCTTGAGTTCGACCCACGTCACCGTGCGGTTGCAGGCCCCGTCCCAGCCGCGCGACACCTTGTCGGGTGTTTCGCTGAGCCAGAACGTGCCGCTGTCGAGCAGCTCGAAACGATCGCGCAGGTAGTAGACGGCCATGAACTCGCCCTTCTCGGCGCCGTCGTCGCGGCCCACGCCCACGCGGGCGTACTGCGGGCACTCGGCGTCGATGTAGTGCAGCTGGTCGATAAGTCCTTCCTGCACGCCGAACACGTCGGGAGCCTCCCGGCGGATCATCTCCGGAGTGGCGTGACGACGTTTCATCCAGACGTTGTCGCCGTCCTTGCCGTGGCTGTTGCGCAGGTTGTAGGAGATCAGTTTGATCGGTTCGGCGCCGTCGGCGGCGAATGCCGGCATTGAAAAAGAGGCTGCTAACAGCAGCAGAAGTGCGATTTTCTTCATTTGGGTTACAGGTGTGATTAACTTGTGCAAAGGTAGCAATATTTTTCGGAAAGCCAACCGTTTTTCAGGTTGTCAGAACCCTTTTCAGGCGGTCGAGACCCTCGGCCAGCAGTTTGCGCGGGCAGGCGATGTTCAGGCGGATGAAGCCTTCGCCCGCGGCGCCGTACATGGACCCGGAGTTGACGTGCAGGCGGCCTTCGTCCAGCAGCCGTCGGGTGAGCGCGTCGGACGACAGCCCCGCGGCCCGGCAGTCGGCCCAGACGAGGTAGGTCCCTTCCAGCGGAAGCACCGGGAACTGCGGAAGATGCCGCGCGAAGTAGTCCCGCAGGAAAAGGTAGTTTTCCCACAGGTAGCCGTTGAGCGCGTCGAGCCACTCGGCGCCGTCCGTGTAGGCCGCCGTCAGAGCCTCGATGGCGAAGGGGCTGATCATGCCCGTCTCGTTGATTTCGAGCGACCGGGCGATCCGTTCCCGGAGGCCGGCGTCGGCGGCGAAGATGTTGGCCACCTGCACTCCCGCGAGGTTGAATGCCTTGCTGGGCGAGGCGCAGGTGACCGAGCGGCGCGCGAACTCCTCCGAAAGCGAGGCGAAGGGGGTGTAGCGGAATCCCGGCATCACCAGCTCGCAGTGGATTTCGTCGGCCACGACCAGTATGTCGCGGCGCAGGCAGATGTCGCCGATGCGGCGCAGCTCTTCGGGCGTCCAGACCCGCCCCGCGGGGTTGTGCGGGTTGCAGAGCAGCATCAGTTTCACGGCAGGGTCGGCGGCCCGGCGTTCCAGCGCGTCGAAATCGACCGTATAGCGGTTGTCGCCGTAAGTCAGTTCGCACTCCGCGGCGGAGCACCCGCTGTTGTCGATGGCGATGAAGAAGTGGTTGTAGACGGGCGTCAGCACCAGCACCCGGTCTCCGGGGCGGGTCAGCGCCCGGAGAATGGCCGAGAGCGCCGGGATCACGCCCGTCACGGGAAGTATCCAGTCCGCTCCGGGCGCCCAGCCGTGCCGCCGGGCAAACCAGGAGGTGACCGCCCCGTAGTAGCTCTCCGGGACCGTGGCGTAGCCGTAGACGCCGTGCTCCACCCGGCGGCGGAGCGCCTCGACGACGCACGGGGCCGTGCGGAAATCCATGTCGGCGACCCACATCGGGAGGATGTCGGCCGCAGGTTCCTCGTCCCACTTCACCGAGTTGGTTCCCCGGCGCGGGATCAGTTGATCGAAATCGTATTTTGCCATATCGGAATGCACTTTATTTACAAAGATACGAAAAAGTCGGATCGCTGCAATACCGGACTGCCGTGCGACTCGGTGGAACCTGCCGACCTTCGGAAAGTGTCGTTACGACACCAAAGATACGAAAAAGTCGGACCGCTGCAAAACCTCCGGCTATTTGCTCATCCGGTATGCCGACGGGGTCATGCCCGTGTGGCTGCGGAAATACTTGCCGAAAAACGACTGGTTGGGGAAATTGAGGCAGTAGGCGATCTCCTGAATACTCATCGTCGAATATTTCAGCAGGTTTTTGGCTTCGAGCACCACGTAGTCGTCGATCCATTCGGCGGCGGTGCGGCCCGAGGTCTTGCGGATGATCGTCGTGAGGTATTTGGGCGTCAGGTGCAGCTGCCCGGCGTAGAAGCCCACCGAACGCTCCTGCATGTAATGTTTGGTCAGTTCGCTCATAAACTGGTTGAAATACTCGTCGTTGCGGCTGCGGGCCGAGGTCTCCGGGGCGGGCTGCGACTCGATGTGCCGCCCGATGATGCGGCAGACCTTGTAGGCCAGCGTACGGATCATCGAGCGCAGGATCTCCGGCGAATAGACGTCGCCCGGGCGGGGCAGGCTCTCGGAGCGGATTTCGGCGAACGAGCCGGTGATGCCGGCCCATTCGGCTTCGCAGAGCCGCAGGCAGGGCTGTTTCTCGACGCTTAAAAAGAGCCTCGAAAGCAGTTTGATGTCGATATTGATGCGCCGGATGAACTCCTCTTCGCAGATCACCGTGTAGACCGAGGACTCCGGCCGGATGGATTCCACTTGCAGAATCGAGCCGGGCAGGAGGACGAACAGCATCTTCGCGTCGAGCGTGTAGCGGCGCAGTCCCGAGGTGAACGAAATCGAACCTTCGGAACAAAAAAGGATCGCGAAGGCATCGAGACGCGTCGGGTAGCGGAACAGGTCGATGTTGACCGTGTCCATGATCTTGACGCGCGAAGCGATCAGACAGCCATCGAAATAGAGGTCTTCCGGGCGCGGTTCGTTGACGGTGAGCAATGTTTCGAGCGAGAAGCTCTGAATCTCCTTTTCGTTCATTTTATCGGTCGTATTTCGGGCAAATATAACGAATTTGCCGAATACGATTTGTCGAAAGGTTGGAAATCGAACCAATCGGCTAATTTAACCGACACGGCGGCCTTTTCCGGAGGGGGCTAAAAGGGGAACTTTGCATCGAAAAATTGAAGAACCGATGAAACGAACTGTTTTCTGTGCCGCGCTGCTGCTGGCCGCCGGCTGTCCATCTCCGAAAAAGAACCGCACGGTCGATCCGCTGCGTGTCGAAACCATCGTGGCCGCGCCCTCGGCCGACGTCGGGGCGGCCGTTTATGTAGGTGCGATCGAAGAGGAGTCTTCGGCCGCCTTGAGCTTCCCCGTCGCCGGGACCGTCGCCCGCACTTTTGCGGACGAGGGCCGGCGCGTCGGCAAAGGTCACCTGCTCGCCGAGCTCGATCCCACCTCGGCGCGCCGGACTTTCGAGGCCGCCGAAGCCGCGCTGAATCAGGCGAAGGACGCCTGCGCGCGTCTGAAACAGCTCTACGACGCCGAGAGCCTGCCCGAGATCAAGTGGGTCGAGGCGCAGACCCGGCTGCGGCAGGCCGAGGCGGCCTTCGGGATCGCGAAGAAGAATCTGGAGGACTGCTCGCTTTACGCGCCCTTTTCCGGGGTGGTCGGCCAGCGGCGGATTTCGGCCGGGGAGACGGCCCTGCCGGGCGTTCCCGTGCTGACGCTGCTCGAAGTCGGACGCGTCAAGGTGCGCTTCTCGGTCCCCGAGCTGGAGATCGCCCGGCTCGGCGCCGACAGCCGGATCGGGGTGGGCGTCGCCGCGCTCGGCGACCGGGTGTTCCCCGCCGGGAAGATCGAAAAGGGCGCCGTGGCCAATCCCGCGGCCCACACCTACGACGTGCGCGCCACGCTGGACAACGCCGCTGGCGAGTTGCTGCCGGGCATGGTGTGCCGCGTGACGGTTTCGCCCGCAGAGTCGGCCGAGGAGATCGCCGTTCCGCTGCGCGCCGTGCAGCAGGCGGGCGACGGGAGCCGTTTCGTGTGGACCGTGCGCGGCGATTCGGCCGTGCGTACGGCCGTCACGACGGGGCGGCTGGTGAACAACGGCATCGTGCTGACCGGGGGCGTCGCGGCGGGCGACCGCATCGTCGTGGACGGCATGCAGAAGATCGGCGAGGGCAGTAAAGTCGTATGGCGATGAGAAGTTCGAATAGCGTAATAGCCTGGTCGATGCGGAATTTCCGCATCACCTTCCTGATCGTGGGCTGCCTGTTCGTGTTCGGAATCTACGCCCTTGCGCGCATTCCCAAGCAGGAGTTCCCCGAGTACACGATCCGGCAGGGCGTCGTCGTGGGCGTCTATCCCGGGGCGACGGCCGAGGAGGGCGAAGAGCAGCTGG
>OGQA01001662.1_pt1 | contig 10474 bp, 7 predicted proteins | sample 1553011 | NCBI WGS metagenome assembly OGQA01 (sample SAMEA2580256, study PRJEB22360) | human gut metagenome | biome: human gut; feature: human-associated habitat; material: faeces | place: Denmark | collected 2008/2010 | reverse complement strand
GCGCCCGGCTCGTCTATAAATACTCTGGTCATGACGTCACCTGCTTCAAGTAATCGAGCTGCGCCTGGATATTGACCGGCGAGGCGCCGCCGGCGGAGGTGCGCTTCTCCACGCAGGCCGCGATGGAGATGTCCTCATAGAGGCCCTCGTCAAAGACCTCGGAAAAGTTCTTGTATTCCTCGAGGCTCATGTCCTCGAGGGTCTTGCCGTTTTCGATGCACCAGGCCACGATCTCGCCCGTGAGCCTGTAGGCCGTGCGGAAGGGCACGCCGCGCTTGGCCAGCCAGTCGGCCAGGTCGGTGGCGTTTATGAAGCCGCCCTTGGCCGCGGCTAGCATGTTCTCTTTCTTCACCGTCATCGTCTCTATCATGGGCGCGAAGACCCCGAGGCAGGCGTTCACGGTGTCAAAGGCGTCGAAGACGGCCTCCTTGTCCTCCTGCATGTCCTTGTTGTAGGCCAGGGGCAGGCCCTTGAGCATGGTCAGCAGGGTGATGAGGTCGCCGTAGACCCTGCCCGTCTTGCCGCGCACGAGCTCGGCCATGTCGGAGTTCTTCTTCTGCGGCATGATGGAAGAGCCCGTGGTGTAGGCGTCCGAGAGCTCGACAAAGTGGAACTCCCAGCTCGTCCAAAGTATGAGCTCTTCAGCGAGCCTGGACAGGTGCATCATGGTGATGGCCAGGGCGGAGGTGAGCTCCACGCAGAAGTCGCGGTCGGAGACGGCGTCGAGGCTGTTGAGGCAGATGCCGTCGAAGCCCAGCTCGGCCGCCGACATCATGCGGTCTATGTGGTGGGTCGTGCCCGCCAGGGCGCAGGCGCCGAGCGGGGAATAGTTCATGCGCCGCGCGGCGTCGGAGAGCCTGCCGAGGTCGCGCGAGAGCATCATGCCGTAGGCCAGCAGCTGGTGGGCGAAGGTGATGGGCTGGGCCCGCTGCAGATGCGTGTAGCCGGGCATGACCGCGTCGGTGTTCCGCTCCGCCTGGACGCAGAGGGCGTCTATGAGCTTCACGATGAGCTCAATGGTGTCCGCCGTGCGGTCGCGCAGGTAGAGCCGCGTGTCGAGCGCGACCTGGTCGTTGCGGCTGCGCGCCGTGTGGAGCTTCCGGCCAGTGTCGCCCAGCCTCTCGGTCAGGACGGCTTCCACAAAGCTGTGGATATCCTCCGCCGCCGGGTCTATCTCCAGCTTCCCCTCGTCTATATCCCTGAGTATGCCGCCAAGGCCCTCTATGATCTTGGCTCCCTCGGCGCCGGACAATATGCCCGTCTTCACCAGCGAGGCCGCGTGGGCCATGCTGCCGCGGATGTCCTGGCGGTACATCCTGCTGTCCACCGAGATGGACGAGTTGAAATCGTCCGCAGCCTTGTCCAGAGCGCCGTGCGCCCTGCCTGCCCAGAGCTTTTCCATACTGATTTCCCCCATATTCCGAGAAGGGCGGAGTATGACCCCGCCCTTCAGAGTAAGCCAAACTATCCTATTTTACTTCTTGGCGTTCTTCGCGTCAACCTGTGCCTGGACTTTTATCGGCAGGCCGAAGAGATTTATGAAGCCCTTGGAGTCCGCCTGGTTGTAGACGTGATCCTCGCCGAAGGTGGCGATCTCCTCGCTGTAGAGGCTCCAGTCGCTCCAGGCGCCGGCCTTTATGACGTTGCCCTTGTACAGGCCCAGCTTCACCTTGCCGGTGACGTGCTCCTGGGTCTTGTCCACGAAGGCGGAGAGCGCTTCCCTAAGCGGCGTGTACCACTGGCCGTCGTAGACCAGCTCCGCAAAGGTGATGGCGAGCTCCTGCTTCTTGTGCATGGTGAGCTTGTCGAGGCAGAGCGTCTCGAGGTAGTTGTGCGCCGCGTAGAGGATGGTGCCGCCCGGCGTCTCGTAAACGCCCCTGCACTTCATGCCGACGAGCCTGTTCTCCACGATGTCCAGCAGGCCGATGCCGTTGGCGCCGCCCAGCTCGTTGAGCTTGAGGATGATGTCCTTCGCGCTCATCTTCACGCCGTCGAGGGCCACGGGCACGCCCGCCTCAAAGTCAAGCGTGATGTAGGTCGGCACGTCCGGCGCGTCGATGGGCGAGACGCCCATCTCGAGGAAGCCCTTCTTCTGGTACTGCGGCTCGTTGCCCGCGTCCTCGAGGTCCAGGCCCTCGTGCGAGAGGTGCCAGAGGTTCTTGTCCTTGGAGTAGTTCGTCTCCCTGTTTATCTTCAGCGGCACGTTGTGCGCCTCGGCGTAGGCGATCTCCTCTTCCCTGGACTTGATGTTCCACTCCCTCCAAGGGGCGATGACCGGCATGTCGGGCACGAAATGCTTGAGCGTCAGCTCAAACCTCACCTGGTCGTTGCCCTTGCCCGTGCAGCCGTGGCAGATGGCGTCCGCGCCCTCGGCGATGGCTATCTCGGCCAGCCTCTTGGCTATGACCGGCCTCGCCAGCGAGGTGCCCAGCATGTAGTCCTCATACATGGCCCCGGCCTTCACCGCGGGGATGATGAAATCGTCCACGAACTCGTCCGTCAGATCCTCGACATAGAGCTTGGAGGCGCCGGTCTTTATGGCCTTTTCCTCGAGCCCGTCCAGCTCGTCGGCCTGGCCGACGTTGCCCGACACGGCAATGACTTCGCAGTTGTTGTAGTTCTCCTTCAGCCAGGGGATGATGACCGAAGTATCCAGGCCGCCGGAGTAGGCCAGCACGACTTTCTTGATGTCCGATTTATTCATAATGACGCCTCCATATTCATTTGCTTCCGCCTTAATATGCGCTAAGTATATACCCGAATGAATAAATATGCAACAGTCTTTTTCAGTTTCGGCGTATTTCAGGGGCCGGAGGGATATTCGGGGCGCTTTTTGTGGGCATTGCACAAAAAGTCACACAATCTGGAAGATATAAAACTTGAGATAGGCGGTCTCAGGCACGTTCCAGAGTATAGGGTGGTCGGGCGCCTGCTTGCGGACTTCGACTTCGCGCAGCCTGACGTTTGCATCTTTTGCGGCGTTTTTCAGCATATATTCAAAATTCTCCGGCTCCATGAAGTGCGAGCAGGAGCAGGTGGCGAGGTAGCCGCCGCGGGGCAGCAGACGCATGGCGCGGTAGTTTATCTCCCTGTAGCCGCGCTCGGCGGAGCGGATGGTCTTCCGGCTCTTGGTGAAGGCGGGCGGGTCGAGGATGACGAGGTCGTAGCCGGCGTGCTCCTCACCCAACCGGGGCAGCAGCTCGAAGACATCCTCGGCGAGAAAGTCCATCCTGTCCTCGAGGCCGTTGAGCGCGGCGTTTTTGCGCGCCATCGCGACGGCGGACTCGGAGACGTCCACGGCCGTGACGTGCTCGGCGCCGCCGAGGGCGCAGTTGAGGGCGAAGGAGCCCGTGTGCGTGAAGCAGTCGAGCACGCGGCGGCCCTTTGCGAGCCTGGCTATGGCCCGGCGGTTGTATTTCTGGTCGAGGAAGAAGCCGGTCTTCTGCCCGTTTTCAAAGTCCACCTCGTAGCGCACCCCGTTTTCGCAGATCTCGGTGACGGTGCTGTCGGGGTGGGGCAGGCCCTCGAACCAGCCCTTGTATTTCGGCAGGCCCTCGAGCTCGCGCAGCGCGGCCTCGTTGCGTTCATAGACGCCGGAGACGCGCTCGCCCATGGCGGCCAGCTGCTCTGCGAGCGCGCGGTAGATGACGCCCTTCACCTTGTCGGTGCCGTGGCAGAGCGACTGCGCGACGAGGATGTCCGAGAACTTGTCCACGGTGAGGCCCGGCAGCCCGTCGGCCTCGCCGAAGATGAGCCGGCAGCAGCCGAGGCTGTCCATGACGGCGCGGCGGTATTCGAGGGCGTATTTGACTCTCCGCTCGAAGAAGGCGTCGGAGAAGCTCTCGTTGGCGTTGTCCGAGAGGATGCGCAGGCCGATCTTGCTCGTCTCGCTGTAGAAGCCAGCGCCCAGCCAGGCGCCCTTCTGCGAGAAGACGTCGCATATGGAGCCCTGCCTGGGCTCGCCGCTGACCTGGGTGAATTCCTCCCTGTATATCCAGGGGTGGCCGGCTCTCGCGGAGTTTTCGGCCTTTCTCGTCACTGTGACGGAGGGGAAGCTGCGTTCCTGTTTCATAAGCGTTTCACCATTATATAAGCGGGCAGAGAGGCTCCGCCCGCTTGGATTTGACAGATTTGCCGGAAAGCCTCAGCTCAACTCGAAGATGAGGGCGGATTCCGCCGGTATGTTGAGCTTTATAAGGCCGTCCGCGATGGGGAATTCCCGGCCGCTGAGCTGACAGCGCGCCCTCGTGAGGCCGAGGCCCTTGAGGCCCTCGAGCTGCTTTGTCGTGAGCCCGGCGTTGTCGAGCCAGATGTCGGCGACGAGCTGCTTGTCCCAGTCGGAGCGGTTCACGACGGCGAGGAAGACGCCGTTGTCGGCCGGCAGCCCGAAGACGTCCCTGCCGTCCGTGACGCAGCGGAGCACGCAGAGCACGTCCGGGTCCGGGGCAGAGAAGGCGGCGGCGCCGGTGGAGAGCGCGTCATGCTCGTTGCGCAGGCTGCCGAGGCAGGTGTACCAGTCGGTCAGCGGCCTGGCGCCCATGGTAAAGGGCGCGCGGTCGAAGGGGTCGAGCATGCCGCCCATGCCGGTCTCGTCGCCGTAGTAGACGCTGGGCACGCCGGGGATGACGAACTGCACTGCCGCCGCCAGCCTCTGCATGGACGCGCCGCGGATGTCCTGGGCGTCGCCGACGATGAAGCCGGCCTGCTGCTCGCGGCTGAGCGTCCTGGCGTCCAGGCGCGTGGCCAGGGCCGTCCTGGCCCTCTCCACGTCGTGCGAGGAGATGAGGTTCATGAGCGACCAGTACATGGGCTCGGGGTAGTTAAGCCGCTGCGCCAGCAGGAAGGAGGCCAGCGCCCTCGCGTCCGTGCGGAAGCAGAGGAAGTCGATGAGCGCCGTGCGGAAGGGGTAGTTCATGACGGTGTCGAGCGACTCGCCCAGGGCGTATTTGCGCCGGGTGCCGTAGCTGGACTTGATGACCGCGTCCTCCCAGACCTCGCCGAGCACTACGGCCTCGGGGTCCTCGGCCTTGGCGGCCTGGCGGATGAGGCGCAGGGCCTCGTCTGGCAGCTCGTCGGCCACGTCCAGCCTCCAGCCGGAGGCGCCGCGCCTTATCCAGGTGCGCACGACGCTGTCCTTGCCGCTTATGACGAAGTCGCGCCAGTCGGCGTTGTTCTCGTCCACCTCGGGCAGGTCGGGGAAGTTCCACCAGCAGCGGTAGTTCTCCGGGAATTTGCGGAAGTCGTACCAGCCGAAGTAGGGCGAGGCCTCGCCCGCGTTGTAGGCGCCCGCGTCGTGGAAGTGCGAGAACTTGTTGAAGTAGATGCTGTCCGCGCCCGTGTGGGAGAAGACGCCGTCGAGCATTATGCGTATACCCATGTTCTCGGCGGTGGCGCAGAGGTTTTCAAAGTCCGCGTTCGTGCCGAGGATGGGGTCTATCTTCAGATAATCCGCCGTGTCGTACCTGTGGTTGGAGCAGGCCTCAAAGACGGGGTTTAAGTAGATGACGCTCACGCCAAGGGTCTTGAGGTAGTTGAGCCGGCTCTCGATGCCCTTGAGCGTGCCGCCGTAGAAGTCGAGCGGGAAATAAAAGCCGTCGGCGCTGTTGGGCTGCCAGTCCACGGGCTCGTTCCACTCCTCGTGGAACTTGACCTGCCGGCCCATGGCCCTGTGCTTTTCGATGCCGTCGCGGGCGGTATCGCTCCAGTCCCGGGCGAAGCGGTCGGGGAAGATCTGGTACATGATGCTCCTGCGGAACCAGGCCGGGGTCTCGAAGTCCTTGTCGTAGACCGTGAGCCTGAAGCCCTCGCCCCTGGAGCTCATGAGCTTGCCGAAGCGCCCGTTCTCGCCGGCGCAGAGCCAGTATTCGCCGCCGGCGAGGCTGATCCTGAAGGAGTACCAGAGCGCCTGCGCCGTCTCGGGCATTTTGAGCTTTATGAACCAGCGCCCGTCCTCGAGCGCGAGCTCGCTGCGCTGCTCAAAGCCGTCGCCGTTGAGGACGAGTTCGGCGTCGAGCACCGCGCCCGCCCCGTCGGTGAAGGCGAGCGTGACCTCGCTGCCGGTCTTGGCAGGGCCTATGGGGCAGCGGCAGCTCTCCCTGGCCGTGTCGTGCACTATGTGCGGAGTGAGTTCCGAAATTATCATATATCAGCAAACTTGGCGGGCATGAGTATGTACATGGCGCGGAGCGACCCGGCCCGCCTCTCCTTTGTGCAGATTATGCGCCCGCAGAGCGCCGCCGATAGGGTCATGAGGTCGGCTTCCTCATCTCTGATGACAGCGTTTGCGCCTATCCTGAGCCAGTCGCCCGGCCAGGTGTCCCAGAGCCGGCCGCAGAGCTTCTCGTTCACGGCGCGTATAAGCCCCGCGTCCCTCGGCTGCAGCGCCGCGATGGCCCCGACCGGGACGCGGGCGTCCCTGCCGCCCTCGTCCGGCCTGAGCGTAAAGCAGCTGCCCATGATCTGTATGGCGTCGTCCCAGGAGGCGTTGTGCTCGTCGAGCAGCAGCCTGAGCACCTCCGGCAGGATGAGCGAGTCGAGCCCGCCGTGCAGCTCCATACGGAGCAGGCCCGGCAGCTGCCTCGTGTCCCTGAGCCCGTAAAAGGCCTCCGCCGCCCGGGCCGCAGCCTGGAAATAGGCCATGGCCGCCTGAGAGATGTTGCCTGAGTTGATTTTTGCCGCGAGCTCGGCGCTCCTCGCGGATTCGTTGTAGTCTGCCTTCACGTCGCCGGAGCGCACGGAAGGCCTGACCTCGGCCCGGAACGTGTCGCCCACGCGCAGGGCCGAGACCTCGAGCCTGCCCTTGTATGTGACTGCAAGGCCGGTGTTGGTCCAGACCTCGTCGGTCTGGCCGCCGAAAAATACGCTTACCCTTTCGGGTCCCTTCCCCTCCTGCATCATAGGAGATCTATGTACAGCCTCGCGTAGCCCTCTGCGGAGCGTTCGAAGCCGAAGTCGGCGGCCATGGCGTTCCTGACGAGGCGGTTCCAGTTCTCCGGCTCGTCCCGGTAGACCTGGAGCGCGCGCTCTATGGTCGCCTTCATCTCGTGCGCGTTGTAGTTGGCAAAGGAGAAGCCCGTACCCTCGCCCGTGTACTGGTTGTAGGGCACGACGGAGTCGCGCAGCCCGCCGGTCTCGCGGACTATGGGCAGGGTGCCGTAGCGCATGGCTATCATCTGCGACAGGCCGCAGGGCTCGAACTTCGAGGGCATGAGCAGCAGGTCCGCGCCGGCGTAGACCCTGTGCGAGAGCTCCTCGTTGTAGCCTATGTAGGCGCAGACGCGGCCGCGGTGGCGGTTCTCGGCCTCCTGCATGAAGCCCTCGTAGGACTTGTCGCCGCTGCCGAGCAGCAGGAAGCACATGTCCTGCTCGTCCAGGAGCTCGTCTAGCACGCGCTCCACGAGGTCGAAGCCCTTCTGGTCGGTCATCCTGGCGACCATGGCGACGAGCGGGGTGCGCGGGCCGGCCTGCAGGCCCATTTCAAACATCAGGCTCTCCTTGCAGGTCTGCTTGCCCTTGAGGTGGCCCTTGTCGAAGCGCTTGGCTATGAGCGGGTCGGAGTAGGGGTTGAAGACCTTCTTGTCTATGCCGTTGAGTATGCCGGTCAGCTGGTGCCGCCGCGCGGAGAGTATGCCGTCGAGCCCTTCGCCGAAGTAGGGCGTGCACAGCTCGTCCGCATAGCTGGGGCTCACCGTGCTGAGCCTGTCGGCAAAGACGCAGCCGGCCTTCAGGAAGGCCGCGCAGCCGTTTATCTCCATGAATTCGGGCGTGAAATACCTGTCCTCCACGCGCAGCAGGTCACGGAAGAAGTCGAAGCCGAACTTGCCCTGGTAGAAGATGTTGTGTATCGTCAGCAGGGTCTTTATCCTGCCGTGGACGTAGTAGCCGTACTGGGTCCGGAGCAGCATGGGCAGCATGGCAGTGTGCCAGTCGTTGCAGTGCAGCACGTCCGGGAAGAAGCCGAGGTTGGGTATGGCGTCGAGCACGGCCCTCGTGAAGAAGGCGTACTGCTCGCCCTCGGCCTGGCCGCCGCGGTAGATCTTGTCGCCGAAGTAATACTCGTTGTCCACGAGGTAGATGGTCACGCCGTCGAGCACGAGGCGCTCTATGCCGACGTACTGGCTGCGCCAGCCGAGGTCCACGGAGAAGCTGAACATGTGCTCCACCTGCTCGCCGTACACGTCCTTGACTATGCGGTGGTAGGGCGTTATGACGCGCGCGTCTATGCCCAGCGCGGCGAGGGCCTTGGGCAGGGTGCCCACGACGTCGGCCAGGCCGCCGGTCTTGGATATGGGCGCGCACTCCGCCGCCGCGATGAGCACGTTGGGCAGCCGTTCAAGCCCCTTGTCTAGCAGAGACTGCTGGAATTCGCGTTTCATTTTGACCATTCCTTTCGCTTGGATGGGGAAGTGCGGGCGGCCGCTTTATTTCTTTTTGCTGCGCGCGGGGCGCTCCTTCCTGGCCGCCTTTTCCTTCTGAGCTGCGAGCTCCCTGAGCTTCTTCTGGGAAGTGGGCGTGAACCTGAACCAAACGCAGGACATGGGCGGCAGGCAGATCTTCGCCGAGCAGGGATGCTCCAGGAAGGGCTCGTTTTCGGACTCTATCTCGGGCTTGTTGAGCACGCCCGAGCCGCCGTACTGCTGGTCGTCGGAGTTTATGAGCTCCTTGAGCACGCCGGGCCTGGGCAGGCCTATCACGAATTCGTCGTTGCGCACGGGCGTGAAGTTGACCGCGCAGACTATGGCCGACCTCGCCGACATGCGCATGAAGGCCACGGAGCTGTGGTCGGAGTCGTCCACGTTCAGCCAGGAGAAGCCGTCCCAGGAGTCGTCCACCTTCCAGAGCGCGGCGGTGGAGGCGTAGAGCCGGCCGAGCTCGCGGACGTATTTCTGCATGCCCGCATGTATGGGGTACTCGAGCAGCGTCCAGTCGAGCTGCTGGTTGTAATTCCACTCGATAAACTGCGCGAACTCGCCGCCCATGAACATGAGCTTCTTGCCCGGGTGGGCGAACTGGTAGCCGTAGAGCGCGCGCAGCGAGGCGAACTTAGTCTCATAATCGCCCCACATCTTGTTCACCATCGACGCCTTGCCGTGCACGACCTCGTCGTGGGAGAAGGCGAGGACGAAGTTCTCCGAATAGGCGTACATCATGGAGAAGGTGATGCGGCTGTGGTTGTAGCTGCGGAAATAGGGGTCCATGGCCATGTAGTCGAGGGTGTCGTGCATGAAGCCCATGTCCCACTTGAACATGAAGCCCAGCCCTCCGACCTCGGGCGGCCTGGAGACCAGCGGGAAGGCCGTGGATTCCTCGGCGATGGTGACGGCGCCGGGGTACTCGCTGAGGATGGCGCTGTTGAGCTTGCGCAGGAAATCGACGGCGCCGAGGTTGATGTTGCCCCCGTCCTTGTTCGGCGTCCACTCGCCGTACCTGCGGCCGTAGTCGAGGTAGAGCATGGAGCTGACGGCGTCCACGCGGATGCCGTCCACATGGTACTTGTCGAAGAAGAACATGGCCGAGGAGGTGAGGAAGCTCTGCACCTGGGGCCTGGCGTAGTTGAAGATCATGGTGCCCCAGTCGGGGTGCTCAGCCATGCGGCGCTCGTCGCACTCATAGCAGGGCGCGCCGTCGAACATGCGCAGGCCGTGCTCGTCCCTGGGGAAGTGGGCGGGCACCCAGTCGATGATGACGCCTATGCCCTCGGAGTGGAGCTTGTCCACAAAGTACATGAAGTCCTGGGGCGTGCCGTAGCGGCTCGTGGGCGCGAAGAAGCCCGTGACCTGGTAGCCCCAGCTGCCGTCGTAGGGGTACTCGGTGATGGGCAGCAGCTCGACGTGGGTGTAGTGCATGAACTTGAGGTACTCGACGAGCTCGTCCGCCACCCGGCGGTAGTTCGGGAAGACCTCGCCCTCCTTCTTCCGCCAGGAGCCCATGTGCATCTCATATATGGACATGGGCGAGTGTATGGCGTCCTTCTGCCGCCTGTTTTCCATGTACTCCGCGTCCGTCCACTCGTAGCCCTCTATGTCCCAGATCTTCGAGCCGGTGGCTGGCCCCGTCTCGGCGTGGAAGGCGAAGGGGTCGGCCTTGAGGACGGTGTTCCAGTCCTCGCCGACGACGCGGTACTTGTAGATGTCCCCGTTCTTGAGCCCGGGTATGAACAGCACCCAGATCTCGTCGTCCCTCTTCCACATGGGATGGGCGTAGCCGTCCCAGCCGTTGAAGTCGCCTACGACCGAGACCTCCCTCGCATGCGGGGCCCAGACCGCAAAGCGGTGCATCCCGCACTCGGGTATGTACCGGCAGCCGAGCAGGTGGTACGCCCTGCGTGCCCCGCCCGTGTTGTATAGCCAAATGTCGTCATTGGAAACGTATCTCTCGATAAGCTCTCTCTGCTCCATTATGCCACCTCCTGTTGAATCCCGGCCGGGTGCGCCGCGCGCCCCGGACCCTTCTCTGACCTATTATACAATTTTTC
>OGQA01001657.1_pt1 | contig 10488 bp, 9 predicted proteins | sample 1553011 | NCBI WGS metagenome assembly OGQA01 (sample SAMEA2580256, study PRJEB22360) | human gut metagenome | biome: human gut; feature: human-associated habitat; material: faeces | place: Denmark | collected 2008/2010 | reverse complement strand
AATATCCTATAAGGACAACATAAAAGGCCCATCGGCATAGCGAATGCCGATGGGCCTTTTATGTTCATGGGCTTAGCAGGCAACTAATCCTTAAAAGGACAATCCGCTGCGCTCCTTCCCTCAATGACGCCAAGAGCCGCGCCCGGAGCGACAGGCTTATGGCCTGATGCCTTAAATACTTTCCGGGTCAGGCTGTCGTCCACGGTCCCTTCGGGAAGCTTGTCGACACTGATGATCCCTTCTTGGTGGAGGAAAGCCACCACTTCATCGATGTTCGCCTTCTCGCGCTCCCCAAAGTAGAAGTTCATCCACTCGCGGACAAGGTTGGGAGAGTTGGCCGGAACCTTGCCGAATACGGAATACCACAGCACCCGCTTGGGAACGCCGGTGGCGTACTGGGAAACCATATTGATGACCTGTTCCCAATTGTCGGGGTTCAGCATGAACAACTGGGCTTCCAGATCCGAACGCAAATAGCCTTCTGCGACCTTGGGATGTTTCTCCATGAAATCAGAACGCATGACCACTATGCCGAGGTCCTTGTTGTCACAGGCGGACCCATCGGCGACAATCTTCCCCACGCCTTCGCCGACCTCGGAAGCCAGCCCGGAAAGCGTAGGCTCCCAAAGCGACGCCGCATCAAGCTTGCCCGCACGGAAATTCGTGGAGATGACTTCAATGGTCTGGTTCAGGTATTCAGCGGGCTTCACCTTATACTTCTCAAAAAAACGGCGCATATACTGGTCCGAGGCGCTGCCCTTGGGAGCGGCAATGACCTTCCCGTCAAGCCAGCGGGCCAACGCTTCGTTGTCCTTGAAGTCCGGCGCGTCTTTGCGCACTAAGATGAGCGAGCAGCGGGTCCCTTCGGACATGTCCGTCGTGGACACCATCTTGACCTTGCCCTTGGCGCGCACGCACAGCACGGCGGCCGGCATGATGCTCATATAGCCGATCTGCGCCCTGTCAGCCAGCATGTTGTTAGCGACGACCGTCCCCTGCACAGCGGGGTGAAACTCGATTTCCGTCCCTTCGGGCGTATATTTCTTCCAAAGCCCCAGTTCGGCGTTGATGATCGCTTGATAGGAAATCGTATCATACGGCTGAAATCCCACCACAAATTTTTCAGCCTGCGCAGGACTGGCCAACAACCCCATACAAAGGGCAAATGCCCCCAGCATCTTCGAAAAGCGTTTCATATATGCCCTCCTCAATATGAATACCATACAGGCAACGCACCTCCGCGCCGCCCCAGTACCCCTTTCCGCATTGCCAAAGCGGCCTCAGCACCTTCTCAGGCCCCTTGCGGGGACTTTTCCGGCACTCTAAACGTATCTCAGCTTTATCCTGCTCTATCGTGTTTTTTTCTGTTCTTCAACAGGTTCCACAGCAAGGGCCCCTCCATGCCCGACAGCAAAAAAAAGCCCCGAACGAATCGGGGCTTTCTCAACATATCGCTTCAGCAACAGCAAAACACTATTTGGACTTTGCCTTGGAGGTAGATTTCTTTTGCGCTACAGAAGTGCTTTTCTTCTGTGAAGAACGCTTCTGGGCAACCTGTTTTTTTGAGGAAGGCTTCTTGCTGCTTGCCACTGAAGTCTTACTCGCCGCCTTCTTCGAGGCTACCGTCGTCCGCTTTTTGCTGGAAACAGCCTTGTGTTTCGAGCTGGACCGGCTGGACGAAAGCGTCTGCTTGCCCTTTTTCTGCGATTTGGAAACGACGTGCTTGGCCTTGCTCTGCGAAAGCGCCGCGTCGGAAGCCGTCCGGTGAAGCCGGGAAGAGCGGGATTCATACAGCGCCATCAGTTTCTGCGCGGCTTCGGCATCGGACGCGCCGGTCGCATAGACGACAAGCCTGCGCGCGCGGTCGATGAGCTTTTTGTTGCTGGCGCGCAAGTCCACCATGAGGTTGCCGTATACCTTGCCGAGCTTGACCATGGTACAGGTGCTCAGCATGTTCAGCACCATTTTCTGCGCCGTGCCGGATTTCAGCCGCGTCGAACCGGAGATGACCTCCGGGCCGACCTCCGGCGCGATGGTCACGTCGCACAGGGACTCCAGAAGCGAATGCGCGTTGGTGCACAGGCCGATGGTAACGCTTCCGCGCGCCCTGGCCCGGCGCAGCGCCGCCAGCACATACGGCGCGCTGCCGCTGGCGGTGATGCCGACGACCGCGTCGTCCGGGCCGACGGCCAGGCCGTCCACCAGCGCCTCGCCCTCGGCTTCATCGTCCTCGCAGCCCTCCACGGCCTGGCGCAGCGCCCGGTCGCCCCCGGCGATATACCCCTGCACCTTTTCCGGCTCGACGCCGAAGGTGGGCGGGCATTCGGAAGCGTCCAGCACGCCCAGGCGGCCGGAGGTGCCCGCGCCCAGATAAATCAGCCGTCCGCCGCGCCGGAGGCAGGCGTAGATGAGGTCGATGGCCTGCGCGATGCGCGCGCTTTGCGCGCCCACGGCCTGCGCGACCTGCGCGTCCTGCCGGTTCATCAGCGCGACCATTTCCCCGGTGGTACACAAATCGATATCGCGCGTGGCCTCGCTTACGCTTTCCGTGGACAGCCCTGCCAGATACGTATCCATCCTGCGCCTCAGCTCCCGTCCCATGCTTATTGCCGCCATGCAAAGCGTATCGCATTCCCTTCCGTCTGTCAATTCCATTTCAGAGAAATATTTTCCGTATATGAAATAGTGTTTCATCAAGGCTGGACTTTTCCCCGGAGGTTTGCTATGATGAAACAAAGGGGGCGTGTCCGTGAGCTGTACGCTGTTCATTAACGCCTGTCTGGCCAGCCTGTCCGATACCGAGCGGCGTCTGGCCGAATATGTCCTGGCGAACCCCCAGAGCGTGATGCACATGAACGCCAAGCAGTTCGCGCAGGCCTGCGGCTCCTCGCCGGCGGCGGTTTTCCAAGCGCCTGGGCTTCCAGGGGTTTACCGCGCTGAAGCTGGACCTGGCGCGCGAATCCGCGCTGCCCGCGCCGGATGCTTTTCAAAGCGCCATTCGGGAAAGCGACGATTTGTCCACCATTATTCAAAAAGCGGAAAGCATTCACCAGCGCAACATTGCCCTGACCTATCGGATGGTCAACGCCGACGTCCTTTCCGGCGCCATCGGGGCGCTGGGGGAGGGCCGGAGCGTGCGCCTGTATGGCGTGGGCGCGTCCGGCCTGCTGGCGATGGACTTCCTGTATAAAGGCTCGCGCGTGGGCATGCCGGTTTTCTACCACGCCGACGCCCATACGAACCTGGCCACCGCGTCGCTGCTGGGGCCGCAGGATGTGGCGATTGCCATCAGCTATTCGGGGCGCACGCGCGAAACCGGGCTGGCGGCCCAGGCCGCGCGCGACCATGGCGCGAAGGTGATTGCCATTACGCAGGCAAACCGCAATGCGCTGTCCAGGCTGGCGGATTTCCCGCTCTATGTGCCCAGCGAGGAAAGCGAGCTGCGCGTGGGCGCGATGACCTCGCGCGTGTCCGGACAGCTGATTCTGGACCTGCTGTACCTGGGCTACGCCCGCTGCCATCCGGAGCGCGCCGAGGAATGCCTGCTGAGCACGCGCGAGCTCATCCGGGGGCTGCAGGGAAAATAGAATTTCACAGACAGGCCAAATATCTTGAAACTGTGTTTCGCGTATGCTACAATGAAAACAGGGATGTGCATCGAGGTGGAACGTATGGATTTTGCCGAAATGGATAGCCTTCTGGAAACCTACCGCCAGCGCGGATATTATCCCTCCGCTGTCTGCCAGGTGTTTGACCGCGAGAAAACCCTGTACCATCGCGCGGTGGGCGACGTATCGCCGGACACATGGTTCGACCTGGCCTCGGTCAGCAAAATCATCTGCACAACCATGCTGCTTTGCCTCATGGACGAGGGGCGGCTTTCCCCCGAGAGCCCGGTGCTGCCGTATTTTCCGGAGGCGGGCGAGGTCACGCGGCGGCGCCTGGCAGAGACGACGGTCGAACGCCTGATGACGCATACCTCGGGCATTGTGCCCTGGTTCCCGTTCTATACGGACGGCCGGGACTTTTTCACCGTGCTGGAGCGCGTGCTGTCCACCACGCCCGTCGAGCAGGGCATGGCCTACAGCGACATCAACTTCATGCTCCTGGGCCTTTTGTTTTCCCGCATTTCGGGCCTTTCGCTGCGCGAAGGGCTGCAAACCTATCTGCGCGCGGGCATGGGCGTGGACGAAATTGCCTACGGTCCTGTCGACGCCTCGCTGTGCGCGCCCAGCTGTTACGGAAATCAAATCGAAAAGCGCATGTGCGCGGAGCGCGGCCTGTCCTTCGACGGCTGGCGGGAGGACGGCGTGCCGGTCTGCGGGACGTGCAACGACGGCAATACCTACTATTATTGGAAGGGCGTCAGCGGGCTGGCGGGCGTGTTCGCCACTTCCCGCGCCCTGACGCGGCTGTGCCAGTATTACATGCGCACGGACAAGCCCGCCTTCCTGCGCGCCATGGACACCAACGTATACGGCCGCGGGCTGGGCTTTGACAGGAGCAACGTGTTCCCGGACGGGTGCGGGCATACCGGGTTTACCGGAACCAGCCTGTATTTCAGCCGCGCGCACAACATCGGCGCGGTGCTGCTGACCAACAAGTTTTTCCGCCGGGAAGGAACGCCGGGCAACACGCAGGAATTCCGCCGCGCGGTGCATTACGCGCTGCTGGGGCGCGTGCCGCCAGAGACGGTATAAGCAGGGGGCGACCCTGTGCAATACAAAATTTCATACGAAGAGAGGTAGTATCATGAAACGCTCACGCAAATTCCTGGCCGTCCTTCTGGCGCTCGGAATGTGCCTGTCGCTCGGCTTCGGCGCCATGGCCGAGAGCGAAGGCGGACAGGTGCTCCGCTACGGCACGGACACCTGGCCGGCCGGCTTTGACCCGCACACCATTTCCGCCATCGCGGCGACCCGTGTGTTCGGCCAGGTCTACGAGTCCCTCATCGCCTTCAACCCGGACATGACCTATAAGGGCATCCTGGCGGAGAGCTGGGAGACCCCCGACGATGTGACCTATATCTTCCATCTGCGCCAGGGCGTCAAGTTCCACAACGGCCGCGAGATGACCGCGGACGACGTGGTTTACAGCTTCCAGCGCATTCTGGGCCAGACGGAGGCGGGCGACATCGGCGCGCTGGGCTCCAGCGCCAGCTACTATGGCGGCATTGCCTCCATTGAAGCGACCGATACCTACACCGTCAAGTTTGTGCTCAGCGCCCCCAACGCTGCGTTCATGTCCAACCTGACCTCCTCCTACGGCTCCGTGGTCTGCCGCGAGGTCGTCGAGGCCAACGACGGCAGCCTCTCCGCCATTGACACCATGTGCGGCACCGGCCCCTTCAAGTACTCCGAGTCCGTGGTGGACAACCACATCACGCTGGTCAAGAACGAGGAGTACTGGGAGGAAGGCGCGCCCGTGCTGGACGGGATTACCTACTACCTGCTCGCCGATGAAAGCGCCCGCCTGGCGGCCCTGCGCACCGGCGACATCGACCTGTGCTCGCTGTCCGCGATGAACCTGGCGGACGTCGAAGGCGACGAGAACATCCAGGTGATCTCCTATCTGTCCAACAACTATACCTACCTGGGCTTCAACCTCTCCAACGAAAAGCTCCAGGACAAGCGCGTGCGCCAGGCCATGAGCATGGCGGTGGATCGCCAGATGATTATCGACTATGTGTACAACGGCGAGGCCGCCGTGTCCACCTTCGTCGCCCCGAACATGGGCCACTGGGTGTGGGACGCCGTGAACGAGTCCCCGCTGTATCAGTATGACGTCGAAGCCGCCCGCGCCCTCATGGAGGAGGCCGGCTACAGCGAGTCCAACCGCCTGTCCCTGAGCATGGCCGCGGGCCTGCTCGACTCCATCCGCGACACCGCGGTGGTCCTGCAGCAGCAGCTGAAGGAAATCTATATCGACGTGGAAATCTCCAACCTCGAGTCCGGCGAATATGTGGATATCTGGGGCAAGATGGATACGCCCGAGGCCGGCTTTGATTCCATGTGCGGCCAGAACGGCTCCGGCACCGACCCGAACCGTGCGGTCAGCTTCTTCTTCTCCACCACCGGCAACGCCAATGTCTGGGGCTATTCCAACGAGCGCGTGGATGAGCTGTGCCAGCTGGCCGTGAGCACCACGGACGAGGCCCAGCGCGAAGCGTACTACCTGGAGGCGCAGCAGATTATCATTGACGAAAGCCCGAACCTGTTCTTTGCCAGCCCCATGGAGTATCTCTTCGCCAACGCCGCGCTCAAGGGCTATGAGCCCTATGCGGCCAACGCGAGCGACTTCAACGCGGCGTACTTCGAGCGGTAACCCTGACGGCCCGGGGCGGCGGGAAACGCCGCCGCCCGGGCCGCTGCAACGCTGCGCCGTTTCGCGGGGCGGGGCCGGCGCGCTTTTCCGCCAACGCAGGCGTGGGCGCTGAAATCATGCGCGAAACCGACGCACACGCCGTCCGTTGGGAGGGCGCAGGACTTCTCCCCGGGATTTTGTCGACAGTCGGAGGAGGCGGCGTTTTCCGCCGCCGCCTCTCTTTTCCACAGGGACGGGCCGTCGAAAACGCCGGACACCCGCGGCCCTTTCGACGCCCCGTTCCGCTTTGGCCGCAATGGGAGCGTGATTACATGCGAAATTATATCATTCGCCGCCTTCTGCAGCTGATTCCCGTGCTGCTGGGCATCAGCATTGCCATTTTCGCGGTGCTGCGCCTGATTCCCGGCGGGTTTGCTTCGGGCATGCTGGGCATTGACGCCACGCCCGAGCTCATCGCGCAGGTGAACGCCCGCTATGGGCTGGACCAGCCGGTGGTCACGCAGTATCTCAAATGGATGGGCGGCGTGCTGCGCGGTGACTTTGGCCAGTCCTTCCGCTCGGGCGCCGAGATTCTGCCGGAGATTCTGACCCGGTTTAAGGTGACGGCGGAGCTGACGATTCTGGCGGCGGTGGTGTCCTGGATTATTGCGCTGCCGCTGGGCATGCTGGCGGCGGTCAAGCGCAATACAATGGTGGACCGCGTGGTGCGCGTGGTGGCCCTGCTGGGCGTGTCGGTGCCGGGGTTTGCGCTGTCCATCCTGATTATCCTCATTCTTTCGCTGACGCTGAACTACTATCCACCCCTGAACTATGTGAGCTTTTTTGAAGACCCGCTGAAAAACCTGGAAATGATGCTCCTGCCGTCGCTGATTCTGGGCACGAGCATGGCCGGCTCGGTCATGCGCATGACGCGCTCGTCCGTGCTGGAGGTGCTCCGTCAGGACTTCATCAAGACCGTGCGCGCCAAGGGCGCCAGCGAGCGCGTGGCCATCTTCAAGCATGCGCTGCGCAACGCGCTGATTCCCATCGTCACGCTCATCGGCATGCAGATGGGTTCGCTCCTGGGCGGCGCGGTGGTGGTGGAACAGATTTTTTCGCTGCCCGGCCTGGGCCAGATGACCCTGACGGGCATCAACAACCGCGACTTCCCGGTGGTGCAGGGGTGCGTGCTGTTCATCGCCTTTGTGTATGTGCTGGTCAACCTGGTGGTCGATTTGCTCTACGCCTATATTGACCCGCGTATCTCTTACGACTGATGGAGGAATGCGCCGCATGAAAAGCTTTGTAGAAACCCTGCGGAAGCTATGGGCAGACCCCATGGGCAAAATTGGCATGGTGGGCGTGTTCCTGCTGCTGGCAATGGCCGTCTGCGCGCCGCTGATTGCGCCCTATCCCTACGACCAGATTGGCATGCGCTTTCAGTCCCCGTCGGGCGAACACCTCTTCGGCACGGACAAGTTCGGCCGGGACATCTTCAGCCGCGTGCTCTACGGCGCGCAGGTGTCCATCCAGGTGGGCGTCATCGCGGTGGGCATCGGCGCGGTGTTCGGCTACCTGCTGGGGCTGGCGGCGGGCTATTTTGAAGGCGTCGTGGACCGGGTCATCATGTGCGTGATGGACGTGCTGTTCGCCTTTCCGTCCATTCTGCTGGCCATATTCATCTCCGCCGTGCTGGGCAAGGGCATCGGCCCTACGATGGTGGCCATCGGCATTGTCAATATTCCCGTGTTTTGCCGGACGGTGCGCGCGGCGGTCATTTCGGCCAAGGGCCTGGAATACGTCAAAAACGCCAAGAGCGTGGGCGTGAAAACCTGGCCCATCCTCGTGCGCCATATCTCGCCGAACGTCGTGGCGCCGTTTACGGTGCAGGTAACGCTGGCGCTGTCCGGCGCGATTCTGACCGAGGCGACGCTCAGCTTCCTGGGCATGGGCATCCAGCCGCCCAGCCCTTCCTGGGGCTCCATGTTGTCCGAAGCGCGCGCGGATATGGCGCGCGCGCCCTGGGTCGCGTTGTTCCCGCTGCTGTTTATTGTGGTGACCATTCTGGTCTTTAACATCCTGGGCGATGCGCTGCGCGATGTGCTCGACCCCAAGTTGAAAGTGTGAGGGGGTGTCCGTGTGAAACATCTGCTGGAAATGCGCAACCTCTCCATCGACCTTTTCAGGGGCAAAAAGCTGCCGCCGGTCAAGCTCGTCGAGGGCGTGGACATCGATATCGACAAAAAACAGAATTTCGGCGTGGTGGGCGAGTCCGGCTGCGGCAAGAGCATCACCTGCTCCACGCTCATGGGCCTTCTGTCCTTTCCGCTGTCGGTCGGCGAGGGAAGCTCCCTGCGCTTTCTGCGCGAGGACGGCACGGAATCGGAGCTGACGAGCCTGTCCCGCGCTGAGATGCGCAAAATCCGCGGCAAGGAAATCTCAATGATTTTTCAGGAGCCGATGACCGCGCTGGACCCGATGTATACCATTGAAGACCAGATTAACGAGACGCTGCGCTTTCATACCGACATGACCCGCGCGCAGATGCACGAGGCGGCGCTGGAGATGCTGCGCAAGGTCAAGATACCGCGCGCGGCGGAAATCCTCAAGGATTACCCGCACCACCTTTCCGGCGGCATGCTGCAGCGCGTGATGATTGCCATCGCGCTGATTAACAACCCGCGCCTGCTCATCGCGGACGAACCGACGACCGCGCTGGACGTGACCATCCAGGCCCAGATTCTCGACCTGATGAACGACCTTCGCGAAAGCTACGACACTTCGGTCATCATGATTACGCACGACCTGGGCGTCATTGCCGAAACGTGCGAGGAGGTCGCCGTGTTCTATGCCGGACAGGTGATTGAACAGGCGTCGGTGGACGCCATCTTCCACGAGGCGGCCCATCCCTATACGGCGGGCCTGCTCCGCTCGGTGACCTCGCTGGGCGGCGCGCAGAAGACGCTCTATGCCATCCGGGGCACCGTGCCCACGGCCGGCAATTTCAGCGCGGGCTGCCGCTTCGCCGAGCGATGCGAGTATTGTCAGGAGCGCTGCCGGAAAGAGGCGCCGCCGCTGGCGGTCATCGCGCCGGGCCATACGTGCCGCTGCTGGCTGCATCCGGCGCAGAAGGAGGGAACGGCATGAGCCAGGAACTGTTGGACGTTCAGGGGCTGAAAACCTATTTTCCCATCAAAGGCGGCGTGATACGAAAGACCGTCGGGTATGTGCACGCGGTGGAGGACGTATCGCTGACCATCGGCGAGCAGGAGACGTTCGCGTTGGTGGGGGAGTCCGGCTGCGGAAAATCGACCACGGGCCGCTCCATCCTGCGCCTTATCGAGCCTACGGCGGGCCAGGTGCGCTTTGACGGGCAGGACCTTTGCGCGCTGGACGCGGAGGCCATGCGGAAAAAGCGGCGCGATATGCAGCTGATCTTCCAGGACCCCTATGCCTCCCTCAATCCGCGCATGACCATGCGCAAGCTGCTGGAGGAACCGCTGCGCACCCATTTTACGCAGCCCCAGAAGGAGATAGACGAGCGCGTGCACTGGATTGCCGACGCGGTCGGCTTTTCCCGCGACCAGCTCGACCGCTATCCGCACCAGTTTTCCGGCGGTCAGCGCCAGCGCATCAGCATCGCCCGCGCGCTGATTACCGGCCCGCGCTTCGTCGTGGCGGACGAGCCGGTCTCGGCGCTGGACGTATCCATCCAGGCGCAGGTGCTGAACCTGCTGATGCAGCTGCAGCAGGAGCTGAAGCTGTCCTACCTGTTCATTTCCCATGACCTGAACGTCGTGCGCCATATCAGCACGCGCGTGGCCGTGATGTACCTGGGCAGAATTGTCGAAAGCGGCGATACGGAAGCCGTCTACTGCCATCCGATGCATCCGTATACCCAGGCCCTGCTGTCCGCTATTCCCCGCCGCGACCCGTCGGAGCCCAAGACGCGCATCCACCTGGAGGGCGACGTGCCCAGCCCGGCGAATCCGCCCAAGGGCTGCGCGTTCCACGACCGCTGCGCGCAATGCATGAAAATCTGCTCGGAAGAGGCGCCGGCGCCGCGCGTGATGCCGGACGGACGCCGGGTCGCCTGCCACCTGTTCGACGGCTGAACGCGCGCCCGCCCGGCCGCGAAAACGGGGCGGCGGCAAAGTCTCCGCCGCCCCGGACCGGTCTGCAAAG
>OGQA01001655.1_pt1 | contig 10498 bp, 7 predicted proteins | sample 1553011 | NCBI WGS metagenome assembly OGQA01 (sample SAMEA2580256, study PRJEB22360) | human gut metagenome | biome: human gut; feature: human-associated habitat; material: faeces | place: Denmark | collected 2008/2010 | reverse complement strand
GGCGGAAAAGGGCGAGGAGGCGTGACGGATGAACCCCTTCCGGCTCCACATTCTGGCCGCTGGCCGCGTGTTCTACGAGGGCGATTGCGAGTCCATGATCGTGCCCACCGGCCATGGTCAGTACGGCGTGCAGGCGCATCACAGCGATATGATCGCCGCCATCATCCCCGGAATGCTGACCTTCCGCGTGGCGGGCGAGGAGCTGCCAGCGGAGGTAGTGCGTTCAAGGCTGCTGAAGCTGACCGGCGCACATCTGCTGTATGTACTGGATCGGGTCAACGAGAATACCACCGAGGTGCGCTATGTGAAGCCATATCTGCTGACCGCGCTGTATAACGCGCCGTTGACCATGGATAACCACTACGCGCTGATGGTGGGCCATGACCTCAGCGGCGGAAGCGGGTAGAACGGAATACTGTCAGAGCAAGAGCCGGAAGGCTCTTTTTTTGTTGTACGAAATGGAGGTATGCTTTTGAAAACCATCGCACTGGCAAATCAGAAGGGCGGTGTGGGAAAAACCACCACAGCCGCCAGCTTGGGTGTTGGCCTTGCCCAGCAGGGAAAGAAAGTCCTGTTGGTGGACGCCGACGCCCAGGGAAATCTCACCCAAATGCTGGGCTGGCGGCAGCCGGATGAGCTTTCCCCTACACTGGCCGACCTGATGACCAAGACCGTCAATGAGAACCCCATCGCACCCGGCGAGGGGATCCTGCACCATGCGTCCGGCATCGATCTTGTTCCCGCCAACATTGAGCTGTCGGGGCTGGAGGTGACGTTGGTGAACATCATGAGCCGTGAAACGGTGCTGCGGCAGTATCTGTCCACACTGACACCGGCCTATGACTACGCCATCATCGACTGTATGCCTTCGCTGGGGATGCTGACCATCAACGCGCTGACCGCGGCGGACAGCGTTATCATTCCGGTGCAGGGGCAGTATCTGGCCGCCAAGGGGCTTGAACAGCTTATGCGAACCATCGCCCGCGTCAAGCGGCAGATCAATCCCCACCTGACGGTGGACGGTATCCTGCTGACCATGATGGACAGCCGTACCACGCTGGCCAAAGAAGTCAGTGAGCAGCTACGCAGGAACTACGGCAGCCGTGTGTTCAGCAGCGAGATACCCCGCTCCATTCGCGTGGCGGAGATCAGCGCCACGGGAACCAGCATTTACGAGCATGATCCGGACGGAAAAGCGGCGCAGGCGTATGCCGCGCTGACGAAGGAGGTGTTGCAGCTTGGCCCGCAAATTAAACGGCATCGAACTGGTCAAGTACGATGACCTGTTCAAGACAGACGCGGAACGGGAAGCCGACCAGCAGGAGCGGGTGCAGATCGTTCCCGCGGAGCAGGTGTTCCCCTATGCGCGGCAGCCCTACTCCGTAGACCGGCCCAGCGCTGATCTGGTGCGGCTGATGGACAGCATCGAGCGCACCGGCATTGCCGAGCCGCTGATCGTCCGGCCCCGCAGCGAGGGCGGGTATGAGATCATCTCCGGCCACCGGCGCGACTACTGCGCCAATGTGGTGGGGCTGGACACCCGCCCGGTCATCGTGCGGAATTACAGCGATGAGGACGCGGACATTCTGGTGGTGGATTACAACATAAACCGTGAAAACCTGCTGCCCAGCGAGAAAGCCAAGGCGTACAAGCTGAAGCTGGACGCTATGAAACGGCAGGCAGGGCGGCCTTCAAAAAATTCTGCCCAAGTTGGGCAGAATTTTCAAGGGAGGTTTTCTGTGGAGGTTTTGGCGGAGCAAGTGAACGAAAGCCGGATGCAAATCCAGCGATATATCCGCCTGACAAACCTCATTCCGCCGCTGATGGAGGCGGTGGACACGGGAAAACTGAAATTCGTTCCGGCAGCCGACTACATCTCCCACCTGACCGAAAAAGAACAGACCTACCTCCAGTTCCTCATGGAGCGGGATGAGGTATCGCCGTCCGTGAATCAGGCTCAGCGACTCAAGCAGATCAGCGCGGAGGGCAAGCTGGAGAACAATATCATCGACCTCATCATGCGGGAGGAAAAACCGCTGGAGCGCAAGGTAACGCTGCGGAATGACCGCCTGCAAAAATACTTTCCGCCCAGCTATACCCCCAAGCAGATGGAGGAGGTCATCGTTAAGCTGCTGGAGGGCTGGCACCGGAGAAGGCAGCAGGAGCAGGGACGATGAGGAGGCCCATGATGAGAAGAACTGAATTGCCCGATTTCTGCCTTTTCACCATACCCTCTACGGGACAGCTTATCATTCTCAAAAAGGGTGTGCGTGGTTACTACGCCTCTGGGTGGGATACCGGAAATCGGGAGGAAAATCAAAAGATTGCCCAAGCGCATAATCGGCGGCGCGGTATTTCTGACATACAGGAGGCCGCCATGAGCGCAGGTTCCATGTTCGGCTGGAACCTGCCGGGAGCAGACCCGCAGTGGTATTTGGACAACGCCAGATATGTGAACGCGATCATGGCAAAGGGCCATATCAAAGACCCGGTTATGAGCATCTACTATCCGGTGGATGATTTCCTGCTGCGGTATGAGGTCTTGGGGAAAGCAAAAATGTATCTGCCGGTATCGGCACTTCCCCAAGAGTTGATGAGCGCGAAGTCACAGTTTGTCATGCAGCCGGATTTGGTCTGCGGTGTACCCGCCATGCCGGTGAAGGCACAGCAGGCACAGAACGGCAGCTACACCGTGGAGCTGGAACGCGGCAGCTATGTCATTGGTGAGATCATCAACGCAGACTATAAGATCACGGCGCGGGTGCGTGTGGGAGACTCTGAGTTTGTTTTGGGTGAACACCCGAAAGCACCTGCCCCGTTTGCTACCTGGCAGCGCAACTGCAAGAACGACGGGGACGGCCCGCCCAATTACTTTTGGGGCCATTACGGCGTAGGCCGTGCGTCCATGATCGAGGATTTTTGTGAGCGGGCAAGCGGTGAGTATCAGGAACAAAAAGAGTGCCAGCAGAACAAGGAACATGAAGCAAAGCAGAGACTATCGAAGGGTAAGGAAAGGTGAAGCCATATGGCAGACAGAGAGAATGTGCAGATGGCCGGTGACTATGAGATCATGCAATCCTTTCGCATGGGTGGCGCGACAATGCTGATCGGCTATAATCCGGGGGATGCCACCTACATGACTTGCTATCAGAATTACGACTTTTGGGGCAATGAGCATTTTTCAGAGGCCATCGGCAGCGAAAACTATGTTGAGATCATGGACGTGTTCTTACAGCGCTTACAGGAGCAGACCGAGAAGGTAAAGGTGTTTCAGGCAGGACGCGCAATACCTGTGAGCGTTTTAGAACGGGAGCATTGCCTGCCATACACAGAAGAATCCTTGAAGGGAAAACTGATAATCATCCGTCCCACCAGCCTTGCACCGGAGTACCGCACTGCGGACTGCCAGCTTGGGTATGCGCTGGGCGGCTTTGGCTGTGCTCCCGGCGCTCGTGGACGTGCGGTTTATTTCAAGGAACTGTATTCCGGTGAGGAATGCCGGTGGGATATTACCGATGTTCTTGGCGTTGCTGACCGTGAAAAGCTGCCTGATTGGGCAAAAGAAAAACTGGCGGAGTATGAAAAGAGCCGTACTGCGCCGAAAAAAGAGCGAGGTGAGGAACGATGAGTGACCGTGAGCCGGTGAACATCATGGGGGTTATCGCCTTTCCGGAGCCAGATAAGAGCAAACGCCGAATTCGCTTTATTGATTCGGAGTATAATACGCTGTTCTATATTCCGGACGGCGCCAGTATCGTTATGACGCGGATGGATGGCAGCAGCGTGATACGGCCCTGTACTTATATCGACGACTACCACACGTTGGTCGGCAGCAATGTCTATCATATTTGCGAGTTTGCGGAGGCAGCGCAGCGGACAGGCACGGTATATGAGCCGCTTGATCCAAAGCAGTTGCCTGCGGAGACTGGCTATTATGAAATATACCAGATCGACAACGTGGGTAAGGTGGACTATGCCTTTATGCGATATGAGCGCGCCAAAGGCAAGCTGCGTGCCGCCCATTACCGCAAAACCTTTGCCGGAGTGCTGGCCCCCAACATGACGCTGGAGGAGTTATATCGGAAGCACAATGCAGACACACGGCCTTTCTGCCGACAAATGCGCTCGCTATCTGAGAGTGATGTGCTCATAGTCAAGCGCGGCAGCAAGAAAAAGGCTTACTATGTGGATGCTGTGGGCTTTCAGGAGGTGCCGAACTTTTTGAAGGGACTGCAAAAGCCGAAAGAGCGAGGTGAAGCACGCTGACAACACATAAGTTGGCCGACACTGAGAACATGGCATCCCAATGTAAAGCAAACGAGCTTGTACGTATGATTCGTTTTATTGATCCGGAATACAATACGCTGTTCTCCATTCCGGACGGGAGCAGCATTGTTATGATCTGGATGAACGGTAATAAGAAGTTGCGTCAATGCAGCTACGTTGACGATCTCCATGCGAAGATCGACGGCGCAGTAACCTATCTCCATAGATTTGCATGGTTTTCGCAAAAGGCTGGTGTGATATACGAGCCAGCAGACCGGACGCTGCTCCCTGCTGAGAGCGGCCACTATGAGATTTATCAAATTGAACAGCTAGGCAAGGTGGAATGCACCTTCACAGAGAGTGGACGCCCACAGGTTACACTTCGCGGCGTTAATTACCGCAAGGCTTTTGCGGCAATGCTGGCTCCCTGTGTCACGATTGACGACCTGTATCAGCAGCATAGCGTCGACAGACGGTTTGATATCCAAAAGTTAAAGATGGTGTCGGCCAGTGATGTGTTTGTGTTAAAACGCAGGAGCGGAGAAAAAGCCTACTATGTAGACGCAGCAGGCATTCATGAGATACCGAATTTTCTACAAAAATATAAATACGTCCAACCGCATGGATAATAAGTCCAAAACGAGGTGTGTTTTGGACTTATTATCCGTATCGGATCATTTCAGAGAAGGGAGGCAATGCCTTGGCAAGTAAATTTCAATTCATCACGGAGCTGTACCGCGCAACGCTGGCGGAGCTGACCGGCGACTATGAGAGCTGGACGGGCTTTCTGCGGGCGGCCTGCTATAACTATAAATGCCCGTTCGACGAGCAAGTCTTGATTTACGCCCAGCGTCCCAACGCCACGGCGGTGCTGGAGCTGGAGAAGTGGAACCGGCAGTTTGGCCGGTGGGTCAATGCCGGGGCTACCGGCATTGCTGTCATTGACGAAGCCCACGGTAAGGGGCGGCTGAAGCACTACTTTGACATCACGGACACCCACGCCACCCGCATCTCGCGGCCTGTTCCCATCTGGTCGATGGAACCGGCCTACACGGAGCCGGTCATCGAAACGCTGGAGGCCACCTTCGGCACACTGGCCGAAAAGGACAATTTGCCGGATGCTATACTGTCCGCCAGCCGCAACGCCGTGGCGGATAATGTGCAGGACTATCTGCGGGATCTGCTGGATTGTCGCGGCGGCAGTATGCTGGAGGAACTGGACGCGCTGAATGTGGAGGTCACCTACCGGCGGGCGCTGGAGAGCAGCGTCGCCTATATGCTGATGACCCGCCTTTCCCTGCCCGCCATGGCCTACCTGTTGCCGGAGGACTTTGAGGGCATCTATTCCTTTGATACCCCCAGTACCATCAACGCACTGGGCATCGCTACCAGCGATATTGCGGAGATGGGCCTGCGGGAGATCAGCCGCACGGTGATGCAGGCACGGCGGGAGCAATTTTTTGCAAAGGATGCACAAATCGGCTATGATGCTGTCAAAGAGCAAAATAACGCCGAGAAAGAAAGGAGCGCAGAACATGGAAGTGACCTACAGAGTGCAGGAGGGCTATCGTCTGCCGAATCTGCTGATGCCCCAAGAGGCGAAGACGCACCTGGGCAAGTACGCGGAGCTGCGGAGACAGTATCTGATGCAGCACCGGAGAGTGCTGTATACCAACCTCAAGACCAGCGGCCAACTGGCAGCGCATCTGGCGGAGATCGAGGAGACAGCGCAGAGGATGGTGACACAGACCGTGGCGCAGATGGCGAAGGCCGAGGGCATGACGGAGGAGCTGAAGGCCGTCGATCCCCAGCGCTGGACAGGGCTGATGAACAACCTGAAGCACAGCGCGGAGGAAGCGGTGCTGAGCGACCTGATCTACAACTAAATAGTACAGACGAAAACGCCGGAAGCGCAGACCTTCCGGCGTTTTTAGATGAATACCTCATAGAAGCGATCCTGCTGGACGATGGTGGCCGTAAGCACACGCGGCAGGAGATATTTGCGTATTTCCAAGCCAATAGAGATATAACGAGCCGCACAGAATTCCTGAAAACCAGCTACAACGATATATGGGTGGAAGTCCTGGCCGGTGCGGATAAGATCAGGGTGGGCTACCACGCCCAGCAGGACGGGCTCCTGATGTGGGAAGGCAGTTACCTCTCCCGTACATCGGAGTCCGTTTTTTCATGGGGCGTGGTCACGGAAATGACCGAGGGCCTTATCGAGCGGGGCGAGTACAAGATCAAGCTGGGCTTGCAGAACGCGCCGGTGATGGAGGAACAGTTATCCTTCTTCGACATGGGCAGCGGCGCTGCGGTCTACGAGGTGCCGGAGCCACAGCGGACGGGGGAGCTGTTCCCTACCCGCACAGTGCCGCAGGCGGTCATCGACCAGGCGCTGTATACGGCGGGCAACAGCCGCGGCAGCGCGGAACGGATCGCGGTGTTCTATATGCGCCAGCGTCCGGAGGCGGAATGTACCGCATTTCTGCGCCGCGAGTTCGGCACGGAGAATGGGCGCGGCATCGAATATGACGGTCAGAAATATGCCGTGTGGTTCATGGAGGATGGTATCCACATGGCACAGGGCGACAGCATCCGCACCGGCCACAGCCGCACCACGGTGACGTGGGAGCAGGCGTCGGCACGGATACTGGAGCTGCTGGAAGCGGGAACATACCTTTCGACGTCAGAGTTGGAGCAGGCACAGGACAAGGTGCTGCTTGAGATGGGCGACGCTCTGCTGATGACCGCCCGCGATCTGACCGAGGAGGGCCGCGCGCAGGGGCTGTTCACACAGACACTTGCCATCCACGACCAGCGCAAGGGATATCCGGAGCTGGACGAGGATATGGTGGCCTTTGCCAAGAACGAAGGCGGACTTACAGCACTGGCCGAGGAATACCACGCCTTTCTGAGCGCCTATGAACAGGATCACAGCATCATGCGCTTTCGGCTGTCGGGGTATTGCACCCACCGGATCGGGACAGTGCTGGATGGGCTGAATTATCCGGAGCGCAGCTTTACCGCGCAGCCGGATTTCCTGCGCCGGTGCAAAATGTTCATCACGCAGGACGAGATCGACCGTTTCTTTCTGGCAGATGCCGTGGACAGCCGCTTGGATGTGTACGCCTTCTTCTGCTATCCCCGCACGAAGGAGGAACAGCAGAAATTTATCAAAAACCGCTTTGGCGAGTACAGCGGCGGCGGGCGCGATGGATATGACTATACGAGGACTTCTAAGGGCTTGACCTATCAGCGGGAGTACAGTGGCAAACAGTACGATGAGGTCAAGCTGACCATCCCCCATGTGGTCAAGGAGTATGAAAGGCTCATCGCGCAGAAACGCTTCCCTGGCGAGGACGCCATTGCCGAGATCCCGCAGTATGAACGGCGGTGGTTGGCACGGTCGGTGTATTTTGGCTTTTCGGATGCATCGGACGATGTGCCGAAACCGTACCCCAAGGGCGCGGACTATTATGACGCTGTTCCCACCATTGAGGAGCAGTTGGCAGATAAAGCGAAAGCGGCAGAAATGCTGGAAGCCCTGACTGCCTATCTGGATGGCATAGACGAGGGCGACCGGCATTATGATTCCTGCCAGCGGGCAAAGGAGCAGCTTTCGGAATACGTCAACGGCACGTTCAGCCTGTTCAACCACCGGCACGATTTGCCGGAGCCGGAACAGGAAGCGGTGCCCACGGAGGAATCTGCACCTGTGGCAGAACCGGAGCAGGAGCAGGAAGCCCCATCGTCGGAGGAACCGACGCAGGCGGCTATGCCGCCTGCGTTTACCTTGCCGAGAAAAAAAGAACGGCTGGAAGCCGCCGCCCCGCTGTCTGATGGGGGCGTCAACTATCACATCACCGACGATGCTCTGGGCGCAGCGCCGCCCAGCCAGCGTTATGCCAACAACGTGGCGGCTATCCGGCTCTTGAAGCAGTTGGAGGCGGAGCGCCGTGCCGCCACGCCGGAGGAGCAGGAGACTTTAGCCAAATATGTGGGCTGGGGTGGTCTTGCCGACTGCTTTGACCCCAAGCACAGCCGATACGAGGAACTGAAAGGGCTGCTATCCGAGGAGGAATATGCTGCGGCGCGGGAATCCACGCTGACCGCCTTCTACACGCCGCCTGTGGTGATCCGCAGTATCTATGCCGCGCTGGGACAGATGGGTTTCCGGCAAGGCAACGTGCTGGAGCCTGCCTGCGGCATCGGCCACTTCCTCGGTATGCTGCCGGAGAGCATGGCGGAGAGCAAGCTCTACGGCGTGGAGCTGGACGACATTTCCGGCCGCATTGCCCGCCAGCTTTACCCCCGCAGCAGTATTTCTGTGCGGGGCTATGAGAAGATGGATTTCCCCGATAACTTCTTCGATGTGGCCGTGGGCAATGTGCCTTTCGGCCAGTTCAAGGTGCAGGATCGACGCTATGACCGGCTGAACCTGTCCATCCATGAGTATTTCTTTGCCAAAACGCTGGATAAGGTGAGGCCGGGCGGTGTGGTGGCATTCGTCACCTCCAGCTACACCATGGACAAGCGCACCGGCAACGTGCGGAAGTACATTGCCCAACGTGCGGAACTGCTGGGCGCGATCCGTCTGCCCAGCGACACCTTCAAGGCGGCAGCGGGTACGGAGGTGGTGTCGGACATTCTGTTCCTGCAAAAGCGCGACCGCATGGTGGACATCGAACCGAATTGGGTGCAGTTGGGGACGAACGACGACGGTATCCCCATGAACCGCTATTTCCTCGACCATCCGGATATGGTGCTGGGCGAGATGAAGATGGTGTCGGGGCCGTATGGCCCGGAGCCCACCTGCGCGCCGTTTCCGGATCAGCCGCTGGACAGTCTGCTTTCCAACGCCGTGCAGAATATCCACGGCGAGATCGCCGCCTATGAGCGCGAGGAGGAGCTGGAGGGCGAGGATCAGTCCATTGAGGCAGACCCCACCGTCCGTAATTTCTCCTATACGCTGGTGGACGGGAAGCTCTATTACCGTGAAAACAGCCGCATGAATCCGGTGGAGGTCTCCAAGACCGCCGAGAGCCGTATCCGCGGTATGATCAGTTTGCGGGATTGTGTGCGGACGCTGCTGGAGTACCAGACGGAGGACTATCCGGAGAGCGTGATACGCCAGCAGCAGGCCGAGCTGAACGACCTCTATGACCGCTTCACCCGCGACTACGGGCTGATCAACTCCCGCGGCAACGCCATCGCCTTTGACCAGGATAGCTCCTATTTTCTACTGTGCTCGCTGGAGGTGCTGGACGAGGAGGGCGGCCTGAAACGGAAAGCCGACCTGTTCACCAAGCGCACCATCCGCAGCCACCGGCCTGCCGAAAGAGTGGATACGGCGGTGGAGGCGCTGGCCCTTTCCATCGGGGAGAAAGCCCGCGTGGACATGGCGTATATGGGGCAGCTCAACGGCAAGGACGAGGATACCCTGTTCACGGATTTGCAGGGCGTCGTTTTTCTGAACCCTGACTATGGGGAAAAGGGCGGCGAGAAATACCTGCCCGCCGACGAGTACCTGTCCGGCAATGTGCGCCGGAAGCTGGCGGAGGTGCGGGCAAAAGCGGAATCCGATCCGCAGTACCGGCCCAATGTGGAAGCGTTGGAGAAGGTGCAGCCGGTAGACCTGACCGCCAGCGAGATCTCCGTGCGGCTGGGTGCCACATGGCTGAATCCGGAGTATATCCGGCAGTTCATCTTTGAGACGCTGAACACGCCCCGCCGTGTGCGGTGGGATATTAAGGTGCATTACTCCCAGATCACCGGCGAGTGGCGCATCGAGGGCAAGAGCAAGGATAAGAGCAATATCAAGGCGTTCAACACCTACGGTACGCTGCGGGCCAGCGCCTATGAGATTATCGAGAGCAGCCTGAACCTGAAAGACGTCCGCATTTTCGACTACCAGTATGATACGGACGGGCGGCGCGTGGCGGTGCTCAATAAGAAGGAGACCGCCATTGCACAGGGCAAGCAGGAGCTTTTGAAGGAGGCGTTTGCAGAGTGGATCTGGAAAGGCCCAGAACGGCGGGGGAAGATCTGCAAGGCATACAACATCCTGTTCAACAGCAACCGGCCCCGTGAATACGATGGCAGCCACATCAATTTCAGCGGCATGAATCCGGAGATCACCCTGCGGAAGCATCAGGTGAACGCCATCGCCCACATCCTCTATGGCGGCAACACCCTGCTTGCCCATGAGGTGGGCGCGGGCAAGACCTTT
>OGQA01001654.1_pt1 | contig 10499 bp, 10 predicted proteins | sample 1553011 | NCBI WGS metagenome assembly OGQA01 (sample SAMEA2580256, study PRJEB22360) | human gut metagenome | biome: human gut; feature: human-associated habitat; material: faeces | place: Denmark | collected 2008/2010 | reverse complement strand
CCGGGGGTCGCATCGGCAGCAGCCGACCACGAAAAAGGTATTGCGGTAGTTGACCTTGCAGTCCCCGTTGACGAGGCAGCCTTCAAAAAGGCCATAGAGGACGAGGGCTACGAGTACCTCGGCATCACAAAATAAAAAATATGAACAAAATATAAAATAACGGGCGGCACGCTTGCGGAAGGGGAGAAAGGGGGCCGCTTTGTATTGCGCGGGACTTGTGCATGAACATACTGTGATGGTATAATAACAAAATAGGTGAGAAATGTACTTTACCCGCAAATATGCTTTAATGTTTGTTTCAAATGAAGGAAAGGACTTATCATGAGCAGCGATAACGTTATTTATTTTGACAACAGCGCCACCAGCTGGCCCAAGCCAAGGGAGACCGGCGAGGCAATGATGTACTATCTGAACGATGTGGGCGCCAACCCCGGCAGGAGCGGCCCATGCCCCCGCGTGGAAGGGGGGACGTCGCAATAGCCGCAGCGTGGAGGCGGGCCAGATAGTGCTTAACGCCAGGGAGAACCTCTGCAGGCTTTTCAACGTCAAGCTGCCTCAGCAGATAGCCTTTACGAAGAACATAACCGAGTCGCTGAACTGCGTGTTCTATACAATGCTGAAGGGCGGCGACCACGTTATAACCTCCAGCATGGAGCATAACTCCGTAATGCGTCCCTTGCGCTATCTCGAAAAGACTGGAGTCATAGAGCTGACTGTGGTCAAGGCGGATTGCGAGGGCTATTGCGATCCTGACGACTTCGGTAAGGCGGTAAAGCCCAACACCAAGATGGTGGTAAGCACCCACAGCTCCAACGTTACCGGCACCATTCAGGATATCGCCGCCATAAGCCGCGCTGTTAAGGCAAAGAAGGATGACATCATAATGGTGGTTGACTCTGCCCAAAGCGCCGGCGCAATACCCATAGACGTTCCCGCCATGGGCATAGACGTGCTGTGCTTTACCGGCCATAAGAGCCTTCTGGGCCCCACCGGCACCGGCGGAGTATACCTCAATCCCGCTATCACCCCGGAGCCCTTCATGCGGGGCGGCACAGGCAGCCTTTCGGATCTTGAGGAGCACCCCCTCTTTATGCCTGACGTTTGGGAAGCCGGTACCGGCAATCCTATGGGAATAGCCGGATTGGGTGCGGGCGTAGGCTTTGTGCTGAACAAGGGCGTAGAAAACATTGCCCGTGAGGAGACAGCGCTTAATCAGTACTTTATGGATGCCATAAAGGATCACGATATGGTGAAGATATACGGCCCTATGGACGCGAAGCGCAAGACCGCCGTAACAAGCATCAATATAAATGGCATGGTCTGCTCCACTGTTGGAGAGCAGCTCAACGACGCATGCGGCATTATGGTGCGCACCGGCCTCCACTGCGCACCCGGGGCACACAGGACCCTCGGCACCTTCCCGGAGGGCACCGTAAGGTTCTCCTTCGGCAACTTCTCCACCAAAGACCAGGTGGATGTGGCGGTTCAGGCCATACTGGCTCTGGCCGATTACGCGGCGGAAAACAAGGAGGACTGATACGATGGAACAAAAGCAGATAGGTGTTGTCACATTCTTCTCCTCTCAGCATGCCATAAGGGCTGAGGAGACACTAAAAGAGAAGGGCTATGAAGTGAGCCTCATGGCAGGCCCAAAGGAGATAAGCCCCAATTGCGGCGTAGCTCTCCAGTTCCAGCCCCAGTACAGGGACGAAGTAGAGAGCATACTCAAAGAAAAGGATGTGCTTTTTGAGGCGGTACACCTTTACACCCCTAAGGTAGAGAAGGGCATACTGAAAAAGCTCCTTGGCAAATAACGGAAGGATAAGATGAAGAAGATAAGGATAAGCGCGGTGACCGCCGGCATCATAATCGCCACTGTTGCGGTAGCCGCCCAGGTAATATTCGGCTTTTCCCACCCCGAGGCATACGGCGTCTGTCTTGTGTGCCACGGCAGGGATATGCTGGCACAGCTATACCAGACTGTATTCCATAAGGCCATGGATATGTCGGTATCCGCCCGCTCCGGCCCGGTGCTGACCGTCATAGGCATACTTGCGGGCGCGTTCATAGGCGCAGTATCCAGCGGTGAGTTCCGCTGGCAGTGGGTGGAAGGCAAGTTCGCTTCCTTTCTTCGCGGCATAGTCGTGGCCATTTGCGCCCTTATAATTTCCGGCTGCCCAATGCGGCTGATGATACGCTCCGCATACGGCGACGTAAAGGCGCTGCTGGGCGTCATAGCCCTTATGCTGGGCTGCGTGGTCGGCACTCTCATACTCAAGAAGCGCAGCCGCAGAAAGGACTAAGCACATGAGCAACCTTCTGATAACACTTTGTGTGGGCCTGATAATAGGATATGCAGCCCAACGCTCCCGCTTCTGCCTTATAGGCGGCGTGCGGGACTATATGATAGTCAAGGACAAGTATTTATTAAAGGGCATGTTCGCACTGCTCATCACGGCTGCGCTGCTGTTCCTGGCCCTGCACCTTCTGGGCGTCCATCAGGAGAACATGAAGAATTACCCCATGTTCATAAAGGACACCACAGACCAGCAGGTAATAGAGGCCTCTGCCTGCGCCAATACAAAGCCTCTGTATCTCTTCCTTAAGAAGGCCGGTGGGCTGAAGTTCAACAGGTGGGGCGCCAAGCTGGATCTCTCGGGCTATTGCACAATAGCGGGCGCGTTCATAATCGGCATACTGTCCGTATTGGCGGGCGGCTGCCCTCTCAGACAGCATGTAAAAGCCGCCGGCGGCAACAAGAGCGCCATCGTGTACCTTGGCGGCTTTTATGTAGGCGTAATAGTCTACATGCTGTTCCTCAACGATTTCTTCAAGGCGCTGTTTAAGTAGCAGGAATATAAAAGGACGGTCGGATTGAATTGGCCGTCCTTTTTGTATGCCGTGATTTATTCTTCGTTATCGTCCATTTCCTCGCTGGGCTTTAACGTTATGACGGCGGAGTCTATCTGGTGGGACTCGATTTTGTCTATGTGGACCGTCAGCTTATCCAGCTCAATGGTAATGTTCTGGGGGCCGTCCACCGGTATCATGCCCAGCTTGTCAAACACCAGTCCGGTCAGGGTGTCATAATCGTCGGAGGCAAGCTCAACGCCCGTTTCCTCCTCAAGGTCGCAAAGCTCAACATTGCCAATCACGCGCCATGACGTATCGTCTATCTTCTCGATATGAGGATCTTCATTTTCAGGGTCGGCAGGTTCGTCGTTCAGTTCGCCTACCAGCTCCTCTATGAGGTCGTTGAGGGTGATAATGCCCACCATACCGCCATACTCGTCCAGAACTACCGCAAGGGAGTTGCGGGTATTCTTCATATCCCTGAAAAGTACGTCCGCTTTGATGGTTTCAGGCACGAAGTAGGCGGGGTGCACCGCTTCTTCAAGCACCTTTTCTTTGGTTCTGTCGGCTATGCGGAAGTAGTCCTTGGCGTTGAGTATGCCTATCACGTTATCCGTTGAGCCGTCGCATACAGGATAACGGGTATGGCGGCTTTCGTGTATTATCTCGTCCCACTCATCAAGCGTGTCGTCCGTCATCAGCGCGGTGACGTCCGTGCGGTGGGTGGCTATCTCGCCCGCCATTATGTCGTTGAACTCGAATACGTTCTGTATGAATTCCTTTTCCTGATGGTCTATGGTGCCCTTTTCGCTGCCGGCGTCTACCATCATGCGTATTTCTTCCTCACTTACGTTGTCGTCCGTCTCGTTGGGGTCTATGCCCATAAGACGCAGCACAAGATTGGTGGAAACGGAGAGCAGGCCGACTATGGGCCTGAATATGACGGAAATGAAGCTCAAAAGGCCGGATACTCCCAGCGCTATCTGTTCCGACTTCTTCATGGCGATGCGCTTGGGTACAAGCTCGCCGAATATGAGGGTGAAATATGAAAGTACAAGGGTTATGACCACCACCGCTATGTTTTGCAGGGTGTGGCGGGGGATAGTGACGCCAAGGGATATTATCCACTCCACCAGGGGGGCGGAGAAGTTATCTGCCGCAAATGCGCTGCCTAAAAAGCCGGACAGGGTTATGGCTACCTGAATGGTGGCGAGAAAGCGCGCGGGCTCCTTTGCCAGCTTGTAAAGCTTCTTTGCCCTGCCGTTGCCGTCATCGGCCATGTGTTCAAGCTTGGTTTCGCTTATGGAGAGCACCGCTATCTCGGCGCTTGCGAAAATAGCGTTGAGCATGATGAGAACCAGCTGGAACAGCAACAATAGACCTATGGAATCGTCCATGACTTAAAACCTCGAACCTCTTTCTGAACTAAATACATTCAATGATATTTTAATAAGCTTTGCCAAAACAACAATAAACATGACCTGCGCAAGAAGCTCTTTCGCAAACCATGTTTGTGCATCAAATGAGTATTGGATTTTTACTTCGCTTAGGGTTGGCGTCGTCATCGGCGTCCATGACCGAAGACCTCCTGTTAATGCATAATGCTTATTATCGATTATAGCATTTTATTGAATTATGTCAATGGACATTAACGCCTTCCAGCCTCAGCAAAGCCAGCTTTTTGTCCAATCCTCCGGCGTAGCCCGTAAGGCCGTTTGAGCCAATTACCCTGTGGCAGGGGACTATTATGGATACAGGGTTGTGACCGACTGCACCCCCTACCGCCTGCGCGCATATGCGCCTGCCCGTCTGCTTTTCCAGCGTCCTTGCAATTTCGCCGTAAGTGACGGTATGTCCGTATGGTATCTCCATAAGCAGCTTCCATACCCTAATGCGGAAACTACTGCTGTTGAAGGATACCGGCGGCATTTCCATAGGGACATTTCCCTGGAAATAATCGTCAAGCCAGCGCACCGTCTGCCCGAATACCGGCAGAGCTTTTTCAGAGTGCTCCGCTTCAAGAGTGCTGCCGAAGTATTTTTGCCCTATGAACCACAACCCGGTCACGGCGCTGCCGTCCGAGGCTATGAGCATTTCTCCCAGCGGGGAGGAGTAGCTGCAAGTGTACTGCATAGTGTCGCCTCCGTAAGTCTGATGTAAGTATACCACCCGGCCGTGCCTATGGTAAAGGCGAACCCGATGTGATAATATAAGGCGATGAATCTGTTTAGGAGGCGGCTATGGCACAGGGCGGCTATACTAAGGAAATGGATAGGATAATAGCGTCACTTGAAGGGCGGCCGAGACTGCTTCTGCACGCTTGCTGCGCACCATGCTCCAGCGCCGTGCTGGAGCTGCTGGATAGGCACTTTGAACTGACCATATTTTATTACAACCCCAATATCGCCCCCGATGAGGAATATCACCGCCGGGAGCAGGAGCTGGAATGCTTTCTTGAACAAGCGGGGTATCCGCATATAACCCTAATTGAGCCTGAATACGCCCCGGCGGAGTTCTATGCTGCTGCAAGTGGGCTTGAGCAGGAGCCGGAGAAGGGCGAGCGCTGCACCGCGTGCTATAAGCTGCGCCTCGAGAAGACCGCGAAATACGCTGCGGAAAACGGCTTCCCGTGGTTTACCACCACTCTTTCCATAAGCCCGGTGAAGGACCCTGTACGGATAAACAGCATAGGCTCTGAGATGGCGGAAAAATACGGTGTGAGTTTTCTCACAAGTGAATTCCGAAAGAGGGACGGCTACAAAAGGAGCCTTGAGCTGAGCCGGGAGTATGGCCTTTACAGGCAGGATTACTGCGGCTGCGTATTCAGCAGGCGCGAGAGGGAAAAAAGCGATAGATAACGGATAAATGAAGCGGTCCATAAGGGCCGCTTCACTATTCTATATTTTACATTATTCAGTCTGTTACCAGCACCTCGCCGTTTGCCCTTATCTCGATGGTCATGCCGTCCTTTACATGGTCGAGGAACTCCTGACCTAACTCATCGACGGTGGGTATGTTGTTGGGAGTCCAGACGCTGGCCAATATGGCGCCCGCCGCGGCCAGAGAGTCTATGGTGTTGGAAAACAGCAGCGCGCCGGGGTTGCAGCCTATCACGGCGGAGTTGTAAAGCACCATGCCGCCCGTGGTGGAGCCTATGGTCTGGGGCAGGCAGAGGGCCACGCCCACCGTGGATTTGCCGTAGAGGTCCGGGTTGTTCTGATCGGTACAGGTGTTTTTGCCTTCCTTGCAGTCCTTGAAGGAGGCCAGGGTGTTGAATCCGCCGTGGGATACCAGCGCCTTGAGGGTGACTTCGCCGGGAACCACTACGCGGCCCTTAAAAATCCGTTCCATTATTTTGCACCTCCTGTGATCTGGTCCAGTATCTCGCTGTCGGAATAATACCGGGACGTGGTGTATGTACGGAGCTTGTTGCTATTGGTGATGACCGGCATCTTGGCGCACATGGGATTGTTCATGTACATCAGCGGGCAGATATAGGATACAACAACGCCCATATCCTTAAGTTTTTTATAGTTCTCCGTCTTTTCGAATTCCTTTATTACGCCGGGCGCAGAGGTGAAGACGGTCTTTATGGCCACCTTCCTGCGGCCCTTTTCTTTTAGCTTCGCTTCAAGCTTTTCAGTCCAGTCGTTGAGCTGGGAAAAGGTCATGTGAGGGCAGCCCATGAAGCAGAGCCTGGGGGTAGCGTCCTTATCCTTCCAGATGACGGGGTAGGAGGCCTTTACCCGTTCCAGCTCCGCGTCGTCTATTACGTACACCTTTGCATCGGGCTTTATGAGGCTTTCGCCCTGCTCCACCGCTTCCGGAGTGAGGCGGTCAATATGGTACAGGCCCACTGCGCCGTTGGAGGCGGTGGCCGCGCCGAAGTCCTTGAGGTATGCGCAGGCATCATCGTTAAGCTCTGTGCCTATCCACCCATCGAGGCCCTTTATGTAAGGTACGTCTTCCATTACCTTCATGCCTATGGCGGAGCCTAAAAGCTGTGCCTCGGGCTTCTTGGTGGTATTTATCTCAACTATCCAGCTTGCCTTGCGGCCCTCGTCGGTCAAAAGGCCAAAGTAGGGCACGAAGCCCAGTATGGAGCCGAACATCTCGATTATTCCGGAGTTGCGGTTGCACCGCGCGCCCAGCACGGAGTTTGCATAGTTTACCGCGCTGGATTCTGCCCAGGAGAGTATGTCTCCCTTGTTGGGCCTGTTGCCGACCTCCGGGAAGTAGCAGGCGCAGGTGAAAGCGTCATCCCGGAGCAGGCCAATCTTTTTAAGCTGTTCCTCATACCGCTTCTGAGGGCCGTACATCACCTTGAATACTATGTCCTGCAAAAGATTGGACGGAACGTTCTTATCCACCGGCCGCGGGTCGGCGGAGAACTTCTGCTTGGAGGTCACACCCGCAGCGATAAGCTCGTCCATGAGGTCGAATACGCCCTTTATGACGATGACGCCAAAGCTTGTGACTATGTGGCCGTAGGTAGAGGTTACCGGCACCATTTTTGTAGCGCCGAAGGTCTCGCCGTACATGACGAGGGTCTTCATTATCTTGGCGTATACTTCGCCCTGACTCCCGTCAAGTATGGCTTGCTGTTCTCTGGTAAGTTCCATATGATTTCTCCTTTCGCAAAGAAGCATTACAGCGCCATGGCAACGTCCCATGCCCGCCAGATGACGGTGCGCAGGTTGCCTACGCCGTTGCAGTCGCCTACAAGGTGAACGTGCTTATCCTGAGGGAAGGCGGGAGTGGGTATGTAGCCAGCGCTTATGAGCACCGTATCGCCCTCTATCTCGAAGGTGCTTCCGTCCTTGGCCTTGACGATTACGCCTTTGTCCGTCACCTCGGAGAGCATGGTGTCAAGGTGTACCTCGACGTTGTTAAGGGCGAAGAAGTCGCGGAGGTAGGAGGAGTTGGCAAGGCATACGCCCTTCACGGCGATCAGATCGTTCTTCATTTCGACTATGACGGGGGTCTTGCCCTTCCTGTACATATCGAGGGCTATCTCGCAGCCGGTAAGGCCGCCGCCGATTATTATGACCTTCTGGCCCACTTCTTTGCGGCCGAGAAGGTAGTCGCAGGCCTCTATGGCCTTTTCTGCGCCGGGGACCTTGAGTATCCTCGCCTTGCTGCCGGTGGCAACTATTACCTCGTCCGCGTTGAGGGAGGTTGTGTCCTTTACCTCGGTGTTGAACTTTATCTCTATGCCAAGGTCCTTCATTTCCTTCTCATACCACTTTATGAGCTCCCGGTCCTTCTCTTTAAATTCGGGGGCCGCCGCGGCTATGAACACGCCGCCCAGCCTGTCGGTCTTTTCATAGATCGTAACCTTGTGGCCGCGGAGTGTGAGCACGCGGGCAGCTTCCATACCTCCTATGCCGCCGCCTATAACGGCGATATTCTTGGGTCTGCCGGTCTTTACTATCTTATACTTGGAGGACTGCATGGTTTCGGGGTTCAATGCACACCGTGCCATGCCCGCATTGTCCGCGAGCGTCTGATCGTTGCCTACGCCGTTGTAGTGAGCCATGTTGAAGCAGGCATTATGGCAGCATATGCAGGGGCGGATGTCCTCTTCCCGGCCTTCCATCAGCTTGGTTATCCACTCTGGGTCGGAAAGGAACTGGCGGGCAATGCCTACGCCGTCTATCTTACCCTGTGCTATCGCCTCCGCGCCTACGGCGGGGTCCATGCGTCCCGCGCAGACTACCGGTATATCCACGAACTTCTTTATGTGTGCAACGTCTTCAAGGTTGCAGTTTCTCGGCATATAAGGGGCGGGGTGAGCCCAGTACCATGCGTCGTATGTGCCGTTGTCGCAGTTTAGCATATCGTAGCCAGCGTCCTGCAAATACTTTGCGGCGCGCTCGCTTTCCTCCATGTCGCGGCCTACCTCCACATAATCCTCGCCGGGCAGCGCGCCCTTGCCGAAGCCCTTTGTCTTGGACAGCACGGAGTAGCGGAGTGATACGGGGAAGTCGTCGCCGCAGGCCGCTTTTATGGCCTTTACTATCTCAACGGGGAAGCGGTAGCGGTTCTCGAAGCTTCCGCCGTATTCGTCTGTGCGGAAGTTGGTGTATTTCATGGTGAACTGATCCAGCAGGTAGCCCTCATGCACCGCGTGCACCTCGATGCCGTCCACGCCGGCGTCCTTGCAGAGCTTGGCGGTCTTGGCGAAGGCATCTACCATTTGGTGAATCTCTTTTGTGGTGAGGGGACGGGATATGCAGCTGTCCTCCCAGCGGTTGGGTGTGGCGCTGGCGCTGGCGGTAAGGTAGCTTACGTCCAGCACGGGCTTCATTACCGCGGCGAGAGCCTTGTTGTGCATGGCCTTTACCATTATATCGTTTATTGCCAGGGAGCGGCCAAAGCCTGCGGTGAGCTGTATGAACATCTTGCAGCCGGTCTTGTGGAATTCCTCCATGAAGTCCTTCAGCTCGTCGAACTTGCCCTTCCCCTGATACAGCCACTTGCCTAAGAGTATATCGCGTATTGGGGCTATACCGGGAAGTATGAGGCCGGCGTTGTTCTTGGCCCGTTCCAGAAGAAACCGCGCCGCTTCCTTATCGAAGTGGTTGGGCTCCATCCAGCCGAATATGGAGGTTCCGCCCATGGAGGTCATGACTATGCGGTTCTTTATCTCCACATTGCCGATTTTCCAGGGAGTAAACAGGGCACTGTACTTCTCGTCCATATACATCCTTCCTTCTTTTATAGATTTTCGCGGCTCAAAACCGCGCGTCGGGGCGGCGGGGAACTCCGCCCCGTCCGCCATATTGTGATTATGATAACACAGCTTTGGTCAAAAAGCAATCACAATCCCAAGATTTCCGGCGTTAAATTATGCGAAAACGCAATTGCCGCTTCAATTTCTCAGACCTTGGTCAGACCATCTGTCATTTTGACGGTCAAAATTGCTTCCCCGGGCAGAAACTTCAATTTCTCGTTGACAAGCGGATATTAATATGGTATCATATTCGAGCCGCATTGACAGGGTATGAAAGCGGGCCCTTCGCCCCGCCCCGAGAGCGAGTCTCTTTTCGAGAGGATGAAACAAATGAAGCATGCAGTTATCGAGACCGGCGGTAAGCAGTACCGCGTGGCCGAGGGCGACGTCATCTACGTCGAGAAGCTCGACGCCGAGGCCGGCGCGAGCGTGAAGTTCGACCGCGTCCTGGCCGTCATTGACGAGGAGAACACGGTGTTCGGCACTCCCACCGTCGAGGGCGCCGTCGTCATCTGCGTCAACCCCGAGACGCCCTACAAGACGATGAAAGACCTCGTCGAGGCGGCTAAGAAAAACAGCAAGATCAAGATGGGCACCTCCGGCACCGGCGGACTTCCCTACGTGGCGGGAGCGATGATGAAAAACCTGCATAATATCCAGTTCAACATGATCCAGTTTGACGGAGACGGGCCGGGAGCGACGGCGGTCATGGGCGGCCACGCGGAGGTGATGCCGCTGGCGCTTTCGACGTCGGTCGAATACATCAAGGGGGGCCGCCTGCGCGGGCTCGCGGTGCTTCGCACGGAGCGTGTGCCGCAGCTTCCCGACGTACCGGCAATCACAGAGATATATCCTGAGTACAAGCAGTATCTGCCGTGGGGCCCCTTCTACGGAGTGTTCGTGAAAAAGG
>OGQA01001650.1_pt1 | contig 10515 bp, 3 predicted proteins | sample 1553011 | NCBI WGS metagenome assembly OGQA01 (sample SAMEA2580256, study PRJEB22360) | human gut metagenome | biome: human gut; feature: human-associated habitat; material: faeces | place: Denmark | collected 2008/2010 | reverse complement strand
CTCATCGAAGCCCCAAGTTTCACTGTGTGCAAATATGGGCTTTATCTCACGAGGTTACGATGAAACATCCGCATCTTCATATATCTCCATATCGAACGCAAGGAACAGCACGGGAGCCATGCTCTCAATAACTCCATATGCAATCCAAATCGGTATTTCTGACCGCTTCTATTGTTCGGATTTGCGTGCTAGTTCCGGCACCGGATACCCGCTCTCCCAGCTGCGGGACAGCTCTACATATCCTGCGAGCTTCAACATGGGAACGGACTGGGTCATTGACCCGGATTGGAACAGCGGCCTGCCCATGCCCACGGGTTTTAACTGCTATTATCTGAGCGAGTCGGTGCTGTTTCTTCAGGTTGGCAGCGGCGAAGTTCAGCTTGACTCCCAGTTTGAAGCCGTCCGCTGGGGTTCTCTTGACCCCACGATAGCCTCCTGCGAAAACGGCCGCGTCACGGCAAAGCAGGTGGGCACAACAATGGTCTCCGCCTGGGACGCCGACGGGCATCGCGCCAACTGCATTGTCTATGTTTATGAGCCCAGGGACAGCGTGCTTGCCGGCTCTCAATATGAGATGAGGGCCGGGACCACTTTGACAATACCTGTCACCCTGCCCGACGTCGACCCTCAGGGAATAGTGTGGAGCAGCAGCAACCCCGCCGTGGCGTCTGTGAGTCAGAAAGGCGTCGTCACGGGCAACAAATCCGGCACTGTGGCAATAACAGCAACTCTCCCGCTTTCCGGCATATCCGAGAGCTGCACAATAGAAGTAATTGGAATGGCAGTCACCAAAGTGCAGTTGACCAACACCAGCGTGAATATAGGTGACAGTAAGCCGATCCCGATAACGATAACTCCCAGCGAATACGAGGATTCCTTCACCTGGAGAAGCGGGGACGAAAGCATTGCCACGGTTGTGGACGGAGTGGTAACGGGGCACTCAGTCGGCTCCACCACGATAACGGCTACGGCCGCCAGCGGCGTATCCGGAAGCTGCACGGTGACTGTCCTCTCGCCTTCGAGTTCAATCACCCTCAGCGACACGGCGATCACCCTCGAAGCCGGCACATCCTACCTGCTTACAGCCACGCTTGTGCCTGAGGACTCCACCGACACGCTGACATGGACATCGGGCAGCACAAGCATCGCTTCAGTCAGCTCCAGCGGCCTTGTTACGGCAAAGTCCGCGGGAACCACCTTCATCACCGTCAAAAGCAGCTCCGGCCAAATCGCCACCTGCCAGGTCACTGTCAAGAGCAAGGCCGTGCTCCCGCAGTCGGTGACGCTCAGCCAGACGGAAGCGAGCATGGCGGTCGGGGAATCGCTGCAGCTGACCGCCGCAATAGAGCCCTCAAACACGACCATGCCGCGCTTGACCTGGAGCAGCAGCGACCCCGACACGGTGTCCGTCAACAACGCAGGGGCAATAAAGGCGCTCGCGCCGGGCTCTGCCGAAATACGGGTGGAGACCGAAAACGGGCTCTACGACCTCTGCCGGGTCAGGGTGGCGGCCGCGAGCAGCGCGGGTTTTGTGATAATGGACTCCCGGGCCAAATCCGGCGCATCCGCCGAAACCGCCGTGCACATAGTGAAAAACCCCGGCGTTGCGGCCTTTACGGTTGAAGTGAGCTACGATTCCTCGCTCTTGACGCCGGTATCGATAACAGCCGGAGAATGTCTGGCTGGCGGCACGCTCACCTCAAACCTCGACACCCTTTCGCCTGGAGACACGTTCCATGTGACCTGGTACAGCGCGCAGGACGTGAGCTCAAACGGCCTGGCCTTCACCATCGAATGGCAGACCAGAGGCTCCGGCACCTCTCCGATATCGCTGGTCTATGACGCCGGGGACATCTGCAACAGCGACCAGCAGGAAGTCAGGTTTTCCATGCAGGCCGGCAGCGTGATTGTGCTGAACAGGGCCGTCGGAGACATCTACTACGACAACGAAGTCAACATGAAGGACATAGTCTACTTCGCCCGCTGGTTCAACGAGCAGGAGAGCCTCGACGACAATCAGCGGCTGTCTGCCGACGTGTTCTTCGACGGCGAACTAAACGTCAAGGACCTGAGCGCCCTCGCGGAGCTGCTGAACAGCTCTCTTGACCCGGAACCCGCCGCAAACGGCCTCAGGCGCATGTCCAACGCGGAAACGTTCAACATAACCGTCTCTGACGCGGTCGTGGACGCCAATGGCGACGCGACGTTCACCGTGAGCGGCGCCCAATGCCCAGGCGTGGCGGCGTTCAGGTTCGGTGTGCAGGCGCCCGAGGGCTATTCCGTCACGGGCGTGGCCGCCTGCAGCGACCTGCCCGGCAGCGATAAGCTGACGTATAACGCCGAGACCGGCATAGTTTCGTGGTACAGCGACAGCACGACCACGCTCGAGGGCGAACTCTTTGTGGTAACTCTGCACACCGATGCGGCCGTGCCCGCCTTCGGAGAAATAACGCTCTCCTACGTTCCCGGCGACTTCTTCGAGGCCGAGGACTACACGCCCATAAGCATAAGCGTCGCAGGAGGCAGGCTCACCGGAGAAACGGCTGCAAAAATCTCCAACGTACAAGTCATTGGAGACAAAGTAAAATTTACCGTCACCAGCAACACCGCCTGCACCGTGAACCTTGCGGCAGCCCTCTATGATTCCGGGCGCAACGTCCACACCATCATGCTCTCCACAGAGCTGTCCGAAGGGGACAGGACGTTTGAGGTAGATATATCCTGCGAGGCCTCCTGGGACACGTGCAAGATACTCCTGCTCACGCCCGGGACATTCAAGCCCATATCCTCTGCCGCCTGCTTCCAGCGGTGATGCCGGGAGCGCGCCCAATGACACCCGGCAAAGCAGCCGATAACCATGCAAAGCCCCGCGCTCAACAGCGCCGGGCTTTTTCAGCGCCGTGGCCGGGAATGCGGTATATTTATTCGTCCGGAGCGCAGATTTCTGTTGCTGCCTGAAATAGGCAGCGGTATAATGGTTAAAAAGAGCCGCCGGCTCACGATCAGGAGGCAAAATCCCGTGAAACCCCGAATTATTACTGCGACGTTTCTAATAATATGCATATGCTTCACTGCTCTGGCGCCGGGCTCCGCAGCAGCGGGTTCCACAGGCGGTTTTTATCATGTGTCTGGGGACCAAATCGTAGACGGCAACAGCCAGCCCGTGGTGCTGAAGGGGATCTCTTTCGACAATTGCCAGTGGGGCAATCCTTCTTCCGTTGACGAGGGCGCGAACAATGACCACGACGCGGAGAGCTACTTTGAGCTGGCTGCAATGGGCATGGACCACGTCCGCTTCGACATGAATTACGGCCTGTTTGAGGACGACAGCGCGCCCGGGGTCTACAAGGAGGAGGGCTTCGCCTGGCTGGACAAAAACATCGCCTGGGCCAAGGCGGCGGGCGTCCGACTCATACTCAGGATGATGCATCCCCAGGGCGGCTATCAGGCATCCAGCAGCGTGATGGTGGACGAGGACACGGAAAACCCCACCTCTTTCAACACATCGGGAGGAAAGCCGCTGTGGATAGACATCGGCTCCGACGGCAAACCCATATCGGGCGGCACCAACTACCAATCGCTCCAGCAGCGCCTGATAGACCTGTGGACCGCAATCGCGCAGCGATACGCTGACGAGCCCACGATAATCGGCTTTGACCTGGTCAACGAGCCGGTGGTGCCTCAGCTGGAAAACAAGGAGGCCACGAGAAACCAGTGGAGAGATTTGGCCCAGCGCATCGCAAACGGCATACGCACGGTTGACCAAAACCACATCATTTTTGTCGAGTGCCTCATCACCTGGTTCAACGCGGACAATTATCAGGCTACCGACTGGAACCACATGTCTCTCGAGGACACACAGGTACTCATTGACGACGACAACGTAGTGTATGAATTCCACTTTTATGAGCCCTTCCTCTTTACCCACCAGGGAGCGGACTGGCTGCCTCAGTATACGGATGTTGAAACGTCCTATCCCTCAGGCACGGTGGTGGATTACCGGTGCTCCGACTGGAACTCCCGGGCGCTGTTCGAGGGGCAAAGCATCCGCACCGATGGGGAGTGGACATACTTCGAGATCGGCGGCATCACACTGACGGATGATTACAATTTCTTGCAGCTTCAGGCGTCGGCAACCGGCCTGAACGGCGGGACGGTGTGGTTTGACGACTTGCAAATCACTTGGACTGACGCGGACGGTGGCGAAACCGTGGTTGAATCCCACGACTTTTCCGGCGGCCTCGGGCAATTCGGCGGGATATACTTCCAGTACGGCGGCAGCGCGCAGTGGGATGGCGAAGTCGGCCGCGGCGGCACAGGCGGCTCCCTGAAAATTTACGGGGCATCCGGCTCCTGGGACAACGCCTATTCCTGGAGCCAGGTTTTTCTGGACCCAGGCTGCACCTATAAGGTCAGCGGCTGGGTCAAAGGCGGAAACGGCCTGCAGGTGCCGCGGGTGAGCTGCCTCTACGCCGAAAATGTCTGGCGCATGGACAAAGACTATCTCCGTTATATGCTGGAGCGATATCTTCAATTTGGCGAGAATAACAATGTCCCAATGATCACCGAATGGGGTTTCAGAACCCCATGCTGTGAGGTGTCCAGAGGCGGGGCGGAATACACCCGGGATCTGACGGCGCTGCTCGAGGAGTTCAATCTCAGCTGCAATTACCACGCCTATCACGACGAGGAATTTGGCCTCTACCCGCTGCCGGCCTGGCAGGAGCGCGGAGAGCGAAATGAGGCCCTTTATGACATTCTCACAACATACTTCGTCCGGCCCAACGAGGCCATACGTTGGGCCACCCTGACTTTTTTGAGCCCGGGCGAGGAGCCGGTCTCCATCACCGGGCTGTGCGGCTCCGCAGTCGCTCCGCCGGAGTTTCAACGCGAGGGCCATACCTTCTGCGGTTGGGACAGCGAAGTGCCCGAAACCATGCCGGAGGCGGATATGACCTTCACCGCCCTGTGGGCCGAGACCGCCGTGGTGACGGCCGACGGTGTCCGGGTGGACATGACCAACAGAGCGCCCGGCACAGTCGTCGCGGCGGGCTACGACGAGGCGGGGCGGATGGTTTGCGTCGGCCTTGAAGAGGCAAACACCGGCGAGATATGCTTTATCTCCGGCTCCGCTTTCGCGGAAAGCGCCCGGGTCATGGTGTTTTTTCTGAACCAAAACCGCGCCCCCTCCTGCCCCGCCGAGCAGTCGGTAAACGGTGCGTAAGCCCGCCCCCTCCCCTTTGCGCCCGGCGGCGCAGTAGTGTATTAATTTGTTGGTTTGTGGTAATGGCCACGAGTATATACAGCGATTACTGTAACTGTTCAGCAGCCCCTTAATCAGCGCCTCCAGACAAATACGCTAATCACGAAGAGGAGTGAGTGATAGGAAATGAAGAAACGAATACTCTCGATGATTTTGATTGCAGCGATGTTGTCCTCGTTTTTAACCGTAGGGGTGATGTCAGATTATGACAGGAGCGGCAATATTGGCACAAATGCAAGATGGCATTACGACTCATCCAAGAGCACGGTTACTATCAGCGGTACGGGAGCGATCGACGGCATACCATATTCAGACATATCCGATGGACAGCCGTATTTTTCTGTTGACAAGTTGATAATTGAGGAAGGAATAACCTCAATTGCGAATATCAGCGCCGACACAATCGAACCCTTTGTAGAAGACTATTTTGGAGAAATGGTCAGGTTCTCTTCGGTTGAGCTTCCGGCGTCGCTGGTGCAGGCAGAAAATAACCCCTTTTTGGGGCACAGAGAACTCACCAGTATCGTTGTTGACGATTCAAACACCAAGTTTTTTGTCGTTGACGGCAGCGTCCTTTATGAGCGACTTGGGAGTGGAAACCTTCGCATAGTGTCTGCGCCGTCTGTGTCAAATCATAGTATTCTCGAAGGAACCACGCAGATTGGTAAAGCTTTTGCCGGGAATATTAACATTGTTTCATTGTCTATACCTGAGGGCGTCGATGACTTTGACTTTACAAACTGCTCAAGTCTGTTATCGGTCAAGCTGCCAGACTCATTATCGGCTCTTGATTCCCATGTCTTTTGGGGCTGCGTAAGCCTTGCGCGAATAGATATACCCCAAAATGTTAAGACAATAGCGTCTGGAAGCTCATGGGAAGGCGTTGACTATCGCGATACAACTACATTATACTTTCACGGCGACAAAGCGCCAGAACTTGTTTATAAGCTGGCCGACGCAGACGGAGACGCAAGCAATAATGCCCCAATTTTAGGATGGAATGCAGATAAGCTTATCGTTTACTATCCTGAAAAAGCAACTGGTTGGGACGTAATCGTCAACGACAAGATTAATAATATTGTGGTTGAAATGGGCTACTTAGAATTCTGCACTTGGCGTGTCAATAAATTGGAAAACGCTCTAATACTTGGAAACGGCACAGACCCCGCCGTGACGGAGCTTTACGTTGTCAGCCGAACGCCGGACAAGGAAACCGTGAACAGATTCGGCGTCTTTGAATGTGAGTTCAACATGCCGGTGAGGAAACCCACGGCGAGCGAGCCCGACGCCTACATCAGCATAAAAGACGGCTATCACGTCGATCCCGTGTTCACTCTCAACACCAAAAGCGACCTGGTTCGGGTGGAAGGCAGCAAGGTTTACTTTGACCTCGGCCAGGCCGACCTTGACGAGGGCACCCTGTACTTCATAATTTTCGACGCGGGATCGGTCTATGCGCAGGACGGAACTCCGTTCTACGGCCTGAAGTACAACCTCATCGACAATAACGTCTGGCAATTCCAGGTCTCAAGCCTCAACTCAGATGTGACGCTGAAATGGGACACGACGGGTCACCTGTGGTGGAAAAACGAGGACAGGTCCAAGCCGCCGTATCCTGACGGCAGCGACGAAGAATATGCCGCGGTGATAGTCAAGTGGGCGCAGAAGGCCGGCATCGACAACGTGACCCCGGCCGCGGCGGCCGCGATGCTGGATGAACCGGCGTACCTGCCCGTAACCGACGTGAACTCCTCGACCTGGCTTTTGAACGACGGCGGCACGACCGTGAGACAGGTTGTCGAAGACCTGATCTTCCTTGAAAACCTCCAGCCGTATATCGACAATCTGGACGGCATTTTGAATGACCGTGGCGCCGCCTTTGAGATGATCATGAACTGGAACGACCAGATCCAGGATTATCTCAGGGAGCGGAACGGGAGCAGCAACCTGTTCTTCTCGGCCGCAATGCCCCTGGCGCACGAGGCGCTCACATACCTCACAAGCGGCATTGACGGCGACGTTTACAAGTACACCAAGCCGATTTTGAAGGCGAACATAGACACATCCGCGCAAAACTATTTCATGTCCGGCCTGGAGGCATACGACAACTATAACGACTACAAAGAGGCGGTCTCAGAGATAGGCACGGCGTTGTCAACCGGCAAAAAAGTGTATAAGGCCTTTGCAGGAGACGGCGCCTCCGGCTGGCTCAATTTGGGCTGGGACATGTTTTCAAAGTATTACGACGGCGCCGGCAGCGAAGTGATAGACGACATCACGGAGGTGCTGTCCTATGTGGGCAAAATTAAAGGCGTCATGCAGATTGCGATGGTGGTTGGCAACACCACGGCCCTATTCCCGTACGTCGTCGACTTTTACAACAGCGCGATGAAGGGAATAAAGGACAGCGTATCCGGGATGTACTTTGTTTACTATTACTACATCTACGACAAGTATCCTGAAATATACAACCTGCTCTATGACGAAGAAAATGACGCCCCGTCCGATTACAATCTTCCCGAGGTCATGGCCAATTACGCCGGCAAAATAATGAGCGACCCGATATTGAAGAGCTGGGTGGATTATATGAGCCGGACGGACGCCGACAAGTATTTGTACAACGACTGCACTCAGCTCAGGCGAGATTTGGCAAATTACGCGCTGCTGCTCCTGTACGCCAAGTCCATCGACGTCGGAGACGCGCAGAAGGGCCTCGCAAGGTACTTGTCCGCAGAACTCAGCGACAGCGGCGTCAGGCGGGACATACTCGTAGGCAGCTGCCCCGTGCTCATTGATATTTACGACAAAAATACAGGCGACAAGGTGGCCTCGCTTTCCAGCGAAGACGAGACCATTATGAACTGCGAGTACGGCACGCTGTATCTCATGGGCGAGAACAATGAGACAAAATGCTTTGTGCTCTATTCGGGCGAATACAGGGCGGAGATCACACCTTACGATGACGGCGCAATGGACGTGCTGGTCACGGAAGTCGGCGAAAACGGGGAAATGTCCAGCGTTTATTTTAAAGACGTTGCGCTTGAAAACGGCAAGACTCTCAATCTCTCCAGTCTGACAAGCGAAGCATCCCTCGAAACCGGCGGAGAGGAAATACAGCCGAATCCATCAGTCCCGGTTTCAAGCATCCTTCTAACAGCCCCTGCGGAACTTGCCGTCGGAGAGAGCGCCGCAATCGGAGTTGAGATAGCGCCTTTAACGGCGACGGGCAATAATCTCACATGGGTCAGTTCTGAGCCCGGCGTAGCAGAGGTCTCTGACGGCGGTATTGTCACTGCAAAATCTGCCGGGAAAACAAAAATAACGGCAACAAGCGAAAATGGAGTGTCCTCAAGCGTTGAGATTCAGGTCTACACGCCCGCCGAGGGCCTAAGCCTGGGCATTGGCAGCATTAATATGTGTGCAGGAGAAGAGTTGCCTGTCTCCGTCATGGTGATGCCGCGAGATGCTACGCATCCTGTGAAGTGGAGCTCAAGTTCGGGAAGCGTAGCAATAGTGGATGAAAGCGGGAAAATATGTGCCCTGTCCGAGGGCACGGCGGCGCTCACCGCGGAGGTGGACGGCGTGTCGGCGTCCGTCACGGTGACTGTGTTCGAGGAGCCTATAAGCGTTATACTCTATCAGTCGGACGCGAACGGCGACAGGATTAAGGTTGACGTCATCAACAGCTCGCTCTATTCGAGTTACACCGGCAGTGTGTTTGTGTCTCTCTATGACACGAGCGGGCGTATGCTGTCCATAAGCGAGCTGCCTCTTGCACTCGGCCCAGGGACTTATATGACTGATTACATCCCTATCAGCAATTGGGATGGATATAGCGAACTCACCGCCAAGGCCTTCACTATCGACGGGCAAATGCTGCCGGTTGCATTGGGTGCAGAAATGAATATCATAGGCTAAGAAATTGACTGTAACGAGCAAGGCAACGTTAGGCAATGTAGATAAGGTACAATAAGTTTCGCAAAAATAAAAAGACATGGTTTGCAGATCTCTGGTAGAATGAAGTCGCGACACACCATTCTGGAAGGAGACAGCAAACCATGTCCGAGAAGATTGTACAGCTAAATGAGGAAGTTATCAAGGGGCAGCTTAAGGAACTTGTACGCGGAAGCGTAGAGGAAACGCTCAACGAGCTGCTGGAGGCTGAGGCTCAAAAACTGACGCAAGCAGCCCGGTATGAGCGCAACGAACAGCGCCAGGGCTACCGCAGCGGCCACTACAGCCGCAGCCTCACGACCACTTCCGGGGATGTCACCCTCAGGGTACCCAAGCTCAAGGGGATCTCTTTTGAGACTGCTATTATTGAGCGGTATCGCCGCCGGGAGAGCAGCGTGGAAGAGGCACTCATTGAGATGTACTTGGCGGGCGTATCTGTCCGGCGTGTGGAGGACATCACCGAGGCCCTGTGGGGCAGCAAGGTCTCTCCCTCCACCATCAGTGAGCTGAATAAGAAAGCGTATGTCCACATTGAAGATTGGCGAAACCGTCCTCTGCAAGGTGGGCGTTATCCGTATGTCTATGTGGATGGGATCTACCTGCGACGCAACTGGGGCGGAGAGTTTGAAAATGTAGCTATTCTGGTAGCAATTGCGGTCAATGAAGACGGATACCGTGAGGTTTTAGGTGCCGTTGAGGGCATGAAAGAGGACAAGGCCAGCTGGGTCAGTTTCTTTCAATGGCTCCGCGGGCGTGGACTGGACGGGGTTAAACTGGTGGTTGGTGACAAATGCCTTGGTATGCTGGAGGCCGTAGGCGAAGTGTTTCCTGAGGCAAAATACCAGCGGTGTACCGTCCACTTCTACCGCAACGTGTTTTCCGTAACACCTCGCTCCAAGGTGAAACTGGTGGCCAAGATGCTCAAGGCGATCCATGCTCAGGAGAGCAAAAGAGCCGCCAGAGAAAAGGCTAAGGCTGTGGTGGAGGAACTGCGTTCCATGAAACTGAAGGAGGCCGCCAAGAAGGTGGAGGATGGCATTGAGGAAACGCTGACCTACTGCGATTTTCCCAGCGAACACTGGACTCGCATCCGCACCAACAATGTTATTGAACGCCTGAACCGGGAGATCCGCCGCCGCACCCGTGTGGTGGGCAGTTTCCCGGACGGTAACTCTGCTCTCATGCTGGTCTGTGCCCGACTGCGCCATGTGGCCGGCACCCAGTGGGGCAACAAAAAGTACATGAACATGAAGCACTTGGAGGCTGCCGTTGAGGATGCCTCCATTGCTGGCTAACTT
>OGQA01001638.1_pt1 | contig 10564 bp, 10 predicted proteins | sample 1553011 | NCBI WGS metagenome assembly OGQA01 (sample SAMEA2580256, study PRJEB22360) | human gut metagenome | biome: human gut; feature: human-associated habitat; material: faeces | place: Denmark | collected 2008/2010 | reverse complement strand
AGGGAGAACCTTTTTCCCGAAAAGGTTTCCCTCCCCCCGCAAACATCCTTCCCCACCCTAATGCCCGGTGATGGCGTATTTCTTGAGCTTGTACTGCAAAAGGCTCTTGGAGATGCCCAGCAGCTCGGCGGCCTTGACCTGCACCAGATCGGCGCGTACCAGCGCACGGCGGATGAGGGCGGCCTCGATCTTCTCCAGAGTATCGGCCAGATCCAGCTGTACGGGCAACAGGTCCACGGCGCTCTTGAACTGCGAATCCTCATCCCGGATCTCGGCGGGCAGGTTGTCCACGTCGATGACCGTACCGGGCACCAGCACCATGCAGGACTCCACCACGTTCTCCAGCTGGCGGATATTGCCGGGCCACTCGTAGCCGCTCAGGTAGTTGAGGGCCTCGGTGGTGAACTTTTTGGCCGGCATGTCGTTCTCGCGCGCCACCTTGTCCATGAAGTGGGCCACCAGCAGCGGGATGTCCTCCCGGCGCTCGCGCAGGGCCGGCAGAGGGATCTGCACCACGTTCAGGCGGTAGTAGAGGTCATCGCGGAAGGTGCCCTTCTCCACCATGGCGGCCAGATCCTTGTTGGTGGCGGCCACCACGCGGATGTCCACCTCGATCTCCTCACCGCCGCCCACGCGCTCGAAACGGCGCTCCTGCAGCACACGCAGCAGCTTGACCTGCAGATCGGGCGTCAGCTCGGCGATCTCGTCCAAAAAGAGCGTACCGCCGTCGGCCTGCTCGAAACGGCCGCGCCGCATGGCCACGGCACCGGTGAAGGAGCCTTTTTCATGGCCGAAGAGCTCGCTCTCCAGCACGCCGGGGTTGAGGGCCATGCAGTTGACCGAGACGAAGGGCTTTTCCTTGCGCGGGCTGGCGTAATGGATGGCGCGGGCCACCAGTTCCTTGCCCGTGCCCGACTCGCCGGTGATGAGCACCGTGGAGCGGCTGGGCGCGGCACGGTCCACCATGACCAGCACATCGCGGATGGCGCGGCTGCGGCCCACGATCTGGTGCACGCTGTAGCGCTCTTCCATGGCTTCCTGCAGCAGGCGGTACTGCCGGTGGGCGCGGGCCAGCTCCGTGGCGTTGTGGATGGAGAGCAGCAGCTCGTCGTTGGAGAACGGCTTGGTGATGTAGTCGAAGGCCCCGTATTTCATGGCCTCCACGGCGCTTTCGATGGAGCCGAAGGCCGTCATGATGAGCACCGGGATGTAGGGCCAGCTTTTCTTCACGTGCTGGAGCACCTCGCGCCCGGAGACCTTGGGCATCTTCATGTCCGTCACCACCACGTCCACTTCGCTCTCGGCCAGGAAGGCCAGGGCCGTCTCGGGGTCGCTGATGGCGGTGACGGTGTAGCCCTCATCCTCCAGCAGGGTCTGCAACACCAGCAGGTAGTTTTTTTCGTCGTCGATGACCAGAATATGCGATTTGTCACTCATGGTGTTTCTCCCGGTACAGGCGTGAGGCGGCTCCGATCAGGCCCAGGACCGTATTGCCCGCAAAAAACTGATTTTCTGCCAGCAGCTCCGCCGATGGAAGACGCTGCGGCCAGCCTGCGACATCTTCCTGCCCAGGCTGCCCGCAGGCGGGAGGCGGCCTGGCGTGCGGGCACGTCTAGCTCTCTTTGCCGGGCTCCGGCGTCCCGTTTTCCCTGTCGTCGGCGGGCCGGGCTGCGGCTTCCCCGCTTTCCGCGGGGGCGGACTGGGCTTCCGCGGCAGCAGCGGGGCTCTCAGGCTCTTCAGGCTTTTCCGGCTCCGCCGCAGGCAGCAGGATGCGCACCAGGGCCCCGCCTTCGGGGCCGTTGGCCAGCCGGATCTCGCCGCCATGGCTGTTGATGATGGAACTGACGATGGGCAGGCCCAGGCCCGTACCGCCGTCCTTGGTGGTGAAGAAGGGATCCAGCACGCTGTCCAGCAGGGCCGGATCGAAACCCGGTCCCGAGTCCAGGGCCTCCAGCACCACGCGCCCGTCGTCGCTCCGGCGGCTGCTGATGCGGATGATGCCCGGCCCGTCCATGGCCTGCTGGCCGTTGACCAGGATGTTGTAGATGGCCCGGTAGAGCAGGTCCTTGTCACCGCGCACCCACAGACCGGGCGAGGTGGCCCGCTCGATGGCCACGCCCACACGGCCCAGCTCACCTTCCAGGAAGGCCAGCACCTGGCTCAGCACAAGATCCAGATCCACCAGATCCTGCCGCGGCTGGCGGGGACGGGCATAGTCCAGAAAATCGTTGACCGTCTGCGACAGACGGACGGACTCGTCATAGATGGCCTGCAGGATGCGCGAGGTCCCGGCATCGGCCTTGCCCATACGGCGTTGCAGCAGCTCCGCGCTGGAGCGGATGATGCCCAGCGGGTTGCGTATCTCGTGGGCGATGCTGGCGATGACGCGGCCCATGCTGACCAGCTTCTCGTTGCTGTGCAGCTCGTTCTCCAGCTGGCGGTTCTTGGCCATGCGGTCGGCCAGGACGCGTTCCGCCCGCTGGATGAGCATCAGGAGCAAGGCGAACATGATGACCGACGACAGCAGGCAGGTCACCACCACCACGCCCTGGAAAAGCAAGATCTGCTCGTAATCGCTGGTGATGTCCTGCGTCAGCTCCAGCGCCCCCATGATGGGCGGCTCCGCCCCCGGCTGGAGGGGTTCCCCGCGCAGGGGATAGAGGGTCCGCAGGACGAAGGTCCCCGACGGCCGGGGCAGGTGGAAGATGGCCCGCCAGTCCGGGATATTGGAGATCAGCTCCGGCTTGGGCACGCCGCCGCGCAGGGTGCTGTCCAGGCTTTCCGGGCCCACGCCCATGCGGCCCAGCTCTTCCTTGCTGGTGGAATAGGCCACCACCCGCGTGAAGTCATAGATGCGCAGGCGTTCCATGGGCAGCCCGTGGACCACGGACTGCACCACCTGATCCAGCCTGTCGTACTGGCTGGGCTGGCGCAGGGCGATGCGCCCGTGGGCCAGCAGCGTGGGCAGGGCGAAACGCCGGTAGATCTGGTGGTTGAGGTTCTCGGCCAGCAGGCGGGAGAAGTTCTCCTGCCGTGTCAGCAGGGCCTCGCGCGCCGAATTGGCGATGAAGAACGACAGCACCAGACTGGTGGCCATGATGACCAGCAACGAGAGCCAGGACAGCGTGCGGGCATAGCTCAGCGGCAGATCCTGCTCTGCCGTCGCTCCCGCTGCGGCGGTACCACCTTTGAACATGCGATGCTCCAGTCTGCCGCCCACGGCCCGCAACAGGGCAGGCCGGAGGCGCGGCAGGGAAAAACGGGCTCCCTAGAAGCTCTCGGGCTCCTGCGCCACAGCCAGAAATTCGGCCAGGTCGGCAGCCTCCCGGGGATAACCGGACGCCCCCAGACGGGTGTTGGCCAGCCGCTTGCCCAGCTCCACCGCGGGCTGGTCCAGCGGATCGATGCCCATGAGCCAGCCGGTGAAGACCGTGGCCGCTTCCAGCAGCAGCATCATGCTGCCCGCGGCGCGGGGCGTGCATTCGCCCATCTCCATGTGCAGCAGGGGCACGCCGCTCTTGCACAGGGCCATGCGCGTGCCCAGGCCTTCGGCTTCCAGCAGGGCCCCGAAGGGCTTGCCGCGCAGCCAGCTCCAGTGGTCAGGCAGGTCCCGGCCGAAATGCCGCCCCTGCTCCAGTCCCCTGGCGGTCACGAAGATGCAGCCCTTGTCACGCTGCCCGTCCAGGAACATCTGGTTGACGGAATGCTGGTCCGTGACCCCGGTGGCGGGCACGGGCATGATGCCCTTGCCGTCCTTGCCCAGGCTCTCGGCCCAGAGCTGGGCGAACCAGGGGCCATAGGTGGCCCATTGCGGCACATAGCAGAAAAACACCAGCTGGCTGTAGCCGTGGCTCTCCAGGGCGTTGGCCCAGCAGGCCAGATGGAAGGCGGGATGCCCGGCAAGGCAGGACGGATCCTGGGCCAGCGGACGGGCCACAGCGGCCGCCCCGTCCAGCAGGGCCTGCCAGTCGATACCCAAAAAGGCGGCGGGCAGCAGGCCCACGGCCGAAAGGGCCGAATAGCGGCCGCCCAGATTGTCCGGCACTTCCAGCGAATCCAGAGCGTAGCGGGAGGCCTCCTCGCGCAGGAAACCCTGGTGCAGGTCCGTGACCACGATCATGTGCTCGTGCCAGCGCTCGCCCAAGGCCTTGCGCAGCCAGTCCCGGCAAAGGAAGTACTGGGCAAGGGTCTCGATGGTGCCGCCGGACTTGCTGATGCAGACCACCGTGGTCTCGTGGGGCGGCAGCTTGGCCAGCCAGCTCTCGAAGGTGGCGGCGCAGACGTTGTCCGCGATCCAGAGACAGGGGCCGTCATGGCAGGGACCGTCCTGCCCGGGCGCAAAGGCGCGCTGCAGGGCGCGAGCCCCCAAAGCTGACCCGCCGATGCCCAGCACCAGCATGTGGCGCCGTGCACGCACCCGGGGCAGCAGGGGCGGCAGCTCCCGCTCCAGGCGCTCCCGGTACGGCATGGTCAGGAAAGGCAGCGAGCCTTGCGCGCATTCCGTCTCCAGACGGCGCGACAGCTCCGGCGCACGCGCGGCGAAAACGGCGGCAGCGTCCCGCTGCAGACGACCGGTATAGGCGCGGGACCATTCAAGCGTATGCATCATGGTGTCCTCCCCTGGATGGGGCGTCTTCCGCAAGGGAAGCCAAAAGGACCGGCAGGGCCGGAAAGAGGCCCGGAGCGGCACCACGATGATGCCGCTCCGTGAGATCAAAACAGTTTCAGGGGCTTGGGGGCAAAAAAGCGCCGCCGCACCTCTTTGTAGGTCTGCGGTCGCACACCGAAACGGTAGCGCCACAGCACGCAGTCCTCACGGGCGGCACACTGGCGCACGTCGGCACGGCTGCCGGCGCACATCATGCACTGCCCGCGGATGACGCGCAGGGCACGGCGCGGCGCATCCGGGCCATGCCATTCCGGACGGCTGTCCGCCTCGATGGCGGCCATGCGCCAGCCCCACAGGGGGCAGTCCTCATCCGCGCACTGACGCACGGAACGGGAGGAATTGCCCTGACATTCAAGACAAAATTGCCGGATGGCGGCAACAGGGCCAGGATTGGCCATGGATCCCCCCGCCTAGGCCGATTCCCGGCCGCAGCACTTCTTGTACTTTTTGCCGCTGCCGCAGGGACAGGGATCGTTACGGCCCACCTTGGGCTCGGGACGACGGTAAGCCTTGGGGCGACGGGCCACGCCGTCCACATAGTACAGCTTGCCGTCCTTGCGCTGGAAAAAGCTGCGTTCGCCGATCTGGCGCACGGAACCTTCCAGTTCGTAGTAGGCATAAAATTCGGCCGTATCGAAGAGCTCGCCGTTCTCGCCTTCGGGCTGGTCCTTTTCACAGGGGCCCATGTCCAGACGCAGCCAGTGGACGTCACGGGTCTGCTCTTCCAGCATCTGGGCGGTCAGATCTTCGCGATAGGCGGGATGGGTGGTCTCCACCAGATAATCGAATTTGCCGAGGCAATAGGCGCTGAAGCGCGAGCGCACCATGGTGTCGGCATCATCGGGCCAGGCCTTGCCTTCCAGGTAGGGACCACAACATTCGTCCAGAGGGCGGCCACTGCCGCAGGGACACAGTTCAGACATCTTGCAGTTACATCCTTGTTATGACAGCTGCCATGGCAGAGCCACGGCGCTTTGCAAGTGTAGCCCATGGCCGCCCCGGCGGCAAGCAGGACAGGCGGGGGACGGCGGAACGGGGCGCGTTGCGGGGCATGACGCTGTTCCCGCCCCGGCGGCCCCTCTTCCGGGAGACAGCCGGACACCGGCCCCCCTTCCGGGACGGGACATGCCGAAAAGCCCGGCGCGCGGCCGGAGCTCCACAGACGATGAAAAAGGGCCTCCCTGCCGGGAAGCCCTCCATGCGATCTTTTGGCAAAAGACTCAGTTGCGCGGTGCGGACAGACGCACGTAGCAGCTTTCCGGGATTTCGCCGTCGGGCAGTTCCCCGGCAGCCATCCGCAATTCCATGCAGGTGGCGGCCTTTTTCTCCAGCCTGGCCCGGCCCAGCAGTTGCCCACCGGCATCCACCACCTCGCACAGGGCCCCTTCGGCGGGGCCTTCCTTCTTGGAGCCCGAGCACCAGAGCATCAGGCTGCCGTCCTTCCGGGCCTCCGTGCGGAACACTTCGCTGAACCCGGCGTACCAGAGCAGCCTGACGATGCGCCGCCCGGACAGGAAGGAGAGCAGGCCCGGCACGACGCCGATACAGGCCAGGATGCCGGACAGCCAGAAGGGATTGAAGCCCAGCAGGGACACGGTCAGGGAGTAGGCCCCCTGACGCAGGCTGGCAGCGTCGCTCCAGACGGTGACCTCATAGCGCTGCGTGGCGCTGGCCGGTGTGCCGCGCACCCGGACGCTCAGGGCATAGGTGCCGGGAGTGGCCCCCTGCTCCGCCACGATCTCGCCGCGCCACATGCCGTTGCCGAACCAGTAGCTGGCAAAAAAGCCGTCCAGACGGAAGCTCAGCGGCGCGCCTTCCGGGGTCACGGAGACCAGCAGGTCGCTGTCGCGCGGCTTGTCGATGCCGATGGGGCCGGAAAGCATGGTCCCCTGCCCGGCAACGATGTCCAGATGGTAGGACCCGGCACGCATGAGGGCCTGCAGACCGTCCACAAGAACGAGGACAGCCAGCCCCAGCACAAGAGCGGCCAGCAGACCTGTGCGGCGCTGGCGTTCTTTGAGGGCTGGCAGTGCCTGCCAGAAGGAATTGGAGGAATCGCTCATACGGGCAGTCTAGAGGAAGAGCGGCCTTCCGGCAAGCCCGCCGCCTCCGCTTCGGGCCCCGGCCCAAAGCGGCGGGGACGGAGGGCAGCGGGCTTTTCCGGAGGCGAATGTCAGCGAACGATCCCCAGGTGGTGCTGGGGCTGTTCCAGGACCCGCCAGTAGACCAGACTGGCGCCCTGCCGGGGCAGTTCGATGTAGGTGGCGCCTTCATCGGCGTAGACCTGACGGATCTTGCGGATCAGGGCGAACGCCCCCATCCAGACAGGAATGGAGATGCCAAAGAACCAGAGGCAGAACGTGCTCATGGAGGACATGGGCGAACGGGAGGCCATGTACATGCCCAGGAAGACAGCGCCTATCATCACCACATTGGCAACAATGCGGACGATGCTGGAATACAGGGAACGCTTGTAGCTGCTGGTCATGACGGGCTCCTTGGCGGGAAGAAGGTCTGTTATCAAAAGACTGCCGGGAAAGGCTTTTCACGGCAGTCTCGTCTAGCAGGAGGGGGTGGGGGGCGGAGGGCCGCCCCCCGGGTTGTGGATGCTGCTGTTGTTTACTTCTTGAAGATGTTGGTGCGGGTGATGTTCATGAACCGCAGGGCCTGATGCTTGGCATTTTCCTTGTAGTACATGCGGACTTCGTCACCGGCTTCCCAGGTGGCCGGGGGCAGGTCGATCTTGTCAGCGGGGATGGTGAAGGTCACCAGGGCCTGCAGGCGGGCCGAGTATTCGGTCACAGACATCTTGTCCTTGTCGATGATGGGGAAGGTCTTGCCGTGCACCTTGGGATGGGTGCGCTTGATGCCCTTCTCAACATCGGAGAACTGCACGTTCAGGACTTCCAGAGCCTTGGTCTCGGGGTTGAAGATGGTGACGGTGGACTTTTCCAGGTCGAACATCACGCGGCCGCCGGGAACGGGCAGGGGACCGATTTCAGACGGATCGGCAGGCAGGGTGTACTCATGGACGCCGCCGGAGTAGTGGGGGTTGCGCTGGTCATGATTGACGTCCAGCACCACCAGAAGGGTTTTGGTTTCCGGATTGAAGGCCACGCAGCGGCCCTGTTCCACCTGGCCAAGTTCGCACGCGGTCAGACCGAGGCTGAGAGCCAGTACCAGAGTCAGAATTACGTTACGCATTCTCATGTGCTGCCTCCTTACGCCTGGCGCTTCTTGGCGGCCAGTTCAGCCTTGGCGCCCTGAACCATACGGACGGTGATGTAGAGGGAGATGGCGCTCACGAAGCCCAGGACCACCACGGTGGCGATGCCGTTGATGAAGCCGGCATAGGCGGGGAAGTAGGGCTGGATGAGCTTCAGGACCACGGAAGCGAGGCAGCCGAGCACGGCGCAGCCGAAGGCGATACGGATGCCGTAACCCTTGATGTACTTGGTGGCGACAGCGCCGACCTGGGCACCGATGGCGGCGCCGACCAGCATGATGAGGGCGGCCACGAGTTCAGTACGACCCTTGAAGGTGAAGGAAGCGGCGCCGTACAGGCCGGAGATGGCCACTTCGAAGAGGTCCGTACCCACGGCCACATGGGTGGGGCAACCAACCAGGTACACCAGGGCGGGCATGCGGATCAGACCGCCGCCGATGCCGAGGATACCGGCCAGCCAGCCGGTGAACAGGGAGACCACGATGGGCAGCCAGGCGGAGCAGTAGATACCGGCGCCGTGGAAGTGCACCATGGGGGGAATGCGGATGGCGTGCAGCTTGGAGGCCCAGTCGAGACCGGTGGCGGTAGCGGAGAGCGCTTCACCGCGGGCGGCGGCTTCGCGTTCCTTCTTCTTGCGCAGGGACACGTCATGGAAGACCATCCAGGCCATGCAGATCAGCAGCACGACGTACAGCCAGCGCACGACCTTGTCGACGGAGCCCAGGCGTTCCAGCCACATCAGCATCTGGGCGCCCAGTTCCACACCGACGATGGTACCGACCAGCATGGTCAGGCCGAGCTTGTAGTCAACGTTACCGAACTTGCCGTGCCGCAGGGTCGAGATCAGGGATTTGCCGGCCATGTGGGCAACGTCCGTGCCCACGGCGAAGGCCATGGGGAAGCCGAGGATGTTCAGACCGGGGGTAACCATCCAGGCACCGCCCATACCAAAGAAACCACCGATAATGCCGACGCCGAGACCCAGAATGATCAGACCGGGCCAGAAAATCGTCACGCCGGAGATGGGCATCAAAACATACAACCAATCCATGTTTTCCTCCCTTCCGGCCTAGTGTTCAGCCAGCTCGCGGTGCTTGAGGTCGATACCGATGTGCGACATCACAACGTCGGCCAGGAAGCCGAAGATGCAGCCGACCGTCGGGATGATGATGATGGTCAGGATGGTGAAGTACAGATGACTGTCATTGTACATCTGCGCCCACCACAGCATGATGCCGTCCAGGCGGCGGGTATCGGCCACGATGACCACGGTTGCCGCTGCCTTCTTGGCTGCCAGGGCCAGGGAAGGCATCATGACCAGCAGCATGACGAAACTGCCCGCAATGGCTGTCCAGAGCTTGCGCATCATTTTCATGTTCTCCTCCGGGTCTTGGGGTTGTTGCATCCAGATCCTGCGTCCCACGGCAGGACCATTCGTCCTAAACTTCACATGCTCGTTTTAAGCAACACCCGTGCCAATTTCGCTAAAAAACCCGGAAATCCTTGATTGGCAACACTGCCAAGCGTTTTTTCTCTTGCGCAAACTGCGCATTGCGGATAGATTTTCAGGAAAGTTGCACGCTTTTTGCGTTATCGGGAGGCTGTATGCGCATCTGGACCAGACCCGTCCTGGGAAATTCGCTGGAAACCACCCGGTTCTTCGTCAACCGCAGCATGACAAGCCGGGTGCTTTTGCTCGGTTTACCACTTTTAACGCTGGTTTTATTACTTGTTTTCCTCGCAACGGGACGCAGTATCGAAGCCCTGGTCAATCGCGCAATAGCCCGCAATGCCCAATTGCATGCCCAGGCCATGAGCCTTTCGCTTGAGCAAATTCTCACAGAGACCCGAAACCAGCTCCTCATCCTGGCCGCCGGCTCCATGGATCCCAAAGATATGGTGCGCCGCCTCCAGTTCCGCGTGCGTGCCGAAGGCTTGCGCTACCGCGAGGTGGCCTTCATGGGCACGGATCCCTCCCAGCGCTATCTGCTGCTCAGCTACGGCGGCGAGATCATCTCCATCCCTCCCGATATCGCCTCCGCCACCGTGGGCAACCCCTTCACCAGCCTGAGCGCGGCCCAGCGGCCCGGCCATGTGCAGGTCAGCCAGCCCCTGGAAGTGGTCTATTCCATGGTCCCGCTCAACGATTCCGTGCAAAGCATCCCCCTTTACGTCATCCGCTTCTCCACGCCCATCTACGACAGCCAGGGCGTCTTCCAGGGCATGCTCATCCTTTCTCTGGACCTGACCGTCCTGCGCGACGCCATCAGCATGTTCTCGTCGTCGTCCGCTCCCCTGCGCACCGCCGACGACGAGACCCGCATCCGCAGCATCTTCTTCGACAACCAGGGCTGGATGCTCTTCCAGTCCGAGAATCTGGAGGCGGACGAGGCCGGCGGCCGCCCCCACCACCACCCCCCCCCCCCCCGCCCAGGGCCACCAGCACGTCGCGCTGATCGTCGGTCAGCGCCTCAGGGTGCGCACTTAGGTCAATATATGCCCTCTCGGGGACCTTGTCAACCGGTTTTTTGTCAGTTTCAGAGATTTTTATCTCGGTTTTTTTCTCTTCCGGCGTCTCCAGCCGGGCCGCCTCGGCCGCTGGACGCAGGGGCTCCGGACTGCGGCGCTTGCCGGGAAAGCGCCCGGCATACTCCCGGAGCACATCCCAG
>OGQA01001636.1_pt1 | contig 10571 bp, 9 predicted proteins | sample 1553011 | NCBI WGS metagenome assembly OGQA01 (sample SAMEA2580256, study PRJEB22360) | human gut metagenome | biome: human gut; feature: human-associated habitat; material: faeces | place: Denmark | collected 2008/2010 | reverse complement strand
CCTCATTGTAAGTGAAGAGATTATAACATACTTTTGAATTTGACGACACTATCTACCTTGTCAAAGTCCGTACCGGAGAGACGGCCATCCGGCGTAACGACGAGATCCTGCCCATCATCCCGGGCATGATCGTGGTGGCCGACATCATCATCGGCAAGAAGACGGTGCTCGATTATATCCTCAAACCTGTGATGAAAGCCAGGCAGAACGCGCTTACCGAGCGCTGATCCCTGCTGTGCGGAGCTTCTATGCGCAATCCTGAACGTGTGTCACTGCGGCCCCTGCTGGGAGGGCTGATACTGCTGCTCGCCCTGACGGTCATCGGGGCCACCCGCTTCAACAGTGCGGAACAGCGCGAGATCCTCGACAGGACGGGCAGCCAGCTTTCCGCCTATACGTCCACGGCAGCGGCCATGGTGACGGTATGGACCGGTGTCCAGCGCGATGCTGTGGCGGAGATGGCCCGCTACGACATGCTGCGTCTGCTGGCGGCGGAGATAGCGGAGACGGACCTGCCCGTGGCCTTGCTGCGCAAGCTGGGGGAGACCCCCTGGACGGAACAGGAGCATGGGCGGCACAGCGGCCTTGATGCGCGGGACCGTCAGGCCCTGCGCGACATATCGCCCCATGCCACGCTCATCTATCGCAAATTTGTCGAGTTCATCTCCCGGCATGATTTTGCCGGTGCGGCCCTGCTGGACAGGACCCTGGAACCGGTCATGCTGGTGGGGCAGGGCTGGCAGGCGGATACCAGGACGCTGCTGAAGCAGCGCCGGAGCAAGGGAGCCTTGTCCGGGGCGGGCATGCTGCCCGTCCGGCTCCAGGGGGAGCGTCTGCTGGTGGATTTTTACTGTCCGGTGACGGCGCCGGGCTATGTTTCGGCGGACGACTCGCCCCAGGGGATCCTGCTGGTCACCTGTGATATCGGCAAGCTCCTGGGAGGGGTCGGCCAGTCCTCCGAGCTGGGTTATATGAGCCTGCTGCTGGAGACCGGCGGCGACCTTGTCCAGGCCATCGGCATGGGCGAACGTCCAAGCCTCAACCTGGTGACCCTGCCTGCGGGCTTCGGTCAGGACATGACGCCCCGGGACATGGTCTTGCCCGCCATTTCCGGGACCATGGACTGCCTTGTGGTCGGCCAGCCCGTGCCGGGGACGTCCTGGTATGCGGCCGTGGCCTGCCGGGCGGACAGCGTCCGCCAGGAACAGGACGACATGGCCTGGCGCGTCTGGACCATGGCCGGCCTGCTGTTCCTTTGCCTGGCGGGGATCCTGGTCTGGTTCTACTGGTGGCTCGGCATCCGCCGGGAGCGGGGCGAGGTGCGGGAGCTGAAAGACCTCTACGCGACCATGTCCCGGCAGCGTTGCCTGCTGGATACGGTCCTGCGGGCCATGCATTCGGCGCTGGCCCTGGTGGATGGTGAAGGCCGCATCGTCTATGCCAATACGGAATTCGCCCGTCTGGCCCGCTGTCAGGGAGAGGTGCTCCACCTTATGCAGGTACGGCATCTTCCGGATTATCTGGCCCGGAGCCTGGAACGCCACGTGGAATTCGTCTGGCGGACAGGGACGGAATTTTCCGATCAGGAAGACATGCTGGTCGAGGGCAAGCTGGTGCACCTCAATGTGCAGTGCCTGCCCTTTGCCGCGGAAGACGGTGCATCAGGGACCGTCGTGGTGGTCTATCGGGACATCACGGCCCATGTGGAGGCGGAACAGCGCCTTGCCACCATGCTGCGCCAGACCGTCGAGGCCTTTACCCACGCGGTGGAAGCGGTGGACCCCTATTTGAAGGGGCAGTCCGGGCTCACCGGCGAGCTCGCCTACCATCTGGCGGCCTGGCTGGGCAAGGACGATCCGGCGCTGGAGTCCACGCTGCGCACGGCGGCCAGCCTGTCTCAGGTGGGCATGATCCGTCTGCCGCACGAGCTGCTGACCAAGGCCGGTCCCCTGACGCCCGAGGAACGCCTGCTGATGGAAAAGCATGTGGATTATGCCGTGGAGGCCCTGCGGGGCATAGATTTCGGCTTGCCTGTCCTGCAGACCATCGAGCAGATGCACGAGCGTATGGACGGTTCCGGCTATCCCCGGAAGCTGCAGGGCGAGGCCATCTGCCTGCAGGCCCGCATCCTGGCCGTGGCCAACACCTTCTGCGCCCTGATGCGTCCGCGTTCCTACCGGCGCCGTCATGACGAACCGGCGGCTCTGGCTATCCTGCGCGAACGTCCTTTCAAGTATGACCAGCAGGTGGTGGATGCCCTGGCGGCGTTCCTGCAAAGCGCGCAGGGTAAGGAATTTGTCCGGATATTGCAGCAATAGCAGCATAAAAAGGGCGGTATCTGTTCCGGATGGGGAAGGGTACCGCCTTTTTCATACGTTATGCCTGGGGCTGCCGAACCTCAGGGCATCCAGAGGTTCACGCCGTCCAGGGAATGCGCGGCACGCCAGCGGCGCAGCTCGTCCAGCGTTCGCACACCGCCTTCCAGAACAGCCTGATAGTATTCCACCCCGTGGATGCTCTCGTTTTCCGGCGTCTCGTATTTGAGGCGCAGGATGGTATCCCGCGTCGTATCGTCCAGGCGCCGGCAAAGACGGTCGGCAAAGCGTTCGAAATAACCGTCGAACGTCGAGCCGCTCTCGATGTGGATGATGTCGATCTGCCAGGGGGCGCCGCCGGGGCGTTGCCAGATGCCATGCCATTCCAGACAGCGTTCTTCTGTTGCGCTGCCGTCCACGAAGTGCAGGCTGTTCAGATAGGGGGAACTGGCCAGGGCCGCCATGACACGGAAGCTGAGGTCGCGGTCCAGAGTCGGCGTGTAGACATGGAAGTCTATGTCCCTGTGCCGGACCAGCAGGCCCGTCCTGAACGAGCCCACGGCATGGACCACGGCGCCTGCCCGGCGCCAGTGTCCTTCGATGTCCAGTTCCGCCACGATATCCCGGGCTTCTGCCTGCGTGGCGCGGGCCATCGCTTGCCAGGGGGATGCGTTGTCCATGCGGGTCTCCTTGTGTGGTGCCGGTCTGTCTTCAAGAAAAGAAAGCCTTTCTCTTTGACATGTTGGGCACCTTTTTTTATGGAAAAAAACGACAAAATTTTCCACTCCAAAGCTGGAAAAAAGGCTCATGCCGGAGTGTGGCGGACAAAGGCGTGCCGTCCCGGCCCGGACATGATGTGATATCGCGGAGAGACTTATGGATATTCGTCACACGGCGACAACCTGCCCGTATTGCGGCTGCGGTTGCGGCCTGACCCTGGAAACTGCGGAAGGCCGCATTCAGCGTTCCGTGCCCACGCCCGACAGCCCGGTCAACCGGGGCAAGCTGTGCGTCAAGGGCTGGAACGTGCATGAATTCATACAGCACCCTGACCGTCTGAAAACGCCCCTGCTGCGGACGGAGCAGGGCTGGCAGTCCCTGGACTGGGAAAGCGCCCTCGATCATGCCGCCGGGGAGCTGGCCCGCATCCGTGACCAGTACGGCCCTGACAGCATCGGCGTGCTGACCTCCGCCCGCTGCACCAACGAAGAGAACTATCTGCTGCAAAAGCTCACCCGTTGCGCGCTGGGGACCAACAATATCGATCACTGCGCCCGTCTCTGACACGGCCCCACTGTGGCAGGTCTTGCCACTTCGTTCGGCAGCGGCGCCATGACCAACTCTTTCGACGAGCTGGAGCAGGCGAGCTGTCTGTTGGTGATCGGTTCCAATACCACGGTCGCCCATCCCATGGTGGGCATGCGGCTCATGCATTGCCATCGTGAGGGCGGCAAACTCATCGTGGCCGACCCCCGCCGGACGGACCTTGCCCGCCTGGCGGACGTGCACCTGCGCCTGCGTCCGGGAACGGACGTGCCGCTGGTCAACGGCCTGATGCACATCATTTATGAAAATGGCTGGCACGATGCGGCCTTCATCGCGGAACGCACGGAGAACTTCGACGAGCTGCGCGAAAGCCTGCGTGAATGGACGCCCGAGCGGACCGAGGAAGTCACCGGCGTGCCGCGTGAGCTCCTGTTCCGTGCGGCGGAGCTCTATGCCCGCTCGGAGACCAGCGCCATCGTCTATTGCCTGGGCATCACCCAGCACCGCTGCGGCGTGAACAATGTCCGTTCCCTGGCCAACCTGTCCATGCTCTGCGGTCAGATCGGTCGTCCCTGTACCGGCGTGAACCCGCTGCGCGGCCAGAACAACGTGCAGGGCGCCTGCGATATGGGCGGGTTGCCCAACTATTATCCCGGCTACCAGTTCGTGGATGACGAGAAGGCCCGCCTGAAGTTCGAGGCGGCCTGGGGACGCTCCCTGTCGCCTTTCCGCGGCCTGACGGCCATGGAGATGATGCACGGCCTGCAGGAGGGCAAGCTCAAGGCCATGATCATCATGGGCGAGAATCCCGTGGTCAGCGACCCGGATTCCGGCCATGTGGTGAAGGCCCTGTCGTCGGCGGAGTTCCTGCTCTGCCTCGACATCTTCCCCACGCCGACCACGGAACTGGCGCACATGGTCCTGCCCGGTGCGTCGTTCGCGGAGACCGACGGTACTTTCACCAACTCCGAGCGCCGCGTGCAGCGCGTGCGCCAGGCCATCCCGCCCATGGCGGGGCGGACCAACGGCCAGATCATCCAGGCTTTGTCCCGGCGGCTGGGCTATGACATGCATTACGCCTCGGCTTCGGAGGTCTTTGACGAGATCTGCTCCCTGGCCCCCAACATGGGCGGCATGAGCTATGCCCGTCTGGAAGGGAAGAGCCTGTGCTGGCCTTGTCCCACGCCTGACCATCCCGGCACGCCCATCCTGCATCAGGGGCGCTTCACCCGCGGCAAGGGGCTTTTTGCCGCCATCCCGCATGTGCCTCCGGCGGAACTGCCGGACGAGGAGTATCCCTTCCTGCTTAGCACCGGCATGCGCCATGCCCATTATCTGACCGGGACCATGACGCGCCGTTGTGCCATGCTGGAGCGTGAACTGCCCGAGCTGGTGACGGACATCAATCCCGCTGACGCCAAAAAGCTGGAGATCCGCGAAGGCGCCCGCCTGCGCATGGTCAGCCGTCGTGGAGCTGTGGTCTCGCGCATGCACATCACGGATGATGTGCCCGAGGGCGTGGTCTTCGCTCCCCTGCATTTTGCCGAAGCCATGGTCAACCTGCTGACCTGCACCGCTCTGGATCCGGTCAGTAAAACCCCTGAATACAAAATCAGCGCCGTCAGGCTGGAGAGGGTCTAAGCCATGTCCGCATACTATACCATGAATCCGGCGGACCTGCCCGCCCTGCTGACCGCCTGGCAGTCAGGCTCCCGTGTGCTGTGCCCCTGCAAGGAACAGGACGGGACCACGCGCCTGGAGAGCTTTGTTCCGGAAAAGGGCCTGTGCCTCGACTATACCAACCTTGCCATGCCGCCGGTGGACGTCCTGAACGGCTATCAGGATGTGCTGTTCCGCTGGGAAGGCAACGAACGTACGTATGTGGCCGAGTCCGGTGCGGAAGCCATGGCCCCGACGGTCATCTTCGGCATGCGCCCCTGTGATGTGTCCGCTCTGGAATATCTGGATGATTTCTACCTGGGCGAATACCGGGACATCAATTATTCCATGCGGCGCGAGGCCGTCACCATCGTGGGCATGAACTGCCGTACGCCCGGGAAAAGCTGCTTTTGCGCGGCCACGGGCACAGGCCCCTTTGCCCGCAGCGGCTTTGACCTGATGCTGACGCTGGACGGCGATCTGTGCTGGGTGGAATGCGCCACGGACAAGGGCGAGAGCCTTGTGGGGCAGGCCATGGTCTTTTTCCGTCCCGTGACCGAAGCCGCTCTGCGTGCCCGGCTGGGCGAGCTGGAAAAGGATTGCCGGGACTCTTTCCAGAAGCTGCCCGACCTTTCCCAGATCCGTACGGCCCTGCTGCAGGGCTTCGACCATCCGGTGTGGGAAGAGATCACGCCCACCTGCATCCGCTGCTCGGGCTGCACGGCCGTTTGCCCGACCTGCACCTGTTTCCAGTTCAACGAGGAACGTCTGGATGCCCAGTCCGGCCGCCGCGTCCGCGTCAAAGACTCCTGCCAGACGGCTGGCTTTACGCGTAATGCCGGCTGGCACAATCCGCGCAGCAAGGCTGCCGCCGTGCGCCACCGCATCATGGACAAACTGGTCTACATCCAGGACCGCTTCGGCAAGAAAGGCTGCGTGGGCTGCGGGCGCTGCATCGACGTCTGCCCCGCAGGCATCGACATCCGCAAGATAGCCGATACCGTGGTGAAGGACTGCCCGCCCGAGGGGCAGCGCAAGCCCATGCCGGTCTCCATCCCGGAGCGGGCGTCCACCCGCATCGACCCCCAGCTGTTCACGCCCTATCCCGCGCGCATCGTGGCCATCCATGACGAGACCCCGGACATCCGTCGCTATGTGGTCCGCTACATGGATGAACGCCTTGCCGAGACCTTCCGCCTGACGGGCCAGTTCTTCATGGTCACGGTCTTCGGCGTGGGGGAAGTGGCCCTGTCCATCCCCTTCGGCGATCAGCACGACGGCCAGTTCGAGTTCTGCGTCAAGAAAGTGGGCAAGGTGACGTCGGCCCTGGCCAAGCTTGGCGTGGGGGATGTCATCGGCCTGCGCGGACCTTACGGCAAGGGCTTCCCCTACCGTTCCTTCGCCGGTCGGGACGTGCTGGTGGTGGGGTCCGGCGTGGGCCTTGCCCCTGTGCGGACCATCATCGTGCGCCTGCTCCAGGAGCGGGAACGCTACGGCCGCATCGCCATCATCGCCAGCGCCACGCGCTATGAGGGCCTGGTCTACAAGCAGGATCTGAAGGACTGGAGCAAGATCCCCGGTGTGACCGTGCAGTATGCCCTGGCCAAGCCGACGGATGCCGTTCAGGCCCATGTGGGCTATATCAACGACCTGCTGCCGGAACTGGATTTCGACTGGGCCAATGCCCGGGCCATCCTGTGTGCCTCGCCGCGCCGCATCAAGCTGGTGGCCCGTGACCTGCTGGGCCTCGGCATGAACGGCAAGGACATCTTCACCTCGCTGGAGACCCACATGCGCTGCGGTGTGGGCAAGTGTGGCCACTGCAAGGTGGGGGCGCACTATATGTGCCTGGACGGGCCCGTGTTCACCTATGAGGAAATGCTGCAGTTGCCGGAAGAGTTCTAGGATCTGCCAATACGTATGAAAAGGGCGGGGACATGATGTCCCCGCCTTTTTTTATGGGCGTTAGCCTGCTGGTACGCAGATGTTCCCCCCGTTATGCCGGGGCCTGATCGGAGAGTCGGTAGAGGAAGAAGGCAGTGCCCTCTGGCAAAGGACGCCCGTAGAGAGGGAACGCCCGGGAAAAGACGAGGCTTTATGAGCCATCAGGCGAGGAAGGGATGCCGGTTCGGGAAGTACGTTGTCCTGTCGATGCCCAAAAAAGCAGGTTCCCCGTATGGGCGGCGTTGCGTTATTGCTTTTTGATGGTCAGCGTGGAGCCGATGGACGCACTGATGATGGCCGAGAGGGCTGCCCACTGGGCAAGGCTCAGCTGTTCGCCCAGAAAAAGGAATCCGGAAAGGGCTGCAAGCGCAGGCTCCAGGCTCATGAGGATGCTGAACGTGCGCGAAGGCAGGTTTTTCAGTGCGATGATCTCGACACCGTAGGGCAGGGCAGAGGAAAAAATACCCAGTATCAGGGCCAGGGGCAGGATCTCGGGCCTGAACAGATCCATGCCGGAGGAGGCCAGGCCTACAGGGAAAATGGCACAGCTGCCCACGAGCATGGCCAGGGCCACGCAGGACTTGTCCAGACTGCTGCCTGCCTTTTTGCCGAAGATGATGTAGAGCGCCCAGCAGACGCCGGAACAGAGGGCAAGCACCGCGCCCAGCGGATCGATGCTGTCCGCGCTCTGGCGCAGGGGCAGCAGGATGGCGAGACCGGCTGCGGCCAGGATGACCCAGATGAAGTCCACCAGGCGGCGGGAAGAGAGCATGGCTACCGTCAGGGGGCCGGTGAATTCCAGACCGACGGCGACCCCCAGCGGGATACGGCTCAGGGCTTCGTAAAAGCAAAGGTTCATGCTTGCCGTGGCCAGTCCGAAAACGGCGATGACCTTCCATGCACTGCGGGGGATGGCTTTTTTCCAGGGGCGCATCACCACAAGCAGGATGGCGGAGGCCACCAGCAGGCGCAAGGCTGTGGTGCCGGCCGGGCCCACCAGGGGAAAGATGGTTTTGGCAAGCGAGGCGCTGGCCTGGATGGAAGACATGGAGACCAGCAGGAGCAGGACAGAAACGAGAGGTGACGTGGCTGAGATGTTCATGAAAGCTGTCCGGCCGCCCTGTGGCAGGTGAGGGGAAAAGGGATGAGGAGCGCATCCCACCGCAAGGGGAGTCTCTGTCAGTCCTCCCCTTGCAGGCGTCAGCTCCGTGCGGTGCTAGCTTTGCTGTCCCTTGTCAGCATCGGGAAGCAGGGCAGCTTCCCACATTTCCTGATAATACATGCAGGTACCGGGATTCCAGGCCGTAGCCGTGGCATGGTCGTAGCTTTCCGTAATGGGCCAGTCGGTATGGGGACGCAGGGCTTCCTCAAAGGAAGAGGCTTCCACGATGCCGTCATACTCCAGGTTCAGGGTATAGTTGGGGCCCTTAAGGCAACGCAGATGATAACGCGGCATGATACTTGTCCTTTGTACGCAAGAGCCGGGAAGGGCGCAGGCCCTTCCCGGCATCCTTATTACGTGTTTAGCAGCCCGAGGTCTAGTGGGTGGTCATCACGAACTTGCTGATGAGGAACAGCACCACCAGCAGACCCACGCCCAGGCCCCAGCTCCAGTGGATGAGCTTCATTTCAGTCTCATCCAGGGGCTCGTATTCCATCTTCTGGACTTCTTCGTGGAATTTGACTTCTTTGTCTTCCATCATTGTTCTCCTTTAAACTAGGCGCCAACCACCGGCGGGGTCATGCCATGGAAGAAGGCGTAGGAAATGAACAGACCGACCCAGATGATGAAGCCGAACAGGCAGACGATGTACACGATGGCCAGGCGGCCGATGCCTTCTTCCATCAGCTTGCGGAAGTTGGAAACCATACCGATGCTGAAGAAGGTCATCAGGAAGAAGATGACGCGGAAGCCGTTCATGGCGCCGGACATGGCCTTGCCGACCTTGTGCAGTTCAGGCGTGCTCAGGCAGACGATGAGCAGGACCAGGAAGGTACCCAGGTAACCCAGCACGAAGCGGGGGAAGCGGTCCATGACGTCGCCCCAGGTCATGGTGCGGTCGCCACGGGTCTTGTCGAACTTGGCCGTCCAGATGTAGGCCAGGACCAGAGCCCAGATACCGATGAACATGTCGATGAAGATCTTGACGGTGGTGGTCACCATCACGATCCAGCCGGGTTCCCATTCAGTGCCCAGACCGGCCATCTTGGCCAGGATCAGGGATTCGGTGATGGCACCGGAAGCGATAGCGCCACCGTCGGACTTCACGGCCAGGCCCATCCAGCCGCCGGCCACCATGGGCTCGGTGTACAGGAAGGTCTGAGCGATGAAGGGCAGGATCAGCATTTCAATGCAGGTGAACACAACGACCAGGGAAGAAACCATGATCGGGACCACCGGCCGGGCGCGGATGGCGCCACCAGTGGCGATAGCGGCGGACACACCGCAGATGGAGATACCGGAAGCCAGAGGAGCGGCCCATTCCTTGTTGAACTTGAAGTACTTACGGGCAACGTAGTAAACCACGGCCCAGTACAGCAGGTAAGCTTCAACAATGGCGCACAGGCCTCGGAAGATGATGTGGCCAGCAAAACCGGCGGCATCAGCGGCCTTCACACCCAGTTCGGCACCCAGAACCACGATGGCGATCTTAACGAACAGCTCGGGGCGGCAGGCATCGCGCAGAGAGTCAGCAACGCTGGGGGCAAAGTTACTGATCAGGATGCCCATGACCAGAGCGGCGATCAGGCCGGCTTCGGTGCTCAGGCCCAGAGCCCACGGAATACCCTGCTTAGCCAGCTGAGTGGGGTTAGCAGCGATGTAGGCGTTGGCGCCGGCGGTGTAGCAGGCGATGGCGATGAAGAAGATCACGGTGAAGGAGCCCACGAAGCGGCCCACGTTGCCCTTCATCAGTTTGACGCCGATAGCCAGCAGACCGGTCACAAACACATAGGTAGCCAGCAGGGACTGCCAGCCGGCCATCATGCCCTTGGTAGCGGGCTTCCAGGCATCGACGGGGCTATCGACCCACATGCCGATTTTTACCACCCAGCCAAGGAGATCCAGTCCAGCGAACTTGCCAAGGCCCAAGATGAAGATAATGCAGCCAAGCAGCAGGGCTACTTTGTCTTCATTAAAGGCCGATTTGGTTGTCATATCCAACCTCCTGATTACAGGTTTCTCAACCTGGTGAAAAAATCCCTTCCGTGTGACATACTATGAAATAATATGTCACACAAGTAGGGGAAACCGGAAAATCCAGCCGGCATCCTGACCCCCCAGGCTGCGCGGCCATCTGTCTTCTACACAGGAAATTTTTTTTGTCAATGCAGGTGAATGCTTGGTTTTTATGAAAAATATTCTGGCAAAAGAAGAAAAAAACAAGC
>OGQA01001629.1_pt1 | contig 10601 bp, 9 predicted proteins | sample 1553011 | NCBI WGS metagenome assembly OGQA01 (sample SAMEA2580256, study PRJEB22360) | human gut metagenome | biome: human gut; feature: human-associated habitat; material: faeces | place: Denmark | collected 2008/2010 | reverse complement strand
GCAGTCCGCGTCACCGGCGTTGAGGTGACTGACGGCGCGTACAAGGTCGGCAGTTACAACAGTTTTTCGGGCGCAAAAACCATTGCCCTGAAACTCAACGGCTGTCCCACCCAGGATGAGGGGATGCTGGCAATTAACAGCTCCGCTTTCCCGGAAATCGGGCCGGGGAAAAGCCTTTCCCTGAACTACTTCGCCAAGATCTCTGCCGACGCCCCGAACAGCGAGAACGTGAACGCGCTCAACGTCGTGTTCACCATCTCCATTGTCTAAGGAGGAAGAAAACACATGAAGAAGCTTATAGCTTTGATGCTGGTTCTGGTCATGGCAGTTTCCTTTGCGGCCTGCTCTCAGCCCGCTGCTGATGGAACTACTGCTCCCGCCGAAGGAACCACTACTCCCGCCGAAGGAACCACTGCTCCCGCCGAGGGCACCACTGAAGCAGCTCCCGCTGGCGAGCTCAAGTGGGATCCTGCTAACGTACAGGCGTCCGTAGAAGCGGCTGTTGCTGCTACCGATGGCAAGATCGCCATCATCACCAACACCGTTTCCCAGAACGAAGAAGAATACCGTTCCGCAGCCGCCATGGTTGAAAAGTACGGCGACCGTGTCATCCATGACACTATGCCCGATAACTTCATGGCAGAGCAGGAGCAGTTCATCTCCGTTATCAACAAGTACGGCACCGATCCCGACGTAAAGTGCATCATCATCAACCAGGCATGCCCCGGTTCCAACCCCGGTATTGATAAGGTAGCGGAGGTTCGCGATCTTAAGGATCTGCTGGTAATCTACTGCACTCCCCAGGAGAACCCCACCGATATCACCACCCGTGCGGACATTACCATCTCCGTTGACGAGGTTGGCAAGGGCACATATATGGCAGAGAAGGCTAACGAGATGGGCTGCAAGACCTTCGTGCATTACAGCTTCCCCCGCCACATGGCTCAGGTAACCCTGGCAGGCTGCCGCGATAAGATCAAGGCCAAGTGCGAAGAGCTGGGCATCGAGTTTGTAGACGCCACCGCTCCCGATCCTACTGGCGACTCCGGCCTTTCCGGCTCCCAGCAGTTCATCCTTGAGGATGTACCCAAGATGGTAGAAAAGTACGGCAAGGAGACCGCTTTCTTCACCACCAACTGCGCTATGCAGGTTCCCCTCATCAAGGCTGTTTATGACGCCGGCGCTTACTATGTACAGCCCTGCTGCCCCAGCCCCTATCATGGATTCCCCAGCGCTTTCGGCATAGAGAGCCCTGAAGATCTGGTAGGCGGCCTTGAGGCCACTATCGCAGCCGAGAAGAAGTACGTCGCTGACGCCGGTCTGACCGGTCACTTCTCCACCTGGGCGGTTCCCGCTTCCATAGCCAACACCGTTGCCGGCACCGAGTATGCCTTCCTGTGGATGGCTGGTCTTATTGGCGACTGTGATGCCGACGCCATGAGCGCCCTGCTGACCGACTACTGCGGCGCCGAGGCTGCCCTCACTCCCTTTGTTGATCCCGGTACCGGCGAAGTCACCGACAACTACCTTGTATATCAGCTGGGCTATCTCGATCTGTAATCCTGAAGCTGACTGAGACGATCGTCTAACAAAACGGGGCGGCTGTGAGCGTTCAGCTCCGCCGCCCCTTTTCTTACCCAAGCAATAAGCAATAATCAGTAATCGTCACACCCGTATAGAAAGGGGATTTACAAGCTTTGGCCGAATCAATTTTACGTTTTGCAAACGTGGGAAAGTCATACGGCAGCAATCAGGTCCTTAAAGGAATAAATATGGACGTTCGCCCCGGCGAGATCCATGCCCTTATAGGCGAAAACGGCGCCGGTAAGTCCACGTTGATGAACATCCTCTTCGGAATGCCCGTCATTCACGACACGGGCGGCTTTGAAGGCACCGTCGAGATAGACGGCGAGGATGCACATATAATGACGCCCCATGATGCCATGGAAAAAGGCATTGGTATGGTACACCAGGAGTTTATGCTGATTCCCGGCTTTACCATAACCGAAAACATAAAACTCAACCGCGAAATCACCAAGCCGACTGTGCTTTCAAAGATATTTGGCAAGCGTCTGCAGGAACTGGAAATGGACAAGATGAATGCGGACGCCCGCAAGGCTTTGGATACCATGGGGATGGACATTGAGGAGTATACGATGGTTCACGGCCTGCCCGTAGGCCATATGCAGTTCGTCGAGATAGCCCGCGAGATCGATAAGACCGGCATACGCTATCTCGTGTTTGACGAGCCCACAGCAGTGCTTACGGAGACCGAGACCGCTAATCTTCTTGCCGCTATCCGCCGCCTGGCGGCGCAGGGCATAGGCATCGTATTCATAAGCCACCGTCTGGAGGAGATAATCAGCCTTTCCGACCGCGTTACTATACTGCGCGACGGCGAGCTGGTAACTACCAAGGATACCAAGGACATTACCGCCGCTGAGATAGCGAGGCTGATGGTAGGCCGCGCACTTGTCCTCGACCGCAACGAGAGCGGGCGTAAGGTAAGCGATGAGGTAATACTCGATGTTGAGCACCTTCGCGTAAATATGCCCGGCGAAAAGGTTCAGGACGTGAGCTTCAAGGTGCATAAGGGCGAGATAGTGGGCATCGGCGGTTTGGCTGGACAGGGCAAGCTGGGCATCGCCAACGGCATAATGGGCCTTTATCCCGCCGACGGCAAGGTCGTATTCAAGGGCAGGGAGCTGAGCCTCAACGACACCAGGGACGCGCTCAAGTCCGACATAGCCTTTGTGAGCGAGGACAGAAAGGGCGTAGGATTGCTCCTCAACAGCCCTATCGATCTGAATATCGCTTTTACGGCCATGGAAACCGAGGGCAAGTTCCTCAAGAAGTATGGCCCAATAAAGCTGGCTGATAAGAAGGGCATAAGGGCGCACGCGGACAAGATGATAAAGGATCTGGATATCCGCTGCACCTCCGCAGCCCAGAATACCGGAGCCCTTTCCGGCGGAAACCAGCAGAAGGTGTGCGTCGCCAGGGCGCTGACACAGCAGCCGGAGCTGCTGCTGGTATCCGAGCCTACCCGCGGCATAGATATAGGCGCGAAGAAGCTGATACTGGATCTTCTTAAGAGTCTTGCGGAAGAGCGGGGCATGACCATAGTAATGACAAGCTCCGAGCTTGCGGAGCTTCGCAGCATTTGCGACCGGGTGCTCATTATATGCGAGGGCAGGGTCGCAGGCGAGCTCAAGCCCGAGGCGTCTGATGAGGAATACGGCCTTATGATGTCCTCCGCCCACGTATCAAAGGAAAAGGAGGCATAAACAATGGGTAAACTGATACGCAGAATGGGTATACCTACCTTTGCCGTTTCCGCGCTGCTCCTCGTTGTGCTTATAGCGGCTTACGTCATGGGTCAGTCATTACCCGTGCTTTTCACCGATATACTGCGCCGCGTAGGCATGAACGGCATACTGGTGCTGGCAATGGTACCCTCTATCAAGTCCGGCGTGGGCCCCAACTTCGCATTGCCTATCGGCATAGTCGGCGGGCTGTTCGCCCTCATGTGCTGTATGCAGATGGACCTTATGGGCTGGAGCCTCATAGGCTGCTCCATACTGCTGGCGATAATCATCTGCGGGCTGATGGGCTGGGCCTACGGCAAGCTGATGAACGCCGTCAAGGGCGCTGAAATGACCATAGCTACCTATACCGGCTTCTCCATCGTGGCATTCTTCAACATACTCTGGCTGTCGCTTCCCTTCTCCAACCGCAAAATGGGCTGGATGCTGGGCGACGGCCTCCGCGAGACCATACAGATGGACGGCTTTGCCGCGGACAAGATAGTTTCCAACTTCCTGTCCTTCAATATAGGCGAGGTCACCATACCCACCGGTATGATATTGCTTCTGCTGCTGACCTGCTTTGTAGTCAGCGTGTTCTTCAAGACCAAGACCGGCCTCGCTATCTATGCGGGCGGCGTTAATCCAAAGTTCGCAGAGGCTGCCGGCCTTAACATCGACCGCAGCCGCGTAATAGCGAACATAATCTCCACCGTGCTTGCGGGCATTGGTATCATAATCTACTCCCAGGGCTATGGTTACGCTCAGATATACAACGGCCCCCTGAACATGGCGTTCCCCGCCGTGGCGGCCGTACTTATCGGCGGCGCTACTGCGACTAAAGCCAGCTGCGTGAACGTCGTAGTCGGCGTGTGCATATTCCAGGGCCTTATGACCGCTGCAATGCCCGTGGCCAACGCCCTCTTCACCGGCACCGACCTTTCGGATATCATGCGTCAGGTCATACAGAACGGCGTTATCCTCTACGCCCTCACTCAGGTTAAGAAAGGAGGCGACAGGTAATGTCAGATCTGGTAAAAAAGAACGAGCGTAAGTTCAACCTCGGCGATTTTGTGCTGGACAATATCGTTACCATAATCTTCTGGGTATTCATTATACTGGGCCTCGCGCTCGCGAAGAGCGTTACCTTCAACTGGTTCCTCACGGAGCTGAGCAACCGCTTTTACCGCAACGCCTTCCTGGTGCTGTCCCTCATAATCCCGGTAATCGCCGGCTTGGGGCTTAACTTCGGTATAGTTGTCGGTGCTATCGCCGGACAGCTTGCCATAATCCTTGTCCGCTATTACTATATCGGCGGCTTTGGCGGCTTCCTGCTCTGTATGCTGATAGCGCTTCCGATAGCGATGCTTTTCGGTTGGCTCACCGGTACGCTCTACAACAAGACCCGCGGTCAGGAAATGATAGCCTCGCTGATAGTCGGCTATTTCGGCACCGGCATCTACATGTTTATAGTGCTGTTCCTCATCGGCGGCGTTATCCCCGTTCAGCCGGATCATCCGATAATACTTCCCGGCGGCGTGGGAATCCGCATGACTGTGGATATGGATACCATCAAGTATGCCCTTGAAGGCATATGGCAGATACCCTTTGCTGTGTTTATGATAGTGGCATCTGCGCTGGTGGTGCTGTACCTCGTATGGAGCCAGTACATACGCAAGCTGAAGCCCGGCCAGGCCCGCCTAAGCAACTTCAAGTTCGCGCTGTACGCGGCGATTGCCGTTGTGATACTTGCCGTATTTGCGTATCAGGCCGCGACTAAGGGCAGGCTCACCATGGTTCGCAAGGTGCCTATGGGCACTGTGATAATGATAGTGCTGCTGGCAGTATTCACCAAGTGGATAATGACCACAAAGCTGGGTCAGGATTTCCGGGCCTGCGGCCAGAACCAGTACATCGCGGAGTCCAACGGCATAAACGTGGACCGTACCCGCATCATAGCCACCATAATATCCACCGTGCTTGCCGCGTGGGGCCAGATAATCTACATACAGAATATAGGCACGCTTAACGTCTATACCGCCCATAACCAGATAGGCCTGTTCTCCGTGGCGGCGATACTGGTAGGCGGCGCCTCCGTAAACAAGGCGACTGTATCTCAGGCAATAATGGGAACCCTGCTGTTCCACTCCATGTTCATACTCAGCCCCGAGATCGGCCAGGCCGTGTTCGGCCAGGCGATACTTGGCGAATACTTCCGTACCTTCATGGTATACGGCGTAATCGGACTCTCCCTCGGCCTGTATGTCTGGAAGGCAAACAAGCAGAGCAAGCTCACCCTTGAGCCCCGCGTCGCGGAAAACGCAAGGGATCAGGTGATAAATTCAGGAACCACCAGATAATATAAGGGAAAAGGACAAGGGCTGTTCGCCGGAGCAGCCCTTATGCTTTTAATCGAGGAAAGGAAAGATGAATGAGAACGGAATACATAAAAAAGCTCGCCGATATGATGGACTGCGACGCCATGCTCATATCCCCCTCCGAGGAGCTGCGCTTTTTTACCGGCTTTTCGCCCATGATGTGCGAGAGGTTTCAGGCGCTGTTCGTAAAGAAGAGCGGCGAGTGCTTTTACCTTTGCAACACCCTCTATGCCGATGAGGTCGCCGAGGGGCTGAAGCATCAGTGCCCGGTTTACCATTGGCACGACAACGAGGGAATGGATAAGGCCTATGAGATACTAAAAAACGAGGGCCTTGAGGGAAAAACCATCGGCGTGAACTCCACCGCGCAGGCCTTCAACGTGCTGGATATAGGCAAAAACTGCGGCATAACCTTTGTAAACGGCAAGCCGCTCCTTGAAGAGGTGCGCATAATCAAGACCCATGAGGAGCTGGAAAATATGCGCCTTTCCGCAAGGGTGGCCGACAGCGCCTTTGAAAAGGCCTGCGCCATGATACGGCCCGGCATAACCGAGGCGGAGGTGCGGGACGTCATAGTAGGTACTATGGCGGAACAGGGCGGCTGCAACTTCGACTGCATAGTCGCCTCCGGCCCCAACAGCGGCTATCCACACTACAACAGCTTTGACAGGGTCATACAGGAAGGGGACTGCATAGTCCTGGACTGGGGCTGCGCCATAAACGAGATGATGTCGGATCTGAGCCGCACGGTATTCGTAGGAAGTATAAGCGACGAGCAGCGCAGGATATACGAGCTGGTAGACAGAGCCCAGCTGACCGCCCAGAGCACCGCCAGGGAAGGCGCATACATACCCGATATAGACAAGGCCGCCCGGGATGTGCTGGACGAGCAAGGCTACGCACATACCCTTGTTAACCGCGTGGGCCACGGTATAGGCTACTCGGTACATGAAGGGCCTTACATCAATCAGATAAACCACAGGCACCTTGAAAGGGGCATGTGCTTCTCCATAGAGCCCGGGGTGTACCTCGGAGGCCGCTTTGGCATGCGCGTTGAGAACATCGTCTGCATAAATGAAAGGGGCGAGACCGAGGTCCTCAATAAGGCAGACAGAAGCCTGAGGGTGCTGGACTGGTACAAAAAGTAAAAAGCAGCTCTCATACCGCTTCGAATTACCGGGGCGGTATTTTTTTGTTAAAAATATATGCGAATTATAGTATAATCTATATGCACGCGATTTGCTTTGAACAGAACATATAGGGAGGACAACCATGATATACCGGGATTTCAAGGGAGAAAAGCTTTCCGCGCTGGGGCTTGGCACGATGCGTATGCCGGTGGTAGACGGCAAACAAGACAGCATTGACGAGGAAAAAGCGCGGGAAATGGTAGACTTCGCCATGAAAAACGGAATAAATTACTATGATACCGCATGGATGTATCACGGCGGCAATTCCGAAAGGATGATAGGCAAAATACTCGCTGACTACCCTAGAGGGAGCTTTAACCTCGCCACAAAGTTCCCGGGAAATATACGGGAAAACATAGGCAGGGTAGAGGAAATATTCGAGGAGCAGCTAAAAAAGTGCCGCGTGGATCACTTTGACTTTTATCTTTTCCACAACGTGTGCGAGATTAATGTGGATAGCTATATGGATCCGCAGTACGGCGTGATGGAGTACCTGCTGAAGCAGAAGAAGGAGGGCCGCATACGGCATCTGGGCTTTTCTACCCATGGCCGGGTGGATGTGATGCGCCGCTTTATGGACGCCTACGGCAAGGATCTGGAATTCTGCCAGATACAGCTGAACTATCTGGACTATAAGTTCCAGCACGCAAAGGAAAAGGTGGAGCTCATAAAGCAATACGGTTTGCCGGTATGGGTCATGGAGCCACTCAGGGGCGGCAAGCTTGCGACTGTAGACGATAAATACGCTGCGGAACTCACGGCATTGCGTCCGGACGAGAGCGTACCGGGCTGGGGATTCAGATTCCTCCAGAGCATACCCGAGGTAACGATGGTGCTTTCCGGAATGTCAAACCTGCAGCAGCTTGCGGATAATATAAGGATATTCAGCGAGGATAAGCCTCTGGACAGCCATGAGCTGACGGCGCTTACAGGCGTTGCCGATAAGATGATAAGTGAGATAGCGCTGCCATGCACAGGCTGCCGCTACTGCACCGCCAAGTGCCCCAAGGGGCTGGATATACCTATGCTTATCGAGCATTACAACGAGCACGTGTATTCTCAGGGCGGGCTCAGGGCGCCTCTGTGGCTGGCCTCCATACCCGCCGACAAGCAGCCCTCCGCCTGCATAGGCTGCCGCAGCTGCGAGCAGGTATGCCCTCAGGAGATAAAGATATCCGAGGCCATGAAAGACTTTGTGGAAAGGCTCAAGACCGTAAAGGAAGGGGCTGCCTACGGCGTAAAGCCAATAGAAGACAAGAGGGCATGAACAAGGGGCTGTCGCGAAGGCGCATAGTATTGAACGGGCAGGATATAGAGTACGAGTTACAGCGAAAGCAGGTCAAAAACATGAACCTCCGCATAAGGCAGGACGGCACGGTATATGTCTCCGCAAGCCCTACGGTGAGCCTTACGGTAATAGAAAAATTCATGCAGAGCCGATCAGGACTTATACTGTCAGCCATAGAAGGGGCAAAGTTGGCGCAGAGACCCCTTAACGACCCGGCGGGGGAAAGCATAACAGTGCTTGGACGCGTGCTGCCGGTGACGGTGATACAAGGCAGTAGCCAGGGCGTTGAGCAGAAGAACGGCCGGCTATATGTCACGCTGAAAGATATCTCTGACGGCGATAAGCGCCGGCAGCTGGTACAAAAATATCTGGATGGGTTGTGCGGGGAGATTTTCTCCGAGGTATTGGACAGAATGTATCCGCTTATACGGGGCTGGGGCGTAAAAAAGCCTGAAATCAAGCTCCGCACAATGAGCTCCCGCTGGGGCAGCTGTGCCTATACAAAGGGGCGCATCACAATTAATAAGCGGCTCATAGCCTACCCCATAGCGGCAGCGGAAATGGTGACGCTGCACGAGCTTTGCCACCTCGTCCATCCTGACCACTCAAAGGATTTCTACGCGCTGATGCAGACGCTCATGCCTGACTGGAAGGCGAGGAAAAAACTGCTGAGCAGCAAATAAAAAGGAGGGCGAGCATGCAGAGGATCATATTCCACGTGGATGTAAACAGTGCCTTTCTTTCATGGGAGGCGGCAAAGCGGGTAAGAGAGGGCGAACAGGATATACGCCTGATACCCGCAGCCATAGGAGGAGACAGGGATAAGCGCACCGGCGTGATACTTGCCAAGTCCATACCCGCAAAGAAATACGGCGTTACCACAGGCGAACCTGTGGCCATGGCACTGCGCAAGTGTCCGGACCTGTTTCTTGCCAAGCCTGATTTCAGACTGTATGAACGCAACTCAAGAGCGTTCATGGATATATGCCGTAAGTACGCCCCAGCCGTTGAAAAGTATTCCATCGATGAGTGCTTTTTGGATATGACGGGCACGGAAAGGCTGTACGGCGACCCGGTAGAACTTGCCCGAAGAATAAAGGACGAGATACGGGATACCCTGGGCTTTACCGTGAATATAGGCGTTGCCAACAACAAGCTGCTGGCAAAGATGGCCAGCGACTTTGAAAAGCCGGATAAGGTCCATACCCTGTTTGACGGGGAGATACGGGAAAAGCTATGGCCACTGAGAACGGGCGAGTTGTTTACGGTAGGCCCGGCTACGGCGAGAAAGCTGGAGCAGGCGGGTATAACTACAATTGGCGCACTGGCAAAGGCCAGCCTTTTAAGCATACAGGCGCTGCTTGGGCAGAAAATGGGCAGGCAGGTGTGGGAGTATGCCAACGGGAGGGACGAATCCTCCGTGCTTACAGAGGCGGAGGAGGCAAAAGGGTACAGCATATCCACTACTACGGAAGAGGACGTTGTAACGGCGGAGCAGGCGTATAAAATACTTCTGGCCCTTGCGGACAGCGTAGCGGCCCGAATGCGCTCTGAAGGGGCGAAGGCATACGGCGTGTCAGTCACCATACGGGGCAACGACTTCAAAAACAGGTCCCACCAGAAAAAGCTGACGGAGCCTACTGATATAACCAACGAAATATATAAGCTTTGCCGAAGCCTGTTTGATGAGCTGTGGGATAAGCATACCCCGCTTCGTCTGCTCGGCATAGGGCTGCTGAACGTGACAAAAGAGGAATACGCCCAGCAGTGTATGTTCTGCGATGAAGGTAAGGACAGGGCCCGAAAGCTGGATAGGGCGGTGGACGACATACGCGGCCGCTTCGGCGCGGATACCATAATGCGCGGCTCAGTTATGGGCTCCGGCGCGAATGTGGGCAAAAAGTATAAGGCCCATATGGAAAACAAACGAGAGGAATAAAGGAGCATAACCTTATGATGAAGATAAAGGGTAATATAAGAGGCATGGTATATGCCTCTGCAATAGCCGCGATATACGTGGTGCTGACTCTGGTGTCGGCAGCGGCCGGACTGTCCGGCGGCGTGATACAGTTCAGACTTTCGGAAGCGCTGACGGTGCTGCCTGTGTTTACGGGCGCCGCAGTTCCGGGGCTGTTCATAGGGTGCGCAATAGCAAATCTCGTCACCGGCGCGCTGCCGTGGGACGTGGCCATAGGATCTCTTGCGACGCTGATAGGCGCATACCTGACATACAGGTTTCGGAACAGGCCTAAGCTTGCCCCTGTGTTCCCCATATTGTCAAACGGATTGATAGTGCCATTCGTGCTCAAATACGTATACGCCTTTCCCGGAAGCTACTGGTACTTTTTTCTGACGGTAACAGTGGGAGAGGTCGTGTGCTGCGGACTGCTTGGCTGTTTGCTGTACCGGGCGCTCAGCAAGAGGGAAATATTTAAATAGA
>OGQA01001621.1_pt1 | contig 10642 bp, 9 predicted proteins | sample 1553011 | NCBI WGS metagenome assembly OGQA01 (sample SAMEA2580256, study PRJEB22360) | human gut metagenome | biome: human gut; feature: human-associated habitat; material: faeces | place: Denmark | collected 2008/2010 | reverse complement strand
TTGTAGGATGACTGAAGTGCGAGCGATAAACAAGATGGTATCAATATCCGTTCTGCTGCATAAAGAGGTGGTGCCTATGACTGCTTATATGTGAAGCCGGCCTATCCAGCCTACCGAAAAAGAAAGGAGCACATAAATGAAGAAAAAAACTTTAAACAAAACTGCTCCCCTTGTGCTTATTGTAATACTCGTTGCCTCAATACTTTTGGCAAATGCCTCAGCATATGAGTGCGACCATGCAAACAAGACACTTAGCGATGAAAATGTAGTGGAATACCAAGAGTATGACAACAATATCCATCATGTATACACATATGACATATACTACTGCGGGAATTGTCATGAGAATATATGGGAGCAGGTCGCTCACAGCTACGAAGACCATCATTTTGTTAAGTTCAGCGCAACGTGTAACGGACAGCGGCAAACCATAGTATACCATTGCATAAACTGCGGCGGCGGAACTATGACCGAGCTTGTCACATGCCCCGGGGCGCCGCATGAGCCTGGACAATGCAGGTGGCTTCCTGTATAATATTACCGTAGACATATAAAAATCGCCGCGCCTTCTCGTTCCTTTGAAGGCGCGGCTGTTGGAATATGGAGGCGAGGCCATGCACATTTTCTTGAAAAAGGCAAAACGCGAGCCCGTGTTCATACTGCTGGCGGTCATTTTGGTTCTCGCCTCGGCCTTTTCGTGCCTTGGCTTCGGGGCCTGGGAGAGCGCTATGCGGCAGGTGCGGAGCATCGAGGGTTCGTACACGACCATCGCCGTGCCCGTCGGCGCCCCGTCCGACCCCGCAGCGGGCGCCATGGAGTACGTCATGGACGAAAACGGCAACACCGTAGGGCAGATCCGGCCCCAGTACAATGAGGACGGCAGCGTCAGCTACTTCGACCCCGGGACGGGCGAGCTGCTAAGGACAGTCTACCCATCGGACGTTATAATGGACGCCGCACGCAGCGCGCCGCAGGTGATAAGCAGCAGCTCCGGCGCCGCGATGCGTGCTGAGCTCTCGGGCGCTGAGCCGCTCGCCTCGGGCAGCGTGGACAGGCTCAGCTACAACCTCGGCTTCGACGAGTGGAACCACAACTTCTGCGTCCTCGCCGTGCGCTGCGTCAAGGTGCTGGACATTGGAATGGAAGGCGGCGCTTCCGGGAACAGGATAGGCAACGGCCAGAAGGACTACAGCGCCGAGCTCGAGCTGCTCGACTGCCTCGCAATATCCGAGAGCTATTCGCCGGAGGCGCTCTCCGGCTGCACGCTCACGGTGTTCCCGCTTTACGGCCAGAGCCTGTACAGAGAGGACGGGAGCTTCGTGCTCGAGGAGGGCAAGACCTATGTCGTCCGGGGCTTTTTCAGCGATCTCAGGGTCGAGAGCCGGCTTGAATACGTCGAGGGCGAGGACGGCGAGCTGGTGAGCAGCGAAGTCCGCAGCGTGGACAGCGACGGCCTGCCGCGCTACTTCTATTTCAGCCCCAAGATGCTCGACGGCGTCTCCGGCGCGCAGGAGACGGCGGACGAGGGCAACCCCATCCTCGCCGGAGCGGAGGGCCTGCGGCTGCTGCAGATGACTGAGCAGCACGAGGGATATTATGATTCCTACTACTGCGCCGCAGAGGGCCAGCCGCCCTTCTGCGCGGGGTATGAGGGCGACGTGAGCGCCTTCCTTTCCTCGGACGAGGGCCGGGTCTGGCGCGAGGAGATAATCCCCTGGGCAGAGACGAACATAAACTCCGCCGCGGTGGTGCTGACAGACAACCTCTACGCGCTCTACAACTTCAACTCCGGCACGGCTTCAATCCTGGAGGGCCGGGCCTTCGAGGATGTGGAGTATGAGCAGGGCGCCGCAGTCTGCCTCGTGAGCGCGGAATTTGCCGCGTACAACGGCCTTGCGCCCGGCGACAGGCTGGGCCTGGACTTCTATGACACCGGCTCGGCGCAGTCGGAATACTCCATGTTTTCAACGGGCGGCACGGTCACGGAGCTGACGAGCCGCACGCTGGTGATGACGCCGGAAAACCGCATTGGTTTTGAGCAGGAGTACGAGATCGTCGGCATCTACACCGCGCCGGAGTGGACGCCGGGGCAGCAGAGCTTCACCGCCGAGACCATCTTCGTGCCCAAGGCCTCCGTGCCGGACGCGGAGCGGTATGAGAGCGACTACGCCGCCTTCCTCAACGCGCTCGAGCTGGAAAACGGTGCGTCGGAGGCGTTTTTGGAATACATGGCCGCACGGGGCATGCCCGACAGCTTCATCTGCTTCGACCAGCAATACTCGGCGCTGGAGACCTCCATAGAGGCGCTGACGCAGAACTCGACGCGGCTGCTCGTGCTCAGCTCCGCGGTCTTTGTGCTGGTGCTGGCCCTGTATATGGCGCTTGCCATGCACAGGATGGGCGGTACGGCCAGAGCCATGCGGCTGCTGGGGCAGTCGGACAGGGCCGTGTTCCGCGAGATGCAGTTTTTCCTCATCCCGGCGGCGCTCATTTCGGTCATACTCGGCGCTGCGGCTGCGGCGCTGGCCTTCGGCGACCTGACACGGGCCATACTCTCGGAGAACATCCGCCTGAGCTTTGCCATGCTGCTCATCTGCGCCCTCGCGCAGTTTGTGATACTCGCGCTCTGCGGCCTTGCCTGCTCAAGGCGGGTCTCAAAGCGCCCGCTCATGACGGAAAAGAGGTGACGCGATGTCCGCAATGCACGGCCTCGCCCTGCGCTCGCTCATACGTAGGAGGGGCATAAGCCTGCTTTTGGCGCTGGTGGTGTTCAGCGGCATAGCCCTCTCGTCGGCGCTGGCCTGGTTCACGGCAAGGCAGGAGTCCGCGCTCGACGAAGTTGTGCGCGACACGCTGGTGCACTGCGTCGTCACGGATGCCAAGGGCATGTCGCAGGACAAGCTGAACATGTACTCCGCCGAGGTGGAGAAGCTCACCGGCAGGCGGGAGGACGTGGGCTGCATGCTCGGCAGCTATGTGAAAAATGTCCGCGCCAAGGCGGGTCTTGATCTCACATATCCTGTCAATTGCCGGGGAGTGCGCATCCTGAGCCTGGACTCGGACCCCGCGCTCTCGGCGCTTGAGGGCGTGACGGTCGAGTTCCTCGACGGCTGGGACGAGAGCGCCCTGGGAACGAGCGAGCGGCTCTGCCTTGCGCCTGAGGGCTTTGTCGAGCCGGACGAGGCAGGCGAGTTCCGGGTCGAATGTGTCGACACGCTTGGCGGCGAGTTTTCCCTCCAGGTCATAGGCTGGGTGCGAGGCGGCCCGGAGAATACGCTCTATGTGCCCTTCTTCATGCTCCGCGGCGAGGACAGCGAGGTCTTTCCCACGGACTCCTGCTCCTTCGACATCGCGGACAACAGCCTGCTGGAGGAGAGCCGGGCGGAGATATTCAAATATTTCGTCGAGCCCGCGCCGGAAAATGTGAACGACGGCATAAACTACGGCGTCATAATTCAGGACGAGGCCTATATAAGGTCCCGGGACGAGCTCATGAGCGGCATAAGGCTGCTGCGGCTGCTGACGCCGCTGCTGCTGGCGGTCATGGCGGCGATAGGTTTCCTCTCGGGCTACCTGAGCGCGCGGCGGAGGATAAAGGAATTCGCGGTCATGCGCTGCCTGGGTATGAAGCGCGGGCAGATATTCAGGTGGACCTTTGAGGAGTACGCCATACCGACGGCAGCCGGTTGGCTGCTCGGGCTCGGCTTCGTCATCCCGGCGAGCCTCTCGGTGGGCTCGGGGCTGCTGGTGCAGGCGCTGCTGCTGCTTTTGGTGTTCCTGCTCGGCACGGCGATAGCGATAGTGCGGATAACGGGCGTCAACGTGATGCGGCTTATGAAAGTGGAGGAATAGCGATGGAGATACTGTGCACGAACGAGCTCGAATACAGCTACCGGAACAAGTACCAGATCGTGAACGCGCTGCGCGGCGTGAGCTGCGGCTTTGAAAAGGGGCGCATCTATGCGGTCACGGGCCCCTCCGGCTGCGGCAAGACGACCTTTTTGAGCCTGCTGGCGGGCCTGGACGTCCCGACGGGCGGCAGGGTGGAGTTTGAGGGCAGGGCGACTTCGGAGCTCGACAGGGACGAATACCGGCTGGGCCACGTCTCGGTCATATACCAGAACTTCAACCTCTTCGGCCACCTGACGGTGCTGGAGAACGCGGCCTACCCCTTGTACGTCCGCGGTCTGCCCGCTAAGGAAGCCGAGGCAGCCGCCTCTGAAAAGCTGCTGGCGGTGGGCCTCACGCCGGAGCAATTCAGGAGGTACCCGAACATGCTCTCGGGCGGCGAGCAGCAGCGCGTGGCGATAGCGCGGGCCCTGGCCTCCGGCAGCGAGCTCATCCTCGCCGACGAGCCGACGGGCAATCTGGACAGCGAAAACAGCCGGAACATCATGGAAATCCTCGTAAAGCTCGCCCACGAGGAGGGCCGCTGTGTAATCGTCGTGACCCACGACCCCGCCGTCGCTGGGCAGGCCGACAAGGTCTACAAACTCCGCGACGGCAAACTGGACGGGGAGTGAGTGCGGCGGCGCATCCTGCGGATGCTTGGATTTGAGCCGGGACAGATTATCTGTCCCGGCTCTTTTTACGCTCAATAATATCTTGGTGAGATATTATTTCCTCTTTACATCTCTGCACAAGAGAGATATAATGCAATTACTATCTCGTGAGGATGTGAGTTTGTGCGCTCGGTGCTGCATATCGACATGAACGCCTGCTATGCCTCCATCGAGTGCCTCTACGACCCGTCTATACGGAACCTGCCGGTAGCGGTGGGCGGGGACGTTGAGGCGAGGCATGGGATAATACTGGCGAAAAACCAGATCGCCAAGCGCTATGGCGTCAAAACCGGCGAGGCGCTCTGGCAGGCAAAACAGAAATGCCCGGAGCTGCACATCGTGCCGCCGCACTTTGACCGCTACCTTCGCTTCTCACGCATGGCGCGCGAGATCTACGCCGACTACACCGACCTCGTGGAACCTTTCGGCCTCGACGAAGTCTGGTGTGACGTCACGGGGACGCAGAAACTCCGCGAGCGCGGGATGGAGGCGCTTGCAAATGAGATACGCGAGCGCGTCAAGTTTGAGCTGGGCATCACCGTCTCCGTCGGCGCGTCCTGGAACAAAATCTTCGCCAAGCTCGGCTCGGACTACAAAAAGCCCGACGCCGTCACCGTGTTCACGCCGGAGAACTACCGCGACAAGGTCTGGCCGCTGCCCGCCTCAGATTTGCTCGGCGTGGGCCGTGCGACGGAGCGCAAGCTGGCCTTGCGCGGCATCCACACCATAGGCGACATCGCCGCGGCACCGCCCTCGATGCTGCGCGGCATACTCGGCAAGTGGGGACTCATCCTCCACGACTTCGCCGCGGGCTATGACAGCTCTCCCGTCGCCCGCGCCGGAGACGAGGCGGTCATCAAGAGCATAGGCAACAGCACGACCACGCCGCGGGACCTCTGCTGCGACGAGGACGCGGGCATCGTCTACTGGATGCTCTGCGAGAGCGTGGCTGAGCGCATGAGGGAGTCCGGCTTCCTCTGCCGGGGCGTACAGGTGCATATCCGGGACAATGAGCTCGCGTCCTTCGAGCGCCAGCTCAAGCTCGAATCTCCGACCTGCCTTGCGTCAACGCTGCACGAGGCGGCGATGCGGTTGCTGCGCGAGAATTGGGACTGGCACAAGCCCCTGCGCTCCATCGGCGTGAGGGCAACTGACCTGCTCCCGGCCTCGACGCCGGTGCAGTGCAGCATCTTCGAGGACAGCGAGCGCCAGGAAAAGCGGGAGCGGCTGGAGCGCTCGGTGGACGACCTGCGCCGCCGCTTTGGGCATTACTGTGTGGGCCGGGCGGTGTGCGTGAGCGACCCCACGCTGCGGAACATCAGCCCGAAGGACGAGCACGTCATACACCCGGTTGGGTATTTCAAAGCGGTCTGAGGTGAGGTATAATGTCCGAAAACAGGGCAAAGGTATATGTGGGCGTGGATGCGCGCTTCGACACGGAGGGGCGCATCATGCCGCTGTCGATAACCTGGGAGGACGGCCGGGTCTACGGCATAGACCGCGTGCTGGATATGCGCCGGGCCGCGAGCCTAAAGGCTGGCGGGGCCGGGACGAGGTACACGGTGAGGATAGGCCGCAGCGAGACGTATCTGTTCAACGAGGACGGGCGCTGGTTTGTGGAAAGGCGGGAGAGCTGATGTGCGGGAGATACTATGTGGAGCCAGAGAGCAGCGGCGAGCTGGAAAAACTCATAGCCGAGGCGAAGCGCAAATCTGACGAGGTCAAGACCGGCGAGGTCTTCCCATCGGACACGGCTGCGGTCATAGCGAACAATAGGCAGCTCAAGCCCGCGGTGTTCCCCATGCGCTGGGGCTTTGAGCGAAAGGGCGGCGGCCTCGTCATAAACGCGCGGAGCGAGACAGCGGGGGAGAAGCAGCTTTTCCGCGAGAGCGCACAGCTGCGCCGATGCCTCATCCCGGCGAGCTGCTACTTCGAGTGGGAGCGCCGCGCGGACGGCAAGGTGAAGTACGCCATCCGGCCGAAGGGCAAAGAGCTGCTCTATCTCGGCGGCCTCTACACGAAGCCCGAGCCGGGAGCCCTGCCGCGCTTCACCATCCTCACCCGCAAAGCCGCCGACGGCATCAGCTTCATCCATGACCGTATGCCGGTCATCGTGCCGAAGGAAAAGGAGACCGACTGGCTCTCGCAGCAGATGACGCTCGACGAGCTGCTGGAAGATGCGGAGACGGATATGGAGTTCCAAGAAGCAAAGTAAATGAGAGAGCATGGGCGGCTCACCGCTGCTCATGCTCTTTTTGCTTCCCGTCAGCCTTGGCATCGACGTTAAGTATCGCTTCGGCATTAGCGCGGTAGGTCAGGAGCTTTTTCATCTCGGCTCTGGCCTCGCGGTAGGCCGGGTATGCAGCTCTCTTTTCAGCGAGGAGGGCAGCGTACTCGGCTTGCAGTGCCTTGACCGTGGGCAGCTTTTTCAACCCCAGGTCATTGAACGCCTTCTTTGCCGCACGGTGCAGAAGTATCTCCTGCTCGTGCTCGGCTAAATACCGCTTCGAGTAGCCGGAGGCTTTATACGCGCGGAAGGCCTCCCGCGTCCGCAGGTAGTTTATGACCTGCTTTTTCAGCTCCTCGACCTCGGACATTCTCGCCTCCGTCGCTTTCAGCTTCTCGGTCAGGGCGCTGCATTTCTCGCTCGCGGCCTCGGCTCTTCGCGAGAGTTCGTCGAAGTCCATGTCGCCGTTCTCTTTGAGAAAGTTTATGGTCTGCGCCATCTGCTTGAGGTTGAACACCTTCGCCCAGCGCTCATAGCCCGCGCCTTTGCCCTCGGCGAGCTTGGCCTGGATGTCTATGAGCAGGCTCGGCCGCTGCTCTGCGAGCCACTTGTTGTAGCTCTTGCCGCGGCGCTTCGGAGCCTCGACGACGGACAACCCGTGCTCGATGCAGAGCGTGTCGCTCAACGCCCTCACCGCCCGCGAGCTGCCCCAGAAGTTGTCGAACTTGCCCCGGCAGTCGAGCGTAGTGGAGTTCCAAAGTATGTGGTTGTGGATGTGCCGGCGGTTGGTGTGGGTGCAGACGATGTAGGCGTGTTTGCCCTTGAGGAAGCGCTCGGCGAACTCCACGCCGATGCGGTTGGCTTCCTCCGCCGTGACCTCGCCCGGCTTGAAGGACTGGCGCACCTGGTAGGCTATGACGTCGCTGCGCTGCTCGCGGCCCGTGAATTGCTTATACTGGCGCTTGGCCAGCAAAAACTCCGCGTCCGCCGTGTGAGGGTCACAGGCAAACGCGGAGATAAGTTTTCCGTTTTCGGTCTTGTCCGGGTTCATTGCATAGTCCGTGCGGAGCTTGAGAGCCGAAGCCACGCTCTTGCCGCCGTGCATGGGTATGATCCGAGTTACCGCTATGACAACACCTCCTTTCTGCACGATTTTTGTATGCCTGATATTTCGGGAAATGTGCAATACATACATATTTCAAATGGGTAATAAGGCCACAATTTAGATATTACGCATAAACAACGAAAGAAAATTAGTAATTAATGACAATAGACTTTGATTAAACCACGTTTTATACTGGAATCAAGTAAGGAGACTCTATAGTCCGTTTTCCGCCCAACATTTTTATGAAGGGAGAAGCAATTATGAAAAAGGTCGTATCAATTTTGATTTGCTTGACGCTACTTTCTGGCCTTTCCGTAATGGCTTTTGCCGATGATGGAGGGAGCAGGAGTGTCAACGCAACCTACACAGTTGTAGGTAGCAATGTTTGCATGAGGACTGCCCCAAACACCGGGGCGACAATTGTTTGCTTGCTGCAGAACGGAATGACTTGCCGCACAGGTACAGATCCGATTCTTCAAAAGGAAGTTATATCTAATGAAGGTTATACATGGAGATATGTTATTGTGACTACCCAAGGCCCTACCTATGGTTTCGGAGGATGGGTAGTTGACCAATATCTTGAATGAGAGGGTTTCAGCGTTATCGATCTGTTTTCACTTATGGAGGAGTAGCAAGGTATGAGAAAACGGCGCAAGTTTAAATCAATATGCTGCTTATTTATACTTGCCCTGTTATTGCTGTCGGCCTGCGGCGCGGCGGAGACGGCAAAAGAGACGGCGGGAGGTTCAACGCCTCCTGCCGTCTCCAACGCCCATGAAGACGCCGAGCTCGAATACGCCTATTTCTCCGAGGCCCTTCGCCCCTTTGACGAGGGCTTTGACGTCTGCGGAGCGGCTCGGCTGGACGGTGAGCGCCTTGCCGTGCTCGGTGCGGACGCGGACAGCGCAAAGTTGCTCATTTTGAGCTATGCGCCCGGCGAGAGCGGCAGGCCGGAGTTTTCGGAGCTCGCCAGTACGCAGCCGGAGACGCCGGCCATCGACGACACACACCGGCTGAACGTATTCCTCACCCTGGGCGGCGACGGGTATCTCTACCTGCTCGCCGTGGCGCAGTCCACCATCTGGGAAAACAACGCCTACGCCGAATCCGGCACCGTGACGCGGCTCTCGAAGGAGGGTGAGGTGCTGGACACTATGGCCCTGCCCCAAAACCTCTCGGGCATACACATGAACGGCCTCGTCGTCACCGAGACTGGCGAACTCATAATCTCTGGCCGCCGCGTGCTCTGCACCATGGCCTGGGAGGACACCGAGGCGCGGCAACTCCTGAAAGCCGACGGCAAGATGTCTATGTTCTACGGCCTGAGCCTCATTGACGGCGGCGTCGGCATTAACACGCTGTTCACTTGGCACGTCTACGACCCCGAGACGGGCGGCTTCACAGACCACGAGCTGGCCATCGACGACGAGGGCCAGGGAGAGTTCTACGCCGAGGGCGGCGTCCAGGGTCTCTCCGGCGAGTTCATCGCCAACACCGGCGAAAGCTTCCTCGAGCTCGACCCCGTGACCGGCGAAAAGACCGAGCTGCTGCAATTTACGCGCGCCTCGGAGAGCGAGATCATTGCAAGCTGCCGCCTGACGGAGCAGGTCTACGCCATGTGCTACGCCGAAAGCGACATCCTGAGCGTCGTCGGCATGGAGCTGGTGCCGGTGACTGAGGCGAGCATCGTGAACGTAGCCGCCGTCGGTTACACGGACACGGGCTTCATCCGCGAGTTTGACATCCAGAGCCGGGAATACGAACTGAATATCCAGACCTACGGCGCGGACGAGCTCAACCGCTTCCAGACCGAGCTGATCTCCGGAAATTCCCCCGACCTTATAGTCTTTACAGGCAGTTCTGGCCTGAACGTCTACAGCGACTACTACGACGACCTCTACTCCTACATCGACGCGGACGGCACACTCAGCCGCGAGAGTTTTATTCCGAACCTGCTGGACGCTCTGACGGTCTCCGGGCGGTTGAACGTGCTCTGGAGCGCCGTGGGCGTGAACACCATCTCGGCGGACAAGTCGGCCGTCGGCGACGGCTATGGCCTGCTGCCCGCGGATTACGAGCGCATCGTGGCCGAGAGCGGCGGCAGGTACGAGGCGGTGTTCGACAGCTTCATGGGCGGCGAGAACCTGCTGGGCTTTGTGACGCAGGTGGGTCTCTCGGCCTGTGTGGACAGGGACGCCGGGACGTGCAGTTTTGACTCGGAGTTTTTCCGAGAGCTGCTTGCCTGGTGCGGCAGCATGGGCGGCGGCTCGACGCAGGGCCTCGACGCCTCGAAATGCCTGCTGCTCTACGAGCCGGTGACGACTGCGGAGAGATTCGAGGCCGTGGCCGAATACTACGGCGACACGCGCACCTACGTCGGCTTCCCGGACGGCGCGGACGGGTGCAGCTATTACAGCGCCGCGAGCCCCTGCGTGGCGATACCAGCGCAGAGTGGGAACAAGGAGGGTGCCTGGGCCTACATAAGCTGGCTGCTCTCGCAGGAGCGGCAGGAGCAGCTCACCACGGGCCTGCCCGTACTCAGCGCGGCGCTCGAGCGGCAGCTTTCGGGCAGCAGCGAGGTCGCGCAGGAGCTGGCCTCGTCGCTTTTGGAGAACACGCTCTACGCCGAGACGGGTGCGGACGCGGAACTGGCGGAGATCGTGCGCTCCGCCGGGCGCGAATACCTCGCCGGCGGCAGCCTTGATTCCGCCGTGGAGAACATCCAGAACCGCGCACAGCTCTACATGT
>OGQA01001608.1_pt1 | contig 10673 bp, 10 predicted proteins | sample 1553011 | NCBI WGS metagenome assembly OGQA01 (sample SAMEA2580256, study PRJEB22360) | human gut metagenome | biome: human gut; feature: human-associated habitat; material: faeces | place: Denmark | collected 2008/2010 | reverse complement strand
CGGCACCGCCAGCGCAATGGTGAAGAAAGAAACCAGCACACCAAGGTAGTGCGCTACGACACGCACATCAAACAGGGTAAAGCGAAGCCACATGTTACTGCCCCGCCTTGCCGAAAATGCACCATGCGGCAACGAGGGCAAAGCGCCGCCCTCCGCACTTGAAAACGTTGTTTTGCCTGCTGGTATACGCCATGGCTACCCAAGCGACCCCAGCGCAAAAAGGAAACGGACAACAACGGTAATGCCATATAAGAGCAGCAAAAAAGCGACGATGCTCATCAGCACCGCCGAAAAGCCCAAAAGTGGGACGCGAATACGCTCTTTCAGCTCGTCTTTATCCATGGGGGTTATTCTAGTACATTCTTGCTTTATGGCTACATTAGCAAAGCAAGGGAGCCATGCAAGGGGCCAACAACACTAAAGCGGCCAGACTCGAGGCCTGGCCGCTTTAAATGATTCGGCCGGGCTGACGCCTGACAGCCTTGGACGATTCGCATCAGGATTGAAGCCTGATCGCGCTGAAGGACTCACGCCAAGCTTAAAGCCCGACTGAGCTAAACGGTTTGTGCCGGATTTGGAGCCCAAGCGCTTCGAATGATTCGCGGACTGACACCTTGCGACCCCGAAAGGTTCGTCAAGCCTGGAACCCGAATGACTCGGATGATTCGCGCCAAGCTTGACGCCCAACCGCCTTGAACGGCTCTCGTGATACGCAGCTATTTTGCTGGGATTCAGTTAAGGCAGGCGCCCAATTGGGGCGGCGAAGCCAACGCTGGGATTTTGCTACTTGTTAGCCGTATGGGGCACCAAGGGGCAGGCGATGCCGCCGTCGCGGAAGTAGCGAACTAAGAAGCAGCAGCCAGAAAGAGCCAACGCGATGCCAAGACCAGCATAGAAGAATGCGATGAACCACGTGGGGGCAATGCCCGAAGAACGCAACCCAATGCCCATGGTCATCATGAACGCCATAATGAGGTAGCCCTTAGTATCGAAGAACCTCCAGAAAGGCACACGATCTTCTTCCATAGCTTCAATACGATCGGCGTGCTTGCCAACCAGCTTGGAAAACATTCCTGCATGAAACACCGTGAAGGCAACGATTGCGGCAGGCACAAGTACCAACATTGCGTGCTCGCCCATTTCGGTAAATGCGGAAACGCCGAGGATGGCGATGTTGAGCCCAGCAGCAAGCCAAACGAATCCAGCAATCAGCAAGAGCTTTTCTTTTGCCACGCGCATATGGTTCCTCCTTGCTTCTAGGCCCGTCGATCCGGGCCATTCGATCCAGACCATTCGATCCAGGCACGCCGATCGGGCTAATACGTTAGTGGAACGATAGCACTTAAACCGAAACAAGTGGTTCGTTTCACCTCATTGACACCCGTAACCCGCAACTTACTTTTTCAGCGGCGACAAAAGCGCCGCGTACGGCGCATGGCATCGTGGCGCTGTGGCGGGCGGCGCGGGGGCATGAGCGACGGGCACGTAGGGCATGGGCGAGGCGTTCGGCGCGAGCATCGATGGGGCTGCGACGCAAGACGTTGAGGCACATGGCGCTGTGGCGTTGCGAGCGCTCACTGATGGCAAAATGCCCGTGAAATGCGTTCCCGGGCGCCTGGCGATGGCAAGATTGCGCCCTGATGCGTTCCCGGGCGGCAATCCGTGGCAATTTTTTCGCCTCATGCATCTCCGAGGGGGCTTCGGACGGGAAAATCGCCAGTTCGCGGCAAGATTCGCGCGCCATGCATCCGAAAACGGGCTGGCTTTGGCAAGATATGCGCGCCATGCATCCGAAATGCCCCGCAAACCGCCGTCGGAGGATACACCGCGCGAGGATCCTGCCAGGAAGGGGCACTTTTCGCTGCACGGGCCCCTCGAATCATGCACGGCGCGCGAATCTTGCCATCCGGCGTCGACGAAGCGCCCTAGCGCCCGCAACCCCTGTGCCGCCGACCAGCGCCAAACCGCCCGAGCGCCCGCGACCCCGGCGCCGCCGAACAGTGTGAGCCGCCAGAGCTAGATCGCCCGACCCAAGAAACACAGCCCAGGAGACAGCGCCCCCGTCGCCTCCTGGGCAGCAAGTGCCGCCAGCAGCCCCCGCGGTACCGCCACCGCTCTTTGCCAACACCAGCCAGTAGCTTGTCGCCCCGGCGAACAACTCTGTCATCGCCGACAGCGCCTCCTGTGGAGACAACATCCACGCCGCCACCGCCCCGCCGATTCGCCGAGCTGCGCTCGCCCAAAGGGAGGGCTACCTTCCCTACTTGTGGCGCCTGTCTTCTGTGCTCTTGGCAGATGCGATCGGTTTGTAAACGCCAGACAGAGCCCCTTCTACGCGATTATTTCGTTATGGTTGCATAAGAATCGGCATCCATCTGGTAAAACGCAGGCACTACCTATACAATGGGTCGGGTGCTTCAGGGGCCACGTGCCCTACAGGACTATTAATAAGGAAAAGAGGTTACGATGGCAGTTGTTGCATATTGCGTTAAGTGCAAGGAAAAGAAGGAAATGGTAGACCCTCAGGAAGGCGTCACCAAGAACGGCCGCGTTATCACCAAGGGCACTTGCCCCGATTGCGGTACCAAGATGTCTCTCATCGGTGGTGTTGCTAAGAAATAGCTTTCTGCTTCGTTTTCACAAGCAGACATTTTGCATCTAGGCCCGCTTGGCTCATGCCAGCGGGCTTTCTTGTTTGTTCGGGTGACCCATGCCGAGCGGGTTTTGTTTACCCGATCGGTTTGCTCGGGATCGGCGCCTGCTCAGCCTTGAGCGGACCGTTGTTAGATCTTAATAGACGAAAATGACAAGTGAGCGAATCAGTCGGTAAGCGACTGACCTGGGAAAACAGATATAGCTCAGGTAATCTTCAACAGGAAGGTTACAAAACTTGACAATGATGCACTTAGATTTTATTATTCCAATTGTCGAAAAGGTCCACGCGAGTGGGCCTTACTGGTATCCGTGAAAGCCCACGAGGCCGCAAGGCATCGAAGGCGATCCGCAAGCCCGCAAAGGCGAAACGAATATCTCGGCTCTAACTTAGGTAAGAACAGAATGGCCGCATTGCACAACTCGGCAACAGCGGGCGGTCGCAACTGAAAGGACATAGTAAGATGGCAAAGATCATTGGCATCGACTTGGGCACCACCAATTCGGCAATGGCAGTGATGGAGGGCTCAGAGCCTGAAATTTTGGTTAACGCAGAAGGCGACCGCACCACGCCTTCCGTTGTTGGCTTTGGCAAGGACGGCGAGCGCACGGTAGGCAAGGCCGCAAAGAACAAGGCTGTTACCAATCCCGAAAACACCATCGCATCGGTAAAGCGTTTCATCGGTCGTTCTTATGCTGAGACCGGCGAAGAGCAGAAGACCGTTGCTTACATGGTAAAGAACGGCAATGGTGGCCGTGCTGTTGTGGACATTGACGGCAAGGACTACATGCCTGAAGAGATTTCCGCAATGGTTCTGCAGAAGATCAAGTCCGACGCTGAGAAGCGTGTAGGCGAGCCCATCACTCAGGCAGTTATCACTGTTCCTGCTTATTTCAACGACGCTCAGCGTCAGGCAACCAAGGACGCAGGCAAGATCGCTGGTCTCGAGGTTATGCGTATCATCAATGAGCCTACGGCAGCGGCTCTTGCTTACGGTCTCGACAAAACCAACAAGGATGAAAAGGTTTTGGTCTTCGACCTTGGCGGCGGTACGTTCGATGTTTCCGTTCTTGAGCTGGGCGACGGCGTATTTGAGGTTTGCTCTACCGCTGGCGACAACCACCTGGGCGGCGACGACTGGGATCAGCGCGTAATCGACTGGATAGCCGATAAATTCCAGGCCGAAAACGGAATCGATCTTCGTGCCGACAAGATGGCTCTGCAGCGTCTGAAGGAAGCAGCCGAAAAGGCAAAGATGGAGCTTTCCTCCACCACCCAGACCAACATCAATCTGCCCTTCATCTCTGCTGGCGCAGCCGGCCCGCTCCACCTGGACTATACCCTTTCCCGTGCCGAGTTCGAGCGCATCACCAAGGATCTGCTCGACCGCTGCAAGAAGCCTGTTGAGCAGGCTCTGCGCGACGCTGGCCTTTCTACGGGCGATGTTAACGAGGTAATCCTCGTTGGCGGTTCCACCCGTATGCCTGCTGTTCAGGAGCTGGTGAAGAACATGACGGGCAAGCAGCCCAACATGTCGGTTAACCCCGATGAGGTTGTTGCAATGGGCGCAGCTGTTCAGGGCGGCGTTCTTGCTGGCGACGTTGAGGGCATCCTTCTTCTTGACGTTACCCCGCTTTCCCTTGGCGTTGAAACCATGGGCGGCGTAATGACCAAGATGATCGACCGCAACACCACCATTCCTACCCGCAAGACGGAAATCTATTCCACCGCAGCCGACAACCAGACTTCGGTAGAGATCCACGTTCTGCAGGGCGAGCGTCAGATGGCCCAGGACAACAAGACCTTGGGCAAGTTCCAGCTCACCGGTATTCCTGCTGCACGTCGTGGCGTTCCTCAAATTGAGGTTACCTTCGACATCGACGCAAATGGCATCGTGAACGTTTCCGCTAAGGATCTGGGCACCGGCAAGCAGCAGCAGATCACCATTTCCGGTTCTACCGCCCTTACCGACGACGAAGTTGATCGCATGGTTAAGGACGCTGAGGCTCACGCCGAGGAAGACAAGGTGCGTAAGGAAGAGGTTGAGGTTCGCAACAACTGCGACTCTCTGATCAACGCAACCGAAACCACCTTGGGCGAAGTTGGCGACAAGGTAAGCGCCGAGGTTAAGCAGCAGGCAGAAAGCGCTGTTGCCCAGGGCAAGGCTGCACTTGAGGGCAACGACATCGAAGCTATCAAGGCGGCTATCGAGGCAATGCAGCAGGCAGGCTACAAGCTGGCTGAGGTTGTATACGGCAACCAGGATGCAGCTCAGGCAGCCGCTGGTGCAGCTGGTGCTCAGCAGCCCGCTGATGACGACACCATCGAGGCAGACTTCGAGGTTGTCGACGACGACGAGAAGAAGGACAAGTAATCATGACCGCGCCTGAAAAAGACGAGGCACGCGAGGATCAGGAAGCAGCCGAGGCTAAGCCCGAGGCTGCTGCCCCCGAAGAGGTCGAAGCGGATGTCATCGAAGATGACACCGAGGGCGAAGAGCCCGAGGAGGATCCGGTGGAAGCAGCTAAGGCCGAGGCGGATGCCTGGAGGGATAAGTACTTCAGGCTCCATGCCGAGTGGGACACCTATCGCCGCCGTATGAACGAGCAGCGTGAAGAGGAAAAGCTTCGCGCCACCGAAAAGCTGGTTGAAAGCTTGATCCCCGTGATCGACGACTTTGAACGCAGCATCGCTTATGCGGAAGGCAATGGCGAAGAGGGTCTGCTCGGTGGCATCAAAGCCGTTCACAACAAGATCGGCGAGGTGCTGAAGAAGGAGGGCGTTGAGGTCATCAATCCTGAAGGCGAAGCATTTGACGCCCTTGAGGCTCAGGCGGTAGCCACGGTTGACGATCCTTCGGTTCCCGATGAAACGGTTGCCCAGGTTTACCAGAAGGGCTATCGCATGGGTAACAAAGTTATCCGTGCTGCAATGGTAACGGTTACCGTGGGCGGTCCGAAGCGCGAGACCAAGTCAGAAGAAGACGAATAGCAAACGCAAGGGCGGGCTCGCAAGTCCGCCCTTGTTGTAAGCAGTCTGAGGGAATTGGGCAAGAATGTCCTGCCGGTCAAGGTGGGCATACGGGCAGGTTTCTTTCGGGCTGATCAATAAGAAGAGAAAACAGGGGTATGGAAGCAGATTGCATTTCCGTCGCAACGGCTGATACCGAAAGGCTTTTGGCTTTTCGATCGTGCCGAGGCGAACAGGTCGCTTAGCTGGAAAAGCAACTGTATCACTATCCCATCTGAATAGGAAAGGTGGGGCGAATGGCAACTCCCGACTACTACAAAACGCTAGGCGTTCCACGTGACGCCGATGCTGATGCCATCAAGAAGGCATTTCGCAAACTGGCCCGCAAGCACCACCCTGATGCGGGCGGCGACGAGGCGAAGTTCAAGGAAATCAACGAGGCGTACGAGGTCCTTTCCGACGAAAAGAAACGTAAGCTCTACGACCAGTATGGCACCGCCAACGAAAACCAGATTCCCTATGGCGGGGCATGGCAAGGCCAGGGCGGCAACCCCTTTGCCGGCGCGGGCTTTGGCGGAGCATCTGGTTTCGGTAGCTGGGCAGATATTCTCGAGAGCATTCGCAACGGTGAAGGCGCTTTCGGCGGCAACTGGGATTTCGGCGGAGCGGGTAGCTATGCTCAGCCTCGGCCGCAGAAGGGCGCCGACAAAGAAGTGTCCATGACGGTAACCTTCGACGAAGCCTTTAATGGATGCGAAAAGCGCATCCGCATTGGTCGCTCGGGAACAGGCGAAAAAGAAACGCTCACCATAAAGATTCCCGCTGGCGCCATCGACGGCGGCCGTGTTCGCTTAAAGGGCAAAGGCGGCCAGGGAGCAAATGGCGGCCCCGCAGGCGACTTACTGGTGAACATCAAGATAGGCGCTCATCCGCTCTATCGGCGCGACAAGGCGGACGTTTTGATGGACTTGCCCGTAACGTTTGCCGAAGCGGCTCTTGGTGCTCAAGTGGTGGTTCCCACTCCCGATGGTACGAAAGTGCGCTTGAAGGTACCTGCTGGGTGTCAGGACGGAACGGTTCTTACGGTGCGTGGCAAAGGCGCCCCCAGGTTGGGCAAGGGCTCAACGGGCAACGGCGATTTGCGCGTGGCCATCAAGATAGCGGTTCCGAAGACGTTGAACGATGAACAGAAGAAGGCCCTGGAAGCATTCCAGGAAGCTACTAAGGAAGAGGTGAGGGCATGGTAATGGAAGACAAAGACAGACCGCTGTATATGATCAGTGTTGCTGCCGAACTTGCTGGCGTTCACCCGCAAACTCTGCGCATCTATGAACAAAAGGGCCTGGTTTCCCCCCAGCGCACACGGGGCAACACGCGCATGTATTCGCAGGCCGATATTGAGCGTTTGCAGTTGATCAATGAGCTTACCGATGAAGGCATCAATCTTGCGGGCGTTATTCGCATCCTCGACCTTAAAGGGCGCCTGGATGAGCGTGACGACGAGCTCGATGCCCTGCATCGTCGTGTACGCAAGCTTGCCGACCGTGTACACGAACTCGAAACCAGGGAAAGCGTCAATTCTTTGGTGACCGATACTAACGCAATTGTATTGCGCAGGTTGATGTAAAACACTAGCCATTTCTTTTGCTGCAAGTAGAAGAAAGGAGACTTATATGTGGATTGAAAAATTAGCAGTGACTGCCCAAGAGGCGTTTAAATCTGCAATGGACATTGCGTCTAAGCATGAAGCAGCCACCACAGAGCCGCTTCATCTGCTAGATGCCATCCTTTCTGCGGACGAGAATAACCTGAAGGCCATCATTACGCGTATTGGCGCCGACCCTGCCGTCTTGAAGCAGCGCGTCGATGCGGAGGTGGAGCATCAGCCGAAGGTAAGCGGTCAAACCTTTATGGGCATGGTGGCCCCTTCAAGGGAATTCGATGCCCTGATGAACAACGCCGAGAAAATCGCCGGAAAGTTGGACGACAACTACATCACCACCGAGCATCTGCTCATTGCCCTTTCTGAAGATAAGGGGCAGGCGGGTCGCATCCTGAACGATGCTGGTGTTACACGTGAAACAGTCGAGGCGGCTTATCAAGATCTTCGCGGCGACACTCGCGTAACCGATGCGGAGTCGAAAACTGAGTTCGAGGTGCTGGAGCAGTATGGCCAGAACCTTACTCAGCAGGCACGTGATGGCAAACTCGATCCGGTAATCGGTCGTTCCGAGGAAATTCGTCGTACCGTTCAGGTTCTTTCCCGTCGTACGAAGAACAACCCTGTGCTTATTGGCGAGCCTGGCGTGGGCAAAACGGCAATCGTTGAAGGCTTGGCCCAGCGCATCGTTGCGGGCGACGTTCCCTCCAGCCTGAAAGACCGTGAGCTTATTGCGCTTGACCTTCCTGCGATGCTCGCTGGCGCTAAGTATCGTGGTGAATTCGAAGACCGTCTGAAGGCTGTTCTTCGCGAAGTGAAGCAGTCTGACGGGCAGATTATCCTGTTCATCGATGAGTTGCACACCATTGTGGGCGCCGGCTCCACGGGCGATAGCTCCATGGACGCGGGCAATATGCTGAAGCCCGCTTTGGCTCGTGGTGAGCTTCATGCCATCGGTGCTACTACGCTCGACGAATACCGCAAGTACATCGAAAAGGATGCTGCGCTTGAGCGTCGTTTCCAGCCGGTGCTGGTGGGCGAGCCAACAGTCGAAGACACCATTGCGATTCTGCGTGGCCTGAAGGAAAAGTACGAGATCCATCATGGCGTCCGCATCAAGGACTCCGCGCTGGTTGCTGCAGCCGAGCTCTCCAACCGCTACATCACCGATCGTTTTCTGCCTGACAAGGCAATCGACCTGATGGACGAGGCGGCAAGTCGTTTACGTATCGAAATCGACAGCATGCCCGAAGAGGTCGATCTGGCTGAGCGCAAGCTCACTCAGATGCAGATTGAAGAGCAGGCTCTGATGAAGGAAACGGATGAGCCGAGCCGCGAGCGCTTGGAGGCTCTCCGCAAGGAGATTTCCGCCGCCCGCGAAGCGCTGGATTCGCAGAAGGCGCTTTGGAAGAACGAAAAGGACGTCATTGTCAGCGTTCAGAACCTGAAGGCTGATATTGAGGCTGCCCAGATCGAAGAAGAGCAGGCCACCCGCGAAGGCGACCTGGCCCGTGCTTCCGAGCTGCGCTATGGCACCATTCCTGCGCTGCAGCAGAAACTTGCTCAGGCTGAAGAGGTTCTGGAAAATCGCCAGCAGGACGGCGCGATCCTCAAGGAAGAGGTTGGCGAAGACGAAATCGCCGAGGTTGTATCCACGTGGACGGGCATTCCCGTTACCAAGATGATGCAGGGCGAAATGGCCAAGCTGGTTGACCTGGAAGACAAGCTTCGCGAACGCGTGGTTGGTCAGGATAAAGCCGTGGCTGCCGTGGCAGGCGCAATTCGTCGTAACCGTGCAGGCCTTTCTGACCCGAGCCGTCCCATTGGCAGCTTCCTGTTCTTGGGTCCCACCGGTGTTGGCAAAACGGAACTGGCCAAGGCTCTTGCTGAGTATCTGTTTGACACCGAGCGCGCTATGGTCCGTATCGATATGTCCGAGTATATGGAAAAGCACTCGGTTGCTCGTTTGGTTGGAGCGCCTCCGGGATATGTGGGCTACGACGAGGGCGGTCAGCTTACCGAAGCGGTACGCCGTAAGCCGTACAGCGTGATTTTGCTGGACGAGGTTGAAAAGGCTCATCCCGATGTGTTCAATATCCTGCTTCAGGTTTTGGACGATGGTCGCCTCACCGATGGCCAGGGCCGCGTGGTGAGCTTCAAGAACGCCATTATCATCATGACGTCCAACATCGGTTCGCAGTCGATTCGCGAATTCGCAGGCGAAGATCAGAATCAGGGGTCTGGCAATTCCATGGGCAAGGTCATGGAAGACCTTATGACCGCAGATGTTGAGGTTGCGGCAAAGCGCCTGGCTGAGCTGAACAACAAGATCAACGATGCTCTGCGTAATACTTTCCGCCCCGAGTTCCTGAACCGCATCGATGAGGTAATCACCTTCAATCCGCTTTCCATTGCCGCAATGGAGCCAATTGTCGGTTTGCAGTTGGCCGACGTGCGCGAGCGTCTTGCCGATCGCCGTATCGACCTGGTGGTTACTCCTGCCGCTATGGAGCATCTTGCAATTGACGGTTACGATCCCGTCTATGGAGCACGTCCGCTGCGTCGCTTGATTCAGCGTGAGGTAACCGACCGCGTTGCCACCGAAATCATCAACGGCACCGTTCACGATGGTGCAACGGTAACGGTTGATATCGATGGCGAAGGCCAGTATTGCTCTAAGGTCGAAAACCGACATGAGCTGAATGCTGGCGACGACATCGTTGCCCAGGCCGAGCGATTCTTGGGTGGCCAAGAATAGGGCATAACCTAGTTGCTTCAAGGGCGCCTTCTCTTTTAAGGGAAGGCGCCCTTTCTTTTTACCTTTGGTGTAGCTGTGAGTTAGTTTGCGGCCCCGCTCGTCAAGGATGAACGGCGTATGAATGCCGTTCATCGTCCGTGGGCGGCAATTTTGCCCAGATTTTCCCGTTGTGTAACAAAGGGGTAACGCTGGATTGCGACCATTCAAAAATCGTTCCCCCCTGACGCGGGAATGGGCTGCTTTGCGATGGCACATGCCGAAGGCTTTCATTCTCCCCCGAAGCAGCGGCTTCGTTATCTCGTGCAGATAGCGAAGCCGCCACTTCGCAAGCTTGCTGAGCCAATGGGCACACTTCCTTTCCGCGTCAAACGAGTAGAAAGGAAGTAGCCATGGAGACATTCATCGAATCTTTCTCGGCTGGCGTCGATGCCGTCGATAGTTTCGTATGGGGCTGGGCCCTTATTTGGTTGCTGTTGGGCACCCATCTCTTCATGACCATCAGGACCGGCTTCATTCAGAGGAAGATCCCCACGGCGATTAAGCTCTCGGTCTCTAAGAACGACCCCTATGCTGAGGGCGACATTTCGCAGTTCGGCGCCCTTACCACAGCGCTCGCTGCAACTATCGGTACG
>OGQA01001600.1_pt1 | contig 10690 bp, 12 predicted proteins | sample 1553011 | NCBI WGS metagenome assembly OGQA01 (sample SAMEA2580256, study PRJEB22360) | human gut metagenome | biome: human gut; feature: human-associated habitat; material: faeces | place: Denmark | collected 2008/2010 | reverse complement strand
TGCTTTGCAAGACTTTCTGCAAAAAAATTTACGTTTCCACTGGAAAAATCTTTCGGCAGCACCGCACCGGTCAGCCGATCATCACCAGCACTGCGTTTCCCTGTTCTGCGGCATTGTCATAGAATGCCTGCAGATCTGCGAAGTACTCCGGCAGTTCCGCACGAATGTCATCTTCCTCCTCCGGTCTGTCCCAGATATTTGGATAGATCTCTGCCGCCGCAAAATCGGACATCTGCAAGGCTGCCAGACGTGCGGCAAAGTCCACCTCGTGCAGAGCCTGTGCAATTTCTTTCACACGCCTTGCCGGAATGCCGCCCACATGTATCTGCCGTGCCAGAAAGACGCTGCCGCACACTGCCTCTGACAATGGATCATGGTCTGCGGTATCTGACAGCGTATCTCCGGTCAGCACAAAATGCAGTGCGTCCCACATCTTATCCAGATCACACGTTTCCGCAGTTTCGTTCTCTGTCAGTTCTTCCACCCGTTTCAGCAGTGCCCGTTCCTCCAGCTGCCGCAGCTGTTCCAGTTCTGCATCGGAAATCCGATAATAGCCGGCATACATACCCATAGTACAATTCTCCTTTTACAGCACCAGCAGCTGCTTCGGTGCTTTCGTCAGATTCTCGCAGCCATTCTCCCGAATGACTACAAAGTCCTCGATACGAACGCCGAATTCGCCGGACAGGTAAATGCCCGGTTCCACTGTGACTACATTTCCGGCTTCCAGTTTGGTCTGTGTCGCCGGCGAAGCGTTGGGGAATTCGTGAATTTCCAAGCCAACGCCGTGCCCCAGCGAATGCCCGAAAGCATCGCCGTAGCCGGCTTCGTCAATAATGTCCCGTGCCAGCTTGTCCATCTCTCTGCCGGTGATGCCCGGCTTTGCCCCGTCAATGCCGGCAGCCTGTGCTTTCAGCACAATGTTATAGACCTGCTGCATCTTTTCGCTTGGCTGTCCCACGCAGACGGTACGGGTCATGTCGCTGTGATAGCCGTCTACCATTGCACCGTAATCCATCAGCACAAAGTCGCCGTCCTGAATAATTCGCTGTGCAGAGGGTACGCCGTGGGGCATGGAGGTAGCACTTCCTGCCAGTGCAATGGTGGGGAACGATTCACCCTCGGAGCCGTGCTCCATCATGGTCTGGTTCAGGCGGAGCATTACGTCCCGTTCCGAGATGCCAGCCCGCAGGAAATTACAGATGTCCGCAAAGGCGATCTCTGCAATTCGCTGTGCCTTTCGAATCTTGTCGATCTCGGCTTCTGTTTTCACTGTGCGGCACGCGAAAATGGCACGGCTCAGGGCATCGCTCTGATCCAGCTGCACCTGATTCCCCAGCTGCTGTTTCAGCTTGGAGAACTGGCTCAAGGTCATGGTCATCGACTCCACCGACAGGGTGCGGGCGTTGTGTTTCCGGAGCAGTTCCCGAATTTGTTCATACAGGTCGTGCTGTTCCAGAACGGTGCAGTTTTTCACGCATTCCCGTGCTTTTTCAATATACCGGAAATCAATGATCAGATACGCCCCGTCGCGGAAGCAGAGCACTGTTCCTGCGGAGGACTGCATGCCGGTGAGATACCGGCGGTTGACATCAGACTGGATCAAAGCCGCATCGGTTCCTGCCGGCAGCTTCTGCATCAGAGTTTCCATACGCTTTTGCATCATGACAAGCCATCTCCCTTACATCTCTGAAAGTGCCTGCAATGCCAGAAAATAGCCGTTAATGCCAAATCCGGCAATGGTTCCGGCACAAACCGGACTGAGCACCGAGTGAGAACGGAACTCGTCCCGTGCATAGATATTGCTGATATGTACTTCCACGCAGGGAATGCGAATATCGTGAATGGCATCATGAATGGCATAGCTGTAGTGGGTATAAGCTCCCGCATTGATGATTACGCCGTCAAACGTGGTTCGTGCCGCATGCAGCTTATCAATGATCGCTCCTTCGTGGTTGGACTGGAAGATCTCACACTCCAGTCCCAGTCCCTCTGCCCTGCTCAGAATCATACGGTTCAGGTCGGCAAATGTGGTATTGCCGTAAACGCCCGGTTCCCGTTCACCCAGCAGGTTCAGGTTCGGTCCGTGAATGACCAGTACTTTTTGCATCATGTCAGTTCAGCTCCTTGTTTTCTTCATATATCTTTTTCGGCAGAAATGGGATTTCCATTCGCCGCTTGAATCGGAAAAATCTCGTTTTCTCCATTTCCATGGGAAAGACAAAAATGCAGGGCACACCAAACAGATTTGCCCCCAGCACATCGGTGAAGATCTGATCTCCCACAGCAGCCACTTCTTTACGGGACAGTCCCATTTTCTGCACTGCCTCCCGATAGCCTTTCGTCAGCGGCTTTTTTCCCTCGCAGACGAAGTCCAGCCCCAGTCGTTTGGCAAAAGGTTCCACACGGGGCGGGTGGTTGTTGGACACCAGACACAGCGAGATCCCCGCCGCCTGCATGCCTGCCACCCATGCTTCCACGCCGGCAGCCGGCACCGGATTATCGTGTGTTGTCAGCGTGTTGTCAATATCCAGCAATAGTCCGCACACGCCCAGCTTTTCCAGCAACTGGGGCGTGATGTCACACACACTGCGTAATGCAATTTTTGCACGAAACAGCATTGCTTCTCCTCCTTTCGGCAAATCTTCGCGATGCTCCGCCTTACAGCATGCCTTCAGTGTTTCCTTCATTATACGTCTTTTTTCCCGCCGGAAATGTCGAATCTCCGTTTCTTTCCACAAAAAAACGGGCACACTCTTGTCAAGTGTGCCCGCCTGCTGTGTATCGCAATACTTTTTATTAATACTTGCGCTTACGAGCAGCTTCAGACTTCTTCTTACGCTTTACTGAAGGCTTTTCGTAATGCTCTCTCTTACGAACTTCAGCGATAACGCCGTCCTTCGCACAAGATCTCTTAAACCGCTTCAGTGCGGTGTCCAAAGACTCGTTCTTACCAACGCGAACTTCTGCCACTTACATTTCCCTCCCTTTGCCGCTACGGCAGAGGCTAATCTTCCGTCTAACCATAATACAGCCAAACTTCTGATTTATACCACCAACAATCCCTTTCGGGAACATCGGGTATCAGCTTAACCTTTTTCGCTGCAAACTATATTTTGCAATATGATTTATTGTACCACATATTGCAGAATTTGTCAAGGGTTTTTTCTGCAAACTTAGAAATTTGTTATTTTACCACAAAATTCACAAGTTTCTTTGGTACATATATTTGCTTTATGATTGTTTTCCCTGCGGTAGCTTCCATTATTTTTGTATCTGCCGCAGCCTGCTCCAGAACGGCTTCCTTTTCCGCATCTGCCGGAATATTCATTTTAGTCTTGACCTTGCCATTGATCTGTACCACGATCTCGATCATATCATCCACGCACAGAGCCTCGTCATAAGTCACCCATTCCTGTTCGCTGAGCACGCCCTCGCAGCCGATCAGCTGATACAGTTCTTCAGAAACGTGCGGTGCAAACGGATACAACAGTACCAGCAGATCGCGGAATTCCTTTCTGGTAATCGAACCTGCATCGTAAATGTCATTCAGCAAGGTCATCATGGCAGCGATCGCGGTATTGAACTTCATGGATTCAATATCCTCGGAAACCTTCTTAATGGTCTTGTGCATCTTGGAACGCAGTGCATCGCTGTAGCTGTCGCTGTCTGTTACCTTATCCTGCAATGCCCAAATACGGTCTACAAAACGCTTGCAGCCCTTGACGCTGCTGTCGCTCCACGGAGCAGCCTTTTCATAGTCGCCCATGAACAGCACGTACAGACGCAACACGTCTGCACCGTAGACATCGACAACATCATTCGGGTCTACCACGTTGCCTCTGGACTTGGACATCTTTTCACCGTCCGGTCCGAGGATCAGTCCCTGTGCAGTACGCTTTGCATAGGGCTCCGAAGTCGGCACCAGATCCAGATCGTACAGGAACTTGTGCCAGAAACGGGAGTAGATCATATGGCGGGTCACGTGTTCCATACCGCCGTTGTACCAGTCAACCGGCATCCAGTACTTCAGAGCTTCCTGCGATGCGAATTCCTTGTCGTTATGGGGATCACAGTAACGGAGGAAGTACCACGAAGAACCTGCCCACTGAGGCATAGTGTCGGTTTCCCGTCTTGCTGCCGCACCGCATTTCGGGCACTTGCAGTTGACGAACGATTCGATCTTTGCCAGCGGGCTTTCGCCGTCCTTGCCTGGTTCGAAATTCTCTACCGGCGGCAGACGCAGCGGCAGCTGGTCATAGGGTACCGGCACCATGCCACACTTCGGGCAGTACACGATGGGAATCGGTTCGCCCCAGTAACGCTGACGGTTGAACGCCCAGTCCTTCATCTTGTACTGTACGCCCTTTTCGCCGCAGCCCTTTTCTGCCAGCACTTCCAGCATCTTCGCAATGGCATCTTTCTTGTTGGTGATGCCGTTGAGGATACCGGAGTTCACCATTTCACCGTCACCGGTATAGGCTTCCTTAGAGATGTCGCCGCCCTTGATGACTTCGATAATATCGATGCCGAACTTCTTGGCGAAATCATAGTCACGGGTATCGTGTGCCGGCACTGCCATAATGGCACCGGTACCGTATCCCATCATAACATAGTCGGAAATGTAGATCGGAATCTCCTTGCCGGTAACAGGATTGATGCCGGTCAGTCCATCGATCTTGACACCAGTCTTATCCTTTACCAGCTGCGTCCGTTCAAACTCGCTCTTTTTCGCACATTCCGTTTTGTATGCGTCCAGTTCTGCAATATTGGCAATGCTGTCGCGGTACTTCTGAATGATCGGGTGCTCCGGAGCAATAACCATAAAGGTGACACCGTACAGGGTATCCGGACGGGTGGTATAGATCCGCAGCTTTTCGTCTGCGTGTTCCTTGACAGCGAAGTTGACAAATGCACCGGTAGACTTGCCGATCCAGTTCTGCTGCTGGAGTTTGACATTCGGCAGATAGTCCACTTCTTCCAGACCCTGCAGCAGCTTGTCTGCATACTCGGTGATCCGCAGATACCAGACTTCCTTGGTCTTCTGGACGATCTCGCTGTGACAAATGTCGCACTTGCCGCCCTGTGAATCCTCGTTGGACAGGACTACCTTACAGCTGGGGCAGTAGTTGACCAGTGTCTTGTCACGGAATGCCAGTCCCTTTTCGAACATTTTCAGGAAGATCCACTGTGTCCACTTGTAGTATTTTTCGTCAGTGGTATCGATCACTCTCGACCAGTCGAAAGAGAAGCCGACACGCTTGAGCTGTCCGGTGAATTTGACGATATTGTCATCGGTGACCTTCCGCGGGTGTACGCCGGTCTTGATCGCGGTATTCTCTGTCGGCAGACCATAAGCATCGAAGCCGATAGGAAACAGCACGTTGTAGCCCTGCATGCGGCGTTTCCGGCTGACAACTTCCAGACCGGAATATGCCTTGATGTGTCCGACATGCATGCCGTGACCGGAGGGATACGGGAACTCTACCAGTGCGTAGAACTTCGGCTTGGTGTGATCCTCGCTCGCACGGAACGAGCCGTGCTCTTCCCAATACTTCTGCCACTTTGGTTCGACAGAGGCAAAATCATATTTGTTGCTCATGTATTTATCATTCCTTTGAATATAATTTACTTACCGAAAAATGCCTTGACATTCTTTTCAAACACCAGCACGGCTGCTGCACCCAGATCCAGCAGTCCTTCCAGCAGATAGATCCACTGGCTGCCCAGATTGCTGATATTGCTTCCCACATGCATCAGGAACATCAGTGCCAGAAATGCCACCGCCACATCGAAGGGTTTGTAGTCAAACCGGGTTATGTCGGCCCGCAGCGCCCGGCCTGGTGCGTTGTACGCCTCTACCATATCAGGGCATTCATCCAGCGCCGTCAGTCGGGCACAACGTGCCTCAAGCGTAGGAGCAAGCACACGTCCCACGTTGCCCGTGGACGCCCCCAGGTCATAGACCTTGCCCCCCTTCGGGATATACTGTCTGGCGATCAAGCCCATAGCGGCACTGGCTAGCTCATACCAGGGAAGCTGTTCCCTTACATGCCCATCGAACTCTTTGGCAAAACCATGAAACGTCCAGTCGGAAACCCGGTTCATGCGTCCTCCAGAGACAGGCCGAGACGCTTGGAAAACGCATCCAGGGCCAGCCTGACAAGCCCCATACGTTGTCCGTTCGGGTAGGGCAGATCGAACTCAAAGCGCAGACTTTCAGCCAGATCGCGTGGATGGAGGTAGAGGGGCTTACGGCAACGTGCCGTCACCATGCCGCCGACCAGGCCGGTTTGCACCGTGCCAAAGCGGCGTTCCCAGAGAGCCTTCCATTCTTCTTCCTCAAAGAATTTTTGCAACTTGGGGCTGACGGCAAGGTCCCCCAGTGTCGTCCCCTGTTCCATTTTCATGGGAAAATAGCATGCCCTGGAGCCGCGATAGCTTGCGGCCTCGTGCCGTATGCCTGCCCAGGCGCTGCTTTTGATGCCACGAGCCGCTGCGGATACCAGAGTATCCGGGCCGCACAGGGCGGCCACGATCCGCAGGATGTGATCCCTGTCCTCCGGGAAAGGTACGCTGTTCAGCACACTGGAAACGAAAATGGCACTGAACGATAGGCCGGAACGTACTGCGGCCAGGAACTCCATAGCCGACGCACGGCCCTGCTCCCGGCTGACAATATTATTGGGGGCAGGATAGGGCTCGAATTCGGTCACTTTGATGCCCGCATCGCGAAGCATACGGGCTTCGTCCCCGTGTCCGGAGCCGAAGTCCAGCACGCATGTGCCGCAGGCGGATTTCCATTGAGCCATGAATGCTTCATCCAGCCGTACATCTGAGAGACGCTTGGGCCGACATACCGGAACGATGAAGGCTGTCCCCAAGCAGGTTCGGTGCAAAAGAGATCGACGAAATGCACCGTAGCGCAGGCAATCGGCACTTTCGCCTGTAAAACGGAAGTCCATGCTCAAGAGGTTCAGCATGACCCGTGCCAATGCGGCCCGTCTTGCATCCAGAGTGATCACGGCGATTTCTGTTCTGCCTTTGCGGGCAGCGGCTTCCAGCCTGCCGATGCCGTTGATCACGTTACCATCCGGCGTGATGACGACAGGAAGGTGAACGCCAAGTCGGGCCAGCATCCGTCCCACATTGGCGGCATGACGTACGAAACGGTAAACATTGTGCCGCGCCAGCGGCTGGACTTCCCGCATTTCAGCCGCCATACACGGATAAAACTCCGGGCTGTCCGGGGGGATGTCCGGCAGTCCGGCGGCCAGGCATTTCACATCCGTATCGTGCAGGGCCGCCATCATATCCTGTTCGGTAGCCTGCATAGAGATGTCATTGGTAGCCCGGTTGAACAGGATGTTGAGGCCGCGCCGCTTGGCATCCTGTATGTCCACACGCAGAACAGGAACGCGGGTGGCCCCCATTGCTGCGGCCATGCGGTGCCGCTGATGGCCGGAGAGGATCTCTCCGTCTTTTGTAGCCACCAGCGGCAGCAGAAAGCCCAGCTTGCGCAGGGACAAGGCGACGAGTTCCAGGCGCTCCGCGTCGGCCTCGCGGGGATTGTAAGGAGCAGGGTGCAGGGCGGAAACGGGTACAAGCTCAATCGTTGGCATAGCCGAGCCTCCTCAGGATTTCCGCCTTGATTTCCTTGTCGGTGAAGCCCGCTTCGCGCATCAGGGCAGCCTCCCATTTTTTGAAGCTGTCACACGTCACGGGGATACGGTAGGGGCCAACGATAATGATGGTTTCCCTGTCAGTTCTTTTTTTCGGGATGAGCACTGGTTGCTCCAATCTGGCCGTCATGCGGCTCGGAGCTGGGGATCGTGTCTCTCACATGGTTGATGGTGCCGCATCGTGGGCATTTGATGCTCAAATCAAGAGCCATTCCCTTGGCCAGCATTCTGTTGCATTGTCCGCAGCGGATTTCCCTGTTTTTTCGTTCTCCCATCATGGTTTCATAGCCTTTAACTTGCGCCCCTGAACCCGTCCTGATACATGTTTACCGCTCGCGGTCTCTGTGAGCCGTAAACAGGCGGATACTCCGCACGGAGCTGCCTTCTCCGTGTGGGGCCGTGGTCTGGTGCCGTCACACCAGGCCGGTGGGGGCGTTGCCGCGCCCCCGCCACTGCATCACTATTCCAGCCCCAGAGTAGGGGCTGCCTCTACCGCCTTGCGGCGCTGTTTTGCGCTGGTGTGGCGATAAAATCTTACGATCATTTTTTCATTGGCATGGCCCATGATCTCTGCCACGCATTTCAGGTCGGCAGCATTGTCCAGCGCCCGGCTGGCGAATCCGTGTCGCAGGTCATAGGGCCGCATCCTGCGCGCTATCCCAGCTCTGCGCAGGGCGTTATGCCATGCCCGGCTGATACTGCGCAGGGGCTTTCCCCTATAATGGATGACCCACGGACATCCTGCTATGCCGTCTTGCTTCTCCCAGCGGCGCAGCAGGGATAGTATGTCCCGGCGCAGAGGGACCTCTCGTGCCTCTGAGCGCGCGCCTTTGGCCGCTTGGGGCATACGCAGGATGGCCTCCTTTGTATCAACATCCGTCCAGCGGAGCCGAAAAAGTTCGGATGGCCCTATGCGTGCGCCTGTAGCCATGCCCAGCGCGATCACCCGCCGTACATGTGGCGCGGCCGCAGCGTAGATCAACTTGAGTTCTCTGGCCGTTGGCGGATCCGGTGTCTGCGGCATTGTGGAAGGTATGCAAAGTCCGGCCAGGGGGTTCACTGCCAGCAGGCCCCACCGTGTAGCCCAATTGTAGGCTGTCCTGACTATGCTCATACGACGACAGGCGGTACTTTGGCTGACGCCGCGTTGTAGCTGGACTTGTAGGAAGGCGGCCATCTCCTCAACACCAAGGCAATGGGCACGGCGCTGGCCGTAAATGGCGATTAACGGTCGCACATGGTACACGCACGTCATACGCGTACCGGGATTGCCCAGGCTGTCCAGATAGCGCCCCAGCACGTCAGCCACAGAAAGGGGGGCCGGTTGTTTTTGGCGTTTACGGCGTCGCACGGTGCGGATGATTTCTTTCTCGCGGGCAAAAACGATGAGCTGAGCCATCTCGAAGTCCTGGGCCTCCTGCTCTGTCGCAAAGGCCTTTTGCCGTGGTTTGCCGCTCCACGGCTCCCTGTAGCGGACGATCCACGGTTTACGCTTGTACGATAGACACACGATCATATGACCTCCTTTATCATGTGCCTATCGGGCGGGAACTGTTATATACTTGTCAAATCCTCAAGCTGTTGTGTAAGCATGCGGGCCTGTGATGCGGACATCGGTGCATGATGATTTTCCAGCCGTATCCACCAGCGTGTGGAGTGGCAGTGTTCGGCCCGGACCTGCCCGCCCGCTGTGGCCACCAGCCCCCGGCAGACGCCGGGCAGCCAGTTGGCGGGGCGTAGCAGACCGCGCAGGCCTTCATCATTCCACGCTTGGCAGATATGAGCCAGCCAGTCCTGCACCATGATCCTCAAGCCACACCAGAAACGGGGCTGGTCAAAAACGCAGTTCACGGCCAAGATACTGCCCCCGTGATGTGCCCATGCCGCAAAGCTGCGTATATCGAAGCGTTCCTGTAGACCCCAGTTACGGATCAGGCACTCCTGAAGAACAACCCGCATGCCGGACTGGACTTCCGGGGCGCGCCGGCCAAAGTTCTCCAAGACGCAATGCTCAAATCTGACGGTCTTGCCGCTTTCTTTGGGCACGGCCTCCACGTCACCGGCGCCGCACAATACCAGTTTGCCTGCGCCACGAATGATGCAGCGACGAAAAGTAGCACTACTCCCCCAGGTGATGCCTACAGCCTCGTCCATCTGCCCCAGCGGGTACGCGGACAGGTCGATGATGCAATCTTCCACGAGCCAGTCCTGCCCGTTGCTCATATCAAGGCCATGTCCGCCAGCGTCCGGAGCGGTGATGCGCTGGCCAGCGATCCTATACGTCATAGCTCACGTCCACGGCCCGTACGGCCTCCACGCTGTCCGCCGCATCCACAGCGGCAAGCAGCTCGTCACGACGGGTAGTATGCAAAAACAGCAGGGTATCCGGCCCGTCAGGATCGACAGCCGCAAGAGAGGCCGCAGCTACGGACACCTCGGTGGCGGAAGGGCTGGCGGTAGGCATGGTGAGGCTGGCGACGATGGCCACATCGCAGGCAGATCGGATGTCGAGCTTCTTTTCTTCCTTTATAACGGCCAAGGGCTTTTCCGGGCGCACCGTGACCGCGCCGGACGGCAGGGGGCCGAGGGCTTCGGTGTAGCGGGGTGGGCTCTGCCAGTCATCACCTTTGGCGGGCAGCCAGTATGGTGTGCCGCCGGTTTTGGTACCTTTGCTATCCATATGCTGGCGGTGGTCTTCTACCGTTTCCCAGGCTGTCCCTGTCCAGCGGGCTACGTGGCCTTCCGGGATCGAGGCAGGCGGCGGCATCGTGGTGGCATAGGAGCTTTGCGTCAACGCCTTGCCGCCCACCACCTGGGCAGGACGGCTCCCAGTATGGACACGGGTATGCGGGTCAAAAGTGTACATCATCGGAATGGAAGGCATATCTCTATCCTTTGGAACATATTGTTTATTGTCCCACTCAGGGAGGGGTAAAACCCCCACCTTTAGAGAATGTCCGGCATACATATTGCTATACCAGTTTTCTCCAAAGGATACAGGCCAAAGC
>OGQA01001591.1_pt1 | contig 10716 bp, 9 predicted proteins | sample 1553011 | NCBI WGS metagenome assembly OGQA01 (sample SAMEA2580256, study PRJEB22360) | human gut metagenome | biome: human gut; feature: human-associated habitat; material: faeces | place: Denmark | collected 2008/2010 | reverse complement strand
CGTCCCGCGGGTGCCGATACCGACGACCAGCAGCGCATCATGACGCCCGCCCGTGCCGTGCAGGCCGGTGCCGACTTCCTGGTGGTGGGACGTCCCATCCTCAAGGCCCCCTCGCCCGCCGAGGCCGCCCGTGCCATCCAGGCCGAGATGAAAGCCGCCGTCTAAAGGAGACCGCATGACAGCCAGCGCCCCTCTTGCCCTTTTCCGCACCTCAAGCACGCCCCGTCGCCGCAGCGTCCGGCGTCGCGGGCCTGTCAGGGAGGTGGCGGCATGAAGCGCTGGCTGTTTCGTGAGCCCCCCGCCGGTTCGCCGCCGCGCGGTCTGGCCCGTGAGCTCTCCATCTCTCCCCTGCTGCTGGACATCCTCTGGCGGCGCGGCCTGGACAGCCCCGAAGAGCTGGACGCCTATCTTTCCGCGCGTCTGCCCGATCTGGTGCCGCCGTCCCGCTGGCCCCAGTTCCCGCAGGCGGCCGAGGTCATCAGCAAGGCCCTGCTGGACGGCAAGAAGCTGGCCGTCTGGGGCGACTACGACGTGGACGGCATCACGTCCTCCACGCTGGTGCTGGACGTGCTGGAAGCCCACGGCCTGGAAGCCCTGTGGCATGTGCCCGACCGCCGCAGCGAAGGCTACGGCCTGAACATCCCGGCCATCGAAGAACTGGCCGCGCAGGGCTGCGGCATCCTGCTCACCGTGGACTGCGGCATCTCCGACATGGCGGCCGTGGCCCGCGCCCGCGAGCTGGGCATGACCGTGGTCATCTCCGACCACCACCTGCCGCCGCCGGAACTGCCCCCGGCCGACGCCATCTGCAATCCCCGTCTGGGCCCGGAAGACGACATGCCCTGCCCCCATCTGGCCGGTGTGGGCGTGGCCTTCTTCCTCATGGCCGCCGTCAACGCGGCCCTGGCCCCGCATACGGGCCGCCGCTTCAAGATGGACAAGGTGCTGGATCTGGTGGCCCTGGGCACGCTGGCCGACGTCATGCGCCTGGGCGGGCAGAACCGCATCCTCGTGCGCGGCGGGCTGGACAAGCTGGCCGAGGCCGCCCGTCCCGGCATCGCCGCCCTCAAGACCGTACGCGGTTCCGACGCGGCCGCCCGCCTCAACGCAGGACAGGTGGTCTTCCGTCTGGCGCCGCGCATCAATGCCGCCGGACGCATGGGCGCGGCCGACACCGCTCTCCAGCTGTTGCGCAGCAAGGACCATGTGGAGGCCCTCCGCCTGGCCCAGCATCTGGATGCCCTCAACACCCAGCGCCGCGAGGAAGAGGAACGCATCTGGGCCGCCGCCCGCGAGCAGGCCCACCGCCAGCTGGAACAGCGCCAGCGCCCGGCCCTGGTGCTCTACGGCGGCGACTGGCACCCCGGCATCGTGGGCATCGTGGCCTCGCGCATCGTGGAAGAATTCTACCGGCCCACCATCATCCTTTGCGACGACAACAATATGATGAAGGGCTCGGGCCGCTCCATCCGCGAGTTCGACCTTTACGCCGGGCTCCAGAAGACGGCCCACGTGCTGGCGGGCTTCGGCGGCCACAAGCTGGCCGCGGGCGTGCGCCTGGAACCCAATCAGCTGGAACGCTTCCGCGAGGCCTTCGAACGGGTCGTGGCGGACGAGCTGGGCGAGCAGCCCCTGACCCCGGCCCTGCTGCTGGAATGCGAGCTGGATTTCCAGCAGGCTTCGGATTCCGCCTTCTTGCAGGAGCTGGAACTCATGCAGCCCTTTGGGGCAGGCAATGCCGAACCGGTCTTCGCCTCCCCGGAACTCACGGTGGTGGACCGCAGCCCGCTGGGCTACAGCGGCGACCATGTACGCCTGCGCCTGAAGGACAGCGCCAGCGGCATCACCCTCATGGCCAAGGGCTGGAACATGGCCACGGCCTTCCCGCCCTCTTCCGTGGGCTCGCGCATCCGTGTGGCCTATACGCCGCGCTTGGACTACTACCGGGGCGTGGCCTCCATCGACGTGGGCATCAAGGACTGGCAGCCCGTGGCCGGCTAGCTCGCACGGATAAAAATCGTTGAAGGGCCTTCTTCCCGTACGGAAGCGGACCTTTTGCTTTCTCCTCTGGCGGAGCGCTGGACACATCTCCGTTCTTCACCAGCTGATGCCGTCCCGCACAGCGGCAGGTTCCGGGCAGCCATCGCCCTGCTGCCACTCCCAAGGCTGCCGTCAGCCATGTCCCTGCGGTACCGCCGGGCCGCGCCGTGCAGGGACGTACCTCCACTTCTCCCCGGGCGGATGGCATCCCCCGTATCTGCGCGCCCTGTCCGCTGCCACAAAATCCCGGAAATTTCCTTCCGCATCCTTCACAGATGCCATTTGAGGCTTACCCTTTGAACACGGCAGCTCCGACGGCAGCGCCGGGAGCGCTTCCCGCGCCCGTGCCATCGCCGTCCGGCCCGGCCCTCCCGCCCGTATCCCTGCTCCGGCAGGCGGTCCGGGACAGGCCCGCGACCACGGCTGCCTGCGGCACCCTCCCCCCTCACGAGACAAGGGGACTGCGCCGCGCCCTCACCTTCAACAGATCACACGCCGGGATCATCCGGCTTTTCAGGAGTTCGTCATGAAGCAGCCCGAAGAGCTGTCCGCGTACAAGGAAAGCGTCCTGCAGGACATCGCCCAGGCCCAGCGCGTGGGCGCTGACGAGAACGCCATCACCGCCCTCATCAGCCAGTACCCGCTGGATCAGGCCCTGGCCGCCCGTCTGGCCCGCTGTTACGGCCCCAAGGGATTGGAGAATTTCAATCTGGACGGCATCGATGTGGCCGCCCTGCCCGCCCAGCAGAAACACGCCAAGGAGCCTGACCAGAGCGTGCTGCAACAGGTCTGGGAAGAGCATGTGGCCCTGGTCATGGATCAGGTCTGCCGCATGTCCCCCGAATATCTCGATCTGGAGCAGGAGACCCGTCTGGACATCCTGCTGCTGGAACAGGCCCGTGCCGAGAACAACCTCCAGGCCATGCTGGGGCTGGAGATCCTGCATGTGGCCGAAGACCTGAACCTGGCCATGCAGGAGGCCGAAGCCGCCGAGGCCGGTCACGCCGCCGGGCAGCCCGGAGCCTGCAAGATGGCCGCCTTTGCCCGCAAGATCATCCACAGCCTGGAACGCCAGCGCGAGAGCCTGGAACAGGCCGCCGAGCTCCTGCCCCTGGTCTGTGACGCCCAGGCCTATGCCGCCGCTGCCCAGACCTACGCCCAGAACAAAAAAGACAAGGACGGTCTGCCCGAAGACGGTTTCCGCCAGACCATGCAGGCCCAGCGCCAGTCGCTGGAAGCCGCCGCGCAGGATTGCACCACGCCCTGCCTGGGCGATCTGTTCACTGCCCGTCATCGTAACCTGGCCACGGCGGAAGAGATCTACATCCGCATGCAGCGTCAGGCCCTGAGCGGCCTTTCTTCGGTGACGCAGGCCGAAGCCCTGGCCGACAGCCTCTTCCCCTGGCTGGCCGATACCCTGGAAGGCATCGTCGGCAATGAGCTCCATGCGGGTCTCAAGGACACGGCGGCCGCCCGACTGGACGGCATCCGCCAGCTGCTGGCCGATATGGAAGCTGAAGAGCAGGAATAAAAGGAGGAGGGGGAAGGGGGCCCCTTTCTGAAAAAAGGTCTCCCCTTCCCCCTCAAACTCCCCCATCCCTGCCAAAAACTTTTGACCGGATCACCGGCAAGGCCTCGTGTCGCGCAGGCTGTGCGCGACTCACCGTCCCCCGGCATGATGCGGGAGAAAGACAAGGTCCGGCATGAAGGCAAAGAATGGGGGCGCCCCGGAAAGAGATGCATCGCCTTGCCGCCGCGCATGGGATGCCCTACGCGGCACGGCCGGACAGTTTGGACGGCCCCCCTTCCGGCGCACCATACGATATGTTGCCGGCCATCGTTTTTTTTGGACCGCCTGCGCAACAGGGCCAGTCCCCCGCACAAGGGAGACTGGCCCTGTTTTTTTATCTGTCCGTCAGATGCGGTACCGGGCGTGCCGCAGTGACGGATAAGCACGGTCTACGGCTTGGGATACTGGCGGATATGCGAGAAGATGCTGCCGTCCCGTTCCAGTCCCTGCTGGGCGGCCTTGGCATACCAGAGGGCGGACTCCGTGGCATCCTGCGGCACGCCGAAGCCCACTTCATAGCAGGCGCCCAGGAAGCGCTGGGCCTGGCCATTGCCCTGTTCGGCGGCACGCTTGGCCCAGTCGAAGCTCTGTTCGGGGTCCTTGGTCACCAGTTCACCGTCGGCGCAGATCAGCGCCATGTTGAACTGGGCCTCGGCATAACCGCTCTGGGCCGCACGCTGCATCCACTGCAGATAGCCATTGGTGTCGCGCGGCACGCCCGCACCGGAACGCAGCATATAGGCCACCAGGGTCTGGGCTTCGGCATCGTTCTGTTCCGCCGCCAGCATATACCATTTGAAAGCCGTTGCCAGATCCTGCGGGACGCCCAGGCCGTTCTCGTAGCAGCGGCCCAGCAGCACCTGCGAGCGGGCATCGCCGTCCGAGGCCAGGGGCTGCAGCAGGCGCAGCGTTTTTTTGTACTGGCCGATATTGTAGGCCGTCCAGGCTTCCTGCCAGGTCTTGTCCGCCTTGCTGTCCGCGGCCACGGCAGGGATGGCGCTCACCAGGGCAAGGCCCAGCAGGCCTGTCGCGAGTATCTTGTTCATGATCTCTCCTTGCGTGTCGTTTCCTCTTTCGGCATCAGACCGGGGACACGCGTGCAGGCCACCATACGCCGCCCCGGGGCGGGACACAAGCATCCTGTCCGCGCGTCCCCGGCCCTTGACGACTGGCCCGGCAAGATGCATTTTTGTCATGATGCAAAAAGGATTCTGTCCCCTTATCGTCATCCGGGGTGCCGGAGACATGGGCACCGGTGTGGCCCTGGAACTGTGGCACGCGGGCCTGCACAGGCTCGTGCTGCTGGAGTGCGCCCGGCCGCGTGCCATCCGCCGTCTGGTGGTCCGGGGGGCGCCGGCCATCGGCATCGCGCAATTCGAAGGCATCTACTACTGGACGCTGGGCGGCGATGACCAGTGGTTGCTCGACGATAACCAGAACAAGATTCCGGTTGCGGGCCAAAACGGTAAAACCCCGACCATCAACAAGGACGGCTATTGGGAGATCGACGGCGAAACCGGAGCCGAATCCAAATGATGAAACACCTATTGACAATCGTACTGTGCCTCACAACGCTCACCGGGCTTGCACAGGAGGAGAAAATCAAAAAAAGCGAGTGGTGGAACGGCAATCCTTCGTATGCCGTTCCCATCCGCGAAGTCAATGTCACGGCACGGCGGCCGATGAAGGAGATCGGCATCCAGAAAACCCAGCTCGACACTACGATATTGCATGAAAACATCGCACTCTCGATGGCGGACATCCTGACTTTCAACACGTCGATTTTCGTCAAACAGTACGGCCGCGCCACCCTTTCGACCGTGGCGTTCCGCGGTACGTCGCCCTCGCATACGCAGGTGACGTGGAACGGTATGCGAATCAACTCCCCGATGCTGGGCATGACGGACTTCTCGATGATCCCCTCCTACTTCATCGACGACGCCTCGCTGCTGCACGGCACCTCTTCGGTCAATGAGGCGGGCGGCGGCCTGGGCGGGGCGGTCAAGCTCTCCACGCGCCCTGCCGATGCGGACGGTTTCAACCTGCAATACACGCAGGGTGTCGGCTCGTTTTCGACTTTCGACGAGTTTTTGCGCCTCACCTACGGCAACGACCGCTGGCAAACTTCGACACGCGTCGTCTATTCCTCCTCGCCAAACGACTTCAAGTACAGAAACTACGATAAAAACGTGCTTATCCTGGACGACGACCACAACATCATCGGCTCCTACTACCCGATCGAACGCAACAAAAGCGGTGCATACCACGATTTCCACGCGTTGCAGGAAGTCTATTACAATACCGGACACGGCGACCGTTTCGGATTGCAGGCCTGGTATGTCAATTCGAAGCGGGGACTTCCGATGCTGTCGGTCGATCACAAGGAGAACGACGACTACCTGAACCAACAGCGCGAACAAACCCTGCGCAGCATCCTTTCGTGGGATCACCTGCGCAAAAAGTGGAAAGTGGGCGTCAAAGCCGGTTATATCCATACCTGGATGGCCTACGACTACGAACGGGAACTCGGCAACGGAAAAATGGAGAAGATGATCCGCTCGCGCAGCACGATCAACACCTTCTTCGGCCAGGTGGACGGAGAATACTACCTCGGGGAGAAGTGGCTCTTCACGGCAACCGTTTCGGCACACCAGCATCTGGTACGAAGCATCGACAAAAACATTATCCCGATGGATAACCAGCAGCCGACCGATCCCAACGGCAACAAAACCAAAGTGCCCGTCGGTTATGACAAAGGACGCATCGAACTGTCGGGATACGTGTCGATCCGCTACCGCCCCACCGAGCGCCTGGGCCTTTCGATAGGCCTGCGCGAAGAGATGTTCGGCTCGGAGTGGACACCGATCATTCCGGCCTTCTTCACCGACTATCTGATCTCGAAACGCGGCAACCTCGTCGCCAAGGCCTCCATTTCGCGCAACTACCGCTTCCCGTCGCTGAACGACCTCTACTTCCTGCCGGGCGGCAACCCCGACCTGAAAAAGGAGCACGGCTTCACCTACGACGCCGGTCTGTCGTTCGCTACGGGCCGCGACGGAGTTTACACCCTGCGGGGCGAAGCCACTTGGTTCGACTCCTACATCGACAACTGGATCGTCTGGCTGCCTACGGCCAAAGGATTCTGGACGCCCAAAAACGTCAAGGAGGTGCATGCCTACGGCGTGGAGGTGAAAGCGGGGCTGGACGTACAGTTGGCCAAAGACTGGCAGTTGAGCGCCGACGGCAACTTCTCGTGGACCCCCTCGATCAACCACGGCGACCCGGTGGACTGGTACGACAAGGCGATCGGCAAACAGCTCGTTTACATCCCCGAATTTTCGGCTTCGGTAACGGGGCACCTGACCTACCGTTCGTGGCGGTTCACCTACAAATGGTGCTATTACAGCGAGCGTTTCACCACCTCGGACAACGATATGAAGACCAAGATCGGACGTGTGAAGCCTTACTTCATGAGCGACATTTCGCTCGAAAAAGCCTTCTCGTTCCGCTGGGCCGACCTCTCGCTTAAAGGAGTCATCAACAACCTCTTCAACGAAGAGTATCAATCGGTGCTTTCGCGCCCGATGCCCCGGCTGAACTACGAGATTTTCCTCGACATCCGCCCTAAATGGGGAAAACGGAATAAAAAACAGTAACTTTGCACCGCCCCTCGAAACTCCGACCGGGCTGAAAACGAAACTCTGACAATGAAAAAACTACTTTATATCCTGTTGTCGGCGATCCTCGCGGCCGCAACCGCCTGTCACCACCGATCCGCCGCCTCGCTCGGGGATTTCGACATCAGCCTCTACGCCCCCGCCTACTCCTCGGGCTTCGAAATTTTCGGAGCGGAAGGGATGAAAAGCACGATACTGAAGACATACGCCCCGTGGCAGGGAGCCGAAGGCGAGGAAACGCAGCTCTTCATCGCCCGCAACGGCGAACAGGCTCCGGCGGATTTTCCGGGACAGGTACTCGACGGCGACGCCCGGCGCATCGTCTGCATGTCCTCGACCTACATCGCCATGCTCGACGCCCTGGGCGAACCGCAGCGGGTAGTCGGCGTATCGGGCATCGACTACATCAGCAACCCCTACGTCGCCTCGCACAAGGAACAGATCGGCGACGTGGGCTACGACGGCAACATGAACTACGAGCGGCTGCTTTCGCTCTCCCCGGACATCGTGCTGCTGTTCGGCGTCAGCGGCGCCAGCGCCATGGAACCCAAGCTCCGCGAACTGGGTATTCCCTACGCCTATATGGGCGAGTACCTCGAACAGTCGCCGCTGGGCAAGGCCGAATGGCTCGTGGCCGTAGCGGAAATCGCCGGAATGCGCGAACGGGGCGAAGAGGTGTTCCGCGAAATACCCCTCCGTTACGACAGCCTGAAAACCCTCGCGGCGAAAGCCGAACGAAAACCCGTCGTCATGCTGAACACTCCCTACGGCGACTCCTGGCTGATGGCTCCGCCTTCGAGCTATGTCGCCCGGCTGATCGCCGACGCAGGAGGACAATACGTCTATACCCAGGACACGGGCAATCAGTCGCGCCCCATCGACACGGAGGAGGCATACCGGCTGGCCGAAATGTCCGACTGCTGGATCAACGTCGGCTCCGCCGCATCGCTCAAGGAACTAGCGGAGATCGTCCCCAAATTCATGGATACGCGCCCCGTGCGGGAAGGGAGGGTCTATAACAACAACCGGCGCACCAACCCCTCGGGCGGCAACGACTACTGGGAATCGGGCGTCATACACCCGGACCTGATTCTGCAAGATCTGATCCGCATCTTCCACCCGGAATTGACGGATGCCGAACCGACCTATTACCGAAAACTGAACTAAACCGATGCAACGACGGCAGCGCATCCTCTTTCTCCTGTTCGGAGTTCTGGCGGCGGTACTTTTCGTCGTCGATCTCTCGGTCGGAGCCGTACCCATCCCGATCCGCGAAGTCCTCGCCGCACTGACGGGCAGCGGAAACGACCCCGTCACAACGAAGATTATCCTGAACATCCGCCTGCTGAAAGCCGTAGTCGCTCTGCTGGCCGGCGCCGCCCTCGCCGTGAGCGGCCTGCAAATGCAGACCCTCTTCCGCAATCCGCTGGCCGGACCATACGTGCTGGGCATCAGCTCCGGCGCGAGCCTCGGCGTAGCGATCTTCCTGCTGGGCGCTCCGCTTCTGGGCCTCACGGGACACCCGCTAATCTCCACCCTCGGCATTGCGGGCGCTGCCTGGATCGGCTCGGCGCTGATCCTGATGCTGATCGCTGCGGTCAGCCGCCGAATCAAAGACATCATGGTCATTCTCATCCTGGGCATGATGTTTTCGTCGGGTGTCGGAGCCGTCGTGCAGATCCTGCAATACCTGAGCAACGAAGCCGCCCTCAAATCTTTCGTCGTCTGGACGATGGGATCGCTCGGCGACGTTACGCTCGGACAGCTCGGTCTGCTGCTTCCTGCCGTCGTTCTCGGACTCGTGCTGGCCGTCGCGGTCATCAAACCTCTGAACCTGCTCCTGCTGGGCGAAAACTACGCCCGCACGATGGGACTCGACATCCGCCGTTCGCGGCAGTTGATCTTCCTCTCCACCACCCTGCTGGCCGGTACGGTCACCGCTTTCTGCGGCCCGATCGGATTCATCGGCCTGGCCGTCCCGCACGTCGCCCGCATTCTCTTCGCCGATGCCGACCATCGGATTCTGGTCCCGGCCTCGATCCTTACGGGCATCGTGGTGATGCTCCTTTGCGACGTGCTGGCCAAACTCCTCACCTTCCCCATCAACACGATCACGGCGCTATTGGGCATCCCCATCGTCATCTGGGTCGTCATCCGTAACAAAAGCATCGTATGATCCGACTGAACGACCTTACTATCGGTTACGGCCACCGCATTCTGCTGCAACACGCCTCGGCGACGATTCCCGCCGGGGAACTGGTCGCCCTCGTAGGCCGCAACGGTACGGGAAAATCGACCCTGCTGCGGGCTATCGCCGGCCTCGGCGAACGGCTGGGGGGCGAAATCCGGCTCGACGGACACTCTCTGGAAACGCTCTCACCCCAGCAACTGGCCACCACCGTCAGCTTCGTCACCACGGAACGGGTCCGCATTCCCAACCTACGGTGCGAAGATGTCGTAGCCCTCGGACGAGCCCCCTACACCAACTGGATCGGACGCGTACAGGAACAGGACAAAGCCATCGTGGAACGCTCGCTGGAACTAGTCGGCATGGCAGCTTTCGCCGGAAAAACGATGGACCGCATGTCCGACGGCGAATGCCAGCGGGTAATGATCGCCCGGGCCCTGGCCCAGGACACCCCGATCATCCTGCTCGACGAACCGACCTCGTTCCTCGACCTGCCGAACCGTTACGAACTCTGCACGCTGCTGCGACGGCTGGCACACGACCACCGCAAGTGCATCCTCTTCTCGACGCACGAACTGGACATCGCCCTTTCGCTCTGCGACTCGATCGCCCTGATCGACCCACCCGTGCTGCGCTACCTTCCGACCCCGGATATGGCGTGCAGCGGCTACATCGAACGGCTGTTCAGCAATTCGTTCGTCACCTTCGACACGGAGAGCGGCACGATCAAAGTCCGCAAGTAACAGACTCATTGTAAATATATCACGGGCGGAATACATCGATTCGTCTAAATAATCTTTTATGTTTACAACAAAAAGGAAAAAGACTCTTCGAAGAGACGGACAAAGACCCTCTTTTCGGTGACGAAAGCGGCGAAAACTTGTCCTACGAAAGTCTACCGGCGGATCATCCCGTCACGAACTACAGAGCTCGGCAAGTCGCTTCCTGTCTGCGGAACAATAGTCCATTATCCACACCCATCAAACGAATATCGCATCAACCGAAGTGATCGGCACGGTTCATAAATCGAAGCTAATATTCCCAAATACAAAACAGTCTTAGGTGGAGAAAAAATCCGCCATAATAGATATACCACGATCGTTTTCTTGCTTATTTCGGCGATAGTCCGGTACCCTGCACATTATTCAACGTGCCCCATCCCCTCCTCTTCGAAAAAGGATTCGAAGAGAAAAGTCAAGGCATACCGATCGGAGCCGATCGGTGCACCGGGACATATAATC
>OGQA01001584.1_pt1 | contig 10742 bp, 9 predicted proteins | sample 1553011 | NCBI WGS metagenome assembly OGQA01 (sample SAMEA2580256, study PRJEB22360) | human gut metagenome | biome: human gut; feature: human-associated habitat; material: faeces | place: Denmark | collected 2008/2010 | reverse complement strand
ATATTTATTTCTCATCTCTTGCAACAGTTTGGGACAAATTTCGGCGATGTGTGTATATACAAAATTTCATGCCCGTTTTTGTGATATAATACAAATCGAGGTGTTTATATGGAAACTAAAATCTATAATCAGCTCCCGGACGAGGCGAAAGAGATAAGACTCGAGGTGTTCGTAAAAGAGCAGGGCTTCGAGGAGGAGTTCGACGATATCGACGAAACGGCTGCGCATATCGTGCTGTTTGACGGCAGTCACCCCGTCGGAGTCTGCCGCATTTTCACAGACCCCGGAAGCGGCAGGGTCATGATAGGCAGAGTCGCAGTCAGAAAGACTTTTCGCGGCAGAGGGCTCGGCGCGGACATAATAAAAGCCGCCGAAAAGTACGCCGCAGAAAGCGGGATCAATAAAATATGGATACATTCGCAGGAGCAGGCAGCCGGATTCTACTCAGCGCTCGGCTACAAGGACACCGGGATTCACGATGTTGAAGAGGGCTGTCCGCATATATTAATGAAAAAGGTATTATAAATTATCCACAAAGAGCATATGCTAACTCGCTTGACTTTTGTGCGAATCTGATGTAGAATAACTATACCAAAATTTCGGAGGAATATGCGATGAACAAAAAACTGATGAGGATAATCAGCGCGGTCATGGCAATCTGCCTGCTCGCTTGCATGATAGTCCCCGCCGCCTCCGCCATGCCTCAGGAGAGCGCAGACGGATCGATAAAGCGCATCAGCGTTGTTATCAACGGCGACGCCAAAACAAGACGCGGCATCTGCTGGTACACGACCGAGAAATGCGGCAGCGATGTTGAAGTAATGCCCCTTGCAAAATACAACGGCAGCTTCGACGGCGCGCTCAAATTTTCCGGCACCTGCACGAAGTGGAAAGAGAACTACTGCCACAAGGTACTCGCCGAAAATCTTGAGCCCGACACAAAGTATGTTTACAGAGTCGGCGACGCTTCAACCGGCATCTGGAGCAACAACGGCACATTTGAGACAGCCTGCGACGGCGAAGAGCCGTTTTCGTTCATAGCCCTTGCCGATGTTCAGGCGGGCAACGAAATAAACTTCACGAAGAGCGGCGCCGTTCAGCGCACCGCGATGCAGGTCTGCCCCGACGCGAAGTTTCTCATGAACGCGGGCGACTTCGTCAACGACTGCAACGATCAGGAGTGGGACTGGTTCTATGAGAAGAGCTGCGACACACTCATGAACATCACCATGGCGCCGACCGCCGGCAACCACGAGGGCAACCTTCGTTGGGGCTGGTTCGACAATATGTTCAACCTCGACAAGAGCGCAGGCTGGAATCATATCACCGGCGTCTACTATTCGTTCGACTACTCGAACGCACATATCGCCGTGCTCAACACAAACGATATGTATCCCATCAGCGAGGAGCAGATAAACTGGCTTCAGAACGATATGAACTCTTCTGACGCGCAGTGGAAAATAATCCTCATGCACCGCGCCTGCTACTCCGCGGGCAAGAACATAAACAAGCCCGACACCGTCATCATGCGCAAGCGCCTGCTGCCCATAATAGACAGCCTTGATATCGACGTTGTCATCAACGGCCACGACCATATGTATCTTCGTACATATCAGGTCAAGGACGACAAGATCCAGCCGACCGAGTACATCACCGAGAACTACAAGGGCGAGGAGATAACCTACGCGCTCAACCCCGAGGGCACGGTACACATCCTGCCCAACACCGCCGGCACTAAGCGCTACAGCGTTCACGAGGACGCCATGGAGCCTATCCTCAAGAATTCCGCCGTTGCCGCGCAGCCCTACAAGTCGATGTTCAGCACCTTCACCATCGACGGCGACAGGCTCATCTACCGCGCATACACCGTTGATGTTGACGACGAGACCTGCGAGGCAACCGGCTACGAGAAGTTCGACGAATACGCGATAAAGAAGACCACCAAGGGCGAAGCCAAGGAGCATGAAGAGCTGCCCACCGACTTCCTTTCAAACTTCACGAAGAATGTCGTGAATGTCCCGGTCGCAATAGTCTATATGCTCGTCAAATATATTCTCATCCTGCCCCACATCATAAAGAACAGATAAATTAAATTCCGCCCGTGCTGATTTTCGGCACGGGCGGTTTTCATGCAGTGAACAAATTTACATAGCAATTATCCGTGGGGCTGTCGCATTTAGATGCAGAAAGCGTTTTTTGACCCGAAGCTGTATAAGTATACTGCGAGTGGGCAAAAAGGTGCTTAAAAGAGCAATAATAAAAGGTCATACTCCGCATTATAATCATACGAAATATGACCTGCATCTCTTGCTCTTTGGTCTGCGCTGAATGTGGCAGACCCTAAATTACGCTCTGTTGTTTCTTTTTATTGCCTCGATAGCACCCTTTTCGAGCCGCGAGACCTGCGCCTGCGAAATGCCTATCTCCCCTGCCACTTCCATCTGAGTCTTGCCTTTTAAAAAGCGCAGATAAAGTATTTTCTTCTCCCGCTCCGGCAGATTTTCGACCGACTCGCGAAAGATTATCTCATCGAGCCAGCTCCCGTCGTCACCGCTGTCGCCGAGCTGATCCATGACATATATCGTATCGCCGCCGTCCGAGAACACGGGCTCATAGAGCGAGACGGGCTCGACAATCGCTTCGAGGGCTAAAACTATCTCCTCTTTTTTCATGTTCATCGCTTTCGCTATCTCTTCTACCGTCGGGTCGCGCCCGAGCTTTGCGACAAGCTTCTCTTTCTCCTGCATCGCGTGATAGGCAACATCTCTTATTGATCGACTGACGCGCATCGAGTTGTTGTCGCGCAGATAGCGGCGTATCTCGCCGATTATCATGGGAACGGCATAGGTCGAAAAGCGAACATTCTGGTTTATATCAAAGTTATCTATAGCCTTTATAAGCCCGATACACCCGACCTGAAAGAGATCGTCGGGGTTCTCTCCCCTGTTTGTAAACCGCTGGACAACGCTCAGAACAAGGCGCAGATTTCCGTTTATAAGCTCGTCCCGCGCCGACTTGTCCCCCGAATGCATACGGCGCAGAAGCTCCGTCTTTTCTTTTTCTTTGAGCACCTTCAGCTTCGATGTATTCACTCCGCAGATCTCGACTCTGTTGTACTGCATTCCGCCGCCTCCCACTTTGCTCGCGCTATAAAAAATTATTCCCATATAGCGCGCTCTTAATACTACGGAGAAAAATTTTTGAACTGAGATTGACACGGCGGCGGCGGGCATGTTACCATTTATCCGGAATAAAAAATATTAAAGGAGGCGCACTATGCGATTCGGAACCTGCGTTGGATTTGACAAGCTCGAATCTGCCGCGAAGCTCGGATATGACTATCTTGAAAGCAATCTGGGGCACATAAAAAGTCTCGGCGAGCAGGAACTAAAAAATACAAAAGCAATGCTCGACGTCTACGGTGCAAGTCTTGAGGCAGCGAACTGCTTTTTTCCCGGGGAGATACACCTCGCCGGAGAGGATGCGGACATCGAAATCATAAGAGACTACACGCGCCGCGCGTTTGACAACGCAGTGTTTCTCGGAATCAAAACCTGCGTGCTCGGAAGCGGGCGTTCGCGCAGTGTGCCGGACGGATTCGACAGAGAAAATGGTCTCGAACAGATACACTCGGCTCTGCGAGTTATAGACGACGAAGCGGGCGAACATGGAATAAGAGTTGCAATTGAGCCGCTGAACAGGCTTGAAACGAATGTGTTTACGACAGTCCGCAAGAGTGTTGACACCTGCCGCACTCTGGGGCTCAAAAACATATTTGTCCTCGCCGACATATATCATATGGTTATGGAAAATGAGGACTTCGGTGCGCTTCGGTATGCAGGAGACAAGTTGATACACATACACTTCTCGAACCCGACCGCAAAAGATTCGCCGAACGGCGGAAAAATGAAGCGCATCTTCCCCGCAGAGGGCGACGGATACAATTACGCGCCGTTCGCAGAAGCCGTAAAGAAAGCCGGATACGACGGAAGAATGAGCATTGAAGCCAACTGCATCGACTTTGAAGCCGAAGCGGCAGAGGGGCTTAAAATGATGAAGAAGCTTTTTGAGTGAGGATAAAATGAGACACGAATATAGCAATCTTAAAATTTTCGCGCAGGGCGGCGACGCGCTCAAAGCCGCAGAGATACTGCGCGGCGAAATAGAATCGCGAACGGGAGCTATGCCGCAAATGACCGACTCTGAAAAAGCGGACATATCCCTTATCGCCGACCCGAACGGTCTGCGCGACGGATATAAAATAGAGCAGAGCGGCAGCCGCCTTGTTTTCAGGGCACAAGGTATACGCGGACTGATATTCGCCATCGGCATGTTCCTGAGAAAAATCGAAGTTTCGGGCGAAAAAATCACGCTCATACAGGATATCGGCGGAGAATACAAGCCCGACAAGCGCACAAGGGGGCACCAGCTCGGCTACCGCACAACGCCAAACAGCTACGACGCGTGGGATCTGGAGGACTACCGCAGATATTATCTCGACCTGATGTTCTTCGGCTGCAATACGGTTGAGCACATCCCCTATGACGGGCTCGGAGCGCAGCAGAACAGGCTGATGAAATACGACCCGCAGGACTTTCTCGTTGAAGCTTCAAGAATCGCGGACGAATATGACCTCGATGTGTCGCTCTGGTACCCGAACGACCGTGAGAGCCTTGAGGACGCCGAGAAACGGCGCAGGCACGTCTTCGAGCGCACGCCGAGGATAAACGTAATGTTCCCGCCCGGAGGCGACCCCGGCGACTACGACGCGGACGAATTTATAAGCCGCTGCCGCGATTTTTCGCGCCTGCTCAAGGAATATCACCCAAACGCCGAGATGTGGCCGTCCGCTCAGCAGCCGCACTCGATACCGAACTGGGGCGAAAAGCTCATAAGCGAACTGCAAGAACTGCCCGACGAAATTGACGGCATTATAACAGGTCCGAACCACGCTTTTGAGATGGATGAGCTGCGCCGCAGAGTGCCCGCAAAATATCCGATAAGATTTTATCCCGACATAACGCACAATGTGCGCTGCGAATATCCGGTTCACTTCGACCGCGACGACTGGCACTATGCACTCGCCGCGGGACTCAGCCGCGAATGCACGAATCCCCGCCCCTGCGAATACAGGGAGATTCACCGCCTCACGCGCAGATATGTTGTCGGCAGCGTTTCATATTCCGAGGGCATAACGGACGATGTCAACAAATGCGTCTGGAGCGACATGGACTTCTTCCCCTATGTCGATGTCCGCGACTCGCTTGAGGACTATTCGCGCCTGTATTTCCCCTCTCTGCCGGCAAGCGAGGTTGCAGACAGGATACTCGGGCTTGAGCTAAATTGGCAGACAGATCCGGCGGAAAACCCCGGCATTGACGACAACCTCAGAGGTTGGGAGTCGCTCGCCGAAAGATATCCCGATGCCGTGAAGCTCTGGCGATTCAACCAGTGTCTGTTCCGCGCAAAGTGCGACGCATATCTAAGACACAAGCGAATAATCGAACTGCGAGCGATAAAAGAAGCGAAACGCGAGATTCTCGCTGGCAGGCTCGCGAGCGCAAAGGATATACTCAAAAATACCGAGGACAGGCGTGAAAAGGCGCTTCGCGCGGACATAGAGCGCATTGCAGGAGAGCTTTTTGAGCAGATAGGCTTGCAGACGGATGTTGAGCGTTACTGCGCCAACAGCTGGGAGCGCGGAGCGGTGCTTGAGACAATCGACCTGCCGAACACCGACCGCGCATGGCTTATGGGTCGGCTCGAAAAGGCTGAATCGATGCCCGATGACGAGGCTAAAAAATATATGATTCGCAGCGTCAGGCGCAACGAAGTCGAGAGCGACGAATATTATTTCTCGGTCGCGGAGCACGGCTTCGGAGTGCTCGGGTGCGAGCAAGTTGTCGGCCCCGAGGGCATATACATGAACTTCCAGGGTGACCGCCCCGATGTCAACAACGGCAGTCTCCCGACCTGCCTTTTCAAAGTCTACGACAACCAGTCGTTCAGGTGCAAGCTGGGCGGATTCAGATATGACACCGACTACGAGCTGAAAGTCACCTATCATCAGAAAAAAGATGAGAATATCGACGACCTGACGATAAAAGCCAACGGAACGATTGTATACAAAGGCGGTCAGTTCGGCGAAGAGGACGAAGAATTCAACCGCGAGATGCTCCCCGACGGCTTTGTCTGCGCAGTATATCAGCTGCCGAAAGATGTGTTCGTCAACGGGTGCGTTGAAATCGAGATATTTGAAGAACACGCGGGAGTTATGATAAGTGAACTGCGAATAGTTAAGAAAAAATAAAGATATGCACTGTGGAAAGCCGCAGTGCATATTTTTTACAGTCCCGACGGATTGAATTGGCAGAGCAAATATGTTATTATACATATGTATAACAAACGGAGGTCTCAAATGGAAGCTGTTGCAACTCCCCTCGCTGGAAAGCCGCTTTTCAGCAACAAAGCACTCAAAAAATTGATATTCCCGCTTGTCATCGAGCAATTTCTCGCGATATCCGTCGGATTCTGCGACACGGTTATGATATCCGGTCTCGGCGACGAGGCTATTTCGGGCGTTTCGCTCGTTGACATGATAATGACGCTGATGATAAATGTCTTTGCCGCGCTCGCTACGGGCGGCGCAGTCGTTGCGGCGCAGTTCATCGGCGCAAAAAGAGCGAAGGACGCGCGCAACAGCGCATCTCAGCTGATATTTATCGCGTTTATAATCTCGATTGTACTCATGGCACTGACCCTTGTTTTCAAGGCGCAGCTGCTCCGCCTCTTTTTCAGCACGCTTGAAGAGGGTGTTATGCAGTCCGCATTGACATATTTCTGGATATCAGCGCTGTCGTTCCCGTTCCTCGCTATATATAACTGCTGCGCAGCGCTTTTCCGCGCCATGGGTAACTCGAAAATATCGATGTTAGCCTCGCTCATCACCACAATTATGAACATAATCGGCAACGCCATTCTCATATACGGAGTCAAATGGGGTGTTGCTGGCGCGGCGATATCCTCGACTATTTCGCGTTTTGCGGCGATGCTCCTCCTGCTCATCCTCCTGCACAAGAGAGATCATCCGATTTATATCTCGATTAAAGATAAATTCAGGCCGAATTTCGGGCTTATAAAAAAGATACTCTCTATAGGAATACCCAGCAGCATCGAGAGCAGCCTGTTTCACCTCGGGCGCATACTTGTCGTCAGCATTATAACCTCGTTCGGAACGGTTCAGATAGCGGCTAACGCAGTCGCAAATAACCTCGACGGAATCGGCTGCATACCCGGTCAGGCGATGGGGCTTGCGGTGATAACAGTCATAGGTCAATGCGTCGGTCTTGGCAGCGAAGAGCAGATAAGACTGCACACGAAGAAGCTGATGAAGCTGACCTATCTTATGTCGGCGATATGGAACGCAATAATCCTCGCTACCCTGCCGCTGACGCTCAGGATGTACAACATCTCGCCCGATGCATATTCGCTCGCGCTCAAGCTCATCATCATTCACAACGGCTGTGCGATATTTATCTGGCCCGCATCGTTCACGATGCCGAATGTCCTGAAGGCTGCGAACGACGTCAAATTCACGATGTGTATCGCGCTGTTTTCGATGTTCACTTTCCGACTGCTTCTGAGCTACATAATCGGACTCAAGCTCGGCATGGGCGCTATCGGCGTCTGGGTAGCGATGATAGTCGACTGGGTGTTCCGCGCGGTTGCGTTCTGCCTGCGCTACAGAGGCAAGCGCTGGCTGAGCTACAGCATTTACAAGAAAGAAAAAGTGCGGGCAAAATCGGAATAAAAGCAAAGCCGCAATTTGCATTATTTGCTGCAAATTGCGGCTCTTCTATTTTTGCTCTTTGATCTGCGCTGAATGCGACAGCCCTTATAATTATTTACGGCATAAAAAACGAGGCAATCTTTCGACTGCCTCACTTTTCATTTAATTATTTGTTGCCGGTCATCTTTGCGATTTCTTCGGCGTAGTTCTCTTCTTTCTTCTCGATGCCCTCGCCCTTTGCGTAGCGGATGAAGCCGGTAGCCTTTATCGAAGCGCCGAGCTTCTTAGCAACATCTGCAATGTAGCCTGCGACATCGCCGTCATAGAGATCCGAACGAACGAATGCCTGCTCAAGAAGGCAAACTTCCTTGAGCTGCTTCTTCATACGGCCGTCGACTGCACCTGCAAAGATCTTGTTTGCAACGATATCAGCCTTGCTTGCCATTGCAAGCTCGACAAGAGTCTCAACTGCCTTATCGGAAAGGAAGTTAAAGAGGAACTTGTTGTTCTTCTGCTCCTCATAAGCTGCAAGATCCTCATCGCTGAAGAGCTTATCGTTGACAGCTTTATCGAAGAGATTCTTAAGAATCGGCTTCGGAAGAGACTCGGGCTTGTTGAGCGAGCTGTCGATAGTGATCGACTTCATCTTTGCAAGCTCATCGTCGGAGATGCAATCCTTGCTGAGATACTCGGGGCTCATAGCTGCAATCTGCATTGCAACGTTTCTGCCCATTTCCTTAAACTCTGCCTTATCGGCAGCGTCTGTATCAAAGCTGACAAGAACGCCTACCGAGCCGCCGCCGTGGATATAGGAAGCAACAGTGCCCTCAACTCTTACAAAGCGGCGAACCTTCATGTTCTCACGGATTACGAGGAAGAGCTCCTGAACAGCGTCGGAGACAGTCTCATCGCTGCCCGAAAGGGTCATAGCAAGGAGAGCGTCAACATCTGCCGGATTCTTTTCCGCAACAGTGACAGCAATCTTATTTGCAAGCTCAACAAACTTCTCGTTCTTTGCAACGAAGTCTGTCTCGCAGTTGACTTCTACCATAGAAGCAACCTTATTTGCCTCATCATAATATGCAACAACAACGCCCTCGGCGGCAACGCGGCCTGCCTTCTTGGCGGCGGAAGCAAGACCCTTCTCACGAAGAACATCAACGGCCTTGTCCATATCTCCGTCGGTCTCTGTGAGAGCCTTCTTGCAGTCCATCATACCTGCTCCGGTCTTTTCGCGGAGAGCCTGTACGTCTTTAGCAGTGAAGTTCATTATTTGTCCTCCTCTGTCTCTGCGGTCTCGGCAGCCTCTGCGTCGCCCTGCTCGCCCTGTCTGCCCTCGATGACAGCGTCTGCCATTGCGGCGGAGATAAGACGGACAGCGCGGATAGCGTCGTCGTTGCCGGGGATAACATAGTCTACTTCATCAGGATCGCAGTTTGTATCGACGATAGCGATGATCGGAATACCGAGCTTGTGAGCCTCGAGAACAGCGATCTTCTCCTTGCGGGGATCGACGATGAACATAGCAGCGGGCTGCTTCTTCATCTTGGAAATACCGCCCATGAACTTCTCAAGCTTCTCTATCTCGAGCTGGAGCTTGATAACTTCCTTCTTGGGAAGCATATCGAAAGTTCCGTCAGCCTCCATGGTCTTGAGCTGCTCAAGTCTCTTTATACGGCGCTGAATGGTGTTGAAGTTGGTGAGCATACCGCCGAGCCAACGGGCGTTGACATAAGGCATGCCGCAGCGCTCAGCCTCCTCGCGGATAGAATCCTGAGCCTGCTTCTTCGTGCCGACGAAAAGGATCTCCTTGCCGTCTGCAGCGATATCGCGGACCGCCATATAGGCATCCTCAAGCTTCTTGACCGTCTTCTGAAGGTCGATGATGTAAATACCGTTGCGCTCCGTGAAAATATAGGGAGCCATTTTGGGGTTCCATCTTCTGGTCTGATGACCGAAGTGCACACCTGCTTCAAGCAGCTGCTTCATTGATACTACTGACATTTGTTTTTCCTCCTTTGGTTTTTCCTCCGCGAAACAGGGCGGCCGCAACGGCGAAAATTCACCGCACCGGGCGACTTCCTAAAGCTTCGCGTGCGTAATGCTCGGATATTATATCACAGCAAGATATAAAAATCAAGAGTTTTTTAATCTATTTCAGCTTTTCTCTGCCGGTTCTTTGTGCTCTTCTCTTTTGCCGCCGGAAGTTTTTGCAAGCGCTTTGTTATAGAGCTTGTACACTCCGCACTTCCAGCACAGGAGCATACCGACGACTGCGCCGACGACCGCCTGAAGAATCTGATATGGAAGCTTCATAACGGCGTATTCCGGGGTGCTGTAGATAAACGCTCTGCCGAGGGAGTAACCGACGACCATAATGACCGCGCCTATCGAGACGCCTATTCCGCTCGCGAGCACGGGGTGCTTCTTCAGAACATAGTGCGAGAAAACGGAGATGATAACAGCCTGAAGTCCGTGGGTCACCAATGAGACAAACATCGGGAGCGGATAAAAGAACAGGTCGCCGAGGAACGCGCCGACTCCGCCGACTATAAACGCCGCGACAGGGTCGAGGATTATCGCCGCGGTGCAGATAATTATATCATTGAGATACAGGTGGCCGCCCGGAACGGGAACGCCGAACGAGCTCATCGCGACATTGAGCGCCATGAACATTGCCGTCAAACATATCCACAGCGTGGTTCTTTTTGTGTTGCTTTTTTCTTTCATTTTCAAGTCCTCCTTGCTTTTTTGACAGGAATATTATACAATACCACTGATAATATAAAATAGTCATAAACGGAGAAAATAATATAACCAGATGAAATACACGGTGGACTTGAACGACCGCCCGGTCTATTTGCAGATTTACAGACAGCTCAGGGCGGATATAGTCGGCGGGGCGTTCGCCTACGGCAGGCAACACCCCGCCCAACGGGCGGGATAACTTTGC
>OGQA01001581.1_pt1 | contig 10755 bp, 8 predicted proteins | sample 1553011 | NCBI WGS metagenome assembly OGQA01 (sample SAMEA2580256, study PRJEB22360) | human gut metagenome | biome: human gut; feature: human-associated habitat; material: faeces | place: Denmark | collected 2008/2010 | reverse complement strand
AGTCTATCGAAAAAGCCCAGCTCAAGCTGGACTTTTTCGACAGACTGACTCCCGGCATCCGCTGATGTGGATGCCGGGAGTTTGTTCCGTATTAAGCCTTTCCAAATCGTCAAAATGTGTAAGTTGTGTGTAAGCTCACAGCACCTTGTCACAGAAAATCACGGTTCAGCGGAAAAATTCGCAGTTTTCAGCCAAGAATCTTCGGGAATCAGGCGGTCTTTCTATCTCTTAGTACATGCCGTCCTTCAGAATCGCAACTTTTTGAAGCAAAACGCATATAACGAAAAACGTAGATTTTCGTAGAGTTATCAATGCTTTGAGCCGCTTTTTGAAGTCTCCTTGATTTTAAGAAAATTCACACATTTCTACGCAAATCTACGCCACTTGGCAGGAAATTGGCGTAAGTTGTGGCGTAAGCCAGCCAACTTCGTACAATGAAAATTATAGGCTGCTGGCGATCTGTTCAAAGGCTCTCTCGACAGAATCAAAGCTGCTGTGCGTATAGACATCCAGCGTCACACTGGCGTTGGAATGTCCCATCAGATATTGCAGGCTCTTCACATCAAGCCCCGCCTGTTGGACGTTGGTGCAGAACGTATGCCGCAGCACATGAGGCGTGATCCGAGGGACAGGCTTGCCGTATGCCTTTTCAAATCGCGCTTGCAGACCTCGCATATAGTTCTCCAAGTGCATAGCGACCTTCGGCATCCCAGATTTGTCCAGAAAGAGGAAGCCGCTGTGACCGTCCACCAACAATTCCACCTTAGGGGGTGTTCTGGCTTTCACCACTCGCATCAGCGCCATGTAAACCGCGTCCGTCATGGGGATATTTCGGATGCCGCTTTTGGTTTTGGGCGGTGTGACAAAATAGGGCTTCTCCGCCGTTCGGCACAACTGCCGCCGCACATGGATACAGCGCCGGTCGAAATCAATATCTGCCCGTGTCAGACCGTACAGCTCGCTCACACGCAAACCGGTTCCCAGCAGGATCACAATGTCATCATAGTAATTCCCGCCGCAGTCCTGCACGAATTGCAGATACTTCTCCTGCTGCTCCTTGGTCAGTGCGTCGCGTACATAGGCGTCCTTCGGCACCACATCAGACAGCTTGAACTTGAACGGATTTTTGCGGATGATGTCATCATCCACCGCCATTTCAAACGCCGGTCTGACAACGCTTTGCAGTACGCCGATGGTGTTTTGCTTGATGCCGCTGTCGTGCAGGAACACGAACCAGCCCTTTGCGTCGGATAGCTTTACGGTTTTGATTGGCTTCTGCCCGAACGGGTCGGCATGAATCCGCTTGACCGCAGAACCATACGAACGCAGGGAGTTTTGCTTCAAGCCGCGTTTCAGGTTCATGTAGCGGTCAACCAGCTCCGCCACGGTCATTTCACCCGCTGCGTAGTCGATGCCGTCTGCCATGTCGCGCCGCAGCTCATCCTCTTTCTTCCGCAGCTCTGTCAGGGATTTAGCGTAAATACAACGCCGCTTCTTGTGTATATCGGTATAGCGATAGTCATAGGTGCCGTTTGCTCTCTGGCTCTCGCCATCCTTCAAAACACGCCCCTTGCTATCCTTGCGCTTTTCAGACAATCTCAATTACTCCTTTCCAGCGAAAAGCGCATGTAGGGTTTGTATTAGTATACCATACCCCACACGCGCTTTCCACTTATTTTTATATCGAATAGGACGAATCCAAAAACCTTTCAAATGCTCTACGCTTAATAAGGCGTTTGTTCCCGTTCCACAGTACAAACGGGCAGTTATTCTCGTTTGTCATATCTCGCAGTTTGTTGATGCCGATTCCAAAGTAGGCAGCAGCTTCCTCAAGGTTAAGATTCGCTTTTTCCCATATAGGGACACTATTGACCGCCATGAGAGCCACCTCATAACTGCTCCTCGTCGAACAGATAGCCTTGAAACACCGTACCATCTCCGGTGATAAAGCGGCCTCGCGCATCCTTGGGAATCTGTTCGGCGGCGCTGGTGTTGTCAAGAATGATTTGAGAAAGCACGCTGTCCGCCCTGCCGCAAACACGGAAATCCATGTTGTTGCGTATCTGGCCGGGGATGATCGTTGCATCCGGCCTCTGCGTGGCAAGAATGAGATGGATACCAAATGCCCGCCCTTGCCGTGCGATAGTGGATAGCTTGTTTTCGATTTGCGCCAGTAGCTTCTTTCTCTCACTGTCGACTCCTGTCTTGTCCAGCACCTCCGCCACCTCGTCACAAGCGAATATGAGCCGTGGAAGCGGTTGCTCTTCGGTTTCGTTGTAGGCGTCAATGTTTGGACAACCCAGCGCCTTAAACGCACTCTTGCGGTGTTCCAAATCTTCCACAAGCCGGTCGAGGGTATCGCGCAAATCTTCCTCCGTGAAGCACATCCGGCATTTTTCGTGCCAGACCTTGGGAAAATCCACACCACCTTTGAAATCGGCAATGTAGACCTCCGCGCCTTTGTGGAGCGCTTGCATGAGCAGCAGCTTCAGCAGCACGCTCTTCCCGCTGCCCGTGGAGCCGCCCAAAAGGATATGCGGAATGTGCGCGAGGTTGACCGTCACAGGGCCGGTGTAGCTTTCGCCCAATGTCAGCACAAAGTTCTTAGGAGAAAGATAACTGCCTTTCCATTCCAGCACTTCCGGCAAATCGTCTCCGGCAGAAACGGCATACACCAGTACACGGCTCTTGCCCTTGGCGTAGGCCAGCTTGACAATGGTGATTCCCAGCGCTGTTTCAATGGCAAGTCGTTTCTTTTCCCATTCTTGCAGTGGGATGCTCTGATTGCGGAACTCCCATACCGTGACACGGGGATTATCCTTGTCGCGGCGCTTGCGGAGCAAATCGGGCGGCATCCCCGCGTGGTTTATGAGGCCGATACATTGAAGCTGGTCTTTCGCTGCTCGTCTGCCAAAGGGATAGAGCAGGAGCGCCAGCAACGCCATACCTCCAACAAACAAATAGGCTGTTACAGCGTGTTCCATTGCAGCCTTGAGAATGGGAGAAATTAGCTCGATGTGCTTCACCTGTTCACGCAATGCGGTCTGCTTTGTGGCAACGTACACAGCGCCAACAAGGAAAAGTGCAAGGAAGAAAAGCTTGAGTAGAAGATCGGGGACGTTGCGAAGCTGACGGAAGAGGTCGTGCCAACAGGCGCGGCGCTCGATGTTCTTCTTATCTTCTCTTGTCATGGAACGGCACCTCCCTTGGTGGTTTCCCCTTGCGGAACTCCTTCACGCAGCCGATACGCCGCAGGAAAGCCCGCCACGTTTCCAGCTCAGAGCGTTGGACCTCCGTATACTGTTCGTCCAAGGAAATATTGGAAGTGATGTAAACGGTGGTATAGCAGGCCGTGCGGTCGTGGTATCGTGCAGGGAGCTGCAAGGGGTAAATGTCCAAATAATTGAGCATGGCGGCAATCGGGATCTGACTGTGAAATTCTTCAAACACCAACACAGGCTGTCCGTGATAGGAATCAAATTTCGTGCCATTTTTGCCGCCATAATCGGTAATGCGGCAGATGTCCTCCGGTTTATGGGATGCGAAAATGCTTCGCGTCTTTCCAGTTCCGCTGTCACCATAGAGGTAAAAAACCTGAACAGCACGGTTTTCATGCATATACCGCTCTGCCTGCAAGGTGTCCCGCATCTCGTCAATGCCTTTGAGTCGAAATGCATAGGACGGCTTTTGCCGGATAATTTCGGCATTGGTCATGCCCTGCTCCACACAGCCCATGAGGGCATACATGGAGGGAGAATCCTCTTCGGCCTCTGTAGGAATGTCACCAAACTCAAGGAAGGTCCCCTCCACAGAGGTTTCCGCCTTTTTCGTGTCAGCCCATTTTCCGCTTTTGGTGATGTAATCCCTATTTGCCGCAGAGCCTTTCATGCTCTTTTCGATGTGAGCGGGCGGAAAACGGTTCTTTACGGTGCTGAATCGAATTGGGGAATGGGAAAACAGATAGATATGCGTATGATAGGTCCCGCTCTCACCAATCTCGTCTGCGAGGCAAAAATACCTTGGATGAAACAGATGCAGCCTTTCGATGATCGTATCATGGTCAAGACCGCAGTCTTTTGGATTGTTGATGGTCAACGACCATCTGCGGCTTTGTGGGTCTTGTGCAGCCATGTCATGGTCTCCTTTCTTTGCTACCGCTACCTTGCTGCCCCACGGTAATACTTACCGTGGGGCAGCGGAGCGGCGCTGGCGCTGCCGCCGGGGGATATTTTTCTTGAGGAAAAATATCGGTTCCCCGTCTGCTGCGCCTTGGCCGCCCGGTTGCGACCGTCAATTTTTCCTAACGGTAGAAATGCCGGTGGCTTTTGCGGTGAACTGGACATGACCCTGAGACTCATAAGCGGATACTTCAAGGTCGGCAAACTCAACCTCGATAAAGCCTTCCGGCTTTTCCATGAGCTGCTTACCATCAATGCGGACACCGATTTTCTCAAGGCTGTGTGCAGGCAGCGCAACGATATAGCGATAGCCGGTCACGGTATCCGTGCGCTTGCCATCTTTATACTCATACGCCGGTGCAACATCCACCAGTAGCTTCTTCGCCCCCAGCGAGGCGGGGTCGATCCGAAGATTACGAATGTTCAACATAGGAAATACCTGTTCCTTTCATAAGTGTACCGCGCAGCGTTGATCGGACGCCGCTGGGTTGGTAGGAATGACGCAATCCTGATTGCAGGAATAGAATAACAAAAGGCGGAGGACAATACTTATTCCGCAATGGAATAACTTTTGTCCTCTGCCTCACCTTTACAGATTGCAGTCCGGCAGCGCCGGAAAGCCTTTCGCTATTAAATAATCATCTGCCTCGTTCAAGACTGCTTGCAATTCTTCGTTTGATACACCTCTGTAATTCTGTTCTGCTTGTGAGTAAAGCCGGATCAGCTCCAAATAACATTGGTGGACAGGCTTTGCCGGGGAAAACGCTCTTTCACACCTTGCCAAATAATCTACGGCTTCATCCTCGTTCAATCTCAGAACTAGACAGAGGCTCACCAGCGTTTCCACAGGGACGTTTTGAATGGTTTCGTTCACGATCTTATTTAACCTTGATTGACTCATTCTCGCACAAACGGACAGCTTGTTTTGAGATAGTCCTACTCTGCGTGCATAATAATCTGTGTACAGCCCGAATGAGGCTGTATCGCTTAATTCAGATGGCCTCGGTCTGGAAGAACAGAACAAGGAAGTTCCATTCCGTTCCTAAAGTCACGCAAACCTTTGTTTTCTTCATTTGTTGGCCCAACCGCCGGAGGTGCTGAGTATGCGGGGAAAAGGGAGATCGCTGTAAATGCCGGGAAAAGAGCAGCAAATCACCATACGCACCACCTCCTGCGAAATGAGTTACCGATGGGTATTGCCCCTCCGGCAGCAGGCCAACTTATACCGTCATATTTTCAAAAAGGATAGAAAAAAGCACGGCTTTCTTCAAAGTCGTACTTCATCAATTTGGTAGTCTAAAAACTACTATTCTCATACACTTTCCTTGGAAAAGGGCATACTTTCCCCTTTCCCCAAAATCAGTCAAGGTATCACTGGCGTTACACAGCCTGCGTGAGCCGTGCCCTCGTGTGACAGCGGGCTTGGTTCGCCTCATCCTGCGGATCATGCAAAAACGCTAACGCCGCCCATCGCCCACAGGACAAGCGCTTCACATTTGGCTCAAAGTGTGTACCTGCAAACGGCAATGCCGGTCACAAGTACAGCCAATTCGGGAAAATACCGGTTTCAGACTTGCCCGACGCATAGGCAGGGGTTCGCCTCCCCCGCACGCCTGACAGCTTATTTCCTCTCATTAAGGCCATTTCAGCGAGAATATGCCGAATGACAATTCCACCCTATCACGCACGGCCAATCTACAATTCCCGGATGCACTCATGTCCCGTCATGACGCCGGGGAGCAGGCCGTCGCGCACCAAAAGCTGTTCCTGTGTCCACTCTGCCGCCCCATGATCCGAAACGGCGGGCTTTCACGCAGCCTTTGATGAGGAAAGTATAGCAGGTTCCATCGTACCCGTCAAGTATTGGGAGAAAAAGGACAAGCGCCCGCGCGAAACCGCGCGGGCGCTTGGATGTGTATATACTGTGTTGTGTTACTGGCACTTTGTCACGCCGTCAACAACGAGCTTGCCGCCCGTCGAACCCTGACGGCCATAGACCTCCGTGATGGTTGTGGTGTTGGAGGTCACGTTGTTGTCGTTCACCGTGCAGTTGGTCACAAACACGCCTGGCTCGGCATGGGGTTCCAAATCGCTATTGACCTGATTGCTGCCGGCGCAGCCGACCGTTCCCATCAGGGAGCCGGCCTTGTCGTTGGAGCTGCCGGTGCTCTTGACGGTGTTGCCGGTCACCGTGCAACCGGTGATATCCACGCGGGTTGCGCTGTCCCATGCAGCATGACCGATGATGGCGCCGACGGAGCCCTTGGACTCGATGGTGCTGCCTGTGACGGAGCAGTTCTTGATGGTCACATTCTCAAAGACGGGTCCGTCCGTGCCGTTGTAGCCGCCGGATACACCAATCAGGCCGCCCGCCCAGTGTCCGCCCTTGACAGTGGAATTGACCAGGTTGCAGTTTTCAAGAGTGATAATCTGGGAGGCGCAAGGCTGACCAATGAACGCACCGACACCGACATTTCCATTAGCATCGTTTTCGTCAACGACGATATTGGCGTTCTCCAGCGTCAGGCCCTTGATGATGCAGTTGGACTTGCCCGCCCAGGTGTTCGCGACTAGCGGCGCGTTCAGCCCAACGATTTTGTGGCCGTTGCCGTTGATGGTCAACGTGCCGTTGCCCTGGCTGCCGTCTACGCTAATCGGCGTCCAGGTTTCGCCCTCGGGAACGGTGACGTTCGCTGTAATATCAAGTGTGAGGTCGGTTTTGCCAAGAAAGCCAATGGCGTCCTTCAGTGCTTAATAGGTATCGACCTTCGCTGTAACCTGGTCCTTACCATCGATCTTAACGACCAACTGCTGTGCGGTCAAAATCTTGTGATTGCTGCCGCCTTCCTCGCCAGTCTGATAAGAGAACACATATTGGTCACCGGACTTCACAAAGCTGTCGGAGACAATCACTCTGGTTGCATACGAATTCTCATTCGGGGTCGGCTCAGATGTGAAGCCTTCAAAGGTGCATTTCTCAACATTGATGCTGTAGCTGATGCCGTCAATGATGTGGTCGAGGAAAATTGCAGACTTGGCCGCGCTGCCGGTGTTCTTAAAGGCGCTGTTCTTCACAGTCAGATTGACAGGCGTGCTGCCTTCACTGTAAATCTTGATGCCGTAACCGTTGGTGTTGAATTTGCAGTTGTCGAAAAGAACTTCCTTACAGCCGTAACCGACCTGAGAAACGGGCTGCGTAAAGGTGCAGCCGGTGAATACGAACTTATCCGCAATGGTCTGCTTCAACTCGGTATTAAAGACACAGTTTTCAAAGGTGACGGCAGCGCCGCGGGCGCAGATGCCTTTGATTTCGCTCGCGTCAACGGTGATGCCGTTGAAAGTGAGATTGGCGCCATCCTGATAGTTCAACGATCCCTCGGAACCGGGGGCGGTATTTTTTAGAGAAAGTGTAATATCCTTGGCACCGGTAATCTTGATATTTCTTGTTTGTCCCTGCTGGACTCCAGTTGCACCGGAATTGAGTGTGGCATTCTTGACCAGAGTGATTTCAACCTCACCGGCGTTCTCGCTCAGGGCCTTCTCCAGAGAGGTGTAATAAACATCGACCTCTCCGACCTTGACCTTCGCCACAGCAGTATCGCTGACAGAGGTGCTCCACGCATAGAACTTGCCATCATCGGTAAGGTGACAGTAATACCCATTGGCGTCGACGACAGCGGGGCCATTGGCCTTTTCTGCCCAAATCTGATTGTTCTCATTCAGAGTAGAATTACCGGTCAGGGTGAAGTGCGGCGCGCCGCCATCCACATTGACGCCGCCCCAAGCATTGTCGGAGGTGGTCAGGTTCTCAGCGGTAACGGTGGATCGGTTGACGGTGAGACCAGCACCCTTGCTATTCACCATTGTCACATCATTAAAGGCGACACCCGTGGCACTATAAGCCTGATTGCCATAAGCCTGGTTGCTGCTGTCCAGCGTAAGGTTCTTGATGGTAACGTTGGAAGCCTCGATGTTCAGCAGATGCTTGTTGGAATTATCGGTCAGCCAGCTTGCATTGTTGGCCTTGATGGTATGGCCTGCGCCCTCGATGGTTACGCTCTCGGCGACGTTGATTTGAGCGATGACCTCAAGGTCCTTGAGCAGAACGATGGTATCGTTCGCGCCAGCAGCTGCAAGTGCAGTACCCAAGTTAGCATAACCGGTGGTGCCGATACGAACAGCGGAATCTTTTTTAACTTCGTATGTATCGCCGCAGACAGGGCAGGTATAGGTATCCGTATCGCTTGCAGTCGTCACGGTATACTTGCAGTTTTCGGTCTCGGTACAGCCGCGGGAGCAAGTGCGTGTATGTGTGAGATGTTTGCCATCTGGATTCCAGTTGCCCCATTCATGACCGAGTGCGGGAATCTCTTCCGTGTAAGTGCTGCTATCATAAGAGCAGGTGTAGGTTCTCACGCCCTTCTCTGTACAGGTGGGCTCTTTGGTAACGGTGCTCGTATAGCTGTGGCTATGACCGCCACTGGAGCTGCTGCCGGAGCTGGTCGTGGTCTTGGGGACGATGTAGGTCTGGTCGTCGGAGACGGACTTGCCGTTGACGGTCAGGCCGGTCGCGCCGTCCGCGACTACGATTTTCGTGCCCTCGGGAGCGCCGGTGATCTTGACGTTCTCGGCGACGACGAGCACGAGGCCCTTGCCGTCAGCCTTAACGGTCGCGCCCGCCTTGTCCGCATAGGTGCTGATGGCACGGTCGAGGATGGTGACGGTGGACGCACGGTTGATGTTGTCCTGCGGGGCAAGCTCGTCAGCCGTCACGCCGCCCACGATACCGGCCTCAATGAGCGCGGCAACGTAGCCCTGCGCGTAGGCGGAGACCTGCGCGGCGTCGGTGTACTTCGTCAGGTCGGGCTTGCGGATCGGCTCAATGCCGAGCGCGCGGGCCAGCATGACCATGGCACGCTCGCGGGTAATGGGCGCTTCGGGCGTCACGGTGCCGTCGCCGTTGCCGTTGAGGATGCCGGCAGCCGCGCAGCGGTTGATGGCATCAAAGTACCAGGCATCCGCCGTGTTGTCGGTGAAGCCCGCGTCCTTCGCGGCGGGCAGCTTGAGGAGCTTCGCGAGGATGGTCGCGAGCTGCGCGCAGGTGAGCTGACCGTTGGGGTCAAACAGACCGTTGCTGCCCTGGATGATTCCGTAGGCGCTCCAGCGTTCGATGGAGCTTTCGGCCCAATGGCCTGCGGTGTCGCCGTAGGTCGGTTCGACCGCTCCTGTGCCGACCGTGAACAGGCTGACTGTCATGGCGAACACAAGAATGAGGGATAGGATTTTGCGTTTCATTTTGGTCCTCCTAATGTATTTTTTCCGCGGCTCCCCGCGGTTTGGGCACTTATTTCACCGGCTCTGCCGGAGGTTCACTTAAAATTGCTGTGCATCGGTCCAATGGTCTGCCCGCGCAGATCGGACAGCCGCAGCGCTGTTTTCCCGTGCGGCTGTTGATGACCGCCCGCCACGCATGACCCTTATCGCAGAGCCACCAGACCTTGCGGCGGCTGCCGGGCGTCACCTGCTGCGGTGTAAGGCTGCCGTTGCGCGTCGGGTGCCATTGCGAGGCAACGACCGGCTCTATCGTCGCGAGGTCGTTGAAGCCGGGCAGAACCTTGTGGTTGGAGCAATACGGACAATCGCTTCCACTCCGCACGCGGTGAGCTATAACAGCCGGATAGGAATGTCCCTTTTCGCAGCGCCACCACACGCGGCGGTTGGAGCCGGCAGTCACCAGCTCCGGCGTCAGAGTGCCGTTTTTCGCAGCGTCCCATTGGGCGGCAAGCTGCGGGTATTGGGTAGCGAGGTCGTTTTCGCCCTGTATGACCTTTTGCCCTGCGCAGAATGGGCAGCCTGTTCCACCACCCGCGCGGGATGAGATGGCGGCACGGTAGCTGTGCCCCTTGGGGCAGCGCCACCAGGCTTTTCTCACCGTTCCCGGGGCGACCAGCGTCGGCAATAGAGGAGCGTTCTTCTCGGTGTCCCATTCGGCAACAAGTGCGGGATACCTTGCCGCGAGGGAGTTTTCGTCCGGCAGAACAACACGTCCCGCGCAGACGGGGCAGCCCGCGCCCTGCACACGGCTCTTGACGACTGAATCGTAGGAGTGTCCCGCCGAACAGCGCCACCAAACCTTTTTGTGGCTGCCGATGGTCAGGTCGGCGAACTTCAGCGGGGCGTTTTTCTCCGCGTCCCACTCGGCTTCAAGCGAGGGGACTTGCACCGCCAGCGAGTTTTCAGGCACTTCTTTGCGTCCGGTACAGTACGGACAGCCGCTGCCCGCCGAACGGGAGTAGACCTTCGCCTGCCAACTGTGACCCTTGGAGCACTGCCACCATACCTTTTGATGACTTCCGAAGGAAACGTCGGACGGGGTCAGGCCGCCGTTTTTCTCTGCATCCCACTCACGCAGCAGCGTGTCGCGGCCATGCTCTATGCAATACTGGCGCAAAGACATTTTCATACATGCCCCCCCCGCTGTATTCTGTTTATGTAGAGTTCGTTGAGCTGCGTTGTCCAACTATTTTACACATATTCTGCAAATTAATTATATATTGTTATCTGACAAATATCAATA
>OGQA01001576.1_pt1 | contig 10778 bp, 7 predicted proteins | sample 1553011 | NCBI WGS metagenome assembly OGQA01 (sample SAMEA2580256, study PRJEB22360) | human gut metagenome | biome: human gut; feature: human-associated habitat; material: faeces | place: Denmark | collected 2008/2010 | reverse complement strand
TGTATTCCTGATCGACGACGCGGGCATGCCCGGCGAGAACATCACCATCTACGAGAAGGGCCGCGACATGGGCGGCTGCTGCGGCGTCATCGGCACCGAGGGCGCCTACGTCTGCCCGGGCGAGCGCGAGCTCGAGCCCTACATGGAGTGCCTGTGGTACCTGTGCAGCAAGATACCCGCTCTCGACAGCCCGGGCCGCTCCGTGCTCGACGAGACGGTGGACGCGAACCGCGGGTCCGCCATCCACACCGAGTGCCGCCTCATCCAGGACCGCGGCCACATCTGGGAGAGCGTCCACGACTACCGCATGGACGCCGCCACCTCCGCCAAGCTCCAGGCCTTCCTCACCGAGCCCGAGGAGAAGCTGGAGAACATGACCATCGAGGAGTACTTCGGCAAGGACAGCCCCTTCTTCGACTCGGCCATGTGGTGGTGCTTCCATCCCATGCTGGCCTTCAAGCCCTACCACAGCGCGCTTGAGGCCAAGCGCTACCTCGCCCGCTTCGGCCTCGCCAACCGCATAGACTACCTCGAGGGCATACTCCACACCAAGCGCAACGAGTACGACTCCATCATAAAGCCCACGATGGTCTGGCTGCAGGAGAGGGGAGTCAAGTTCCAGTACGGCTGCGCGGTCTATGACCTCGACATGGACGAGCCCTGCAACACCGTCCAGGGCATCCGCGCGAAGCTCGACGGTCAGGATGTGTGCATCCCCGTCGCCGCCGAGGACTATGTTTTCGTCACGAACGGCTCGCTCATGGCCAACGCCCGCTACGGCGACAACACCCACGTTGCCGAGACTGACCGCGATACCGAGGATATGGGCCTGTTCAACATCTGGCGCAACCTCGCCAAGCGCAACGAGAAGTTCGGCCACCCCGAGAAGTTCCTGGGCAAGATCGACCAGACGAAGTGGATGAGCTACTTTGTCACCGTGAAGGACTATCCCGAGTTCTTCGAGCGGCTCGAGCGCATGACGGGCAGCCAGAGCGGCACGGGCGGCATCATCACCGTGAAGGACTCCGGCTGGGAGATCAGCCTCATGCTCTACGACAGGGACTACTTCCCGAAGCAGCGCGAGAACAACGAGGACGTGCTTTGGGGCGACGGCCTCTTCGGCGAGCGCCCGGGCGACTATATCAAGAAGCCCATGGCCGAGTGCACGGGCAACGAGATCCTGCTCGAGATACTCTATCACTTCAACATGCTGGACATTAAGGACGAGGTGCTCGCGCACGCGCACATCTCCACCTGCATGATGCCCTATATCACGAGCCAGTTCATGCCGCGTACGGGCAAGGACCGCCCGCGCGTAGTGCCTGAGGGCTGCACCAACCTGGCTTTCATGGGCCAGTTCGTGGAGATACCCGGCGACGTGGTGTTCACCATCGAGACCTCGGTGCGCACGCCGCTGCAGGCGGTGTATCAGCTGACTGGCCTGCAGAAGGAGGTCATCGAGGTCTACCCCGCCGAGTACGACATGCGCTATTTCCTGGAGCGCATGAAGAAGTTCGCCGGCATCGAGGGCCCCATCACGGAGGCCGACCTGCCCAAAGTGAACCCACTGAAGATAGGGGAGATGAAAAAGGAGCTGCTGCACAAGCTCAACAGCATCCCGCCCTACTACATCATGTACCAGGGCAAGGACCGGAGCGTGGCGACGAAAAAGTCCGTGCTGAATCCCGAATTCCCCAAGGTAGATTGAAATAAAGCTGAGGCCCGAAAAAATGACCGCCGTCCGGCAGAAACGGACGGCGGTCATTTGGTTTGCCTGCCGGGCAGGTCAGATCAGTCCCATTCGCGGCTGAGTATGCGCATCATGATGAAATCGCTGTACTCATTGTTGTAGTAATAGGCCTCTTCCAGGATGCCCTCCTGCTTGAAGCCAATTTTCCTGTAGAATTCCAGCGCATCTGTATTCAAGCCGACTACCCCGATGGAGACCCGGTGCATTTTGTATTCATGGAAGGCCAAATCGAGCATCAGACGGATCGTCTCAGTCCCATAACCCCTGTGCTGCATTTTGGGATCGGGGATGATGATAGTGAGGTCGGTCTGATGCCAGGCCGGGAACATGCGGAGCAGCCCGGTCTCGCCTATGATGTTGCCGTCGAGGTCCGTGATAGTGAACCAGACCGAGTCCTCCGACCTGTGGCTGACGTTTATCTGGTGCTTTACCTGTTCCACATCTGTGGGCTTTTCAAAACCGCACTGGAACATGATCTGCGGCTGATTGAACCAATAAGCAAAAAAGGGCGCGTCCGCTTCCCTCTGCTCACGCAGGATTATCCTTTTCCCCTTGATCACCTTATCCATACGCATTGGACCCTGCCTTTGCCGAAGATTTAATGCCATCATAACACAAAAACGCCGACACTGCCACAACAGAAAACCGCAGCCGTCGGCCAAGGCCGGCGGCTTATTGCACGCGCCTTCGGCGCCAAGAGGCCGCAGGTTCAAATCAGGCAAACAAAAAAGAGGAGCCATGAGCTCCTCTTTTTACCTGGTCCGAGTGACTGGATTTGAACCAGCGGCCTCTTGAACCCCATTCAAGCGCGCTACCATCTGCGCCACACCCGGATATGTGCTCTTTAGTGCCCGATTATAATAGCACACCGGGGCGGGAATTGCAAGAGTTTTTTCGCGCTTCGGCGAAATTTTTTATTAGGCTGCGGCTCGGGATAAAAAGCTCCCTTCGGGCGGAGCGGCGTCCGGAGGGCGGCAAAACAAAAAGCCGGCGTTATCGCTAACGCCGGCCTCTCCCGCCTCTGCCGTGGGGGCCCAGATAGAACCTGCACGTCTCCGGCAGGTGGGTCGCCTCTCCTGTGCTTCCACGCTTCCAACTTCCAACGTCCCTCGAGATGGGGAGCCGGGAGGCCTGCAATTCACGCAGGAATATGGCATCCCTTATAAGTGATGTGGGTTTAAGAGGGCCCAAAAATCCCGCAAACAGGGCAGGATCAAATTCAATGACGAAGGCGCGGCCTGCATTAGCCTATGCCTCTGCGCTGGAACTTATTCCTCGGTTTCCTCGTCTGTCTCCTCGTCGAAGAGCAGCTCCATAAAGCGGTCGTACACCGCAACGAGCTCATCCTCGTCGTCGACCGAGCAGAACAGCTCCTCACCGTTTTCCTCCTCTATCCTGAGGATGATGTAGCCGTAATCCGGGTCGTCCTCATCCATATCGGCGGGAAGGAAGGCCGAATACTCGCGTCCGTTAAATTCCATAGTAGCAAGCTGCTCAAGCTCGAACTCGTTTCCGTCCTCGTCCTCGATGGTGATATAGCTGCTGCCGAAATCCTCGTCCATGGACCGTTCCTCCGTCTGTCTTTCTGGCTTTATTGTAACTCATCCTTTACAATAAATCAATCGTATTTTTCGGGCAAACGGCAGGAAAACTATCTCAAGTCCCCAGATCTTCGAGCAAAGTCAGCAGTTCTTCGCGGTTTGAGACCGCAAGCCCCGTCTTCAATATCTGCCTGTCCGCGTCCCTGAGCGTCGCGACCTCTATATCCGTGAGCGAGACCGGGCTCGTGTCCGCTACGGAGGCGAAGACCGCGATGCAGCCCTCGTACTCACGCAGGACATACTCGGCCTCGGAGAGCGAGCAGCTGGGCACATAGTCGAACTCGGCCGCCGGGCTCGGCTCCGACCTCGCCGCTGAGGCTATGCCGCCTATCGCAGAGACCGCGCAGACGGCCGCGGCAGACATCAGCAGGCCCATACCCGCGAGCTTCATCCAGAGCTTCATTTTGCTTCCCCCCTTCAGTTTTCCGTCTACGCAAATTATCCCACGAAAGGGCAAAAATAATACGCGGAGCAAAATTTACAATATCTCTACTCCTTTTCGATAAATTGTGATATACTAATAATTTAGAATGGTGTGAGTGCGAGCTGTACCACACCCGCGCACGGAGGTGCTCTCTTACCTATGGACAGGAAGCCTGAAATCGGAAAATACGCGGGCAAGGCCGCCGACGCCGCGGCCGGTACCGTCGTGGGCGCCGTGGGGCTCGCGGCGAAAATAATAGTCACGGTCCTCCTCGTAATCCTCACGACCATACTGCTGCTCGGCTGTGTGTTTGCTTTTTACGTCAAGACCTGCCTAACGGAGGACCTGGACGTGTCCCTCACGGACTACAAACTCTCGGAAACCAGCATCATCTACTGCGAGACCAGCCCGGGCGTTTATGAGGAACTGGCCACGCTGCACGGCTCGGAAAACCGCATTTGGGTGGACCTCAACGACGTGCCGGACCACCTCGTAAAGGCCCTCGTCGCCATCGAGGACCACAGGTTCTACACGCACAAGGGCGTGGACTGGTACCGCACCGTCGGCGCCATGTTCACCCTGCTCACCGGCGGGGACGACAGCTTCGGCGGCTCGACCCTCACGCAGCAGCTCATCAAGACCCTGACCGGCAACAATGAGGTCACGGTGCAGCGCAAGCTCATCGAGATCTTCCAGGCCCTCGAGTTCGAGAAGAAATACGACAAGGACGAGATACTCGAGTGGTACCTCAACGCCGTCTACTTCGGCGAGGGCGCCTTCGGCATCTACACCGCGGCGGAGAAATACTTCGGCAAGGAGCCCTCGGAGCTGACCCTGGCCGAGAGCGCCTCCATCGTCGGCATCGTGAACCTGCCCACCTACTACAGCCCCTTCTACTCCGAGGAGAGCAACAAGACCAGGCAGGAGGCGGTGCTCAGGAGGATGTACGAGCTCGGCTTCATCAGCTACGACGAATACGACCAGGCCATGAACGAGGAGCTCGTCTTCTCGCGCTCCGTCACCGAGGTCGAGACGCAGGACATCTACAGCTACTACGTCGAGGCCGTGCGCAAGGAGGTCATCGAGGACCTCATGGAGCAGAAGGGCGTCAGCCAGGAGACCGCGGCCATGCTGCTGTCCTCGGGCGGCTACAGGATATATTCCTGCCTCGACCCGTACATCCAGCAGTGCGTGGACAACGTCTACCTGGACGCGGAGAACTTCCCCAAGCCTTGGAACAACACCTCCCAGCAGTTCCAGTCGGCAATGGTCATCATGGATCCCTACACCGGCAAGGTGCTGGCCATGGCCGGCGGCGTGGGCGAAAAGAACGCCAACCTCATCCTTAACAGGGCGACGGACACGCTCAGGGCGCCCGGCTCCTCCATCAAGCCCCTGTCGGTATACGGCCCGGCGATTGAGTACGGGCTCATAACGCCCTCGACGCTGGTCAACGACGCGCCCAGGGACGAGGTCGATATGTCCCAGGACTACTGGTACCCGACGAACCTGCCGAACCAGTACTCGGGCATCATAGACATCGCCGAGGCGGTCAGGGCCTCCAAGAACACGGTCGCGGCCCAGGTGCTCGACAAGCTGGGCATCGAGGCCTCATACAACTTCCTCAGAAACAAGCTCGGCATCACCAGCCTCGTCGGGGACGACTACAACTACGCCCCGCTGGCGCTCGGCGAGCTCACCAACGGCGTCAGCGTGCTGGAGATGGCCCAGGCCTACTGCCCCTTCGTGAACGCCGGCATCTTCACCGAGGCCAGGACCTACACCCGCGTCACCGACTCCGAGGGCAACCTGATACTCGATAACCAGGCCTCGACCCACGTCGCCATGAAGTCCAGCACCGCGACGAACATCACCTATATGCTCAACCGCGCGGCCACCTACGGCACGGGCTCCGAGTCCAACTTCTACACCATGCCCGTGGCGGGCAAGACCGGCACCTCGTCCGACGACTGGAACCGCTGGTTCGCCGGCTACACGCCCTACTACGTCGGCGTGGTCTGGACGGGCTACGACATGCCCGAGTCCATCTCGATCTCCGGCAACCCCGCGGCCAGGGTCTGGAAGCAGGTCATGCAGCAGGTCCACGCCGGGCTGGAATACAAGAGCTTCCCCTCCGCAGACTGGATAGGCGGCGATACGCAGATCTTCGGCGACCTCACCGAGGCCAAGGAGGAACAGGATAACCCCAGCCCGAGCCCCTCGCCCACTCCGGCCGTCACCGATCCGCCGGCGGAGACCGAAAGCCCCGAGGTCACGGATACGCCCGTCTTTACCGAGCCGCCCACCGAGCCGGTGGAGCCCGTGGAACCGCCCGAGGAGGACGGGGATATCCTGGGTTGAATATGTTAAAACGTAGGCCGGTAGAAATTGCCGGCCTACAGAACAGTAAAAAATGATTGACAAATTAGTTTTAATGAGTTACAATTCGGTTACACGTTGAGTGTGTACCCGGCAATGGAGGTATTGAAATGGCAGCATCCAAGGAGCTTGTTTACAAGGGTCATCCGCTTCGGCGCAAGGACAACATCATTTACTTCGGCAGCATGGCCGACAAATATATTATAATGATGCAGATACTTGAGACGAAGAAGGTGGAGGATCTGGATGTTGCGACGCGGGTCGCGGTTCAGCTCCAGCTCACCGACCCTGACCTGAGAAGCAGGGACAGGGTGGTAAAGAAGAGCGAGAAGAGCAGCCTGTACGCCGCCATGGACGTGGCCGCCGTGTGGCTGGACCGTGCTTTGGCCTCCAAATAAAACTAAGGTCAGGTCATTTACATGAGAAAATCTATCGTGCGTCCGCTGGCAGCCGGGGCGCTGTGTATTTCTGCGCTCATAACGGGTGCGCTGGCGGACTGCATAGGCGGAGCCGAGACGACGACGGCCGTGAACCTGCGCTCCGGCGCGGGCACGGGAAGCTCTATAATCACCACCCTTGCCGAGGGCACGGCGGTGATAGTTGAGGAAAACGACGGCAGCGGCTGGTACAAGGTGAATTACGAGGGCCAGACCGGCTACATGTCGGCGGACTACATGAGCTTCGCCGCAGCGATGGAGCTTTCCGCGCAGGGCTGGGTAGACGGCACCGACGTGAGGATGCGCTCTGCGGCGAGCACCGGCAGCAGCGTCGTCAGGATGACGACGGACAAGGAGAGCGTCGAGATCATCGGCGTCGAGGGCGAATGGTACAAGGTCGTTGCCGGCGGCCAGACCGGCTACATAAGGAGCGACTATGTGAGCCTCGTGGAGCCCGATTCCGCGGCGGCGACGGTGACGGACGGCAGCCTGGGCGCGCAGCTCGTGGCCTATGCCAAGCAGTTTTTGGGCGTGCCCTACGTCTGGGCGGGCAACTACCCCTCCACGGGCTTTGACTGCTCCGGCTTTGCCTGCTACGTCTTCAAGAACTTCGGCTACTCGCTCTACCGCACCACCTACGACCAGTACGACTACAACGGCACATATGTGGCGAAAGAGGACCTGCAGGTCGGCGACCTGGTCTTCTTCTCCAGCAGCTCCTACGCCGTGGGGCATGTGGGCATCTACATAGGAAACGGCGAGTTCATACACGCGAGCTCCGGCGCAGGCTGCGTAGTGATCTCCGGCCTGGATGAGAACTACTACACCGTAAATTACGTCGGCGCAAAGAGGATAGCCTGAATGACCGCCCGGCTCTGGCCGGGCGGCCAGTTTGTCTAAGAAGGCAAAACCTTCTTAGACAAAGGGGCTCGCGCTGCGCTGCGCGCCTCGGTCGCCCGCCTCCGGCGGGCGATTCGACACTCCGCTCCGCGAGCGGTGTTTTTCCCGAGGTACACGCCCCGGGGCAAAACGGATGGAACTCTATTTGCGGGGCTTTCAGCCTATCCCGGCCCGTGCGCGGGGTATTTTCGCTGAGAATTTACAAATTACCTCATTTTTATGCTTTAAGTTTCCGGAAGGGTGTGTTATATTGGTATTCGTATCTTTGCGCCCGCGCAGGAGAGGATTTTGGATTTGACCGACAGTGGAATTACTTTTGAAGATAACCTGACCGAGGCCGAGGACATCTCGCTCGAGGCCATACTGGCAGAGTACGGGGATTTCGGCCTGGGCGTGCCGCCAGAGGACGAGGTCTCGGCCCGCTCGCGGCGTATAGTGATGGAGGCCATAGACGAGACCTTCAGCGGCCACGAGGTCGAGAGCCCCGAGCTGGACGACACGCTCGGCTATGAGCCGGAGCCCGCGCGCGAGTACAGGCCCCGCCGCGCCCGCAAGAGCCGCTCGCGCCGCCGCGAGCGCGAGGACGTGCGCGAATACAGGCCCAGGTACATGCCCGCGTCCGAGCCGGAATACGAGCCTGAGCCCAGCTATGAGCCGGAAGCGCCCGCCTTCGACGAGGACGAGGATGTCAAGGTCTACCGCCCCGGCGCCGCCGCGAGCTTACCCGAGGGCGACGAGGACGTCAAGGTCTACAAGCTCGGCGACATCATCGCCGAGGCCGAGCGCCGCTCGGCCAACTGGAACATACCCCGCCCCGCCGACACTCCCCGCTTCGTCGAGGAGCCCGTCTATGAGCCGGCACCCGAGCCCGAACCGGCGCCCGAATTCGAGCCCGCGCCGGACTACGGCTATGAGCCGCAGGCTGAGGAGCAGCCCGAATACGCCGCGGAGCCGGAGGACGAACGATACATACCCGCCGCCGACGAGGATATCCGCAGCGGCGGCTACGACAGTTATGAGGACGAGGACGCCGACTACGCCGACGAGGATTTCGAGGACGCGGACCTCGGGCCCAGGCGCGTCTTCCGGCGCAGGCCGAAGGACGAGCGCAGGGCCGGGCCCGTGCTCGGCACCCTGGCCATAATCGGCTACAAGCTCCGCCGGGCCATGACCGCGGGCGAGGCCCGCGCCGTCGAGGACGAGGTCGAGGAAGGCCCCGAGATGGCCCCTGACCGGGCCGCCAAATACTACGCCGGCAGCGTCTCCTCGCTCAAGCTCAGGTTTCGGACGGCGGCATTTTTGTCAATAATACTCTGCTGGATCTCCTTCGGCCTGCCCTGCTTCGGCGCGCTCGGCTCCGACCTGAAGGCCACCTCGCTAGTCTGTCTCGCGCTGGAGCTGACGATAGTCATGCTGGGGCTGGACATCTTCACGGGCGGGGTCATGTCGCTGCTGCGCAACCGCGCGGGGCTGTGGACGATGGTGTCCTTCTCCTGCGTCGCCGCGGCGCTCGACGCCGTGGTGAGCTACGCCGTCGGTACGGCGGGCTGGGGCCTGCCCTTCTGCGGCGCGGCTGGGCTCTCCATGACCTTCGCGCTCTGGGGCGCGCTGCTCACGGCGAAGGGCCTGCGCCTCTCTTCCAAGGCCCAGCAGCTGGCGGAAGACCCCTACTGCGTCAGCACCGAGACCGGCGTGCTCGAGGAGGGCGCTGCCATAATCAAGCGCAAGCGCGGCGGCACCGAGGGCTGGCTGCGCCGCTGCGAGGAGCCTGACGCCGCTGAAAACATCTTTTTGAGCCTCGCGCCCTGGTTCATCGCCGCCTCAATACTGCTCTCCGTCATCGCCACGGCGGTGACCAAGAGCTGGACCAGCTTTTTCCGGGTGCTGGCAGCCATATCGGCCTGTACCGCGCCCTTCGCGGCCTTCGTATCCTGCGCCCTGCCCTACGCCATGATCGCCCGGCGCGTATTCCGCTCCGGCGCCGCCGTGGCGGGCTGGCCCGGTATACGCGACATAGGCCGCGCGAGCCGGCTCGTCGTCACCGACACCGACCTCTTCCCCAGCGACTCCGTCTCTATCGAGAGCATACGCATCCTCGACGGCATGAAGCCGCAGAGGGTCATCGCTGCGGCGGGCAGCCTCGTCTGCGCCTCCGGCAGCGGGCTTTCCCCGGCCTTCCTCGGGCTCATGCAGAAAAACGGCTGCACCATGCTCCGGGTCGAGGACTTCTGCTGCCATGAGGGCGGCGGGCTCACCTCGCTCATCGAGGGGCTCGAGGTCATCTGCGGCAGCGCGGGCTTCATGCGGCTCATGGGCATCATGATACCGCAGAAGCTGGCGTCCCGAAGCTCCGTGTTTATCGCCATGAACGGGGTGCTCACAGGCATCTTCAACGTCAAGTACGAGACTCAGGGCTCGGTGCGCGCGGCGCTCGCCGGGCTGCTGCACTCGCGGCGCGACCCGCTCTTTGCCGTGCGTGACTTCCTCGTCACGCCGCTCATGCTTCGGCAGAAGTTCCGCCTGCCTACAGACGGCTTCGACTTCCCGCCCTTCGCGCGGCGCTACGAGGTCTCCGGCGCGGAACCCGGCGAGGACAGCGCGATATCCGCCCTGCTCTCGCGCGAGGGCCTCGGCTCCTTTGTCGAGGTCGCCGACTGCGGCCGGCGGGCTTACCTCGCCTCGGCGCTCGGCACGGTGCTGTCCGTCGTCTGCGCCGTCGTGGGCATGGCGCTCTTCTTCATCCTCATGCTGACCGGCGGCGTCGGCGCGGTCTCCGCCTCCAACGTCATGCTCTACCTGCTGCTCTGGCTCGCGCCCGTGCTCATCGCCGACATCGCCTCGGCGGTGTGAGCCCGGGGCGCGTGGTTTTGACGTCGTCCTAAACCGCCGCGTCCGGGCGGGGGTGGAACCCCGCCCCTACAGGGCTTGGGTGCGGTAACGTGGCCGCGTGCGGGCGGCGCATCGGGGTCGATGCGCCCTACGGGTGACGTTTTCGCGTTGGGTTTTACGTCATGCATATCGTTACAAAGGGTCGTCGGGGACGCCGACCCCTACGGGTTGTCTGTTGTTTTACCCACAGCGTTGCCGTAGGGGCGGGGTTCCATTCCCGCCCGGCGTCACGGGTTTGCGCGCGCCCATCGTAGGGCGCACCGGCCCCGGAGCGCCGGTGTCATGGTTTCGGAGCCGTGTACGGTTTTTCCGACCCATACGGGTTGTCTGTTGGCCTTACCACAAGCGTTGCCGTAGGGGCGGGGGGGGCTCCCCCCCCCCGGCCCCCATGCGGCAAA
>OGQA01001574.1_pt1 | contig 10786 bp, 10 predicted proteins | sample 1553011 | NCBI WGS metagenome assembly OGQA01 (sample SAMEA2580256, study PRJEB22360) | human gut metagenome | biome: human gut; feature: human-associated habitat; material: faeces | place: Denmark | collected 2008/2010 | reverse complement strand
CAGCCACTCGAGCGTCTTGAGCGTCTTCTGAGCGCCGGTCGCCGCGCGTTCGGCTTCCTCCCGCGCGTTCGTCACAGCGCTCTCCACCAGTCTCAGCCGGTCGCCGCGCTTTGGCGTCTCCACCGACACCTTGTGCCCCGCCTGCTCCGTCAGCAGCTGCGAGAGCGCCTCCGCGTCCTCCGCCTCCACGGGCAGGAGTATGAACTTCGGCCAGGCCCCGCGCTGCGAGTAATACTGCCGCACCAGGCCCGACACGGCCTCGCCGTCTTCCTCCAGCGGCTCTTCCATCAGCTCGAAGTCCTTCACCGCCAGGTCGCCGCCCACAAAATGCAGCACCGAAAAGCAGCTCTTCGCGCCCCGGTAAAAGCCCACGGCGTCCGTGTCCGCGTACACCGCCGAGATCACCCTCTGCCGGTTGCCCAGGCCCTCTATGGCCCGTATCCTGTCCCGGTACGAGGCCGCGAGCTCGAACTTCCACTCCTCCGAGGCGGCGAGCATCTTCGACTCCAGCTCCTCGCTCAGCTCCTTAGTCTTCCCGCTCAGGATGAGCGCCGCGTGCTCTATCGCCGCGCGGTATTCCTCCGGCGTATGCCCCTCCAGGCACCAGCCCGCGCAGGATCCCATGTGGTAGTTCAGGCAGGGCCGCGCCTTGCCTATGTCCCGCGGGAACTTCCGCGTGCAGGTCGGCAGCAGCAGCGCCTTGCACAGCGTATCTATTATGTCCTTCGTCACGCTGCGCCCGCCGAAGGGCCCGAAATACCTAGCGCCGTCCTTGACGTACTTGTTCGAGAGCGTGAACTTCGGGTACTCCGCCTTGCCGTCGAGCCTGATATACGGGTAGCCCTTGTCGTCCTTGAGCAGGATGTTATAGTAGGGCTTGTGCCGCTTTATGAGCGAGTTTTCCAGCACCAGCGCCTCCAGCTCGCTCGTCACCACGATGACGTCAAAGTCCGAGACCTTCTCCGCCATCGCCGCGACCTTGGGCAGGTGCTCGCCCCTGAAATAGCTCGACACACGGTTCTTCAGCGCCTTGGCCTTGCCGACATATATGACCTCGCCGCGCGCGTCCTTCATTATATACACGCCCGGCAAGAGCGGCAGGCGGTTCGCCTTCTCCCGCAGTTCCGGCAGCTTCTCGTTCATGCGGCCTTCTTCCTCTCGCGCAGGTCGCCGTGCACGCACCAGGCCGTGATGGTCGCCACGACCACGACGCCGCCTATGAGCGCCCACAGGCCCGGGGCCTCGCCGTCAAATATGAACACCCACACGGGATTGAGCAGCGGCTCCACCGCGCCCAGCAGCGAGCACGCCAGCGGCGGGCAGGAGCCCGACGCCCGGCCCAGCAGCACATAGGGTATGCCCAGCTGCACCACGCCCAGTATAAGTATGCACACCGCCGGCGCCGCCGCAAGCTCCGGCGGCTCCGTGGCTATGAAGGGCAGGCTCACGCAGAAGGTCAGGCCGTGCGCCATGAGTATGGCGCTCATCCTCTCGCTCTCAGTCGCGCCCTCCAGGCTCATATAATAGCAGGCGAAGGCCACGCCCGCCGCTATCGCCACGCAGTTGCCCAAAAGATGCCCCGGCGTCAGCTGGTCGAAGAAAAACAGCGAGATGCCCAGCATCGTCAGCACGACGGCGGTGACGTCCGACCTCGTGAACCGCTTCTTTAAAAACAGCACCGAGAACACCACGATGAACATGGGCGCCGTAAATTGCAGGACTATCGAATTCGCCGCCGTGGTCAGCTTGTTCGCCGCCACAAAGCAGGTCAGCGTGCAGCACAGCGCAAGGCCGCCCAGCAGGCTGCGCCGGTCAGCCGTGAAGCCTATCTTCTTAAAGCGCATATACGCGAACATCACGCCGCCGGCTATGAGGCTGCGTATGCCCGCGATGACGATGGAATTCCAGGGGATCAGCTTTATGAATATGCCCGCTATGCTCCACATCGCCGCGCACAGCAGCATCTCGAATATCGCCCGGTTCTTGCTCACGGGGTTCAGTCACCTTTCTTATGAACTGCAAAAGCGGGAGCGTGCAGAACACGCCCCCGCAGTTACTTTGTTGCGCGGATCACTCGGAGAAGTCAGAGTCAATAAGCTCGGACAGCGTCGCAATGGCCTCGTTCTCATCCACACCGTCGGCGACGATGTTCACGGCCGTGCCCTTGACAATGCCGAGCGAGAGGACGCCGAGCAGGCTCTTCGCGTTGACGCGGCGCTCATCCCTCTCTATCCAGATGCTGCTCTTGAACTCATTGGCCTTCTGGATGAAGAAGGTCGCCGGCCTCGCGTGAAGACCTACCTGATTGTTTATTGTTACCTCTTTGGATATCACTAAGAGCCACTCCTTCCACAACCCCTGCCTGATTTATTCAGGCTTCATACAATGTAAGGATACCAAATTTCAACCGCAACGTCAACTGCTTTTCTCGATTTCTCTATTTAGAACAAGAGCCGCAAAACTGAAAAGCCCGTTTTATTTAAGTTCAACTACGGTCACGCCGGTCTCTCCCTCGCCGTAACGGCCCAGCCGGAAGCTCTTTACGGCCTTATTCCGCCTCAGCGCCTGCTGCACCGCCTGCCGCAGCGCGCCCGTGCCCTTGCCGTGGATTATCGTCACCGTATGCAGCTTTCCCATCACCGCCGAGTCCAAATACCGCTCCATCACCGGTATGGCGTCGAGCGTTTCCATGCCCCGCAGATCCAGCTCCGGCGCTACGGCGCTCTCGCGGAAGCTCGTCACTCCGCTCGACACCGCCTGCTTTTTCTTCTGCGGCGGCTCTGTCACGCGCACCTCGTCCTGCTTGGCCGTCACGTTCATTATGCCCGCTTTTAAGCTCAGCGAACCATCCTTGTTTATCCCGACGACCTCGGCCTTCACGCCCATCGACAGCAGCTCCACCGTGTCGCCTACTACCGCCGGCCGCGTCGGGCCGCGCTTCTCCTCCGGCATCACAGGCTTTTCCGCAAAGCTCTCCTCCGCCTCGTTGAGCCTTCTTCTCAGTTCGGCCCGGGCCTCGTTCGCGGCCCTGTGGTCCTCCGCGTCGTTCGCGCGGCGGCGCATCTCGTCTATCTCCGCAAATGCCGCCTCCGCCGTCTCACGCGCCTCGGCGATTATCCGCTCCGCGTCGCGCTTTGCCTTGAGCTCCGCCTTCTCCAGCCTCAGGCTCAGCTCCACCTTGAGCTTTGCCGACTCCTTGCGGTTCTCCTCTGCCTCCCTGAGTTTTTTCTGCGCCTCGTCCCTGTCGTGCTCCAGCGCCTGGCGCACGGCCTCGAGCTTCTCTATCGTCGCCTCAAAGCTCGCGCTCTCCGTGCCCACGCGGCCCTTCGCGTCCTCTATGACCTCCGCAGGCACGCCCAGGCGCTCCGAGATCGCAAAGGCGTTCGACTTGCCCGGTATGCCCACCAGCAGCCGGTACGTCGGCCGCAGCGTAGCCACGTCGAACTCGCAGGAGGCGTTCATCACGCCCTTCGCCGTCGTGGCGTACACCTTCAGCTCCGCGTAGTGCGTCGTCGCCGCGATGACGCTGCCCCGCTTCCGGGCGTACTCGATCACCGATATCGCCAGCGCCGCGCCCTCTGTCGGGTCCGTGCCCGCGCCCAGCTCGTCGAATAGGATGAGCGTATTCGGCCCACATTCATTAAGTATGCGCACGATGTTCGTCATGTGCGAGGAAAAGGTCGATAAGCTCTGCTCTATGCTCTGTTCGTCGCCTATATCCGCCAAAACCGCGTCGAATACCGGTACGGCGCTGCCGTCCGACACGGGCAGGTGCAGCCCGCAGGCCGCCATCACGCACATGAGCCCTATCGTCTTGAGCGTCACCGTCTTGCCGCCCGTATTCGGGCCCGTTATGACGAGCGTGTCAAAATCCCCGCCGAGCTCCAGGTCTATCGGCACCGCCGTGTCCTTGGGCAGCAGCGGATGCCGCGCCTTCCTCAGCACCACGGCCCGCTCCGAGAGCTCCGGCTCCATGCCCTCGTAGTCGTAGCTCAATTTCGCCTTCGCAAAAATGAGGTCGAGCGACACCAGTATGCCGAAGTCGCGCGAGATATCCTCCGCGTGCGCCGCGCAGTCGGCGGAAAGCTCCATCAGTATGCGCTCTATCTCCGCCTTCTCGCGCGAGCGCAGCTCCCTCAGCTCGTTATTCGCCTTCACCGCCGCCATCGGCTCTATGAACAGCGTCGCGCCCGAGGCCGACACGTCGTGCACCAGGCCCGGCACCGTGTTCTTGAACTCCGCCTTCACCGGCACCACATAGCGCTCCGAGCGCGTAGTGATTATCGGCTCCTGCAGGGCCTTGGCGTAGCTCGGCGAGGAGATTATCTTCTGCAGCGCCTCGCGCACCCGCGAGGACGCCGCGCGGATGAGCCGCCGTATCGACGCCAGCTCCGGGCTCGCCGAGTCCGCCAGCTCGTCCTCGCCCGCTATGGAGCCCGTTATCTTGTCCTCCAGGAACCTGTTCGTTATGAGCGAGTTGAAAAGCCCGTCGATGCAGGTCTTCTCATTGCCCCGGCCGTCGCCGGCGGCGTAGCTGCGCGCCTGCCGCGCGGCCGTCAGCACGCCCGCTATGTCCATGAGCTCGCGTATGTTCAGGCAGCCGCCCATGTCCGCGCGAGAGAGGCTCGCGCGCACGTCCTTCACCCCTGAGAACGAGGGGCTGCCGCGCTTTACCATCATGCCCCGCGCGGCGCTCGTCTCGGCCAGCAGCCGGGCCGCCGCCGCCCTGTCCGTCGCGGGCGTGAGCGCCAGGGCGCGCTCCTTGGCCGCCTCGCTCACGGCCTTGTGCGCCAGCATTTCGAGTATGGCGGGCAGCTCCAGCGTCGAGGCGGATTTTTCGTACTGTGTCATCTTATTTCCTAACCCTCTTGTAGTAGTCGAGGCTGGCGAAGCCCCGGTCCAGCTCGTAGAGCAGGTAGGCCTCGCAGACCCGGCCCAGCCTCTGCAGGGCCTCGGCGTCGAGCTTGAAGGCGAACACCTTCTTCGGCTCCGCGTTCACGATATAGCGCATCGCCTCGATGACCGCCCCGTCCACGGCCAGGCCGTCCGGCCTCGGGCAGTCCTCGCAGTAGAGCTCGCCGTGCGCGGGCACCAGCCAGCCCTGCGCTATCTCCGCCTTGCCGCACTTCGCGCAGCCTTCCAGCTCCGGGCGGTAGCCCGAAAGGCACATCAGCCTCAGCTCAAAGGCCGCCTTCACCTGCTCCTGGGAATACAGCCCCGACGCGAGCGCGTACAGGCTGTTCAGGCCCAGCTGCAATATCTCAGGCTCCGGGCAGTCCTCGTCCGAGACCGCCTCCAGCAGCTCCGCTATATAGCTGCCCAGCGCCAGCAGCTCCAGGTTCCCGCGCAGGCCACGGAACTGCTCCACCGTCGTCGCCTCGTTTATCGTCCAGTAGCCCTTGTTCCCAAACAGCGTCAGCTCCGAAAAGCACAAAAGCTGCGTCGCCGCAGACAGCTTGCTTCGCACCCGAGCCACGCCCCGGGCCTTCGCCGTCAGCTTGCCCTCCGTCTCCGTCAGGATGGTGAGTATCTTGTCCGATTCCTTGTACTTGGCCTCGCGCAGGATGAGGCCCCTTGTCGTGTGGTACATATGTATCGCCTCGCAATCTCAGTCGGAGCGGCAGGGCTTTTGCCGCTCCTTCGTCTCCTTCTGCCTGTCCTTCGTCCTGTCCTCGCGGCTCATGAGCCAGTACACCGGCTCGCCCGTCTCACGAAACAGCGCCCAAAAGTCCCCGACCTTCACGATCATCACCTCTGGGCTTAGTTTTTGCAACTGACGCGGCTTTAGCGATGGGAATATTTAATCGTTGAAGCCGAAGTTCCTCAAAAGCGGCTGGGAGTCGCGCCAGTTCTCCTTCACCTTCACCCAGGTCTTCAAAAACACCTTCGTGTCCAAAAAGCCCTCCATGTCCTTGCGCGCCAGCTCGCCCACCTTGCCGAGCATGGCGCCGTTTTTGCCGATTATGATGCCCTTGTGGCTGGCCTTCTCGCAGTAGATCGTCGCGTCTATCTCTATGACGCCGTCCTCGCGCTCGTGGAAGCGCGTTATCTCCACCGCCGTGCCGTGCGGCACCTCTTTATCCAGGCACCAGAGCAGCTTTTCCCGCAACAGCTCCGCGCACAGCTGCTTTTCCGGCTGGTCGGTATACATGTCCTCCGGGAACAGGTGCGGGCCGGGCTCCGCGAACTTCTCCATCTCCGACAGCAGCGCCTCGAGGCCCTCGCCCCGCTTCGCCGAGATGGGCACTATCGCCGCAAAGTCGTGCGCCTGCGCGTAGGCGGAGATGACCGACAGCAGCTCCGGCTTCTCCACGGTGTCTATCTTGTTTATCGCCAGTATCGCCGGCGCGCGCGAGGCGCGTATCTGGCGTATCAGCTCCGTCTCCTGCGGGCCCAGCGAGGCTATCGGCTCCACCACCAGCACGACGGCGTCCACGTCCGCGACGCTCTCGCGCACGAGCTTGTCCATATACTCGCCCAGGCGCGTGCGCGCGCGGTGGAAGCCCGGCGTGTCCATCAGCACCAGCTGCGTATCGCCCCGGTTTATTATCGCCGTTATCCGGTTTCGCGTAGTCTGGGGCTTATTCGAGACTATGGCCACCTTCTCGCCCACGAGGGCGTTCGTCAGCGTGCTCTTGCCCACGTTCGGGCGGCCCGCTATCGTTATCATCACGTTTTTATCCATTTTCGCACTCCACCTTTGCCCTTCTCCGGGCGATCTCGCCGCCCGCGATGAAGACTATCGTCGCCAGCCACACGCAGACGAAGGCCACCGTCATCGCCGGGCTCATCGTCTCGTTATACAGCACCACGCCGCACAGCAGCTGCAGCGTCGGGTTCACATACATCAGTATGCCCGAGAGCGACATCGAGGTCGTCCTTATCCCCGCCGAGTAGAAAAACAGCGGCAGGTAGGTCACGAGCCCCGCCAGCGGCAGCAGTATCAGCCGCCAGCCCGTCACCTGGCCCGTGCTCACCGGCCCGCCCTGCGCCTCCATGACGATTATCACCGCCAGGGCGATGGGCGAGACCAGCAGCGTCTCGATAAAGGTGGACACGTCGCCGGGCACGTCTGCCTTTTTCTTTATCGCCCCGTAGATCGCAAACGACAGGCCGATGAGCACCGCCAAAAGCGGGAACTCGCCCTCCATCACCATGGGCGCCGCCACGCCCGCCGCCGCCAGCGCCACAGCCGTCCACTGCGCCGCCGTCAGCCTCTCGCGAAACACGAGGAAGCCCACCAGGATGGCGAGGATGGGGTTTATGTAGTACGCCAGGCTCACGTCCAGCACCCGGTTCGCCGCCACACAGTAGATGAGCGCGCCCCAGTTGAAGCTGATGAACAGCCCGCAGGCCAGCATCAGCAGGCGCAGCCACCGGTCCTTCAGCACCCGCATAGCCTCGCGCCACTTGCCGCAGGCAGGCACCACGATGAGGCTCACCACCAGTGAGAACACTATCCGGCAGCAGAGCACATACACCGAGTCCACATCCGCCAGCAGCTTCCAATATATCGGAAACACGCCCCAGAGCACATAGCTCATCAGGACGGCCCAGGCCCCTTTTCTCATACCTCTCTCTTTCTCCCCAAAGCGGCTCAGACCCCGAGGCCGGCCATTATCAGATCCTCCCTGCCGCGCATCTGCCGCTTCATCTCGCCCTCGTCCACATGGTCGTAGCCGAGCAGGTGCAGGGTGCTGTGCACGGTGAGGTACATGAGCTCGCGCTCGAAGCTGTGGCCGTACTCCGCCGCCTGCGCCTCGCACTTTTCCAGCGATATCGCCATGTCGCCGAGGAACACGCGCCCCGTCTCCGGGTCTGTCTCGCACAGCGCCGCGTCGAACTGCCCCGGCGTGAGCTCGTTCGCCGGGAAGCTCAGCACGTCCGTGGGCCTGTCCACGCCGCGGTAGTCGCGGTTCAATTCGTGTATGCCCTCGTTGTCCGTCAGCAGGACGCTCACCTCGCAGGGCGCGTCCACGCCCTCGGCGCGCAGGGCGGCGTTTATCGCACGGAGGATGAGCCGCCGCGCTTCGTTATGGCCCAGGCCGGGCCTCGCGCGGCCGAGCATTATCTTGACATCCATCAGAACCTATACACCTCGCGCATCTTGGCCTCGAGGTAGTCCGTATAATAGCCCGGGTCGAAGTCCCCGCCCAGGGCCTCGCGCATCAGCTCCGAGGGCGTCTTGAGCCCGCCGTACTGCCAGATGCATTCGCCCAGCCAGGCGTTCACGGGCGTGATGTCGCCCGAGGCGACAGCCGCGTCGGGGTCGAAGCCCTCACGCATACGCGCCATGAGCTGCGCGCCGTAGGCGCTGCCCAGGGCGTAGCTCGGGAAGTAGCCGAGGTCGCCGCCCGACCAGTGCGAGTCCTGCAATACACCGTGCGCGTCGTCCGGCACATCCACGCCCAGGTACTGCTTGTACAGGGCGTTCCACCTCTCGGGCAGCTCGCTGACCTTCGCCTCGCCGTGGAGCAGGGCCCGTTCCAGCTCATAGCGCACCATAATGTGCAGGCTGTAGCTCAGCTCGTCCGCCTCTATGCGGATGAGGCCCGGTTTGGAGGCGTTCACCGCTCGGTAGAAGGCCTCGGCGTCGTACCTGCCCAGCTCCGGGCAGAGCCGCACCAGTTCCGGCCAGGCCAGCTCGCAGAAGGCCCGCGAGCGGCCGATGATGTTCTCATAAAACCTCGACTGGCTCTCGTGTACGCCCATGGACACGCCGCGGCCCAGCTGCGTGAAGGCATAGTCCTCGCCCGTGCCGAGCTCGTAGAGCGCGTGCCCGCCCTCGTGTATCACGCTGAACATCGATGACGTGAAGGCGTTTTCGTGATACTTCGTCGTTATCCGGACATCGTGCCGGGAAAAGTCTATCGTGAAGGGGTGCTCCGTCGTAGTGAGGGCGCAGCGCTCGGGGTCGAGGCGTAAAAAGCGCATCAGCCAGGCAGAGAGCTCCGCCTGCTTGTCCAACGGGAAACGAACGCCCAGCAGCGAGGTATCCGGCTGCTCCAAAGCGGCGACCTTGGCCATGAGCGGCACCAGCTTCTCGCGCAGTTTGGCAAAAAAGCTGTCGCAGAAGGCCTGGGTCATGCCCTCCTCGTAGTTGTCGAGCCAGAAGTCATAGGGGTCCTTGTCCGGCTCGACGAGACCGGCGAAACGGCGGTTGGCGGCGACGATCTTCTCCAGCAGGGGCTGGAAGAGGGTGAAGTCGGACTTCTCCTTGGCTTCGCGCCAGACCGTGGCGGATTCGTTGAGCAGCTCCTGGTAGGCGACGTACTCGTCCATGGGCACGCGGCTGCGGAAGCGCAGGGCCTTCTCGCGCAGCTGCACCAGGCGGCGCTCCGCCGGCGTGAGCTCGTCCAGCCGCTCGCCGAGCACGCGCAGGGTCTCCTGCGCCGCCTCGCCGCTCGAGAGCTTGTACATCTCCTCATTGAGCACGGAGAGCGTCTTGCCGCGCGAGACGTATGTCCCCTTCGGCGCCGCCGTGACGCCGTCAAAATACAGCATCCCTGCCGCGTGGTTGAAGGCAAACTCGCGCAGCTCAAGGTCCCTGAGGTTTTTCCTTGCTTCTTCAAACGTCATATGTCTATCCTCCCGGTCTTTTCTCCTATGTACAAAAAGTGTTCCGACCAACTCAGCAGCGCCGGCATCTCACAGGTCTCGAGCGAGAGCCCCAGCCAGGCGTCGCGCTGCTCGTGCGTCAGCGAAAGCCAGTCCCTTCTGGCCGCGAGCAGGCCCTCGCTCCCCAGAAAATGCAGCTTCTTGAGCGGGAAGCCTTCAAAATGGCTCAGCGCCCCTTCCGGGCTCGTGAAATACGCCCGCGTGAAAGCCTCGCCGGCGTACTCGCCCCCGGCCTTGAGCGCGGAGTAGTACCTGCGCTCGGACTCGGTGGCGTCTATGCCTAGGATGCCCTCCGGCCAGCTGTCGAGCCTGCCAAGGCGGTAGATCATGTCCGAGTATATCGAGATGAAGGCCGCAAAGAGCTTGCCGCCGCGCTTGAGCCGGGCGAGGCAGTTTTTTATGGCCCTGAGCCGCTCCTCCCGCACAAGCAGGTGATAGAGCGGGCCCATGCACAGGACGTGGTCAAACGGCCCCTCCGGCAGCGAGGCCGGGTCCAGCGCGTCGCCCTGCCGGGCCTCTATCGACACTCCGGCAGCCAGCGCCTTTTCCCTTGCCAGCCCGATATTCCCGTCCGACAGGTCCACGAGCGTGACCTCCGCCCCGCGCTTTGCAAGGTGTATGGAGTACCGGCCCGGGCCGCCGCCCAGGTCCAGCACGCGCTCCCCGGGTCTGATATATCCGTCGATAAAGGTGCAGTTTATCAGGAACTCCCAGGGGTTCAGCTCCAGCCGCGACCATTCGGACTGCGGCGCGTCGTCGTAGTATTGCTTTACTGCCTCTCTGTCGTTCATTTCTTTCTCTTGAACCTGGACGGGTCGAGCTTCTGCTGGGGCGCGCGGCGCTTTTCGTCCTTTTCATACGCCTCGATTATCTTCTGCACCAGCTCGTGGCGCACCACGTCCGCGCCCGTCAGCTTGCAGATGGCGATGTCGTCTATGCCCTTCAGCACCCGCATCGCCTCCTTCAGGCCGGAGACCTTGTCCCCGGGCAGGTCTATCTGCGTCACGTCGCCCGTGATCACCACCCGCGAGCCGAAGCCTATGCGCGTCAGGAACATCTTCATCTGCTCGCGCGAGGTGTTCTGCGCCTCGTCGAGGATGATGAAGCTGTCGTCCAGCGTCCGGCCGCGCATGTAAGCCAGCGGCGCGACCTCGATGGCGCCCCGCTC
>OGQA01001573.1_pt1 | contig 10816 bp, 10 predicted proteins | sample 1553011 | NCBI WGS metagenome assembly OGQA01 (sample SAMEA2580256, study PRJEB22360) | human gut metagenome | biome: human gut; feature: human-associated habitat; material: faeces | place: Denmark | collected 2008/2010 | reverse complement strand
CGTGGCCACGGGCGAGCCCATGAACGCCACCGGCTCGTGCGGGAAGGTGGGCGCATGCGGGCACACGTGCGTTGAGACGAACACGTCGCCCGGCAGCACGTCGCCGCGCGCGTGCATCGACAGCAGCTTCGCCGCGCAGGCCAGCGCGGTGAGCGCGCCGTCGCCGTCCGACACGAATCCGATGCGCTCGGGGCGCGCGCCCAAACCGCCCAAACGGCCCAGCAGGCCGATGGTGGCCGCATCGCCGCCGGCAGCATGCCCATGCGAGCCGGGGATGCGAACGCGCACCATGTCGGTGGATCCCTTCGGCCCTTCCAGCACGTACGTCTCGGCATCGCACGCAGGGTCGATGCCGCGCAAGTAGTCCACGACGCTCGTGCCGCTCGCTGCGGGCGAGTCCAGCAGGTCGTACAGTTCCATCAGCTGTTTGAAGATCATGACGCGGCCTTTCTCGAAGGTAGTTACCATTTCGTGCAATTTTGTCCACGATCACGCAAATTTCTGACCAGGCGAAACATATGATATCACCTGGTCAGGAGCGTGGACAAAAAGAGTGATTATGGTAATTCGCATTCTAGCAGACTGGTGCGAACGGCCTGCTTTACGCCATAATGGCCTCAAGGAAAAAGCTGCGAGGAAAGGTGCGCCTTGAGAAGGAAAATCGGCATCAAAGAGATCGAGGACATGGCGCTTGGCGCGACGGTCCTCGGGGCGGGCGGAGGCGGCGACCCCTATATCGGAAAGCTGATGGCGATCGGCGCGGTGCGTGAGTGCGGCGAGGTGACGCTCATTTCGCCCGAAGAGGTGCCTGACGATGCGCTGATCATGCCCATCGCCATGATGGGCGCTCCGACCGTTCTTTGCGAAAAGGGCATCGGCGGCACGGAATACAAGCGCATCTTTGAAATGGTGGAGCGCTATTTCGGGCGCAAGGTCTACGCGACGATGCCCATGGAAGCCGGCGGCGTCAATTCCATGCTGCCCATCGCAGCGGCGGCACGCCTCGGACTGCCCATGGTCGATTGCGACGGAATGGGGCGTGCCTTCCCGGAACTGCAGATGGTCACCTTCACCATCGGCGGCGTGTCCGCCACGCCCATGGCCCTGACGGATGAAAAGGGCAACAGCGTCATTTTCGAGACGATCACCAATCAGTGGACGGAAGAGCTGGCGCGCTCCGTCACCATGTCCTGCGGCGGCAGCGTGACCTGCTCGCTGTATGTCATGGATGGCAAGACGGTGAAAGCCTACTCCGTGCATGACATCGTCACCCGCAGCGAACAGCTCGGCAAGGCCATCCGCAATGTGAAAAACGCGACGGAAGGCACGCCGGAAGAAAGCTTTCTGGCTTTCTCCGAGGGCATCCGGCTGTTCAAGGGCAAAATATCGGACGTACTGCGCACCACCGACGGCAAATTCAACTTCGGCAGGGTACAGCTGGAGGGCATCGGCGATTACAAGGGACATCATGGCGAAGTGACCTTCCAGAACGAGAATCTCTGCGCCAGCGTGGACGGCAAGATCCTCGCCACGGCGCCGGACCTGATCTGCCTGGTGGATACGGAGACCTTTATCCCCGTTACGACGGACGGGCTGAAATACGGCAAGCGCGTGCTGGTGGTAGGCCTGAAGTGCTATCCCATGTGGCGCACGCCCAAGGGGATTGAACTGGTGGGCCCGCGGTATTTCGGCATCGACGCGGACTATATTCCCGTAGAGGAGCGCGTCAAGGGAGGTGCGGCAAATGTATAAGCTGGGCATCGACGTGGGCGGCACCAACACGGATGCTGTCCTCATCGACGAAGATCTCAAGGTCATCGGCGAGGTCAAGTATCCCACTTCGGGAAATGTTTTCGAGGGCATCATGGGCGCGGTGCAGAAACTGCTGAAGCAGACGCAGGTGGACCGCAGCAAGATCCGCCAGGCGATGCTGGGTACGACGCAGTGCACCAACGCCATCGTCGAGCGCAAAAACCTGGCGAAGATCGGGCTTTTGCGCATCGGCGCTCCGGCGACCGTGGGCGTGCCGCCGATGGTGGACTGGCCGGAGGATATCCGTTTCATCTGCGAAAAGAGCGCGATCATCGGCGGCGGCTTTGAATATGACGGCAAAGAGCTCGCGCCGCTGGATGAGGCGGCTGCGCGTGATTTCTTTGCACAGCTCAAGGGAGTCGTGCACTCCATCGCCATTTCCTGCGTCTTTTCCACGGTGCGGGCGGACCATGAGCGGCGTGCGGCGGAAATCTGCCGCGAGGTGATGGGGGAGGACGTCCACATCTCCATTTCCAGCGAGATCGGCTCCATGGGCCTGATTGAGCGCGAAAACGCCACCATACTCAATGCTGCGCTCTATCAGGTAGCCGAGCGATTCACGGAGGGGTTTGCCTACAGCCTTGCGCAGGAGGGCATCACCAACGCGGAGGTCTATCTTTCCCAGAACGACGGCACCCTCATGACCATGGAGCATGCACGCCGCTATCCCATTCTGACCATCGCCTGCGGCCCGACAAACTCCATCCGCGGCGCGAGCTACCTGAGCAGCCTGCAGAACGCCATAGTCATCGACGTCGGCGGCACGACCACGGACCTGGGCGTCATCCAGAACGGCTTCCCGCGCGAGTCGAGCGTGGCGGTCACGATAGGCGGCGTGCGCACCAACTTCCGCATGCCGGACGTGGTCTCCATCGGCCTCGGCGGCGGCTCCATCGTGCGCGAGCACGCGGACGGCAGCGTCACCGTCGGCCCGGACAGCGTGGGCTATGAGATAACCAGCAAGGCCCTGGTCTTCGGCGGCGACACGCTCACCGCCACGGACGTGGCCGTGAGGCTGGGCATGTTCGAGCTGGGCGACCCGTCCAAAGTCGCGCACATCCCGGAGGAGCTGGCGAAGAGGGCCCTCGAGGCCATCGGCACGCTGGTCGAGGACGCCATCGACTCCATGAAGGTCTCGAGCGCGGACAGCGACGTCATCCTCGTCGGCGGCGGCTCCATCGTGCTGCCGGAGAAGCTGGCGGGCGCGGCGGCTGTCGTGAAGCCCGACCACTTCGGCTGCGCGAACGCCATAGGCTCGGCAATATCCAAGGTCAGCGGCACCTTTGAAAAGCTCATAAACTACGACGAGGTCCCGCGCGACAAGGCCCTCGAGCAGGCCAAGGCCGAGGCCATCGACCTCGCCGTCGCCGCGGGCGCCATCCGCGAGACCGTCGAGATCATCGAGGTCGAGGACGTGCCTCTGGCCTACTACGCGGGCAATACCAACCGCGTAAAGATAAAGGCCGCCGGCGACCTCGCAGGGAACTGAACACCCATACTTTTTTCCTCCCAGCAATGGAGCCGGGCGTCCAAAACGGGCGCCCGGCTCTGATTTGTTATTATCCGCTTGCTTGTTTTTCAGCTCCGCTTATAAGAAATGAACGATGTTAACAGCTGCGGCAAAACGACAGCCCGGCCGTAGGGGCCGGCGTCCTCGACGGCCCTTTCGCCCGGGCACGCACCGCCCCTGCGGCAACGCACCGACCCATGTAGGGGCGGGGTTCCACCCCCGCCCGGACGCGGCGGCTCCGCACCTCGCCGGGGCGCGCAAAAAGGCCTCCCGGCATTTTGCAAAACGCCGGGAGGCGAAGGGGGAAATGGGTCTCAAACCTGCATTTGCCGGAGCATTTCGCGGTGCAGCCTGGCGATTATGCGTTTTTCCAGGCGGCTGATGTAGCTTTGGGAGATGCCCATCATGTCGGCGACCTCCTTCTGCGTGTACTCGGTGCCGCCGAGGAAGCCGAAGCGCATGAGGATGATCTGGCGTTCGCGCTCGGCGAGCATGGATATGGCCCGGTGCAGCATCTCGCGGTCTGCGTCGTCCTCGAGCGGGCGGACTATCTCCTGCCCGTCGGTGCCGAGGATGTCGGAGAGCAGCAGCTCGTTGCCGTCCCAGTCGGTGTTGAGCGGCTCGTCGAAGCTGACCTCGGCCTTCTGGCTGCCGCACTTGCGCAGGTACATGAGTATCTCGTTCTCGATGCAGCGGGAGGCGTAGGTGGCGAGTTTGATGCTTTTGGCGGCCTTGAAGGTGTTGATGGCCTTGATGAGCCCGATGCTGCCGATGGAGACCAGGTCCTCGAGGTTGATGCCGGTGTTCTCGAAGCGGCGTGCGATGTAGACGACGAGGCGGAGGTTGTGCTCGATGAGCAGCTGCTTTGCGGCCTCGTCGCCCTCGGACAGGGCGAGGATAGCGGCCTCCTCCTCGTCGCGGGGCAGGGGCGGAGGCAGGGTGTCGCTGCCGCCTATGTAGTGGATGCGCGGCCGGCACAGCCGCAGCCGAAGGCGCAGAAAGAGCAGCCGGAGCCTGATGAATACTGACATTGAGCATCCTCCTTTACAAATCAGAAAATTGCCTCATAATCCCCGTCCTGCGAGAGCCGGCCGGGATAGAGCCCGACGAGTATGTCTGCGGGCCGGCCGTCGAGCGCGGCGGAGTCTGGCCTGAGCGCGGCGAGCAGCCCGCTTCGCGTGCCGAGGGCGGAGTAGAGCAGGAGCGTCACGCGGCCCTGGAGCCCGTCGAGGGCGGATAACTCACCGAACAGGGCGGCGGCGTCGGTGAAGGCGCGGCCTTGGAGCTCGGGCAGCAGCGGCCGCAGGGCGTCGAGCTCGGCGACGGCGGCGTCGCGGCCGGAGACGGGGTCGCACAGGCCGTTGCCTGTGTCGCGCAGGGCGCGGAGCGCAAGGCTCCTGCCGCGCAGCGTGACTTCCAGCGTGAGCAGCTCGCGCTCGGGCTGCTTGCCGATGCGGCGGAAGACCAGGCTGACCGCGGCATAGCACAGGGCGAAGGAGAGCACGAGCACGCGCATGGAGACGGGCAGGTAGACTCGCCCGGCGTACATGCCGCCGCCTGCGAGCATGGAGGCGGCCCAGGCGGCGCCGCCGAAGGCCGCGGAGACGCCGAGGAAGATGACGAGACAGCGCGCGAGGCGCCTCTCGCCGCCGAAGGCGATGAGGGCCATGAATAAGGCGGGCAGGAGCTTCATGGGCGCAAGGCGCAGGAAATCGAAGCCCGGCAGGACGCAGGCGACGGCCCATAGCCCGCCCAGCACGGCGGCGAGGGCGAGGCGCAGCCGGCGTATGACGGCCCCGGCGGCCTTTGCCGAGCACAGCAGCAGGAAATAATCTATGATGGCGTTCAGCGCAAAGAGGCTGTCAAGGTAAATCGTCTCCACGGACAAAGCATACACCCGCGCGCTCGCGGAGATTGTCATTTACAAGGCGGTGCGGGCTGTGGTAAAATAGGTCGGATAAGAAAATTTACAAATTCGGCCTTTTAAGCGGGGCCGGAAGCTATTAAAATAAACGGTACATGAGGTGATGGGGATGGACACTCCGGTGTACAAGCGCGTGCTGCTGAAGATAAGCGGCGAGGCGCTGGCAGGGGAGAAGCACAGCGGCCTGGATTTCGGCGTGATAGGCAGCGTCTGCGAGGCGGTCAAGAAGTGCGTGGACATGGGCGTGGAAGTCGGCGTCGTGATAGGCGGCGGCAACTTCTGGCGCGGAGTGAAGGACGGCGAGGGGAAGATAGAGCGTACCCGTGCCGACCACATGGGCATGCTGGCGACGGTGATGAACTGCCTTGCGGTGGCGGACGTGATGGAGCAGCACGGCGTGGACGTGCGGGTGCAGACGGCCATCGAGATGCGCTCGATAGCGGAGCCGTATATCCGCCTGCGGGCGATGCGGCACCTGGCGAAGGGCCGGGTGGTGCTGTTCGCCTGCGGCACTGGCAGCCCGTATTTCTCGACGGACACGGCGGCGGTGCTGCGCGCGGCTGAGATAGAGGCCGACGCCATCCTGCTGGCAAAGAACATAGACGGCGTGTACTCGGCTGACCCGAGGATAGATGAGAGCGCCGTGAAGTACGACAAGATAAGCTATGACGAGGTGCTCGCGCAGCATCTCGCGGTCATGGACACGACGGCGACGAGCCTGTCCATGGATAATGACATCCCGGTGATCGTATTCGCGCTGAAGGACCCGGAGAACATCGTCCGCGCCGTGCTGGGCGAGAAGGTCGGCACGGTAGTAAAAAAGTAAAGTAACAGGAGGAACTGTCATGGCCAAGGGATATGAAGAATTTGAAGCGAAAATGAAGAAGACCTCGGAGCTGCTCTCGACGAGCTTTGCCTCCGTGCGCGCCGGCCGTGCGAACGCGGCGGTGCTCGACCAGATACAGGTGGAGTACTACGGCACGCCGACTCCGATACAGGGCATAGCGACGATATCGACGCCCGACCCGCGCAGCCTGCTCATCCAGCCCTGGGACGCCTCGACGCTCAAGGCGATAGAGAAGGCGATCCTGGCGTCCGACCTGGGCATCAACCCGCAGAACGACGGCAGGAGCATCCGCCTGGTGTTCCCGCAGCTGACGGAGGAGCGCCGCAAGGAGCTGGCCAAGCAGGTGAAGAAGTACGCCGAGGACGCGAAGGTCGCCGTCAGGAACATCCGCCGCGACGCGATGGACAAGTTCAAGGCGCAGAAGAAGGCGTCGGAGATCACCGAGGACGACTACAAGATCGCCGAGAAGGACATGCAGAAGCTGACGGACGATTGGATAAAGGAGATCGACAAGATCGCCGAGAAGAAGGAAAAAGAGCTCTTCGAGATATAAGGACATGGCCATATTCAGGACTAAGAAGGCGGAGGAGACGGGCGAGGCCCGGCTCCCCCGCCACATTGCCATCATATTGGACGGCAACGGCCGCTGGGCGAAAAAGCGCGGCCTGCCGCGCACGGCGGGCCACGCCGCGGGCGCGGAGACCTTCCGGCGCATAGCGACCTACTGCAAGGACATAGGCATCGAGTACCTGACGGTGTACGCCTTCTCGACGGAGAACTGGAAGCGCCCGCCCGAGGAAGTCACGGCGATAATGAACCTGCTGGGCAAGTACCTGCGCGAGTCGGTGGAGACGATGGAGCGCGACCACATAAAGCTCAAGATACTTGGCGACCCGGCGGTGCTGTCGGAGGACTTGAGGCAGCTCATTGACGAGACGGCGGAGATATCGACGCGCTACGAGGGCTTCCAGGCGAACGTGTGCCTCAACTACGGCGGGCGCGACGAGATCGTGCGCGCCGCGATGCGCTACGCGGAGGACTACAAGGCCGGCAGGGTCGGGAAGATAGACGAGGCCGGCTTTTCAAACTACATGTTTTCGGCGGGCATACCCGACCCGGACCTGGTCATCCGCCCGGGCGGGGAGATGCGGCTGTCGAACTTCCTCATGTGGGAGTCGGCGTATTCGGAGCTCATTTTCACGGACGTGCTCTGGCCGGACTTCACGCCTGAGGACATAGACGCGGCGCTGGAGGAGTACCGGCGGCGCGACAGAAGGTTTGGTGGGATAAAGAAATGAAGCAGAGACTTATCGTGGCGGCGCTGGGCATACCCGCGCTGCTGCTGGTGCTGCTGGCGGCGCCCGTGTGGGCGACGGCGGTGCTGTGCGCGCTGCTGGCGGCCGTGGGCTGCTACGAGCTGATGCACGCAGTCGGACAGGACGAGTGGAAGCTCCTGTGGCTCATGCCGGTCATCGCGGCCTGGATGTGCACGAATATCGGCCTGGGCGAGGGCTGGACGCCCAATCCGGGGCTGTATATGGCCGCCGCCTGCTTTATCGCGGTGGTGTATACCTTCGCCATGGCCGTGATGAGTCACGGCAGGCAGCGGCAGCTGAGCTTCAGGACCGCCATGGCCGGGCTTTTCGCCGCGACGGGTATAGCCGCGGGCTTTGCCTGCCTTGTGATACTGCGCGGCGTCTCGCCGGCGATAGTGCTCACGCCCTTTATCGGCGCGTTCATGAGCGATACCGGCGCGTTTTTCGCGGGCCGGGCCTTTGGAAAGCGCAAGCTGGCCCCGGCGGTCAGCCCGAACAAGACCGTTGCGGGCTGCATCGGCGGCTTTGCGGGCAGCGTGGCGGGCATGGTGGTGTTCCACCTCGTGGTGAAGACCTGGTTCCAGCTCGACCTCGGCTGGGGGAACATCCTCCTGATGGGCGTCGCGGGCAGCCTCTTCGGCCAGCTGGGCGACCTGAGCTTTTCCGTCGTGAAGCGCGAGTTCGGGATAAAGGACTACGGCACGATCTTCCCCGGCCACGGCGGGGTGCTGGACAGGTTCGACAGCGTGCTCTTCGTCGCGCCGGCGTATATGTTATACATGTTTATTTTCATGGCCTGAGGTGCGTGAAATGGTGGATAAGGTCGTCATCCTCGGCTCGACGGGCAGCATAGGCCGCCAGAGCGTGGAAGTGTGCAGGAGGCTGGGCATCAAGGCCGCGGCCCTGACCACGAATAAGAATATCGGGCTGCTCATGGAGCAGATAAAGGTCCTGAGGCCGGAATATGTCTCGGCCTTCGACAAGGACGCGAGCGAGCGGCTGCGTGCGGAGCTGGAGGGCACGGGCGTGACCGTCGGCCCGCCGGGCGAGGCGGGGCTCATCGAGGCGGCGTCGCTGGAGGGCGCGGACTGCGTGGTGACGGCGGTGTCGGGCGCGGTCGGCCTGCGGCCCACACTCGCGGCGATAGAGGCGAAAAAGCGCATAGCGCTGGCGAACAAGGAGACGCTGGTGTGCGCAGGCACGGTGGTGATGCGCCGGGCGCGCGAGACGGGCGCGGAGATAGTGCCGGTGGACTCGGAACATTCGGCCATATTCCAGTGTCTAAGCGGCAGAGCCGGAGAGCTTCGGCGGATACTGCTGACGGGCTCGGGCGGGCCTTTCCGGGGCTGGAGCCGCGAGCAGACGGCGGGCGTGACGCCCGAGCAGGCCGTGAAGCACCCCAACTGGTCGATGGGCGCGAAGATAAGCGTGGACTCGGCGACGATGATGAACAAGGGCCTGGAGTTTATCGAGGCGATGCACCTGTTCTCGGCGCGGCCTGAGGACATAGAGGTGCTCATCCACCCCGAGAGCGTGGTGCACTCGGCGGTGGAGCTGGTGGACGGCACGGTGATAGCGCAGCTGGGCGTGCCGGACATGGCCCTGCCCATACAGTACGCGCTGACCTGGCCGGAGCGCTGCGAGTCGGCCTCGGCGCGGCTGGATATGACGGCGCTGTCGGGCCTGCACTTTTTGAAGCCGGACTATGAGAAACTGCCCTGCCTGGCGCTGGCGATGGACTGCGCGAAACGGGGCGGCACGGCCCCGGCGGTGCTGTCCGCGGCGAACGAGGCGGCGGTGGCGCTGTTTTTGGCGCGCCGGTTGGGGTATAATGAGATATACGACTGTGTTGCCGCGGCTCTCGGCAGCATAGATTTCATTGCGGAGCCCTCGCTCGAGGACATACTCGCGGCGGACACGGCGGCCCGCGCATTTGTAAGGGAGCGTATTTCCTGATGTATATTATCCTCGCGATCATTTTTTTCGGCATACTGATAGCGATACACGAATTCGGCCACTTCTCGGCGGCAAAGCTGCTGGGCGTGAAGGTGAACGAGTTCGCCATAGGCATGGGCCCGGCGATATTCAAAAAGCGCAAGGGCGAGACCCTGTATTCCCTGCGCTGCCTGCCCATAGGCGGCTACTGCGCCATGGAGGGCGAGGACGAGGATACGGGCGACCCGCGCAGCTTCACCTGCCAGCCGGGCTGGAAGCGTTTCATCATCCTCGTGGCGGGCAGTTTCATGAACTTCCTGCTGGGCTTCCTCATCGTGCTCATACTCTACTCGAGCGCGGCGGGCTTCTACTCGCCGGTCATAGCGGACTTCGTGGACGGCTGCCCCTACGAGGGCGAGAACGCCCTGCAGGTCGGCGACGAGATCTACTCCATCGACGGGCACAGGATATACTTCGCCTCGAACGTGACGACGATACTCTCGCGCGGCGGCACGACGCACGACGTGGTGGTCATCCGCGACGGCGAGAAGATAAAGTTCGAGGACTTCAAGCTCACGCCCCAGGAGTACGAGGGCTATTCGGGCCTGATGTACGGCTTTTCCTTCGGCATAGAGGAGGCGAACCTGTGGACGACGCTGAAATATTCGTGGTATAATACGATTGATTTCGTGCGGACGGTGTGGTTCGCGCTCTCCGACCTCGTAGCGGGCACGGTGGGCGTGGATGAGCTGGCCGGGCCGGTCGGCATCGTCGACCTCATAAACGACGTGGGGCAGAGCGCGGAATCGACGAAGATGGCGCTGTCGGATATCGCCTACCTGGGCGCGCTGGTGGCCGTGAACATCGCGGTCATGAACCTGCTGCCGCTGCCCGCGCTGGACGGCGGGCGGATATTCTTCCTGCTGCTCAACGGCCTGGTGCACCTGCTCACAAGGCGGCGCATCCCGGCGAGGTACGAGGGCTATGTCCACGCGGCGGGCATGGTGCTTCTGCTCGGGCTGATGGTCGTGCTGATGTACAACGATATTATGAGGCTGATAACGAGATAGCGTCTTATAAGAATTTGGGGCTGATATTATGACTACGAGAGAGAACACAAGGCAGATAAAGGTCGGAGGCGTCCCCGTGGGTGGGGGCGCCGCCGTTTCCGTGCAGTCGATGTGCAATGTACATACCCAGGACCTGCCCGCCGTCACGGCGCAGATACGCGCCCTGCGCGCGGCGGGCTGCGACATTGTGCGCGTCGCGGTGCCGGATATGGACGCGGCGCGGGCCGTATCGGCCGTCAAGGAGGCCGTGCCGGACGTGCCACTCGTCGCGGACATACACTTCGACTACCGTCTCGCGCTCGAGTGCGCGGCGCGGGGCATAGACAAGATACGCATTAACCCGGGCAACATCGGCGGCGCGGACAAGGTCGCCGCCGTGGCGAGGGCCTGCGCGGAGCGACA
>OGQA01001569.1_pt1 | contig 10821 bp, 10 predicted proteins | sample 1553011 | NCBI WGS metagenome assembly OGQA01 (sample SAMEA2580256, study PRJEB22360) | human gut metagenome | biome: human gut; feature: human-associated habitat; material: faeces | place: Denmark | collected 2008/2010 | reverse complement strand
CGCTGTCTCATTTGAAAATGAGACAGCGTCCCTGAGCAACTGTCTCATCCCATCCCCTATGCCTCATTCGGGCGCGATACGGTTTGCCAGGTTGGTCACCGCGCTCGCGGCGGCGCCGAGCGAGCCGTCCGTGTTTTCCGATAGGGCCTTGACGAAGGAGCGTGCCGCGGAAACGAGGATCTTGCGCGTGGGGCGATCGATCTTGCGCGACGCTTCGAGTATGAGCGACAGGCCCCTGGGACCTCCGTTGAGGATGTCGATGGGGTTTTGCGCGTGCGAGACCTCGATGGCCTGGAAGAACGCGTCGACGATTTCCTCGCGCTCGGCGTCATCGTATCCCGAGAGCCATGCGTGCAATGTCCTGGCGGTTGCCTTCGTCGCCTCGGGGAGATTGGGCAGATAGACGAAATCCGCAAGCTCCTCGTCAACCTCCCAGGTGAACGCGCTGTGTTGGTCAAGACCGCTTGCGCTGCTCATCGCGACGTAGACGGGCGCCTCCGATTCGAGCATGATGCCGACAAGCGACTCCTCGGGCACGACCTTGACGAGCTTGCCTCTCAACGGGGCGTAGTCGTCGGCCGTGAAGATGCCGGCCTTGAATCCGGGGCCGTCGAGGTTGTAGACGCGCTCGATGCGCTCCTGGACGGCGGGCGAGCAGCGAAGCGCCGCGTATTCGGCGAGGTTACCGCCCTTGGAGTGGCCGACGACGTAGAGCCTTTCGGGCAGGTACGTCTGGCTGGCGACGGTCTCGAGGTATTCCACCGCAAGGTCCTGCGCGGGGACGGGCGTCGTGAAGGCCATGTTGAAGTCCTCGCGCCAACCGATGGTCGAGGTGTCGGTTCCGCGAAATGACACGCAAGTGAACATGTCCTTGTAGACGAAGGTCATGGCTCCGAATTGGGTCTGTCGCATCGTGTCGAAGACGGCGTGGTAGTTGAGGGCCGTCATATCGCGAAAGCGCGGACTCGCCGCTATGCCGAGCAGTGCACCCGCGGCCTTTGCCGGATCGAGCAGGTTGGAGAACATGACCGGGTAATGTTCGGCCTGGAGCATCCGCGAGAAGATGACGCCACGCGTGCGTGGCTTGAGCAACGCGTGCAGGCCCCGCTGGTTGGCGTCGCCGGGAAGCAGCGGCACGACGTCCTTGGCATGAATCATGGCGATTTGGGAGAGCACGGTGGCGTCGAGCGTGCAGAAGGACATGCGCTCGAACGGTGCGAACTGCTCTGCGAGGTAGTCTGTCATGTACGGCATGGGCGTGACCTTTTCCTAGGCGGGATTGACGTGAATCATGACGTGCTTGACCTCGGGAAACGCATGCTCGATATCATCATGGACGCGTTCGGCGATGGCGTGGGCGTCCGTCAGCTGCATCGAGCCGTCGATTGCGATTTCCATGTCGATGTAGACCTTGTCCCCGAACATGCGCGTGCGCAGCATGTCGATGTGTTCGACCTGGTTCTCGGCATCGACGAGCTGGCGAACCTCCTCCTCGAACTGCTCCCCGCAGGAGGTGTCGAGCATCTTCTTCAGGGCGTCGTAGATGATCGAGATGCCCTGCTTGAGGATGAACAGGCAGATGACGACGCTGGCGATGGGATCGAGCACGGGATAGCCGAGCATCGAGCCGCCGACTCCGACGAGCGCGCCGATTGAGCTCATCGCGTCGGAGCGATGGTGCCAGGCGTCCGCCTCGAATGCCGACGAGCGAATGACGCGCGCCCAGTGGCGCGTGTACCAGAACATGCCCTCCTTGACAGCGATGGAGACGATGGCTGCGACGAGCGCGATCATGCCGGGGATGGGCAGACTCTCGTAGTTGCCCGCGAGGATCTTCTCGAGGCCGACCCAGCCGATGCCGACGCCCGTCACCAGCAGGATGAGGCCGAGCACGATGGCGGCGAGGCTCTCGATGCGCTCGTGTCCGTAGGGATGGGACGCGTCGGCCTCACGCCGGCCGAACCTGACGCCAAGGAAGGCGATGAAGGTCGCGAAGACGTCCGAGAGGGAGTGGACGGCGTCGGAGACCATGGCGCTCGAGTTGCCCATGATGCCCGCGATAAACTTGAACGCCGACAGGAAGACGTTGCCGATGATGCCCACGAGCGAGAGCTTGCGGATGACTGCCGTCTCGTCGGGCTTCGTGTCTTTCTCGTTCGCCTTCATGTCTCCCGATACCTTGCGTGTCGCATTAACGTGAACCCCCGGCCAGTTTTGCTGCCCGGGGGTTCAATGATACCGCTCTTACTCGCCAGTTGGCGGTTCCTTGCCCGTTTTGCCCTTGCGTGCCATTCCGTATTGGATGACGAAGACGGCGACGATAATCGCGATGCCAATCACGTCCGTGATTGATTCGGGAACCATGAGCGCGAGGCCGCCGGCTATGAGGACGATGCGCAGGAGCATGGGTATTCGCTCGAAGAGATTGCCGTTGAGGCCGGCTGCGATGCCGAAGAGGCCCACAAGCGAGGTGATGATCGGGATGATGATTTCCCACCAATTGCTCATTCCGTCGAGCAGCATGATTGGATTGAAGGCGAAGATGTAGGGCACGATGAACGCGGCGATGGCGATCTTGCTTGCCGTGAAGGCCGTCTTCATCGGATTTGACTTGGCGATGGCGCTGCCCGCGTATGCCGCCAGCGCGACAGGTGGCGTGATGTCGGCCACGATGCCGAAGTAGAAGACGAAGAAGTGCGCGGCAACGGCCGGGATTCCGAGCTGGATGAGGATCGGCGCGCAGGTTGAGGCCATGATGCAGTAGTTCGCCGTGGTGGGGACGCCCATGCCCAGGATGATGCAGCACAGCATGGTGAGCACGAGGCCGATCATGGTCGCGTCGCCGGCGAAGTTGACGATGGCGTTGATGAGCGTGCCGGCCAGGCCCGTGACGGTGATGCAACCGGCGATGAGGCCGGCCATGGCGCAGGCGACGGCCACGGAAACGCAGCTGCGGGCACCGGCGATGAGGGCGTCGTAGCCCGTGGCCAGCGCCACCTTGAGCGAGTCGACGAAGACGTTGCCGACGGTCTGACCCTCGGAACGCTCCTTGACGCCGGTCACGAAGAAGTTGATGAAGCCGATGACGAAGGCGCCCAGGATAGAGATGGCAGCCGATACGGCCATGGTGCGCGCACCCGAGGCGACGAGCCAGACGAGCAGCACGAGCGGAATGACGAGGTAGCAGTTCTTGCCGAGGTAGCTCCATTTGGGAAGCTCGGCACGCGGGATGCCCTCGAGCTGGAGCTTCTTCGCCTCGAGATGCACGGCGAGGAAGATGCCCGTGAAGTAGAGCAAGGCGGGGATGATGGCCTTGGCGGCGACCTCGATGTAGGGGATGCCCATGTACTCGGCCATCAAGAAGGCGGCGGCGCCCATGATGGGCGGCATGATCTGGCCACCCGTCGAAGACGCGGCCTCGACGGCACCGGCGAACTCGGGCTTGTATCCCGTCTTCTTCATCATGGGGATGGTGACTGATCCGGTCGTGACGGTGTTGCCGACCGACGAGCCGCTCACCATGCCGCACAGGGCGCTTGAGATGACGGCGACCTTCGCGGCGCCGCCGCTCGACCAGCCGGCGATGCGGTTGGCGAACGATATGAAGAAGCCCGCGATGCCCGTGCGCTCGAGGAAGGCGCCGAAGATGATGAAGAGGACGATGTAGGTATAGCAGACGTTGATGGGCGTTCCGATGATGCCGTTGGTGGTGTAGAACATGCGATAGACGACGGTACGCAGGGCGAGCATGAGGTCCATGCCTCGGTCGACCACGAAGAAGTAGAAGGCGTAGACGAGCAGGGCGGCCACCACGAAGATGATGGGCAAGCCGACGCTGCGACGGCAGAGCTCGGCCACGACGAGAATGCCGACGATGCCGATGACGATCATCACCTCGTCAATGCGCGTGCCCAGCTTGATGATGGGCAACGCGTTGAACGCGAAGTAGAAGAAGCAGGCGGCTCCGATGATCATGAGCAGGATGTCGTACCAGGGAATGTAGTTGGTGCGGACCTTCTTCTTGTTGGCGGGATATACCAGAAAGCCGATGATGACGATGCATCCGAGGAAGAGTGTGAGCCTGATCTCGGGTAAAGCCGTGCTGAACAGCGTCATGCCGATGCAGTAGACGGAGAAGACGGCCATGATGGCCCTGACGATGATCTTGGGGACGCCCTCCCAGATGCGCGTGTTGGACTCGCGGTCGAACTTGCGCAGGATCTGCTCGGCCTCGTCGGTCTCGACGGGAGCGGCGGCCTTGTCCATGATGATGTCCGCGCCCTCTTCGGTCGCGATACCCGTCTCGATTTCCTCGCCGACGAGGTCGGAATCCTCGATGGCCTCGAGGGTCTGCTTTGTGGTCTGGTCCGGTGCGCCGGGGTGGGGCGGAAGGTCGACGACGGTCTCGCGCACGTCGACGTCCTGTTGCGCGGTGGGCGCGACGCCGGTCTTCTTTCTTTTGACCCTGTTACTGATTCTGCTTTCCCTAGCCCTGTGGACCATACGGTTCTCCCTCAAAACGCATCGAAGCCATGATGGAAGGCAGGTGCGCCCCTCGCGTCATGGCTTCGACTTAGATCAAAACGCTTGATGGCCTAGAAGACCATCACCTCAAGACTACTTCGTGGGAACGGTGATGTTCTTTTCCGCGAAGTACTTGGCGGCACCGGGATGATACGGGACGCTCGCGACGGACGCACCCTTCTCGAGGCTGATTTCGGCGTACTTGGCATGATTCTCGATGAGGTCGGGCGCGTTGTCAAAGATGTCGGCCGTGATGGCGTAGACGTCTTCCTCGGAGACTGCGTTGTCGACGATGATGACGGCGTCAACACCGACGGTCACCACGTCGGAATCCTGGCCGGAGTAGGTGCCGGCAGGGATGACCGCCTCGGAGTAGAAGTTGTTCTCGGCGATCAGCTGCTGGATGTGAGCCTGGTCGAGCGAGATCAGGTAGGCCTGCTTGGTGGTGGACAGGTCGGTGATGGCCGTGGTGGGAGCACCGGCGACGATGAAGGCAGCGTCGATCTTGCCGTCCTTGAGCGCGTCGGCAGAATCACCGAAACTCTGGTAGGTCGGGTTGATGTCGCTCTCGCTCAGACCATAGGCACCCAGGATGTCGATGGCGTTGAAGTACACGCCCGATCCGGCGGCGCCGATGGAGACGTTCTTGCCCGCGAGGTCGGCAACGGACTTGATGTTGGGATCGCAGGTCACGATCTGCACCTGCTCCTGATACAGTGCGCCGAGCGTGGAGAAGGTGGTGACGGGCTTGCCCTCGAACAGGTTGGTGCCGTCGTAGGCGTAGGCCATGACGTCAGATTGAGCAAAGCCGAGCTCGGCGGTGCCGTCCTCGAGCTCCTGGATGTTGGCCTGCGAGCCACCGCTCGAGGCAGCCGTGATGCTCACGTCGGTGTTGTTGGTCGCATGCTGCGCGATGACGGAACCGAAGGCGTAGTAGGTGCCGGACTCGCCGCCGGTCACGAAGCGCAGGCTACCGCCGTTGTCGGCGCTGGAGCTACTGCTCGAGCTACCGCCGCCGCAGCCGACCAGGGCGAAGGAAAGCGCCAGGGCCAGGGCGATGACGCCCGCGACTGAGGCGAACCTCTTCTTGTTCATTTTCACGATGATCTCTCCTCTTCACGTGGAAACAAAGCCATGCATGTTTTGAGTATGCACGGAAAACTCTATGCATTATATCTGCAAATTATTGCGTCAATTGTTTCATTAAAGAAACAGATTACGGTTTGGTGGCATTCGGGTGTCCGATTTGCCGTATGGGTACGAAAGACTTTATCGCTTTTGGCGTATAATCATGGCGCTAGGGAACGTCGCGGTTGGTTTCGAGACGGGAGGCCGTCATGTCCAAGAACATTCTGCTCGTCCATGCGAGTCCGCGTTCGGGCGGAAACTCGAGCATCCTCGCCGACTGGTTCGAGCGCGGGGCGCTCGAGGCGGGCAACGAGGTCACGCGCGTCGAGGTGGGACATGCGAACATTTCCGGCTGCATGGCCTGCGAGTACTGCTTTTCGCACGATGGCGCATGCGTCCAGGATGACGACATGCAAAAGTTCTATCCGCTGCTGCACGAGGCGGACGTGATCGTGTACGCGACGCCCATGTACTTCTACAACTTTCCCGCGCAGCTGCGCGCCTTCCAGGATCGCATGTTCTGCGGTGTCACAAAGCCCTTCGGCATTACGGCCACCGCCTTGCTGCTGTGCTTCGAGGACAAGGACGTCTCGACGTGCGATCCTGTCGTCGACAGCTACCGCGTGGCGGCCAATTACTGCAAGCAGGAGAATCTCGGCGAGGTCATCGTCAACAACGTCTACGAGAAGGGCGCCATCGAGGGCAACCCCGGGCTGCAGAAAGCCTACGAGCTCGGCCTGAGCATCAAGTAGACGGGGAGAAGACGATGGACGACATGCCCGCATCGATCCTGGTCGTGGCCAATCCGGCCGCCGGCAATGGCACGGGTACGCAGGCAGCACGCCGGGCCGTCGGCGAGTTCGAGGCGGCGATTGCCGGCGGGAGGGCAGCCCCGTTTCTTGCCGGCGTCGAAGTGGACGCCGCTTTCCTGAGCTCGGCCGACCAGACGCGCTCTCTCATAGAGGGCTCCGCCGATCGGCGGGCCATCGTCGCCGTGGGCGGTGACGGGCTCGTGCATCTGGTGGTAAACGCCCTCATGGCGATCGTGCCGGAGCGACGACCGGCTCTCGCGGTGGTGCCCGCCGGGACGGGCAACGACTATGCCCGCGCGCTTGGCCTGCCACTCGACCTGAAACGCTCCGTGCACGTCATTTTGCAAGCCAGCCCGCGCCCCGTTGACCTGGGACTGTGCAACGGCGAGTATTTTGCCGAGACCCTCTCGTTCGGTCTCGATGCCGCCATCGCGCTCGATACCGTGCGTCGGCGCGAGGAGACCGGGCGCTCGGATGCGGGCGTGTACTTCGCGAGCGGCATCGACCAGCTGACGCATAACCTGGTGTCGCGGAATTACCACGGCAATCTGGACGGGCATCCCATAGAGGGCACGAGTGTCACCTTTGCCGTGCAGGTCGGGCCGTACTATGGCGGCGGGTTCAAGATTTGCCCGGAGGCAAAGATAGACGACGGCGTGCTCGATCTGTGCATTTCGCACCCGCCGGTAAGTGTCGCCCGGGCAATCTACATCTTCATGCGCGCGAAGAACGGCAAGCACGTGCATATGAAGCCCATGGAATTCGCACGTGCGCGGCATGCCCTCATCGAGTTCGACGAGGAGCCGCCTTGTCAGATCGACGGCGAGCCGTTGCACGCCACGCGCTTCGACATCACCTGCGAGCACCAGGCACTGCGCGTGCTGGCTTGAGGTGATGAGACAACGTCCCTGAGCAACTGTCTCATCTCGCCACTACAGCAGCGTTGCGTTCAACAGCACGGGGTTGTGGTCGGTGAACTCGAAGTCCGCGTCGATGGTTTCGAGCGCGTCGATGTGCACGTTATCCGAGACGATGAATCCGTCGATCATGTAGAACTGGAAGTTGGCTGACCCGTCATAGGGACGGTCGAGCGAGCGGCAAGTGGGCGTCGCGTTGTCCATCACCGCCGTAAGGCCGTCGCCCAGCGAACTCACGTCGATGTAACCGCATTGCCACAGGTCGTCGTCTTGTAGCGGATACATGGACGTGTCCACGTTCGAGAAGCTCTGGTTGAAGTCGCCGCCGGCGATGACGTAGTTGCCCCTCGCGCGCTCCTCCTGCAGCAGCCGGGCGAGCTGCGCCGTCTGCGCCGCCTTGCCCTCGCCGTCGTCATAAGCCTCGAGGTGCAGGTTCACGAGCACGAGCTCGGCGGTGCCGCCCTGTACGGGCACGCGTTCGACGAGCAAGCAGCGTTTGAGGTTGCCCAAGCGCACGGGCCAGGAGAACGGGCAGGGGAGCTGCACGCGTTCGGCGCTGCTCGGCTGCATGCGCGAGAGCGTCATGATGCCGCTTTCGACGGCACCGATGGGCGGCAGGGGATAGGGGACGTAGGCCACATCGTAGTTGAGGGCGTAGGCCGATGCGTACGCGGGGGCAAACGCCGTGGCGATGCGCGCCCGTTCGTTGATGCCATACGTGCGCTCGGAATCCTGATCGACCTCCTGGAGGAAGATGAAGTCGGAGTCGAGGGCGGCGAGTTCGTCTTCGATGCCGGCGAGGTTCGCCAGGACGCCATCATGCGAGACGGTGCGCACGCCATCGCCGCCATCCATGAAGAAGTCTGCTTGCTTGGAGAGGCCGCCATAGCCCGCGTTCCAGGTGACGACGCTGACGCTTTGCCCGGGCTCGAGCGTTTCCCGGGCCACGCCATGAATCTCGATTTCCTGCGTGGCGGGCGGATTGTATTCCGTGACGGTGAGGAAGGCGACCAATGCGAGGATGAAGACGACGAGTATCGCGACGATGATGCCGATGACCTTTCCCGTCTTGCGGGCGATGGATGCTGCCATAGATGGTCCGCCTTTCGTGTGTTGTGCGCGTCTGCTCATTCTATACTGTGCAAGATTAGCTTGCATTGTTCTGTCATTTCGACCGGATGCGCATGGCGCCGTAGCGGAGAAACCTATGACGAGAGGAAAATGAGACAGTTACTCTGAGCAACTGTCTCATTCCCAAGGTCAGAGTAGGAGAGAGTAGATCATGAGCATACAGACCACACTGTGCTACATAGATGACGGAAGCGCCTACCTCATGTTACATCGCGTGAAAAAGGAACATGACGTCAACAAGGGCAAGTGGATCGGCATCGGCGGCAAGTTCGAGCCCGACGAAAGCCCCGAGGAATGCATGATGCGCGAGATGCGCGAGGAGACGGGCCTGACGCCGCGCACATGGCGCTACCGTGGTATCGTCACTTTCGTCTCTGGCCGCTGGGTGACCGAGTACATGCACCTCTTTACGATCACGGACTGGACCGGCACGGTACGGAGCTGTAACGAGGGCATATTAGAATGGGTGCCCAAAGACGAGCTCCTGGATTTACCGCATTGGAAGGGCGACGAGGCGTTTCTCAAGCTCATTGCCGATTCCGAGCAGCCCTTCTTCTCGCTCAAGCTCGTCTACGACGCAAATGACGAACTCGTCGAGGCAAGCCTGGACGGCGAGCCCCTCGACCTCGTAGATTGGAACTGGGCATGAACGTCATCGACATGAAGCGCGACCACGTGGTTCGCGCCACCGCAGCCAACGGGACCATCCGCGCCTTCGCCGTGTACTCGCGCGGGCTCGTGGAGGACGCGCGACGCATGCACGAGCTGTCACGTACGGCCACGGCCGCCCTGGGCCGCACGCTCACGGCCGCCGCCATGATGGGGACCATGATGAAGGGCGACAAGGACGCGCTCTCCATCGTCTTCAATGGCGATGGGTCGTTGGGCAACATCACCGTGACGGCGAAGTCGGATGGTAGCGTCAAGGGCTATGTGGGCAATCCGCAAGCCTCGCTTCCCTCCAAGGTGGGCGAGAAACTCCGCGTGGGCGAGGTCGTGGGCAAGGGCACGCTGCGCATCATCTACGACCTGGCGATGCGCGAGCCCTATAGCGGCGTCGTCGAGATTCAGTCCGGCGAGATCGCCGACGACATCGCGTACTACCTCACGTCGAGTGACCAGATTCCCTCGGCGGTCTCGTTAGGCGTGCTGTTCAACGACGATAGCTCCGTGCGCGAGGCCGGTGGCTTCATCGTCCAGCTCATGGATGGGGCGACCGACGAGACGGCCGCGCTACTCGAGGAACGTATCGCGTCTCTGCCGAGCGTCACGACGATGCTCTCCGAGGGAGAGACGCCCGAGAGCATCCTGGAACGGATCTTGGGCGACATGGACTTGCAGATTCTCGAGGACGGTTCCGTGGCGTTTCGCTGCGACTGCACGCGCGAGCGTACGCTCAAGCTGCTCTCGCTCGTGAGTGCCGACGAGCTGCAGGACATGGTCGACGAGGGCGAGGACGTGGAGATGGTCTGCGCGTTCTGCAACAGCAAGTACCAGTATTCGCCCGATGAGATTGCTGCGCTGATCGAGGAGTGAAGGGCTAGAACGCGGGCACGGATGAGGGCGGGGTTTTCCTGATGGTGAAGAAAAGAGCCTGTGCGAGGAACGTGCCTATGCAGAAAATGGTGAGGATTATAAGGTGTGCCTTTCGTTGTAAGGTGAATGAATTGCTGTAAAGCGCTCTGAATCTTTAAAACCTGACAGAAGCCAGGTTTTAAGAGACCGTATTGTTCCAAGGCAGTGCGCTCTCGTTGTACCCGCGACTAGAAAGCTCATGGTTGCAGTAAAGGACAATCATGCGGATTTTTTCCATCGTCCTTATAGGATTGAAGCCGAGGGCTGCGCAAAGCGAGAAGGCGAGATCTATATATATCCTGATGTAGTCGTTGCAGTTGTCCACCACCGAATCGGAAGATGAGCACTCGATCAGCTTCGCGAGTGTAAAAGGAATGCTTTCTCTAAATTCGTTCCATTTTGCAGATCCGAGCATTTCTACAATTTGGTCATATACATCCATTCCGTAACCTTCTCCAACAATGTTGTCGAGGAGTTTGAGTTCGTTCATTCTGATGCCTGATCCGAGAGGCCAACCTTCGTCTAGCGCAAAGAGTCCGAACATGAACACATCAAGATGGAAGCTATGCAAGATGTCATCATCGCAACCTTTTCCGATGAGCAGCTCGAACTCGCTGTCGAGACGCTCTCGCAACTTCCTCGCTTCTTCTAATTGTCCGAATGATTCCCTGTCCTGCATGCTCTCCCCCTTGCCTCGGCTTCTTTTGTATGGCTACACAGTCTCCGGAAGCCTA
>OGQA01001566.1_pt1 | contig 10829 bp, 11 predicted proteins | sample 1553011 | NCBI WGS metagenome assembly OGQA01 (sample SAMEA2580256, study PRJEB22360) | human gut metagenome | biome: human gut; feature: human-associated habitat; material: faeces | place: Denmark | collected 2008/2010 | reverse complement strand
TGGATCGTACAGAGTGTGAACCCTGCGCAGATCGGAAGCAGAGTGGGACTGACGATCCTGCCGGACAATATCCAGATCATGCACAAGCCTCATTCGGAGGATGCGGAGGTCATAAGAGAAGATGAATAAGCGGAAATGGCTGGCCACTCCTCGATGGGCGGCATGGCCTCTTCTTGCGGATGGTAATACAGCTTCCATTCTCCATTCAGCGTAAGCTGCATTCGCATCACCTCCCGCATCATCATACCGCAATTTGTGGGAAATGGCAATAGCGAATCCCTGCCGCGCGAAGATTTTATGAATCTCTATCTTGCATAGGATCTATTTTCCTGCTAAAATACCTATAGAAAAACAAAAAGGAGTAAGATACGATGCGCGTACAATTTCGGCGGCTAATTGAAGCCGATTTGCCCAAAATCCTGCGCATGAACCAGGATTTTCGCCAGGGATTTGCCGATCCAGAAGCCGCGCAACGCTTTTTGCAAAATCCTGCAAATTGGTTCTTTGCCGCCCTTTGGGAGGAAACCGTTATTGGCTTCACCTATGGATATGCGTTGCCTCGCTTGAATGGCAGCAAAAATATGCTCTATCTCCATGAAGTCGGTGTAGCACAGCGGTATCATCGCCAGGGCATTGGAACGCAAATGATGCGCGCGCTCCAAAACATCTGTGCCGAAAGCAACATCGGCAAAATATTTCTCTTCACTGATTCGCACAACGCTCCTGCCAATGCGCTTTATCGAAAACTGGGCGGCGAAGTATCTCCTTCTTCAGGCGGAAATGACACTGCTTATTTCTTCCCAATCCAGCTGAGCGAAATACAATAGCGCCTGGCACAAAACCGCTGCCAGGCGCTATACAACGCTATGAATTTCTATTCTGCCAGTTCGCTGCGCTTGGAGCGCACATGGTTGCCCATTTCGGTGAGCAACTTGTCCAACTCGTCGAGCAGGCCATCCGCATATCCCGCCGCGGCCAGGCGCTTATCGCTGGCCTCTGCCAACGCCTGGTTCACCGTGGCGCGCGCTTCTTCCCGCGCTTTTTGCATAATCTCGGTTTCGCTCACCATTTCCTCCGCCTGGGCGCGCGCCTCATCCAGCATGCGAGACGCTTTGGCCTCGGCGTTTGCCACCGTGCTCTCGGCGCGCTCTTCCGCCGCGCGAAGGATGCTGTCCGCGCGCGCGTTGGCGTTCTCCAGCTGATTTTTCGCACGCGCGTTGGCGGATTCCAAAATGCGCATTTCTTCTGCCTTGGCACCGCGCAAAATGTTCTCCTGCTCCCGGTATACCTTAGAAGCGCCACGCATCGCCACGGGAAGCGTGTTGTACATATCATTCAGGATGTTCAGGCATTCGTCCACATCCACCATCCGCTTGCCGCGGCTCATAAAGGACGTGGGCGCGTTGTTGAGCGCATCGCGCAGGTACTCAAACAACTTCAGGAAATACGACAGTTCACCCTGTTCCATTTCGGATATCCTTGCGCTGTTGCCCGTATTGCTCTTGTTGTCTGCGTATTCGCGATCCATTGTCAACACTCCTTTATTGCGTTCACTATGTCATCCGCAACCTGTGCGGGAATCATCTCGCTCACGTCGCCCCCATGGCGCGCAATGTCCATCACAATCGTGGAAGACAGATAGGCAAGTTCTGGCCGCGCGACAAAAAACAGCGTGTCCAGCCCCGCCAAATGGCGATTGGCCTCGGCCAAGGGCATTTCATAGCCCAAATCGCTCTCCCCGCGCACGCCGCGCACGATCACACCCGCGCCGCAGCGCTTGGCCACGTCGACCAGCAAGCCGTTGTCCCATACCACGCGCACATTGGGCAAATCTTCCACCGCTTTTTCCAGCCACCGCGCCCGCCGCTCCGGCGAAAAGGCATAGCGCTTTTCCGGATTCACCAATATGGCGACCACGAGCCCGTCCAACACCGCCGCCGCACGGCGGATGATATCCATATGCCCCATCGTCGGCACGGAAAAGCTGCCCGCGTATAGCCCTATCATTCCTGCCTCCCCACAAATACGAGCTTTGTATCGCCGTATTTTCGCTCGTCCAGCGTGCAAAAGCCGCTGGGCAAGGGTACGCTCGCGCCTGCCGCCATCTCGGCCACAATGCGCGCATCGGGCGCAAGCAAATTTCTTTGCTGCATCTGCGCCATAGCGTTTCCATACGCTTCCTGCATGCGATACGGCGGATCCAAAAACACCAGATCAAACGGCTCCGCCAGCGAAGCGAGCAACGCGCGATAATCCCGGCAAACAATTTTTGCCCGCGGCAACTCCGCCTCGCCCAGCACGCTAAGGGCATTCCTGCGGATAACATTCACCGCGCCGGGATCCTTATCGCCAATCACCGCGCAGGCAGCGCCCCGGCTCAGCGCCTCCAGCGCCAGCGCGCCGCTGCCCGCAAACAGATCCAGCACCCGCGCTCCGGGCACATAGGCCTGAATGATGCTGAACAGGGATTCCTTCACCTTATCCTGCGTGGGACGTGTGTCCATCCCGCGCGGCGCATAAAGCTGTGCGCCGCCGCATTGCCCGGCGATAATGCGCATCAGATCAGCCTTTCCGGCGACTTGCTGCGCTGGCGCTGCTTGCGCGCCTTGCGCTCACGGCGCTTCTTGCGGTCGTCGCCCATTTTAATGCCGGTGTTGATTTTGTCGCGCAGTTTCCGGCCCTGGGTATAGCCCAGGCCATAGCCCAGAGGAGCCAACAGCACAAACAGGGGACTCAGGCGCTCGGCCAGCAGCGCCGCGTCGTTGCCGGTATAGGAAAATACGTTGACAAATGGCAAAATCATCGCGCGGTCTATCACGCGAAGGATGTCCATCACGCCCATGGAGCCGACATTTTCATAGTAGCGCAGCGCGTCGCCGAATTCGCTCTGGCGCATGAGCGCCTCCGTCCAGGACGGGAGCACGCCCAGCGTATAGGTGATCGGACGCGTAAGCACCGCGTAGACGACGGCAAACGCCACAAACGGAGCCGCGCCCACCAGAGCGGCAAACATGCCCTTGAACGGATGAAAGCAGCGCGCACGGTCGTCCTTTTCGACGGAACGTCCGCCCTCCTGGCGGGTATACATGATTTCCGCAAAGGCGGCGTCGTTTTCTCCGCGCACCATTCCCTGATAGTACTGATAGTAAATCACCAGTCCGGCAACAGCGATGCACGACAGCAGGCGCCCCCACAGGCTTTCAAAGCTGAGCAGCATACCGGCGATCAGATAGATCACCGTAACGGCAAGCATGCTCAGCATGCGCTTGAGCGCCAGCTTCCAGGCATCCTTTCCATGCCATGATCCCTTCAGAATCGGCTTTTTCACCTGGGCTACCGGCTTTTTTGAATTTCCTTTGGCACTTTGCATCTGTGTATCCTTTCCACCTCCCCGCCCGGCCGGCAGGGGTTATTGTGGCAAAACGCCTGTTGCTTCATACATGCAGGTACACCCGCGGCACCCGTGCGGTGACGGCCAGAAGCACCTCGTAACTGATGGTGCCCGCCCAAGAGGCAAGCTCCACCGCATCGATGCGCTCCCCGCCCTGACAGCCCAGAATCACCGTTTCGTCTCCCACCTGCACGCCGGGGATGTCCGTCACATCCAACATGGTCTGGTCCATGCATACGCGCCCCACGATGGGTGCGCGCCGGCCATGCACCAGCATTGCGCCCCGGTTGGACACCGCGCGATGATACCCGTCACCATAGCCCACGGCGGCGGTGGCCACGAGCATGTCGCGCGGGGCTATGAAGGTACAGCCATACCCGATGCTCTCCCCCGCGTTGACGCGCTTGACATGCACGATCTCGGTATACCAGCTCAAGGCGGGTGTGAAGGGCAAATTGGTGGGCACGGGCGGATAACCGTAGAGCGAAATGCCCTCGCGGATCATGTTGAAGTACGCTTCGGGCGCAAGCAGACTCATGGCGCTGTTGGCCACATGCGCCGGGATATCAGGGTTAAAGTGCGCACGGAGCTCGCAAAAGCGCTTGAGCTGCGCACGGGTGAACGGGTTCATCCCGCCGTCCGGCAGCGGATTGTCCGCATCGGCAAAGTGGGTATAGATGCCCGTGGCGCGCACATGGGGGGCCGACGCCAGCGCAGCGGCCAAGGCGTCCGCTTCCTCCTCGGTGCGCAGTCCGATGCGGTTCATGCCGGTATCCAGCTTGATATGCACCAGCGCTTCGCGGCTTTGGGCAGCAGCCTCCCGGTCCAGCGCCGCGACCATCTCCGGGGTAAAGACCGTCTGCGTAAGGCCGTAGCGCACGCAGTCCGCCGCCGCGCGGGGCATAGCCGCGCCCAGCACCAGCACCTCGCCCTCCACCCCGGCCAGGCGCAGTTCGATGCCCTCCTCGGGCAGCGCCACAGCGAAGTGTGAAGCGCCCATGCCGGCGAGGGCATCCGCCGTTTCCAGCATTCCGTGCCCATAGGCGTTGGCCTTGATGACGGGCATCACTTCCACGTCCGCGGGCACCTGATCGCGCAATATCCGATAATTGTTCCTGATTGCGTCCATGTCGATCTCGACACGGTTTTGCCTGAGCATGTTCCAACCTTCCCGCCTGCGCGCAAACGCGCGCGTGTTGTCCTGCGGCTTACAGGCCGCGCACCTCGTCCTGCGACAGCAGGCGCACGCCCGCCTCGGTCAGGACCTTTTCCGCCTCATCCAGCTTATCCACACGGAAGATGATGAGCGCATGATCGCCCGCGTTGCGCACGAAGCTGTAGAGGTACTCTACCACGATGTCGTGGCCGGAGAGGGTCTCCAGCACCTCAGCCAGTCCGCCGGGATGATCGGGTACACTGACGGCCAGCACATCCGTGAGCTTAACGGTATAACCGTTATCGGAAATCAGCTTGACCGCCTTTTCGTAGTCCGCCACAATGCCGCGCAGAATGCCAAAATGCGTGGTATCCGCCACGGAGAGGGATACCAGGTCGATGTTATTGTCCCCAAGGAGCTTGGTAAAATGCGCCAGACGGCCGGGAGTGTTTTCGATGAAAACGGAAATCTGCTTTACGTACATGGCTGACTCCTCCTTAACTCTGGATGGGATTCGGACTGACGACGCCCTTGCGGGCGAAACGTATTTTATTGCAGATGGCGCCGGTCGGTCACGCGCACGGCCTTGCCTTCGCTGCGGGGCAGCGTGCCGGGCTGGCAGAGCTTGACGCTGGCGTGAATCAGCGCATGGCTGGCCAGGGAATTGACGATCTTGCGTTCGAGCGTTTCCAGATCACGCACGGTATCGCTCATCACAGAGGGAGAGAGTTCCACCTGCACCTCAATGGTATCCAGCGTGCCTACGCGGTCAACCACGATGTGATAGTGAGGCTCGATGCCCGGCACCTGAAGCAGCGCATGCTCGATCTGCGAGGGGAACACGTTGACCCCGCGGATGATGAGCATGTCATCCGTGCGGCCCATCACGCGGCCCATGCGCACATGGGTGCGGCCGCAGGGGCAGGGCTCGTCGGTGAGGGTGCAAAGGTCATGGGTGCGATAACGGATGAGGGGCATGCCGTGCTTGGTGAGCGTGGTGAAGGTGAGGTCACCCTGTTCGCCGTAGGGCAGGCTCTGGCCGTCCGGTCCGATGACTTCGGGCAGGAAGTGATCCTCCCAGATGTGCATGCCGTTTTTGGCCATGCATTCCATGGCGACGCCCGGGCCCATCACCTCGCTGAGACCGTAGACGTTGAGCGCATCAATACCCATCTTCTCCTCGATGCGGCGGCGCATGTCCTCGGTCCAGGGCTCGGCGCCGAAGATGCCGCTCTTTAAGCGGATGCGATCCAGCGTGATGCCTTCGCGCTCCATGGCATCGGCCAGGTTGAGCGCATAGGAAGGCGTGCAGCACAGCGCCGTTGAGCCGAAGTCCTCCATCAGCATGAGCTGACGCACGGTATTGCCGCCGCTCATGGGAATCACGCTCGCGCCTACGCGCTCCGCGCCGTAGTGCGCGCCCAGCCCGCCGGTAAACAGGCCGTAGCCATAGGCCACCTGCACGATATCGTTCTTGCCGACGTTGGCGCAGTACATGGCACGTGCCATGAGCTCCGCCCAGCGGTCGATATCGCCGCTGGTATAACCGGCCACGCTGGGCTTGCCGGTGGTGCCGCTGGAGGCATGGATGCGCACGATTTCACTCTGGGGCACGGCGAAGAGGCCGAAGGGATAGTTGTTGCGCAGATCCTTCTTCTCGGTGAAGGGCAGAAGGTGCAGATCCTCCACGCCGTGGATATCGTTGGGCGTGATGCCCAGCTGCTGCATCTTGTTGCGGTAGAAGGGTACATGCTCGTATACACGGCGCACCACGTCGCGCAGCCGCTCGTCCTGCAGGGCGCGCAGCTGTTCGCGCGGCATGGTTTCCATGGTGGGATTCCAGTAGACATGCTCCATGGGTGCTCTCTCCTTCACATCGGTTGTATATCAGCCCATCAGGGCGCGGCCGCGCTCGAAGGCCGCAAGGTTGACTTCCAAAGTTCTGGGAGGCACACAGGCGGCGATGGCGTCCCGCCAGGCCTCCTCCTCAAAGGGCAGATGCCGGCTGAACATGCCGAGCAGCACCAGGTTCAGCGCCTTTTGGCTGCCGCACTCCGCGGCGATGCCCAGCGCGTCGGCGTTCTCGACGCGGTAGGGCGCGAGGGACGCCAGCGGATCGTCGGGATAGGCGGTCGCGCCGGTGATAACGGGCATGGGCAAAATACGCTGGGTATTGACGATGACCGTTCCGCCCGGCTTCAAATAACACGCCGCACGGGCGGCTTCCAGCGCCTCAAAGCTGATCAGGTAATCCGCTCCACCCAACGCCACCATGGGCGAATGCACGCTGTCGCCCACGCGCACATGCGTGATCACGCTGCCGCCGCGCTGGCTCATGCCGTGCACTTCGCTGACCTTCACGCCGCAGTTTTCGCTGAGGGCCAGCCGGCCCAGGATCTTGCTGGCCAACAGTGTACCCTGTCCGCCAACGCCCACGATGACCAGATCAAATGCCGCCTTGCTCATACGTTTTCCTCCCTGCCGCTCTTGATGGCCTTAAAGGGGCATACCTGCGCGCACATGCCGCAGCCGCTGCACAGTGCGGGATTGATTTCCACGAGCTTGCCATGCCGCTCGATGGCCGGGCAGCTCAATTTCATGCATGCGCCGCACCCACGGCACCCGTCGATCACAAAGGCGGGCCGCACCGTCTTGTCCAGCAGCGCACAGGGACGGCGCGCGATGACCACGCTCACCTGCTCGCTGGCGGCAGCCTCGCGGATGGCCTGCTCGGTGGCCTTGAGGTCGAAGGGGTCCACCACGCGCACGTCGGTCACGCCGCAGCTTTCCACCAGCTTTTCCAGATTGAGCTGGGGCGCGGGCTGGTTGTGGATATCAAAGCCGGTCGCGGGGTTTTGCTGATGGCCCGTCATGCCGGTGATGCGGTTGTCCAGAATGACCACGGTGATGGTCTCGCGGTTATATACCGCGTCGATCAGCGAGGTAATGCCGCTATGGATAAAGGTGCTGTCGCCGAGTACCGCCACGGTGCCGCGCGAGAACGCCTTGCCCTGTGCACGCTCTGCACCGCCTGCCATGCCGATGCTCGCGCCCATGCACAGACAGGCGTCCATGGCGCTCAGCGGCGGCAGCGCGGCCAGCGTGTAGCAGCCGATGTCGCCCATCACGCGCATGCCCAGCTTATTGAGCACATAGAACACGCCGCGATGCGGGCAGCCGGGGCACAGCACCGGCGGACGCGCCGGGATGGATGCGTCCTCGCCCTTGGGCATTTCCGCACCCAAAAGGACGCTGCGCAGCTTCTCCACACTCAGCTCGCCCTGAATGCCGGTGAGGTTTTTGCCCTCGCAGGGGATGCCCGCAGCCAGCACCTCGCGCTCGATCAGTCCTTCCAGCTCCTCCACCACGATCAGGCGGTCCACCTTCTGGGAAAATTCGCGGATCAGCTTCATGGGCAGGGGATAGACCATGCCCAGCTTGAGGGTGCTGGCATGGGGCATGGCATCGCGCACATATTCGTAGCACACGCCGCTGGTGATGATGCCAATGGACGTATCCCGCATTTTGATGACGTTGATGGGCAGACGGTTGGCTGCCTCGGCCAGGAACGCCTCGCGCGCCTCCACCTTGAGGTGGCGCTTGCGCGCCATTCCCGGCATCATCACGTATTTCATGGCGTCCTTCTGGTAGGGACGCAGGGGCACATCCGCGCGCTCCCCGATGGCCACCACGCTGCGGGCATGCGCCACGCGGGTGGTCAGGCGCAGAAACACCGGGGTGTCCAGCTCCTCGCTCATGGTGAAAGCCAGACGGGTGAAGGCATGGCACTCGCGGCTGTCCGACGGCTCCAGCATGGGGATGTGGGCCGCGCGGGCATAGTAGCGGCTGTCCTGCTCGTTCTGGCTGGAATGCATGGCCGGGTCATCGGCACACACCACCACCAGACCCGCGTTTACGCCCGTATAGGCTGCGGTGAAGATGGGGTCTGCGGCCACATTCACACCCACATGCTTCATGCAGGTCATGGCGCGCGCGCCCGCCATGGCCGCGCCGAAAGCCACTTCCGTGGCTACTTTTTCATTGGGCGCCCACTGGCAGTCCACTTCCGGAAAGCGCGCCACGCATTCGGTAATTTCAGTGCTGGGGGTGCCGGGGTAGCTGGCCACCACACGCAGGCCCGCTTCCCACGCGCCCTGCGCCACGGCCTCATTGCCCAGCATCAGCCTTTCTTCCACGGGATCGGCCACGAATACGTCATCCGTGAGCATTTTCTCATCCATTGCGTCGTTCCTCCTCAGCGCAGGTCCGTGACCCGCTTTGCCTTTCCTTCAAACCGTTTCAGGGTGTTGGGCGACACCAGCGTCACCTCCACATCCAGTTGCAGCACGGTCCTCAGCTGCGCGCGAATGCGGTCGCGCACCTTTTCCAGCTCGCTGTATTTTTCAAGCAGCGAGGCATCCACCAGCTCCACCTTGACCTGCAAATGGTCGGTGAAATGCTCGCGGGTGACCACGATTTCGTAATGCGGACCGATCCCCGGCTGCCCCACCAGCACGCTTTCGATCTGCGAGGGGAAGACATTCACCCCGCGGATGATGAGCATGTCGTCGCTGCGGCCCTTGATCTTCTCCATGCGAAGCTGGGTACGGCCGCAGGCGCAGGGCTCCTCGATGAGGCGGGTAATGTCGCGCGTACGGTAGCGAAGGGCGGGCTGCGCCTCCTTGGCGAGCGTGGTGAGCACCAGTTCGCCCTGCTCGCCCATGGGCAGCACCTCGCCGGTATCCGGGTCGATGATCTCGGCCAGGAAGCAGTCCTCGTTGATGTGCATGCCGCACTTGTATTCGCACTCGCCGCTCACGCCAGGCCCCATCACCTCGGTCAGACCATAGTTTTCGGTGGCCAGAATGCCATAGCGGCGCTCCAGCTCCGCGCGCATCTCCTCGGTGCTGGCCTCCGCGCCGAACAGGCCCACGCGCAGGCGGATGTCCTTAAGTGCGTCCATGCGCTCGGCGACCTCGGCCATATACAGCGCATAGCTGGGCGTGGCGATGAGCACGGTGGAGCCGAAATCGCGCATGATGTTGATCTGACGCTCGGTATTGCCGCTGGAGATGGGAATGATGGCGCACCCGATTTTCTCCAGTCCGCCGTGCAGCCCGAACGCGCCGGTAAACAGGGTGTATCCGAAGCTGATCTGCGCGATGTCGTCCGCCGTCGCGCCACCCGCCGTGGCGATGCGGGCGATGCATTCCGCCCAGGTATCCAGGTCCCGCCGGGTGTACCCGGCGGGGATGGGCTGGCCGGTGGTGCCGCTGGAGGCGTGGATGCGCACAACCTCGCGCATGGGCACGGCCAGCAGCTTGAAGGGGTACTGCTCCCGCAGCTCGGTTTTGGTTGTCAGGGGGATTTTGGAAATGTCCTTCAGTGTGCGAATATCCGATGGCTTTACGCCCGCCTTGACCATCTTGTCATGATACATGGGCACATGGTCGTAGGCATGCTGTACGCTCCATTTCAGGCGCTCCAGCTGGATTGCTTCGATTTCGCTTCTCTTTGCGCATTCGATCTTCGGGTTCCAGACCGCCATGGCAAAACGCTCCTTCCGTACTGCCTTTTTCCGCGCCGCCGCCCCTTCCTGCTTGGCTACCTCGCTACGCTTGCGGAGCGGCGCGCCGTGGTTTTATGAAATAGTATATCACAAGCTCGCCGGAAAGCCAAGACCCGCCAGACGCGTTGATTTGCTTCAGCGGATTCTGCGGCACACCGTGGTGCGCCCGGTGTTCTCCACGCATGCTTTTGCCCGTTCGGGGCATACTAGCCATCACTTCCATAAGACGAAGGGATGCGTGTGTATGTCGATCGGAATGGTCCTTTTGACCGTTGTGGCGGTCCTGGTGTTTTTCGGCGTGGCCCAGCGCGTGCTGGACAAGCTGTATTTGAGCGACCGTGCGGCGCTGATCCTGATTGCGCTGATGTTCTTTGGAACGCTCATTCCCAATGTCACGATTGGCAATGTGTCCATCAGCATCGGTGGGGCCGTGATTCCCTTCGGTGTGTGCGTTTACCTGCTGGCGCGGGCGGGCACTGCCAAGGAACGCGTGCGCGCCATACTGGGATCGCTGATTACGGCGGGGATCATCTATGCGCTTTCCCACTTTCTGCCCGACGAGCCGGAACGCATGCTGATTGATCCCATGTACCTCTACGGACTCGCGGGGGGCGTGGTGGCCTATGTGTTGGGCCGGTCGCGGCGGGGCGCTTTCTTCTGCGGCGTGGTGGGCGTGATGCTGGCGGACATTGCCGTAGCGGTGGTCAACTGGT
>OGQA01001562.1_pt1 | contig 10838 bp, 9 predicted proteins | sample 1553011 | NCBI WGS metagenome assembly OGQA01 (sample SAMEA2580256, study PRJEB22360) | human gut metagenome | biome: human gut; feature: human-associated habitat; material: faeces | place: Denmark | collected 2008/2010 | reverse complement strand
GGTTTGGGGAGGGGAAGGGGTGCCTTTCTCGAGAAAGGGACCCCTTCCCCTCCCCAATCTTTCCTCCTCCAGAAGGGCAGCCATGCAAATACGTTCGGTTCTGTTTATCGTGGGAGTGCTGCTGGTGTGCGTGGGCGCGTCGCTGGTGCTGCCGCTCGGGGTATCGCTGTGGTATGGGGACGGGGCCTTCCTCGGCCTGCTCTCGTCGCTGGTGATCATGGTGGGCGGCGGGCTCGCGCTGGCGTATACCAACCGTTCGCAGACGCCCCTGAACCTGACCTTGCGCGATGGGTTCGCCGTGGTGGGCATCTGCTGGATCGTGGCGAGCTTCGCGGGCGGGCTGCCGTTCGTGCTGACGTCGACGGCCTCGGTGACGGATGCGGTTTTTGAGGCCGCGTCGGGCTTCACGACCACGGGCGCGACGATTTTTGCAGATATCGAGGGCCTGCCGCACGGCCTGCTCATGTGGCGCAGCCTGACCCACTGGATCGGCGGCCTCGGGATCATCCTGCTCTCGCTGATCGTGCTGCCGCTGCTCGGCGTCGGCGGGATGCAGCTGTACCGGGCGGAGGTGACGGGGCCGAGCCCCGACAAGCTCACGCCGAGGATGCAGGACACCGCCCTCACGCTTTGGCGGGTCTACTGCCTGATGACGATCGTGCTGACCGTGCTGCTGTACATCGCGGGCATGGATTGGTTCGACGCGCTCAACCACAGCTTTTCGACCGTGGCGACGGGCGGCTTCTCGACCAAGAACAACTCCATCGCGGCGTATCCGCAGGCGTCCATCCAGTGGATATTGATTTTTTTCATGTTCATCGCGGGCATCAATTTTTCTCTGCACGCGCAGGCGCTGAGGGGCGTGGTCAAGGTCTACCTGCGAGATCGGGAATGCCGTTTTTATACCGTGCTGCTCATCCTCGGCTCGGCGGTCATCGTGGCGGGGCTCGTGGAGCACGGCCTGTTTGGGATGCGTTCGTTCCCGGAATTCGAGGCGGTCACGCGGGCGGCGGTGTTCCAGCTTGTCTCCGTTTGTACGACCACGGGGTTTGTTTCGGAAAATTTCAACCTCTGGCCCTCCATTACCTTGGTCATCATTTTGATGTTCATGCTGATGGGCGGCTGCGCGGGGTCCACGGGCGGCGGCGTCAAGGTCATGCGCCTCGTGATGCTGTTCCGGCTGGCGCATCTGGAAATCTTCCGCCTGCTGCACCCCCATTCCGTGCGCCATCTCAAGATCGCCGGGAAGTCCGTGCCCGTTGAAGTCATCTCGGGGGTGGTTGGTTTTTTCCTGTTGTATCTTATTGTTACTACAGTGGGTACGATTGTCCTGACCGTGCAGGACATGGATCTGGTGAGCGCGTTCACGGCGACGCTGACCTGCATTTCCAACGTGGGGCCGGGGCTCGGCAGCGTGGGGCCGGTGGACAACTTCAGCCATGTCCCGACGCTGTCCAAATGGGTTCTGACATTGTGCATGTTGCTGGGCCGTTTGGAGATTTACGCCATCCTCGTGCTGTTCATCCCCGAGTTCTGGCGGGACTAGCCGGGCCGTATGCGGAGCGGCGATGCAGGGTTGCATCCGTGGCCTTTTTCGGTCATGATCCGAAAATCACGTTTAACCTTGTTGGGCCGGGAAGGGCAGCCGTTCCCCGGCCATAAAGTGAAGGATGACAGATGCGAAAAGGCAATATCGGTGTGGCGCCGGAAGGGCTGCCGTTTCTCTTTCTGCTCGCGCTGACGGCGCTGGCGTTCGCGGCGTTGCGTTTTTGGCCGCTGGCGCTGGTTTTTCTTGTGCTCACCTGGTTTTCCGGGCATTTTTTCCGGGACCCCGAGCGTGTGGTGCCCTCGGAGGATGACATCGCCGTCAGCCCCGCCGACGGCCGGGTGATCCGCGTGGAGCCGAAAGCCGATCCCATCACGGGAGAGGTCCGGCCCTGCATCAGTATTTTCATGAATGTGTTCAATGTGCACGTCAACCGTTCGCCCGTCGCCGGACGGGTGGAGGCCATCCGCTATTTCCCCGGCAAGTTCTTCAACGCCGCGCTCGACAAGGCGTCCACGGACAACGAACGCTGCGCGTACCTTGTGCGCGACGACGGCGGGCGGTCATGGGTTATGGTGCAGGTGGCGGGGCTCATCGCCCGGCGGATCGTCTGCCGCGTGGAAGAGGGCGACACCCTCGCCCGCGGCGAACGCTACGGCATGATCCGTTTCGGCTCTCGGGTTGACCTCTATCTTCCTCCTGACTATAGTGCTGTCGTTGCCAACGGTGATGTGGTCGCGGCAGGAGAAAGCATCCTGGCCAGAAAATTTCAGGCCTAGCGCCTCTTCGACGCGGCCGGAATCTGCTCGCAGGATTCCCACAGGTACCTTATTATGCAAGAAGAAAAACCCGTTCGGCGGGGAGTGTATATCCTCCCGAACCTTTTTACCACTGCCAGCCTGTTTACGGGCTTTCTTGCCATGCTCCTCGCGGTGCAGGGCAATATCGAAGGCAGTGCCCTCGCTATCCTGTTCAGCGCCCTCATGGACGGCCTGGACGGGAAAGTCGCCCGTTTGACCAACACGGCCAGCGAATTCGGCATCCAGTACGACTCGTTGGCCGACCTCGTCGCTTTCGGCGTCGCTCCCGCGTTCACCTCGTGGATGTGGGTGCTCGAAGGCTACGGCAAGCTCGGCATCGGCGTGGCCTTCCTCTATGTGGCCTGCACAGCCCTGCGCCTGGCGCGTTTCAACGTCTGCGTCACCACGGTGAGCAAGAAGTTCTTCGTCGGGCTCCCTTGCCCGGCCGCCGGGTGCGCCGTCGCCATGTTCATCCTCTTTTCCTCCTATCTCCCGTCATGGTTGGAAGCCCGCACGCCGTTCCTCGGGCTGGTCGTCACCTTTGTGATGGCCCTGCTCATGGTCAGCCGCGTGCGCTATTTCTCGTTCAAGGAATACGGCTTCTTGAAGACACATGCCTTCAGCTCCATGATCTCCGCTTTGCTTGTGTTCGTGCTCATCTTGTCTCAGCCCCTTGTCTTCGGGTTCCTGTTGGGCGCGATCTACCTTCTGTCCGGCCCCATCTACACCTACATCATTCTGCCCCGCCGCAACCGGCAGCTCCTAGGGAGCCTTACGCAGAATTAACGGTAGATGGCGCTTTGATCCAGGGGAGGGAAGGGAACCTGATTAGAGCGGTTCCCTGTCCCTCCCTTCTGCATATGAGATCTTTTTCACGGAAAACAGCAATAAAACCGTATAGTTAAAAGAAGTCGCATCGGGCGGCGTCGGGACTGAGACGGACTGTTTCCGGCTGAAAGACTCCAAGGAGAATCCCATGTCCAATCGCGTCATTATTTTCGACACGACGCTCCGCGATGGCGAGCAGTCCCCCGGCGCTACCATGAACCTCCAGGAAAAGCTCCGTATGGCGCGTCAGCTGGAAAGCCTCGGCGTGGACGTCATCGAAGCCGGTTTCCCGGCCTCCAGCGTGGGCGACTTTGAAGCCGTTCATGCCATCGCCAACGCCGTCACCGACGTGCAGGTCGCCGCGCTCGCCCGCTGCAACAAGAACGACATCGACCGCGCATGGCAGGCGCTGAACGGGGCGCGCAACCCGCGTATCCACGTCTTCCTCGCCACGTCGCCCATCCACATGGAGTACAAGCTCCGCAAGACCCCGGATCAGGTCGTGGAAATGGCCGTCGCCGCCGTGCGCCACGCCGCCAAGTACACCAACAACGTGGAATTTTCCGCCGAAGACGCCTCGCGTTCCAATCCTGATTTCCTCGTCCGCGTGTTCACCGAGGTCATCAACGCCGGGGCCACCACCATCAACGTCCCCGACACCGTCGGCTATGCCCAGCCCGACGAATACGGCAAGCTGATCAAGTACGTCATCGAAAATACCCCGAATTCCCACAAGGCCGTGTTCAGCGTGCACTGCCACGACGACCTCGGGCTCGCCGTCGCCAACAGCCTGAGCGCCATCCAGAACGGTGCCCGTCAGGCCGAAGTGACCCTTTGCGGCATCGGCGAACGCGCGGGCAATGCCTCTCTGGAAGAAATCGTCATGGCGATGAAGGTCCGCCCCGACGTGTACGGCGTGGACTGCGGCATCCAGAACGAGCAGCTTTATCCGGCCTGCCGCCTGCTGTCGCTCATCATCGGCCGCCCCATCGCCGCCAACAAGGCCATCGTGGGCAGCAACGCCTTTGCGCATGAGTCCGGCATCCATCAGGACGGTATGTTGAAGAACCGCGAAACCTACGAAATCATGACGCCCCAGTCCATCGGCCGCAAGTCCACGGACCTCGTCATCGGCAAGCATTCCGGCCGCAACGCCGTGCGTACCCGCCTTGAGGAACTGGGCTACCGTCTGGACGACGAGCAGGTCAACGTGGTGTTCGCCGCCGTGAAGGACCTTGCGGACAAGAAGGCCAACGTGCATGACGAAGACCTCGAAGCGCTGGTCTTCTCCGAAGTCTACCGCCTGCCGGATCGTTACCGTCTGGGCAACGTCTCCGTGCAGACGACCATGGGCTCCTCCATGCCCGCCACCGCCGCCGTGGTCATCCAGGCCGGGGAAGAGGAAATGCGCCGCGCCGGGTTCGGCGCCGGTCCCATCGACGCGACCTTCAACGTCATTTCCCAGATTGTAAGCCGCGCCCCTGATCTGGAGCAGTTCAGCATCAACGCCATCACCGGCGGCACGGACGCGCAGGGCGAAGTGACCGTGCGCCTGCGCGAGGGTGAATACAGCGCCACGGGCCGAGGTTCCGACCCGGACATCATTGTCGCCAGCGCCAAGGCCTATATTGATGCCCTGAACCGTCTCGATCACAAGGAACGCGACGCCCTCCGCACGCAGGAAGCCACCGGCGAACCGGCCATCAATACGTGCAACTGAGGCGCGGAGCCGGGGGAAAGCCATAACGGGCCGTTCCTCCGGTTTCCGCCCTCGGTCCGGCTGATGGGCGGTGCCGCGTTTTTCCTGCGCGGTCCCGGTTTCCGGCGGGAAAGCGGTTTGCCGGGCGCTGGTCTTTCGGTCGAAAAAATGTTGTAACGATTCCGATTGATGAGGAAACGCGGAATGGCGTTTTCGCCCGTCGGTCGGGAAACCTTTTACCTTCTGGAGCCGTCCCATGCCTCATACTCTTGCCCAGAAAATCCTTCAGGCCCACACGGATGAAGAAGTCCGTGAAGCCGGGCAAATCGTCAACTGCCATCTTTCCGGCGTGCTCGCCAACGACATCACCGGACCGCTCGCCATCAAGTCCTTCCGGGCGATGGGCGCGGCCAAGGTGTTCGACAAGGATCGCGTCTTTCTGGTGATGGACCACTTCACCCCGCAGAAGGACATCGATTCCGCCAATCAGGTGATGGTGACCCGCAAGTTCGCGCAGGAAATGGACGTCACCCACTACTATGAAGGCGGCGACTGCGGCGTCGAGCACGCCCTCCTGCCCGAACAGGGCCTCGTGAAGCCCGGAGACCTCGTGATCGGCGCGGACAGCCACACCTGCACCTACGGCGGCCTCGGCGCATTCGCGACCGGCCTCGGCTCCACCGATGTCGCCGCCGGTATGGCGCTCGGCAGGCTGTGGTTCAAGGTGCCCCCGACCATCCGCGTGGAATTTGAAGGCAAGATGCCCAAATGGCTGCGCGGCAAGGACCTGATCCTACGGCTCATCGGTGATATCGGCGTGGACGGCGCCCTGTACAAGGCGCTGGAATTCGGCGGCGAAACCCTCTCCGAACTCGACGTCGAAGCGCGCCTCTGCATCTCCAATATGGCGATTGAAGCGGGCGGCAAGTGCGGCCTGTTCCCGTCCGACGAGAAAACGCTCGCCTATTGCCGCGATCACAACAGCCCCGATGCGAAACTCATTGCGCCCGATGCCGGTGCGACGTATGAAAGAATCGTACGCATCGATGTGAGCAACATGGAGCCGCAGGTGTCCTGCCCGCACCTGCCCGAAAACACCAAGCCCGTTTCCGAAGTGAAGGACGTGACCGTCAATCAGGTGGTCATCGGCTCCTGCACCAACGGCCGCATCTCCGACATGCGCGACGCCGCCGAAGTGCTCAAGGGCCGCAAGGTCGCCAAGGGCGTGCGCTGTATCGTCCTGCCCGCGACGCCCACCATCTGGCGTCAGGCCATGAAGGAAGGGTTGTTCGACATCTTTACCGATGCCGGCTGCATCGTCGGCCCGCCCACCTGCGGCCCCTGCCTCGGAGGCCACATGGGCATTCTTGGCGACGGCGAGCGTTGCATCGCCACCACCAACCGCAACTTCCGCGGCCGCATGGGCAGCCTCGAAGCCGAAGTGTATCTTGCCAGCCCCTGTACGGCTGCGGCTTCCGCCGTCACCGGCGTGATCACCAGCCCCGAAAAGTTGTAATGCCGTCCGGTCGGGCCGCCTCTCAAGGCGGCCCGGAGTGCGAGGCGTACCGGAGCGGTTCCGCCCGGCCGCCTCGGTTCCGCCGCATCCTTTCGGAGCGTGCGGACCCCCGTGGATTTTTCTAGCGAGAGTACTACAGGAGAAACATATGCCTTTCACTGGTGTATCGCATAAAGTCGGCGAACATATCGATACCGACGCCATCATCCCGGCCCGTTTCCTTGTGACGACCGATCCCAAGAAGCTCGGCGAAAACTGCATGGAAGGCCTTGAGCACGGCTGGGTCAAGCGCGTGCAGGTGGGCGACATCCTCGTGGCCGAGCGCAACTTCGGTTGCGGCTCTTCCCGCGAGCACGCCCCCATCGCCATCCTCGGCGCGGGCATGAAGGCCGTCATCGCGCACAGCTTCGCCCGCATCTTCTACCGCAACGCCTTCAACATGGGCCTGCTGCTCATGGAAGTGGGCGACGACGTGGACAAGATCAATGACGGCGACGAGCTGGAAGTGGATGCCGCCACCGGTGTCATCCGCGACCTGACCAACGGCGCCGAGATCCAGTGCCCGCCCCTGCCGGCCTCCATGGCCGCCATCCTGGCCAAGGGCGGCCTGGTCAACTATGTGAAGGAACGTCTGGCCGCCAAGGGCTAGGCGGACAGCTGCTGGCTGAGGGGGAGAGGGGCCCCTTTTCCAAAAGGGGCCCCTCTCCCCCTCACTCTCCCTCTCCTCGCGAAAACTTTTGTTCCGGTCGATAACGGGGCAGGGCAGGACGGTGATCGTGCCCTGAATATCTGTCCCCCGGTGGTTTGGGGAGAGCGTGCCGTGGAGGCCGGACAAGAGCGGAGGCTGCGGAAGGCGTGCCCTTCGCGGCTTTCTGGTGAGCAAGGACAATTTTTGCACACAAGCGCAGTGCTGCGGCGCTGCATGAGGATATCAAGATGAAAAAGACCATTTGTCTGTTGCCGGGTGACGGCATCGGTCCCGAGATCGTGGCCCAGGGCGTGGCCGTCCTGGAAGCTGTGGCCAAAAAGTTCGGCCATGAATTCGACTTCGTGCCCGCCCTCATCGGCGGCGCTGCCATCGACGCCACCGGCGAGCCCCTGCCCGCCGCCACGGTGGAAGCCTGCCAGAAGGCCGATGCCGTGTATCTGGGCGCCGTGGGCGGCCCCAAGTGGGACAACATCGAGCCTGCCCGCCGTCCTGAAAAGGGCCTGCTGGGCATCCGCAAGGCCCTGGGCCTGTTCGCCAACCTGCGTCCCGCCCTGCTGCTGCCCGAACTGGCCGGCGCCTGCCTGCTGCGTTCCGACATCGCGGCCCGCGGTCTGGACCTCATCGTGGTGCGCGAGCTGACCGGTGACATCTACTTCGGCGAGCCCCGCGCCATCGAAGAACGTAACGGCCTGCGCGTGGGCTACAACACCATGATCTACGACGAGAACGAGATCCGCCGCATCGCCAAGGTGGCCTTCGAGACCGCCCGCCAGCGTCGCAAGAAGGTCTGCTCCGTGGAAAAGAGCAACGTGCTGGAGACCTCCCGCCTCTGGAAGGCCGTGGTGCAGGAAGTGCACGCCGACTACCCCGACGTGGAACTGAGCCATATGTACGTGGACAACGCCGCCATGCAGCTGGTGCGCGATCCTTCGCAGTTCGACGTCATCCTCACCGGCAACATCTTCGGTGACATCCTCTCCGACGAGGCCTCCGTCATCACCGGTTCGCTGGGCATGCTGCCTTCCGCCTCCATGGGCGCCCAGGCTCCGGCCCTGTTCGAGCCCATCCACGGTTCCGCGCCCGACATCGCCGGTCAGGACAAGGCCAATCCTCTGGCCACCATCCTGTCCGCCGGCATGATGCTGCGTCTGGCCTTCGGTCTGTCCGAAGAAGCCGACGCCGTGGAGAATGCCGTGCGCCAGACCCTGCGTGACGGTTTCCGTACCGGCGACATCATGGAAGACGGCTGCACCCTGGTGGGCTGCGCCGAGATGGGCCGTCTGGTGGCCGAACGCCTGTAGTCTCTGGTTCTGTTTTTCCGGAATGGAGCGGAGCTGTCCTGCGGGGCGGCTCCGCTTTTTGTTTTTGGGGGAAGGGGGAAAGCGTTGCTGCGGCGGTGCTCAAAAGGGAAGGCCAGGCCTCTGGTCACGACAGTGGCCGATGGCGGGAAGGGAGGGGGACGGGAGAGGGACGATGGCAGGAAACAGGCCTCTGGCCACGGCAGGAAGGGAAGCGGCACGAGAAGGGGCCCAGGGGCAGCCGTAGGCGTCGTGCGTCCGTGAGCCAGGCGCATACGGCACGCCATGCCCCGGGATGGGGATTGCGGGGAAAGATCGGGGTGTGCAGGCCGACGGGAAGAGTCGTCGGAGACGGTCAGCAGGAGACGGGCTTGCGTGCCATGAGGAGCGCCACTGCTCCTGAAAAAAACGTTTGGGCAGGGAGAAGGGGGGCGAGGGGGAGAGGTGTTTCTCCAAAGAGATGGCCTTCTCCCCCTCGTATCTACTCCCCATGCTTTCTTTTCTGCAGCCAGGCCTGGATCTGCGGCCCGGTCATGACCAGGACCACGGCGGCGCAGATGACGGCCACGCCGCTGAAGACGGCGAAGGTGGCGGGCTCGTCGAAGACGAGGATGCCCACGGTGACGGCGGTGAGCGGTTCGCCCACGCCCAGGATGGAGGCCAGGGTGGAACCGATGCGCTGGATGGCCAGGATCAGGGTCAGGTTGGAGATGACCGCGGTGATGATGGCCAGCAGCAGGCTCAGGGCCAGCTGTTCCCAAGTACCGATGATCTCGAAGGTCCCGGAGATCAGGGCATTGACGAGGGACACGCCGGTACCGAAGAACAGTACCCAGAAGGTGATGCTCAGGCCCGAGATGCTGTGGATGCGGGCCACATGCAGGCCCGAGATGTAGAGAGCGTTGCACAGGGCCGACGCCAGCAGCAGGCCTACGCCCAGCGGGTCAAGGCTGCCGCCGTCATCACCGCCGCCGCTGCCCAGCAGGGCCACGCCAAGGATGGCCAGCAGCACGGAACTGGCCGTGATGATGGAAAATTTTTCATGGAAGAAGATGGTCATGATGAGCATGACCATCAGCGGATACAGGAATTGCAGGGTGGCCGTGACGCCGCCCGACAGGTAGAGCAGGCCCCAGATCATGAGCAGGGCGGCCAGGGCGTAGAGCACGCTGAACAGGGCCAGCAGGCCGAGGTCGCGCGCGGGCGCGGCAAGACGTTCCTGGCGCAGGACGAGGATGAGGCCCAGGCTTATGGAGGCGAAGAGGAAGCGGTAAAAAAGGACACAGTCCGCGGACAGGCCGCTATGCAGCAGGGGCAGACTGAACAGCGGGATGAGACCGAAAGCGGCGGAGGAAATAAGGGCAAGCACAAAACCCATGACAGCTCTCCATGACGAGGGATTTGCGGTTTTCCAAATGACTCACGATTTCCGACATTGCCCCAAAGAAAACGGGAATACAAGGGGTTGGGGCTGATCGAAGGCCAAAAAAAAGGGCGCTCGGGGCGCCCGGAAAAAAGGGAGCGGCAGAGCGCTAGTTGCCGGCATCGTCCAGCACGACCTCGGCCTCGGGGTGGCCCTGGCGCAGCGCTTCATGCATGGCGGCCGCGTCGGCAAAGGCGAAGAAGGGGCCCACCTGGTCATCCTTGTAACGCACGAAATAGGCCTGTCCGTTCTGCAGGGGGGTGCCGCTGGGGTCGCTGACCACTTCCAGATCGACCTTGCCCACGCCGCGGTCGTTCATGTTGATCTGCTGGGCGGCAGCATAGGAAAGGTCGATGATGCGGCCACGCACGTAGGGGCCGCGGTCGGTCACACAGACCATGACGCTCTTGCCGTTGCTCTTGTCGGTGACGCGCACCACGGTGCCGATGGGCAGGGTGCGGTGGGCAGCCGTGAAGGTGTACATGTCATAGCCTTCACCGCTGGCGGTCTTCTTGTTGTGGAAGTCGGCCCCGTACCAGGAGGCCATGCCGGTCATGAAGGCATCGGCGTTGCTCTGGGCACGTTTGAGCCAGACATCACGGCTGGAGGAAGCAGTCTTTGCATCGCCGGCATAGGCGGCGGACATGGGGGAGGCCAGCAGCAGACAGGCCAGCAGCAGCGCCGGCATCCCCATGGAAGAATGTGAGGTCATAGAAACTCCTTGGTTGAAGCAGGTACGCGGCGTGGTTGCCCACGCGGCGCAGGTCGTCGGACGACCCACCCCGTCAAGGCTGCACAACGGGGCTTGCCTGAAACGCCAAACAAAAAGATTGAGGCATGATGCCTGAAAAAAAGCTCTGTGTCAAACCAGGCAAATTTTGCAAGAGAAAGTCTGGAAAATTTCCTGTCCAAGATGAGTAATTAACAGTTGATATGCAGTTAGCCGGTAACTTTATATCGACTGTTATTTTTTGATATATAAAGTTAGTTTTTGCATATATAAAGTTGATATAGAGTTA
>OGQA01001559.1_pt1 | contig 10856 bp, 9 predicted proteins | sample 1553011 | NCBI WGS metagenome assembly OGQA01 (sample SAMEA2580256, study PRJEB22360) | human gut metagenome | biome: human gut; feature: human-associated habitat; material: faeces | place: Denmark | collected 2008/2010 | reverse complement strand
ATCTCATATCCGGTGAAGTCGAGCCCGGCGTTCCAGGCCGCGATCCTGCTGCTTCCGCTCCCCAGGTGTGTGTCCAGGATCCGGTCCCCGGGCTTTGCGTAGTGTTGAAAAATCCAGGCATACAGCGCCACCGGCTTTTGCGTTGGGTGTATCCTTCCGGCCTGGGCGGAGGATAGCGCCACGCGCTTGCTCGGTCTGTCAAAACTGGTCCAGGCCAGTTCAAAGGAGGCAAAGGACACTTCACTGGAAAATCCCTTGTCCCAGCATATCCAGCACGAACTATCCGCCGCCGGGATCAGGCTCACAAAATGGTTGGCCCCGAAAATGATCTGGTTTTTTGATACCCGCACCAGTTCCGTGAAGTATTCCGGCGGCGGCGGGGCGTCGTCCCAGTTCACTTTTTTGTATTCGCTCGGCCGCTCACCCTTCCGCCGCCCCATGTTGTTGCTTATCTTGATCCCGTATGGTGGATCCACCACGGCCAGGTCGAAACATTGATCCGGCATGGACCGCATAGCCTCCAGACAGTCCATGTTAAAAGCCCGGTTTTCCATTGGTCTGCACCTCCGTTTCTGCCACCAGTTCCTCAATGGTGGCCGCCGCGCTCTCCAGTTCCCGGGCCAGCAGATCACGGCCGAAACGGTCCCGCTGGTGCATGGCCTCCAGGCGGAGGTCTGCAGCCTGCTGCAGGTATGGGTTCCTGCTCTCGGTTCTCACCGGCCCGGATCCTGTGTGGATCAGCCCCAGCCACCATGTTGGGCTGTTTCGCTCCGCCTTATGTGGGCAGGCGTCGCAGTTCTCCTCCTCGCACTTGTCGCAAAACTCCCGGTGAAAGGCGTCGTCCCATGGACCCTCCAGGCAAGGGAGGGACCCCAGGAACGCCCCCAGGATGGCGTGGGAGGCGGTGATCCTCTCGAACTCCGTCACGGTCAGCCCTCCTTCTTGTGCAGGTCCACGCTTTCCATGGCCTCCCACACGGTCCGCTCCCAGTCCCACGCCCAGGTGGTTTTTCTGATTGCGCCCAGCATGACGGTTTCCCCGTCGTGGCTCCAGGCCAGCGCCCGGCCTCCAGAAATGGCGGCCGTCCCCATTTCCGCCGTGGCCCGCTCCACGATGGCCCGGGCGTGCTGCACGCCGCTTTCATAGTCGATCTGCCCCTCCAGCACGTAGTCGGGTTGATAGGGGACGCCGAACTCTGCCAGTGCTTTCTGGTAACCGGTCAGGCGCTTTTTCATCACACCGTTTTCCTGCAGCCGGCCGACCAGGAAGGCAATCTCCCGGTGGCCGTTCTGCAGGATGTAGCGGGTAGCCAGATAGCTGCCGTAGGCATTGTCGATGCGGATGTTGTGGTAGTAGTAATCGTTGCAATAACTGTCGATGAGCACGATGGGGATCTGGCTTTCCTTCATCTGCTGGTAGCTTTCGTTGGCGTCGGTGGCCGAGATCAGGATGTGGTAGCCGTTCTGGCGTGCGTAGTATTCGATGCTGCCGAGCACTTCACTGTAAAAAGTGTTCTGAAACATCAGGTGCTCGCCGGGTTCGGTCTGCGGCACGACCACGCCGATCAGCTTGGAGTCCCGCGTGCTCAGCCCCCGGGCGTTCAAGTCTGGCACATAATCCAGCTGGCGCACCGCCTCCAGCACCCGCTGCTTCGTCTTTTCTGAGACGGACTGTTTCCCGTTGAGCACATACGAAACGGTGGCGGAGGAGACCCCGGCGCGCTGTGCGACATCTTTCAGGGTGGCCCGCATGCGAACACCTCCTCTCTGGAATTTAAGCGCTTAATTTACTTTTTGGCATAATAATACCGCTCTTGCGGGGGAATGCCAAGATATTGTTTGCAATTTTTACGAAACGTATTGACATTTATACGGTTTCTGCTACAATTTTACTAAAGAAATGGTTTAAGCGGTTAAAAACAAGCCTGCAGAGGAGACCCCCATGGAACGATACCTGCCCACCGGCAACGAACAGATCTCGATCCCCCGCCTGAACGAGGTGACCGCCGCGATCGAGGACATCACCTTTCTTTATATGGCCTGCAGGGGCCTGCTGGATCTGCGCGGCGGCAAAGCACAGCCCCTGATGCAGCCTTTTGTGGAGGCGGACGGCACGCCCCTACCGCTGCAGGACCTGTGCTGGCGGCGGGAGGCATACTGGGTCCCGGCGTTCACCGCCGCTGCCGGGCCGTTTGGCGTCGAGGGCGTGGTGCTGGCCCCGGTGGGCGAACGGGGCTTCGCCTGGAAGCTGCGGGTCACCAACCGGGATGCCTGCCCTCATGACCTGCAGTTTGGCCTGCAGGGGTGTTGGCATTCGGTGTGGCACTGTGTCAACGAGGATAAGGAGGTGGCCGGTACCAGAGCCTGCTACCGCAGCGCCTGGAACAACAGCCTGATCTTTGAGATGTGCTGCGGCCTGCCGTTGTTTGCCTTTGCCCCTATGTCCAGCGACCCGGACTGCGTGTCCGCCTTTGCTGATACGCCCGAGGGTATCACCTACCGTCTGGCCCAGGGCGGGGCGTTGGAGCCCGGCCAAACGCGGGAGGCCGTCCTCTATTGGGGGTTCGGTTACGAGGAGGTGGCGGCCGCCACTTCCGCCAAGGAGATGCTGCGCCAGGGCTGGGCGGCCGAATGGGAGCGCACCAGCCGCTGGCTGGCCGCGCGCAGCGCCCGGTTTGCCGATCCGCAACTGACGGAACTGTACAATACCAATCTGTTTTTTTGCCTGTTCTTCTCCACCGGCATCACACTCGATACCGAGGAGTTCGTCATGGTCACCAGCCGCAGCCCGCGCTACTATGTCAGCGCTGCCTACTGGGATCGCGACAGCCTGCTGTGGAGTTTCCCGGCGGTGCTGCAGGCCGACCCGACGCTGGCGCGGCGGATGCTGGGCTATGTGTTCGGGCGGCAGCGGCGCAACATCGGCGTCCATTCCCGGTTTATCGACGGCACCGTGCTGGAGCCAGGGTTTGAACTGGATGAACTGATGGCCCCGCTGCTGGCGCTGGAACGCTATGCCGACGCCACCGGCGACACCGCCTTCCTCCACCGGCCGGAGGTGGAAGAAGGTGTAGCGGAGATCCTGGGCAGGCTGGCGGAAAAGCGGCACCCGGCCGTGGCGCTGTATGAGACGTTCCTTCAGCCCACGGATGATGAGCGCGTCTACCCCTACCTGACCTATGACAACGTGTTGGTCTGGCGGGGTCTGCGGGCGGCGGCCCGTTTCTACTCCGCGCACACCGGGCAGGTGGCCGAAGCCGAGGCCGTGCGCGCGGCCATCCGCACCCATTGCGTCAAGACCGATGCGGATGGCGCCCCGTATTTTGCCTGGAGCGTGGACCTGCAGGGGCACAGCGATGTCTACGACGAACCGCCGGGCAGCCTGCAACTGCTGCCGTTGTGGGGATTCTGTGATGCGGAGGACCCGGTCTACCAAAATACGGTGCGTCAGATCCGCGCCCCGGGTTATGCCTACAGCTTTGCCGGTAGCCCCATTGCCGAGATCGGCTGCCCGCACGCGCCGCACCCCTGGCTGCTCAGCGTGGCCAACAGCCTGCTGTGCGGCCGGGTGGAACGCCGTGTGCAGATGGATAACGGCATCGCCTGTGAAAGCGTCGACGAGGTGACCGGCGAATGTACCACCGGCGAGGCCTTTGCCACCTGCGCAGGGTTCCTGTGCTATGCGCTGCGCACCGCTCTGGAAGGGGAGGAACAACATAAGGAATGATGTGTGCTGGAAGGATTGGATGATCTGGGCCGAGGGGGCGCTGCAGGACGATTTTCTGGAGAGCGTCTTTTTCACCGGCAACGGCCGTATGGGGGGGTGCGCGGGTACGCCGCCGGCGACCCGCAGCCCCGGCCGGTGCGGCAGGGCTTGTTTTTGGCCGGTATGTTTGACGAGATCAAGCCCGGGATCACCGACTTTATCCATCTGCCCACGCCGGTCTGGCACCGCATCCTGGCGGACGGGCGGCCGGTGGCCCCGGTAGGGTCGGTGCGCCGCACACTGGACCTCGCCTGCGGCCCGCAGCCTGATGCAGTACCGTGTCAATTGCCTGCCCCAGGCCAGGGAGCATGCCCGCCGCATGAACAGCGCCGGGGCCCGCTATCCGTGGATGGCCTCCTACGATGGCAGCGAACAGTGTGAAAGCTGGGACATCGGCGCCAGTGAGGTGCATGTCACGGCGGATGTGGTCTATGCGCTGGACCTGTACGCGCGCGTCACAGGAGATGCCGCGTTTGCCCGGCAGGCGGAGGAAGTCTACATCGAGACGGCCTGTTTCTGGCGCAGTCGCTATACGCCTGCGCCGGACGGCACAAGTTTCGACCTGCTGTTCTGCAAGGGACCGGATGAATACTGCGGGATCACCAGCAACAACCTTTTCACCAATGTGATGGTCCGCCATAACCTTCACCTGGCTCTGGCGGCCGCCCGGCGGATGCAGCGGAAGGACCCCGACCGCTTTGCGGCGCTCTGCCTCAGCGAGGAGGAATTGGCGGGATGGCAGGCGCTGGAACAGGGCATCCAGATCCCGCGGGACCCAGTGACTGGCCACCTGCGCGCCGACGATAGCTTCCAACTGCTGGAGCCGGTGGACCCCGCCACGCTCAAACAGGGGGACGCCGCCAGCTACCATCAGGTCTGTTTCGACCGCCTGCAGCGGTACCAGGTCATCAAGCAGGCGGATACGCTGCTGGCGATGACGCGCCTGCCCGACGCTTTCACCCCGCAGGAAAAACAGGCGGCCTGGCAGGCCGTGGTGTTCGGCTTTGCGGGTCTGCATTTTACGGCGGGCGGCCCGGCATTGGCCCCCACCTGCCTGACGGCTGGCAGGGCCTGCATTTCCGTTTCTACGGGCACGGCGCCACGTACTGCGCCGATGTGTGCCGCGATCCCGCCGGAGGGGTACAGACAAGCCTCGTCTTCTGCGAGGAATGAGCAACGGCAGATTTTCCGGAAAAAAGCCGATGTATAGGCAAAGCAGAAACCCAGCCTCACGACTTTCGTGGGGCTGGGTTTCTGATAGAGAGCGTTATTCTTGTTCCGTCGGAGCGCCGTCAACGATGTGCGCCGAAAAAGGGGTCAGATTTTTCCAGCGAAAGACCGCGAATCGCGGTGGCTTCTCAAACAGTAGCAAGCGGGATAAATGGAAAAGCTTTGAGCGTTCTGGCAACACCAGAAACAACCTTTTGTGCTCGTCAGCCGTTGCCTTCCGGGCGCAATCCGGCATCATGTCCCGAACCTTCCCGACGCAGGATCTTTAGCAGGGTATCTGTTGCGTCTGTTTCACCACGCACAAATACAGGAATCTCCTGCCAGCTGCATGGACAGTCGTGCCAGCCGGGGGCGGCGGGCATGCCGGTGGATGCAGTAAACCAACAGCCTTGTGGTAGATATACACGCCGGCCCAGGACACCTTCCTGAAGAACGGGGGCGACGAGCAGGCTGCGCCCCAGCATATACTGTGTGTGACATGTCTGTGCCTGTTCGTCGTCTGGCCAGTCCAGTACTAGGTGAGCCATCAGAGGCCGTGCGCTCTGGGCGCAGTATGCTGCCTCAGCCGCCAAATATGGAAGTAGCTGCATACGCAGCTGTGCATACCGGCGGTAGAAAGCGAGCAGATCCGGGGCGTGGTACACACGCGCTAGGTTCCAGGGACTGCGGTCATTGTCTGCACCGGTGTCTGTTGGCTCAGAATGAAACTGCATCAAGGTGCTGAACGCGGCGAAGCAGACGGCGCGGCAGAACAATTCTTTCGTGGGCAGGCGGCCAGCAAAGCCGGCCAAATCAAAGCCCATGAACAAGACCCCGCTGAGTCCGGCAGACAAACAGGCAGATAACTGCGCTCTGCATTCACAAAAGCAGGACTGCTGATCCCCGGTCCAGTGGATGGCATAGCATTGTGCACCGGAATAACCGGCGCGGGTAAAGTTGATGCCATGAACGCCGTGCTTTTCCAGCAATTGGCGGTAAGCAGCTTCATAATATAACGGGTACAGATTGCGCATGCTGCGGCCGTTTGCTCCATTGTAGAATAAGGCACGGTCATCGGTGACCAGTTCGCCGCTGTCGGTTTTGAACCCGGCGACTCCGTAGGAGAGGATCAGATCCGCATGCTTGGCTTGCCACCAAGCCACAGCTTTCGGATTGGTGAAATCCAGCAGGAGGCTGCCTTTGAACCAGCCCTCCGCGCAGCGGAACGGCTGGCCGGAAGGCATCATTACGCAGTAATGATTTTTGATCGCATACGCAATATCCTGCTCCGCCTGTGGATATTGCCCATCTGGCGGCAAGCGTAAGATCGGCGCCTGCCATAAGATCAGCTTCAGGCCGTGCTCCTGGATTTTCTGACAAAGGCGGCGAGGAGAGGGCCAGCGCCGATTATGTGTGAAATCCAGTTCTTCATCACAAAAACAGTGGCTTCCCGGTTCAACATGGTGCGAAGCATCCTCAAAGCGGTCAAAGATCGTGTCATCGCTCCAGCGTTCCAGGACTAGGACGGTGGCAGGGATCTGATGTTGTTCCATCTGTGCCAGTTGCTCCTCCACCTGATCCGCGCATTCCCACCGATTGGAGGACATCCACGGTCCAAAACACCATTCCGGTGGTGTAATAGCTGGGCCAGTCAGGTCCTGATATTGGCGAAGGATCACAGTGGGGGCGCCAAACAGAAAAACATCCTGAAAGGCGGTTGGACCGGGTTCACACTGATAGCACAGGGCAACGTTTGTCTGCCCGCCATCCAACGACCAGAACCGTGCGAAAAATTCGCAACTGCACTGATGTAAAACACCCACGCCCTGCTCGGTGTAAAATAGCGGCACAGGCAGATAACTGCGCTGACCTTGGAAGGTAAAACGCTCGTGGGTACTGAAAAGGATCTCCCGACCAGCCTGGTCAGGGCAAGTATAGCGCTCCCCTGTGCCGTAAACATGCCGCCCAGCCAGGCGAAGAGAAAACGATGCCTCCCAGAGATGCCCATCTGCATCTGCCCGCACATCCATTCGCAGGGGCAATGTACAGCGCCACTGTTCTTTCTCAAAAATGTGGAGCTCGGTCCTGTCTGCTTTCAAGCGGAAGTCTCCCAGTCTGTGGTTGATTTCCCTGAAACCGGCCGGCGGCGAGGTGGGGGTAAGGCACAAGGCGTGAGATAGTTGCCCCTGCTCATTGATTTTCCACTGCCAGCAATACGTCGCGTGCGGCGAGACAAACCACAGATCCACGCCATCCCTTGATGAGGTTATGCAAGCTGGTTCCAGCAGGTAGGACGATTGCAGGACTTGGTAGGAATAAATGTCACCGATCCGCCCGCACAGATCTTCCAGCCAGTATTCGACGGTGCAGAAAGCGGTCTGGGCAGGCAATTCTGCCTGGAAAAAAAGTGCATTGCCTTCCCCTTGGCCGCAGTGATGTAACGGAAGCGTTGGTTGGACGGCACCGTCCAGCCGCCAGTGCAGGGCCAATGCCGGGGGCGGTCCCTGCCCACATCCTTCCACGTAGAATCCCAGTGAAACAGGTTCCCCTTGTGCCGGGTACGCCGGGATCCGCTCATATCCACAGCGCTCATAGGGGGAGAGAGAATTGTACTGATGCCGAATGTTCAATGCTGTTCACCTGCCTTTACCCTTTGATTCCGCCGGACGAGAGGCCTTTGATAAAGGATTTCTGGAACAACAGAAATACGATCAACGCCGGAATCATGCCAATGATTGCGGCTGCGGCCATCAGATGCCATTTGGCACCGTAAGTTTGGTAAAAAATGGAGATTGAAATGGGAATGGTATGTACCTTCCGCTTCTGTAAAAAGAAGATCGCTTGACCGTAGTTGTTCCAAATCGAGACACCATTCATGATGATGGCGGTAGCCGTCACCGGTTTTAGCTGTGGGAAGATTACGCGCCAGAAGGCACCGTGCCAGCTGCAGCCGTCAAGAATGGCGGCCTCTTCAAACTGCCGTGGAATGGCCCGAATAAAACCAACATACAAAAAGGTCGTCAGCGGCATACAGTTGGCAGCCATCAGCAGAATCATCGCCCAGCGGGTATTGATGCCGCCGATACGTTGCATGACGGTGTATAGCGGAACCGTGTTTACGATTGGCGGGATCATCATGCCGAGCATAAAGACCGTATATACGGAACGGTTCAGTTTGTTGGGAAAGCGAGAGATCGCATACGCTGCGTTGGCGCTGACAAAGAGCAGAATAAACAGGGAGCCACCAGTGATGGTAAGGGAATTCATCATGGCAGACCCCAGGTGCGAAACGTCCCATGCTTCCTTGTAGTTTTCAAAATACAGCGTTGGCGCAAAGACGTCACCGTTTAGCACGGAAAAATCGGGAGGATTGGTCCCGACAGTCACAAGCGCATAGAACGGGAACAACGAAACGACGGCGATGAGAGCCATGAGGATATATTGCAGGCACCGCACTTGCTTGCTTTTGGGTCTCATACGGGATTCCTCCTTCACATTTCAACTTCCTTTTTTTGTAAAAACCAGGTGCTGAGCGCTACCGGCACCAAGATTAGGAAAAACAGGATCAACGAGACGGCGGTTGAGTAGCCGGTGCTGCTGCCATAACACATACGGTAGATAAAAATACTCAGCGATTCTGTGGAGTAACCCGGCCCGCCGCTGGTCAGCGCCATAATGATGTCAAAAACACTGAAACAGCCAATCAGGTTCAAAATCAGATTGATGCGGATGGACGGTATGAGCAGTGGAAGCGTAATGCGGAAGAAGCCGGATACGGCGCCGCATCCGTCCACTACGCCGGCATCTTTCAATTCCTGGGGGATCGTCTGCAACCCGGCCAGATATACGATCATACTACCACCAATGTATTGCCAGGAGTTGACTACGATGATTGTCCAGATGGCTTTGCCGCCGTCACTGAGCAGGTCCGGGTATAGGGAACCCAAACCAAGATTCTGTAAAAGCTGCGGCAGAACGCCGGTCTCCGGTTTGATGATCAGCATCCAGATATAGCCCATGATCAGGGAACTGATCACAGCGGGCGAGTAGACGATGGCGCGCACAAGGCTGGAACCGTGCAGGCCTACATCCAAAAGCAGCGCATACAGCAGCCCGAACACGTTCATCAAAATCGGGGAGACCAGACCAAAAAGTATGGTGATGCGCAGCGCGTTCAACGCGCGTTCGTCCTGAAAAAAGCGTGCAAAATTGCCCAGACCAATAAAATCCGGCGTTGTAAATCCGTTCCAGTCGGTCAGACTAATGCCCACACCACTGAAAAAGGGGATGATGAAAAAAACGGTGAACAAGAAGATCGCCGGCCAGATCATTAACTTATGTAAATTGGCGCTGATTTTGCTGCGCAAAGTCATGTTGCGTCCCTTCTTTCCAAGAAAAGTTCATAAAAAGGCAGGAGGGAGAAAGCACTGGGGTCCACCCTCCTGCATTAGAGCCGTTTTACTGGTAGGTCGCAGCCCAACAGCTTTCAAACGTGGATGCGTAGGCAGCGGCAAATTCCTGGCTGGAAGCATAGCGTCCGCTGTAAAGATCCTGAATCATGCGCCCAATGTCGTCCGGGGCAAAACCAATGGGCGAATCCGACCAGTCAACGATCAACGAATCCTGCAGGGCACTTTCCACATCGTCTTTCATGGCGCCCCAGTCAGCTTCCACGTCACTGAATGCGCTGGGACACTGGCGCAGTTCCGTAAATTCTTTTTGCAGTCCCGGGCTGAAAAGATAGTCCAAGAAGATCTTGGCTTCTTCCGGGTGTTCAGATTCGGCACCAATGAAGTATTTTACGTCGGGCGCGTTGAGCATTACGGGTTGTCCACCGTCTACCAAGCTGGGCAGCGGGGCAAAGCCGATCCCGTCAAAATCGGGATTCTTTTCCTGGATCAGCGAGATAGCCCAGAGCCCCTGCATCAAGTTGGCGGCCCTGCCGTTGGCAAAGGCATCCAGGGCGTTGTCATAGGTTGCAGTCAGAAAATCACTGTTGAACAGCCCTTGTGCCTGCATGTCCAAGATCGCATCGGCGAACAGTTGCGGTGCACTTCCCTCTTCGGCAAAACCAAGAACACTCTGATCATTTTCGATCATGGCGCGCTTGGTCTCCACATTTCCGTTTTTCTGCCGGATGGGACTGTAGCCCCAAACATCCATCATCTGTCCCAACATCCAGGCGTCCTTACTGCCTACGTACAAGGGCGCTGTATCCGGGTAAGCCTGTTTGATGCGATTGAGGTTGGAAATGAATTCGTCGTATGTTTTGGCAGGTGTCAAATTCAATTCTTCATAAATGTCCTTGTTGTATAAAAGACCGAAACCTGAAGTATTGGTCGTAATAAAAAACTGTTTGCCCGTCTTGTAGTCGGTGCACACTTCTTTCATGCCTGGCAGCATCCGATCCCACCATCGATCCATATCGGAAAGGTCCAGAAACCGTCCCTGGTCGATATAGATTTGGCTGCTGCCACCATTGATGATTTCGGGGACGTCGCCAGTCTGGAACTTTACTTTCAAGGCGGCATCATAATCCTTTTGGAACTCCATCTCGACCTTGATGTTGGGATGTTCCGCCTCAAAACGGTCAATGACATCTTCATACCAGTCCACATTTTCAATGATTGCGTTAAAAAAGTGGATCGTGACAGGTTCGGTGGATTCAGTGCTCTCGGAGATGCCAGAAGCTGTATCCGTGGCCTGTTCGGATGCTGGAGCCTGTTCAGAACATGCTGCCAGTGAAGTCAGCATCATTGTGGCCGCCAGGAGGGCTAGTTTCTTTTTCATAGTCTTGACTCCTTTCATTGTCTTGACTCCTTTCATTGTCTTGACTCCTTTCATTTCCTGATTTGACTTCCCCCGGGAAAGGTGCGTTTTGG
>OGQA01001557.1_pt1 | contig 10864 bp, 10 predicted proteins | sample 1553011 | NCBI WGS metagenome assembly OGQA01 (sample SAMEA2580256, study PRJEB22360) | human gut metagenome | biome: human gut; feature: human-associated habitat; material: faeces | place: Denmark | collected 2008/2010 | reverse complement strand
ATTCGTCAGCGAATGAGACAACGTCCCTGAGCAACTGTCTCATCTAGCTAGTGTGCGATCGCCCAATTGGGACCGGTCTGCACATCGGCAATGAGCGGCACCTTGAGCTCGACCACGTTATCCATCACATCGGCGACGAGCGTGGCCATGGCATCGGCCTCCTCGAGCGGACACTCGAAGTCGAGCTCGTCATGCACCTGCAAGACCATATGCGCGTGCAGGCCCTCTTCGCGGCGACGCTCGTTAACCTGGATCATCGCAAGCTTGATGATGTCAGCAGCGGAGCCCTGCATGGGATGATTCATCGCCGTGCGCTCGCCAAAATGGCGAAGGTTCACGTTCGAACTGCGTAGCTCGGGGATGTGACGCTTGCGTCCGAACATGGTCATCGCATAGCCGTCCTTATACGCCTGGGCCACCACATCGTCGAGGTACTGGCGCACCTTCGGATACGCCGTGTAGTAGCGATCGATCATCTCCTGCGCCTCGGCCATCGGGATTTGCAAGGTCTGGCCCAAGCCAAACGCCTGCTGGCCATAGACGATGCCGAAGTTGACCGCCTTGGCGCGGCTGCGCATCTCGGGCGTCACCTCGTCAACCGAGACACCGAAGACATCGGAGGCCGTATGGGCATGGAAGTCCTCGCCGCTCAAGAACGCATCGATGAGCCCCTCGTCGCCCGAAAGGTGCGCGAGCAACCTGAGCTCGATCTGCGAGTAGTCGGCCGAGAGGAACACGCCGCCCTCCGGCGCCACGAAGGCTTCGCGGATGCGGCGGCCGAGCTCGGTTCGCACGGGAATGTTTTGCAGGTTGGGGTCTGACGACGAAAGCCTGCCCGTCGTCGTAACCGTCTGGTTGAAGCTCGTGTGGATGCGCCCATCCTCGTGGTCAACCAGCGTCGGCAGCGTGTCGAGGTAGGTCGAGCGCAGCTTGGTGAGCTCGCGATACTCGATGACCTTATCCGGCAGCGGATGGTCCTCGCGCAGCTTCTCGAGCACGGCGGCGTTGGTCGACCAGCCGTTGCGGTTCTTCTTCGACTTCTTCGTATCCAGGCCGAGCACTTCGAAGAGGATATGCCCGAGCTGCTTGGGAGAATCGATGTTGAACTCCTCCCCCGCCAGCTCGATGATCTGCGCGCGCAGCTCCTCGATATGCCCGGAAATCTCCATCGAGATATCCTTGAGCACCCCCGTGTCAATCGCGACGCCAAAACGCTCCATCGAAAGCAAGACGGGCATGAGACGCAGCTCGATATCGCAGTAGAGGTTCCAGGAATCGTCTTCCTTGAGCTTGGTCGTGAGTATGTCAACCAGGCTTTCGGCAACGGCAGCCTCGAATTGCCCATCACTCGGAGCATTCTGCCCTATCGGTTTGATGAGGTCGAGGTACTTCTCGGCAAGCTCGCTCGTCAGGTAACTGCCGTTCGAGTCGAGCAGGTATGCCGCGAGGCTGCAATCGAAAAGCTGGGCGGTAAAGATGGTGTCGAGCTCGTGCGCGGGATGGCCCGGCGTGAAAACCTTGCGCAGCAAGCGCTTGACATCGATGCCCACGAGGGTGCCTTCGGCCAGGATGTGCCCGATGAGGGGCGCTGCCACGTCGAGCGTTGCCTCGGCAAGCCCCGCCCCGTCGGAGAAGACGACCATGGGTTCCTGCGCGAAGAGCGATTGCTCGGCTGGCTCGTCGAGCGCGACGGCGACCCTGCGACCTGCCTGCACCGCCGCCTTCACGAAGTTCTCGGCGTTTTGGGCCATGTGGTAGCTGAGCTTGACCTTGGGCTGGGGCATGGCAGAGGCAGTCGATGCGTCATCGCCGAGCAAGGCGAGCACTGCGCGCAGATGGCGATTGAAGTGCAGCGCGCCAAACGCCTCGCTCACCTCTTGAGCCACGAAGCTCGGAAAGTGAACGTCATCGAGGGAAAGCTCGACGGGCGCATCGCGCCTGATCGTGGCAACTGCACGGCTGATGCGCGCATCTTCCGCGTGCTCGCGAATGCGCTCCCCCATCTTGCCCTTGATCTCGTCGGCATGCTCGAGCACGTCGTCGAGCGAGCCCCATTCGACGAGCAGCTTGGCGGCCGTCTTCTCGCCCACGCCGGGCACGCCGGGAATGTTATCGCTCGAGTCGCCCTTGAGGCCGAGGAAGTCCGGGACGAGCGCCGGCGTGATGCCATAGCGCTCGACGACCTTCTCGGGCGTGTAGATGACCACGTCGGACATGCCCTTGCGCGTCGTCACGATACTCGTCGTATCGGTCGCGAGCTGGTAGGCGTCCTTGTCGCCGGTGATGAGAAAGACGCGGTCGCCATTGGCCTCACCGCGCGCGGCCATGGTGCCCAGGATGTCGTCGCCCTCGTAGCCGTCCATCGCGATGCACGGGATGTTCATCGCCTCGAGCAAACCGCGCACGATGGGAAACTGCACGGCAAGCGACTCGTCCATGGGGGGACGCTGCGCCTTGTACGCCTCGAGGAGCTTCATGCGCCAATCGGGACGATGCACGTCCCAGGCACAGATGATGGCATCGGGATGGTAGTCCTCGATCATCTTCAAGAGCATCTGCATGAAGCCGAAGACGGCATTGGTCGGTGTGCCATCGGGCGCGTTCATGGGCGATTGCACGGCATGGAACGCACGATGCAGAAGCGAGTTTCCGTCGATGACGGCAATCAGTCGATCAGACATGGGCGGCCTTTCGGGCGTACGGTCAAACGGTGTTCCCATAGTACCGCGAACTCGGAACTTTGCGGCGCAGGTTCATGCAGTATCATGGGGCGGATGGTAAGCGAAGCCGTACATAACGTCATGGTCGCGAACAAGCGCGCCAACACGAAGCCCGAGCTCATCGTGCGCAAGATGCTGCGCGAGATGGGCTGGCCGGGATATCGCTGCGACTGGAAGAAGTGCGCGGGCCATCCCGACATCGCCTATCCGGGCAGGCGTCTTGCCCTGTTCATCAACGGCTGTTATTGGCATCAGCACGAAGGATGCAAGTACGCGAGCAAGCCCAAGACCAACGTGGAGTTCTGGGAGCAGAAGTTCGCACGCAACAAGGCGCGTGACGAGCACGTCAAGGCGCAGCTCGAAAGCGAAGGCTGGCATGTCGTCGTGATATGGGAGTGCGAGCTCAAGAAGGACCGCATCGAAGAAACCCGCCAGCGCCTCCACGACGAAATCGAATACGCCTTCGTCGAGGTGTAGGGCAAGACAACAATCGCCGGGGCGCTTTTGTCTTAAAACCAGACAAAAGCGCCCCGGCGATTGTTGTCTGGTTTTCCGCGAGCATCCTCGCAAACGCCAAGATTGCCCGCCCTCGTGCGCCTACTCCCACATGTAGCCGACGCCGCGAACAGTCCTGAGATGTGCCGCAAGATCATTGCCGAGCTTGGAGCGCACGCGTCGCACGTGCACGTCGACGGTGCGTGAGCCTCCGAAGTAATCGAAGCCCCAGACGCGCGAGAGCAGCGCGTCACGCGAGTAGACGTGTCCGGAATGCGTCACGAGAAACGCGAGCAGCGCGTACTCGAGGTAGGTGAAGTCCACGGGGCTTCCATCGACGAGCACCTGGTAGGTCGAGAGGTTGATGACCATCGAATCGACCGTGATGAAGTCGGAGTTTGCCGTCTCCTCCCCCGGCCAAAGCAAGTGTCGCATGCGAATGAGCAGCTCTGCATCCGGGGATGTGGACAAGACGAAATCGGCACGGATATGGGCGGGCATACGCAAGGTCTGGAGCGCCTCGGCCTCGACCACGATCAGCAGCGCGACGTTTTCGGCCTCGCGCAGCCTCTGTTCGAGCTCGGCAAGGCCATCACTACGCGCATCTGCCAGGAAGCAGACAACAAGATCTGCCGCGGGAAGCGAAGCCGCAAATGATGCAGCCGAGCACAGCTCGAAGTCGGCATCGAACTCTGCCGTCAGACGCGCGATGCGCCCGTGCGTCTGCATGCCCTCCTGTATGTACAGCACGCGTTTGCGGTGCATGGCCCTATCCCTTGCCGCTTCCTACAAAATCGGGAAGTTGCGCTCGATCTCCCATTGCGTCACCTGGGAGCGATACGAACGCCACTCTTCCTTCTTGTTCTCGACGATGAAATGGTGCATCTCATCGCCGAGGATCTCGCGCATGAGCTCGGAGCGCTCGAAAAGCTCGATGGCCTCGTGCAGGTCGCCGGGAAGCATGCGATAGCCTGCCGCAAGTGCCTCCTCCTCGCTCATCGCCGAGAGGTCATCTGTCAGGGGTGCCTCGAGTTCGAGCTCGTCTTCGATACCACGCAGGCCAGCGCCCAAAAGCACCGCGAAGACGAGGTAGGGATTACATGCCGGGTCGGGGCTGCGATACTCGAAGCGCGCCGCATTGGCCTTGTCCGGCTTGTAGAGCGGCACACGCACGAGCGCGTTGCGATTGCGATTCGCCCAAGTCACGTACACCGGCGCCTCGAATCCGGGGATGAGTCGCTTGTACGAGTTGACGTACTGGTTGGTGATGAGCGTCATCTCGGGGGCGTACTTGAGCAGGCCGGCGATGTAGTGCTTGGCCGTCTGTGACAGGCCAAAGCCCAGCGGGTCATTTGCGTCATAGAAGACGTTTTCGTCGTCATGGAACAGCGAGATGTGCACGTGCATGCCACTGCCATCGACACCGCGAATCGGCTTGGGCATGAAGCTCGCGTGTACGCCGTGCTTGAGGGCGATCTCCTTCACCACGAGGCGATAGGTCATGACCGCATCCGCCATCGAGAGCGCATCGCTATAACGCAGGTCGATCTCCTGTTGCGAGGGCGCGGTCTCGTGATGGGAGTACTCGACGGGAATGCTCATCTGCTCGAGCGTCAGAATCGTGTCGCGGCGCAGATCGGATGCCATGTCATCGGCAATGAGGTCGAAGAAACCGGCATAGTCGATGGGCTCGGGCGTCGTCGCGTTCTTGAAGTAGAAGTACTCGAGCTCCGGGCCGACGTTCATCGTGTAGCCCATGCGCGCTGCCTTCGTGAGCATGCGACGCAGCACGTAACGCGGATCACCATCAAAGGGCTTGCGCTCGGGCGTGAGGATGTTGCAGAACATGCGTGCCACGCCATCGTCCTTGGGGCGCCAGGGCAGCACCTGGAAGGTGCTCGCGTCGGGAAGCGCGATCATGTCGGACTCGGTCGAACGCGCGAAGCCCTCGATCGAGCTACCGTCAAAGCCCATGCCCTCGCCAAAGGCCGTCTCGAGCTCGCTCGGCGTGATGGCGAAGGACTTCATCTGGCCGAGCACGTCGGTGAACCACATGCGGATGAAGTGGATGTGACGTTCCTGGACCGTCTTGAGGACGTAGTCCTTGTTGGCCTCGGCCGCAGCCGATCCGATCACGCCAAACTCGTCAGCGAATGCATCTGACATTGCGCCTACCTCTTTCCTGATGACAGTGCGTGCGTCATCCTAATCATGCTCGATGTCTAGTTTTCGATAGAAACAGCTCGCAGCGCCCGTATGACAGGCGGGACCGGCCGCATCGACCTTCACGAGCAAGGTATCTCCATCGCAGTCATAATACAGTTCCTTGACGGTCTGAATGTTTCCGCTCGTTAAACCTTTGTTCCAGAGCTCCTGACGCGAGCGTGACCAGAACCACGTGGTGCCCGTCGTGCGCGTGAGCTCAAGAGACTCGGCGTTCATCCAGGCGACCATGAGGACTTCGCCGGTATCGTATTGCTGCACGACAGCCGGGATGAGCCCATGCTCGTCGAAGGTGAGATCCGGAGTGTTCATCATCATTCCTATCGTGCTCGCAAAACCAAAGTCGAACCGAGTGATTCAAGCGGTTTCTCTATGAATCCTCTTACGCCTCTCTTCGAGTCCGGCCTATAAATCCCAAAAGAGCATGCTTCGTAGAACCTCTCTTCGCCTTGGGAATTCTTGGCATAGAAGTGCATCGTCATGGTAAGGGCTTTGGAACGATTCTCGGGAAGCGTCACAAGCCCGAGGAGAGCTCCTCTGGTGCGGGTAGCTTTGATCAGTCTGGACATCTTCCTGTTTCGATGACCGGCACTCCACTTTTCCACCGGCTCAAGCTCTATCCATTGCAAGTCAGATTGATCAGGGTGGCTCCAGCAGGCAACCCGCACGGAAGAAAACGCCATCAAATCTGCAGTTGGCTCAACGATAATGGCGATATCGTTACAGTGGAATGGCTGCCACGCTGCAATTGCCTCATTGGCCTTTCTCAGGTGGCCAGTCCAAATCTCTTCAGCCGGCGTATGGAATACATTGGAATTCGCTTCATCTGTGATTCGCGCAATGCTGTGCCATTGAGTCATCGCATCGACGAACTGCTCTCCCTCTGCAGCCAGGGAATGAGTCTTGCCATAAGCAACACCCGCTTTGCCCATAGTCGTCCTAAGTGCAGCATCGGAACTCAGGGCGACCACTGTTGCTGCAACAGATTCGGGACGAGGCTTAGCTAGAGCAACGGCGTCATCAGGAAAATCCAGGCTCGTGTTTTCGCCGGCGATATCAATTACGGGCAAGCCGCAAGCCATCATCTCGAAGGGAACACGAGAGGGATTCGTGGCGCTAAAACAAAGTCCCATCTCGCACCTACGATACAGGTGCGCACATTCGTCGATGGAAAGCAGACCTAGATTTTCAATCCAGCCAGATTTGACACCCTGACTGTCCGATCCGAATACATATATCTTCAAAGACGGGTCGAGCTCATGCACTATTTCGAGCGTCTCTTTCAAGAGTCTCGAGAGCCTGCGCGGCTTTGCCGGCTGAAACACGGCACATAGAGCATGCTCACGGTACTCGTCTTTTTGACAGGATTGATAAACCTCGTCATTCACGCCAAATTCCACAAATGGCACCGGGACACCAGCGTGTCCCTCCATTTTCTTTGAGAGCCATCGCCCAATGGTAATAGGCATGAGTCCCAAATCGTATGATGCTTCAGCCTCTATGAATTCATCTCCAATGGGATAGAAAAAGGGTTCGTAATCCTGGACGAAATAGTACTTCTTCGGAATCGACTGCATGGAAACATAACGAGCCGTATTCCATGCAGTAGCTATAGCCGTGTCACAGTAAGGCGGCAAATATGCAACGCAGCGAATGGGGCCAGTATCAAAGTCAAACCACTCCTTGATGTTATTGCGCAAGACTTCAAGGTCAATGCAACAATTTGCATCGGGCACAATATAGAATTCGCATGTCATTCCGCTCCGACCCAAAGCGGCCGCATTATGGAAAATGGTTCGATGACCACCGCTACCCTTAGCCGGTATAGTAATTACCCATGCCACAACACCGGCTTCAGACCGTTCGGACTCAATCGGCGCATGCGGCTTCCTCTTAAAAAGCACGGTAAATCCTACTGCCCTTGCTTGGCGTACTTGGCTTCAGTCTCTTGCTTGGCGCCTTCCCACCAGCTGCGATTGTCCTCGTACCAGGCAATGGTGGCGGCAAGGCCCTCGTCAAAGTTCGTGTGCTTGGGCTGCCAGCCGAGCTCGCGACGCAGCTTGCTCGAGTCGATGGCATAACGGCGGTCATGACCGGGACGATCCTTGACCCAGTCGAAGTCATCTTCGTCCTTGCCCATCTCCTTGAGAATGGCGCGCAAAACGTCAATGTTGTTCTTCTCACCATCAGCGCCGATGAGGTAGGTTTCGCCGAGCTCGCCCCTGGTGAGAATCTCCCACACGGCACTCGAATGATCCTCGGTGTGAATCCAGTCGCGCACGTTGAGGCCATCGCCGTAGAGCTTGGGACGGATGCCGCAGAGGATATTCGTGATCTGACGTGGGATGAACTTCTCGATGTGCTGGCGCGGCCCGTAGTTGTTCGAGCAGTTGCTGATAGTGGCACGCACGCCGTAGGTGCGCACCCAGGCACGCACGAGCATGTCGCTCGAGGCCTTGGTCGAGCTGTACGGGCTGCTCGGCTTGTATGGCGTCTCCTCGGTGAAACGGGCAGGATCGTCGAGCGCGAGGTCGCCGTAGACCTCGTCGGTCGAGATGTGATGGAAGCGCACGTCATGCTTGCGTGCTGCCTGCAGAAGCGTGAAGGTGCCCTCGACGTTCGTGCGCAAAAACGGCGTCGGATCGGCGATGGAGTTGTCGTTATGGCTCTCGGCGGCAAAGTGCACGATGGCATCGGCATCCGCAGCGAGCTTGTCGACAAGCTCGGCATCGCAGATATCGCCATGCACGAAGCTCATGCGGTCATCGGGAATACCGGCAAGATTCTCGCGATTACCCGCGTACGTAAGCGCGTCGAGCACGGTCACATGCACACCAGGCTGATTGTCGACAACCCAGTGCACGAAGTTGCTGCCGATAAAGCCCGCACCGCCGGTAACGATGATGTTCGTGGGCTTGAACGCTTCTGTCATCTATCTTGCTCCTTGCCTAATCGCGCTTGAACGCGGGGTGCTTCTTGTCTTTGTCGCTCAGATTGATTTCGCAATCAACCTGCGGCCATTCGATGCCAAAGGCCGGGTCATCGTAGCGATAGCCGCCCTCGTCATTGGGATGGTACACGTCATCGCACTTGTAGCAAAACTCTGCCGTATCCGAGAGCACGAGAAAGCCGTGCGCGAAGCCACGTGGCACGAAGAACTGACGCTTGTTTTCGGCGGAGAGGATGACGCCCTCCCATTTGCCATAGGTGGGGCTTCCCTCGCGCAAGTCGACGCACACGTCGAAGACCTCGCCGCTCACGACGCGCACGAGCTTGCTTTGCGGGTGCTCGATCTGGAAATGCAGGCCACGCAGCACGCCCTTGGTGGAAGAGCTCTGGTTATCCTGCACGAAGTCGACATCGATGCCGCCTGCTACGAAATCGGGGCGCTTATACGTCTCCATGAAGTAGCCGCGGTCATCGCCATATGCCTTCACGTCCACGATGATGACGCCATCGATGGACGTCTTCGTGAAGGTGAAGTTGCCACTCGTGACGATATCTCCTGCTGCCATGGGCACTCCTCCTAATCACCAAGCTCAGGCAGACGTTGCATATACGTCGCAAGCGCCTCTTGCCAGGGACGCATCTCGTCGCCAATCGTAGCCGCAAGATGCGCGTTCTCCAAGCTCGAGTAGGCCGGACGATCAGCCGAAAGCGGAAAGCGCTCCTTGTACTCGGCGGAGCTCAGCCCCTCCTTCTCGCACTCGATGCCCGCAGCGTCCACAATGGCGCAGGCGAAGTCGAACCAGCTGCACGTGCCGTTGTTGGTGCAGTGGTACGTACCGTAATTATCGGTCGCCGCAATCTTGAGAATCTCGTAGGCGAGATCATTGGCGCTCGTCGGATTGCCCAGCTGGTCGTTGACGACGGAAATCTTGCCGTTTTCGCGCGCAAGTCGCAGCATGGTCTTGACGAAGTTCTTGCCGATGTAGCCATAGAGCCAGGCCGTTCGCACGATGAAGCTCTTCTCGCATGCCGCGCGCGTGAGCACCTCGCCCTCCCACTTGGTACGCCCGTAGGCGGAAATGGGTGCGATGGGGTCGCTCTCGACACGCGGGACGGGATTGGTACCGGGAAAAACGTAATCCGTGGAGACGGACACGATCTTGCCATCGCAAGCATGCGCCGCACGTGCCATGTTCTCGGCACCGATGGCGTTGACGTGCAGGGCACCCGCCTCGTCTTGCTCGCAGCCGTCCACGTTGGTAATGGCTGCACAGTTAATCGTGAGGTCATAGGGGCCATGCTCGGCAAACCACACATCTACAGCGCATGCATCGCTGATATCGAGCACCTGGTAGTCGATGTAGTCGACATCGGCATCCCTATATAGCTCGGGAACGGGGCCGATTTCGGCCTGCATGGTATCGAAGCAGCGCCTCAGCTCGTTTCCGAGCTGTCCGCGCTCACCGGTCACGAGGATCTTCATCGATTACTTACCATCCTTTGCGTAGAACTTGTTCTCGCTCACGCCCTTGAGGTATTTACCGTAGCTGCTCTTGCCATACTTATTCGCGGCCTCGATAAGCTGACCGCGATCGATCCAGCCATTGCCGTAGGCAATCTCCTCGATGACGCTCACGGGGATACCCTGAGCTTGCTCGACCGTGCGCACGAAGTTCGTCGCCTCGAAGAGCGATTCCATCGTGCCCGTGTCGAGCCATGCGTAGCCGCGTCCGAGCACCTCGACGTTGAGCGATCCGTCGGCAAGATACATCGCGTTGAGGTCGGTGATCTCGAGCTCGCCACGAGGCGAGGGCCTTACCTGTCTGGCAAATGCGCACACGCGCTCGTCGTAGAAGTACAGGCCCGTGACCGCGTAGTTGCTTTTGGGATGCTCGGGCTTCTCTTCGATGGAGACGGCGTTGTAGTCCTCGTCGAACTCGACGACGCCGAAACGCTCCGGGTCATCGACGTAATAGCCAAAGACCGTGGATCCCTCGCCGTCCTCGGCGCGCTTGACCGCGCGCCTGAGCTGCTCGCGAAAGCCGTTGCCGTAGAAGATGTTGTCGCCGAGCACAAGCGCACAGGGATCTCCCGCACAGAACTCCTCGCCGATGATGAACGCCTGGGCAAGGCCATCGGGTGAAGGCTGCACCCTGTAGGACAGGTGGATGCCGAGCTGGCTGCCGTCGCCCAGCAGACGCTCGAAGTTGGGGAGGTCGGCCGGCGTGGAGATGATGAGAATGTCGCGAATGCCCGCCATCATGAGCGTGGAGAGCGGGTAGTAGATCATCGGCTTGTCATAGACCGGTAGAAGCTGCTTGCTCGTGACCAGCGTGAGCGGATACAGGCGCGTGCCGCTGCCGCCTGCCAAGATGATGCCCTTCATGTGATGTGCTCCTTGGGTTTGGGAATCAGATATCGATAGATTATACGGCTAACTGAGCCACCAGGAGCGGGCATCTCCCGATTCGGGAGAT
>OGQA01001556.1_pt1 | contig 10865 bp, 10 predicted proteins | sample 1553011 | NCBI WGS metagenome assembly OGQA01 (sample SAMEA2580256, study PRJEB22360) | human gut metagenome | biome: human gut; feature: human-associated habitat; material: faeces | place: Denmark | collected 2008/2010 | reverse complement strand
TTAATGTGATAAAATTTTGTTGTTTAAAAAGACAAGAAGGAGTGCTGTATGAAAACTGAAAAAATAAGAGAGTCGATACTCGGAGGTAGGACGTCGCTTGGTATCGAACTCGGTTCAACGAGAATCAAGGGTATACTTGTTGACGAAAACAACGAAGTCATCGCGTCGGGCGCTTATTCATGGGAAAATAAGCTCGAAAACGGCATCTGGACATATCATCTCAACGATGTTTGGACGGGTATGCGCGAATGTTACAGAACCCTTGCCGAGGATGTCAGAGGCAAATATGATATTGAACTGACTTCTGTCGGCGCAATGGGCATTTCCGGCATGATGCACGGATATCTTGTGTTCGACAAAGAGGGCAGACAGCTAGCTGATTTCAGAACATGGCGAAACACCGTCACCGAGCGCTCGGCGGCTGAGCTTTCCGAGCTTTTCGGGTTCAATATTCCTCAGCGCTGGAGCATAGCTCACCTTGACCGCGCCATACTCAACGGCGAGGATCATATCAAAAACATCGACTTTATGACAACGCTCGCGGGCTATGTACACTGGATGCTGACGGGAGAGAAGGCAATCGGTATCGGCGAAGCATCCGGTATGTTCCCGATAAACAGCGAAACTCACGATTTCGATGAAACGATGATAAAAAAGTTCGATTCGAGAGTCGCAGACAAAAATCTTCCTTGGAAGCTGCGCGGCATATTGCCGACAGTACACGGCGCCGGAGATTTTGCCGGCAAGCTTACGGAAGAGGGCGCAAAGCTCCTTGATCCGACAGGAAAGCTCAAATCTGGTATTCCGTTCTGCCCGCCGGAGGGTGATGCAGGCACCGGCATGGTGGCAACGAACAGCGTTGCTCAGAGAACGGGCAATGTATCTGCTGGAACATCGATATTTGCAATGATAGTCCTAGAGAAGCCGCTTTCAAAGGTGTATCCCGAGATAGATATGGTAACAACGCCGGACGGCAGTCCCGTTGCGATGGTGCACTGCAACAACTGCACGACCGATCTCGATTCGTGGATAGGTCTGCTCAAAGAGACCGTTGAGCTGATGAGCGGGAGCGTCGATGTGCCGAAGCTCTACGACACATTCTATAACAAAGCTCTCGAGGGCGCTCCGGACTGCGGCGGGCTGCTCTCCTATAACTACTATTCCGGTGAGCACACAACAGGATTTGAAGCCGGCAGACCGCTTTTTACAAAACTTCCGGACAGCAAGATGAATCTTGCTAACTTCGCACGTGCAATACTCTTCTCATCCATGGCGACTTTAAAATTCGGCATGAACATACTGACCGAAAAAGAGTTTGTCCGCGTTGACAGACTTCTCGGCCACGGCGGACTGTTCAAAACTCCCGGAGTCGGTCAGAAGCTTATGGCTGCCGTGCTCGAAACTCCCGTTGCCGTTATGTCGACGGCAGGCGAGGGCGGCGCGTGGGGAATCGCTCTGCTTGCATCATATATGAAGAACCGTGCGGACGGCGAATCACTTGACAGCTTCCTCGATTCAAAAGTATTCGGCGATATGCTCGGAGACAGCGTAGCTCCCGACGCTGAAGACGCCGAAGGATTCAAAAAATATATGGAGCGTTACAGAGCGGGTCTCGCTATAGAACGCGCGGCAGTTGACAATCTGAACTGAATATTTTTTCAGCCCTGTGCTTTCAAAAGCGCGGGGCTTTTTATTTTTTCACCCTTTGATTTGACAAAAAAGACCTCGGCGGCGGCTTATAATTGAGTCATACCGTTCCGGGAGGTGCACGATGAGCAATGTTATATATGTCGATATACTGCTGATGATAAATCTGCTCGTCAACTTTCTGATGCTGTCGGCGGCGGGTCTTTTGGTAAAAACTCCGACGCGCAGTTGGCGTATTTTGCTCTCCGCCGCAATAGGAGCGGCTTATTCGCTGATAATATTTCTGCCCGATATGAATCTGTTCTTTTCGATAGCTCTTCGCGTTATCTGTTTTGCAGCGATGCTTTTTACTGCGTTCTCTATACGCTCGGTTAAAGAATTTCTCAGAGCGGGCGGCGGCTTCCTGATGGCAAACTTCGCCTTTGCGGGAATCACGCTCGCCATATGGCTGATATTCAAGCCTGACGGACTTACATACAAAAACGGTGCGGTGTATTTTGATATCAGCGCAGTGACACTGTTATTGACATCCGCCGCCTGCTATGTTGTTATACGGCTCATATCTTATTTTATGCGCCGCAATGCGCCCGACAGCCACACGGCAACAGTCAGAATAGATTATCGCGGAAAAGAAGCCGAATGCGCCGCTCTCATAGATACGGGCAGCTCGCTGAAAGAGCCGTTTTCTTCATATCCCGCGATAGTGTTTGAATACGGCGCGATAGCATCTGTTCTGCCGGATGAAATAAAAGAACTCGTGCGCAGGGAGATAAAAGAAGACGAGGCATATGCATGCCGCGGTGTCAGGTTTATAAGCTTCAGGTCGGTCGGCGGGAGCGGGCTTCTTCCGGCAATAAAAATTGATAAAGTAACAGTAAAAAGTGCCAAGGGTATTTTTGTATGCAGCGAGACTTATGCCGCGATATACAATGGCTCACTGTCCGGCGGCGAGTATTCGGCACTCATAGGAAACAATTTCTTTGACAGAGCGGAAAGGGGAGGCTCAAAAAATGAAAAAGCTGAAAGCGGTAATACAAAAACTGATAAACCGTTTTCTCAACCGCAGAGAACGGGGCGAGGTACACTACATAAACGGCTACGAGATACTGCCCGCCCCGCTGAAAAAAGATGAGGAGCGTGAGATATTCGAGCGAATCGAAGCGGGCGACGAATCCGCGCGCGAGCCGCTAATAGTACACAATCTCAGGCTCGTGGTCTATATAGCGAGGAAGTTTGAAAACTCCGGAGTAGGAATAGAAGATCTCATATCAATAGGCACCATCGGATTGATAAAAGCCGTCAACACATTCAGACCGTCAAAGAACATAAAGCTCGCGACATATGCCTCGCGGTGCATCGAAAACGAGATACTCATGTTCCTGCGAAAGACAAATAATATAAGAAACGAGATTTCGCTCGATGAGCCGCTGAACGTGGATTGGGACGGGAACGAACTGCTTCTGTCCGATATTCTCGGCAGTGAACCGGATACGGTAAATCGCGGCATAGAGGCGGAGGACGAAAAGAGTCTGCTTTTGCGTACCGTTGATGCTCTTGCTGACCGCGACAAGCTTATAATGCGAATGCGGTTCGGACTCGGCGGCGGAAAGGAGTATACGCAAAAGGAAGTCGCTGATATGCTCGGCATATCGCAGAGCTACATATCAAGGCTTGAAAAAAGGATTATAGAACGCCTGAAAAGAGAAATGAATGTCGTGTGATTCGACGCACCCTCAGCGGCATATAATGCCGTTGGGGGTGATTTTTTTGAACTGCTGTGTGACGGATCTGAGAAACAAACAAGTTATAAATCAAAGGGACGGGAATATACTCGGCCCCGTGTCGGATATTGAAGTTGACACTTGCTCGGGCAAGGTAGTTGCAATTATCGTATTCGGCAGGCCGAAATGTATGGGGCTGCTCGGACGATGCGACGATATAAGAATATGTTGGGAAGACATAAAGGTTATAGGCGAGGATGCCGTGCTCGTGTGCTACAATCAGCAGGCGTGCTGCGCGCCGCCGAGAAAGGGCGGTAGATTTTGCGACATATTCAATTCTTTTTGAAATAACTTGACAAATACCGCTTTTTATTGTATTATATTGCTGCACTTTATCGAATAAAAGCTTTAAAGCGCAAAACAAAGAAAAAGCAGAGGAAGAAAAAATGGAGAACACCACCGTCTGGATAACTATCGCGGTATATGTTGCGGTTATGATGATAATCGGCATTGTATCAGGACGAAAATCAAAGAGCATAGCCGATTTGACAGTAGGCGGACGAAACGCCGGAGCGTGGCTTTCGGCGCTTTCTTACGGTGCGGCATATTTTTCGGCAGTTATGTTCGTCGGCTACGCCGGCGGCACCGGACTCAACTACGGTCTTTGGGGTATTGCCGCGGGAATAGGCAACGCCGTGTTCGGCTCGTGGCTCGCCTGGCGTGTGCTTGCCAGAAGGACGCGCGATGTTTCAGACAGGCTCAAAATAAAAACGATGCCCCAGTTCTTTGAACTGAGATACAACAGCCGCGCCATGAAAATATTTGCCTGCATGGTTATATTTATTTTCATGATCCCGTATTCGGCGTCGGTCTACAAAGGCCTCGCATCTGTTGCCGATGTTCTGCTCGGAATAGACGAGAAAATATGCATGATAATTATCGCCGTCCTTGCCGCAGTTCTTCTGCTGCTCGGCGGATATCTTGTTCAGGCTCGCGCGGACTTTGTTCAGGGAATTGTCATGATGTTCGGCATAACGCTTCTCATAATCTTCGTCATTCGCTGCGACAGAGTCGGCGGTATAGAGGGTCTCAGAGAATACGCCAACTCGGCAGAGGGACTTCCGAAACTCGGACTCAAATCCGCAACTTCGCTCATCGCAACCGTGCTCATGACCAGCTTCGGCACATGGGGACTGCCGCAGATGATACAGAAATATTTCGGCATAAAGGACGACAAGCAGGCGAAGCGCGGCATTATAATATCCACATTTTTCGCTCTTCTTGTCGCGGGCGGCGGATATTTCATAGGCTCGCTCTGCCACAGATTCTTCACTGCCGACGAGATAGCATCATTCAAAAAGCCGGTGCAGGACTATGTTGTTCCGAATATGCTCAAGGTCGCGAATCTTCCGAATATACTGCTCGGAATTGTCCTTGTCCTGCTCATAGCAGCGTCGGTTTCGACTCTTTGCTCCATAACGCTTACGGCAAGCTCGACATTCTCCATGGACTTTGTTAAGAGTGTGCTCAAGCCCGGAATGAAAGAAAAGAAAGTAACTGTTCTCACAAAAGTTCTCTGCGTTGTGTTTATTCTCTGCTCATATGTTGTCGCAAATACAGATACCCCCATTCTTGATATGATGAGCTACTCCTGGGGTATAATTTCCGGCTCGTTCCTTGCGCCTTATGTCGTTGCGCTGTTCTGGAAGCGTATGAACAAACACGGTGCTTGGGCTGCGATGATAGGCGGTTTCTCGGTTGCAATAGTTCCCGCGATATGCAAGTTGCTTGTTGAATTTGGACTCAACAACAGTACAGCATCAACGCTTGCGGGATTCGGGCCGCTTTTTGCCTGCATAGCGATGCTCCTTTCGCTCGCGCTCTGCTTCATCGTCAGCGCAATAACAGGAAAAGATGACAAGAATGTTACTGAATTATTTTATAACGGTATTGTCGAAAAAGAGTAACAGTGGTATAATTTATAGGTGATTTCCGAATACCCTGTCGAAGTATAAAAGAGGGAGACTTCAAGATGTTTTTTCAAAAGGAAATTGAAACAATGAAGCGCAGCGAGCTGGAAGCGCTGCAGCTCGAAAGACTGAAATGGACGGTTGATTACTGCTACAAAAATGTGCCGTTCTACACAAAGAAGCTTGACGAGGCGGGTATCTCCGCCGACAAGATCAAGAGCCTGAGCGATATAAAATACATACCGCCGACTACAAAAGCCGATTTGCGCGACAACTATCCGTTCGGTCTGTTCGCAAGACCGATGAAAGAGATGGTGCGTATTCACGCTTCGTCCGGCACAACAGGTAAGCCCACAGTCGTTGGATATACGAAGCACGACCTTGATCTGTGGTCGGACTGCGTTGCCCGTATTGCCGCCGCAGCAGGCGCTACTGACGAAGATATCGTTCAGATATCTTTCGGTTACGGCATGTTCACGGGTGCTCTGGGTCTTCATTACGGACTCGAAAAGCTCGGCGCAACGGTCGTTCCCAATTCGAGCGGAAACACCGAAAAGGCGCTGATGTATATGCGCGATTTCGGCACTACCGCGCTCGTTGCAACTCCGTCATATGCGCTTTATATGTGCGAAACGGCAAAAGAGCTTGATTATCCGATGAGCGACTATAAGCTCCGCCTCGGTCTGTTCGGCTCGGAGGGCTGCACACCCGAGATGAGGACTCAAATTGAAAAGGGTTGGGGACTATTCGCCACAGACAACTACGGCATGAGTGAGCTTATGGGTCCCGGAGTTTCCGGCGAATGTGAGGAGCGCGACGGACTGCATTTCTGCGAAGACTATTTCTATCCCGAAATAGTTGATCCCGAAACACTCGAACCTCTTGCCGAGGGCGAGACAGGCGAACTGCTTGTGACTACGCTGACAAAAGAGGGACTTCCTCTGCTCAGATACAGAACCCGCGACATCACAAGGCTCAACTATTCTCCCTGCAAATGCGGAAGAACAGGCGTCAGGATGGACAAGGTCAAGGGCAGAAGCGACGATATGCTAAAAATACGCGGCGTGAACGTGTTCCCGTCGCAGATTGAAAGCGTGCTTATCGGCACGGAGCAGATCGGCGCAAACTATCAGCTGGTTGTCCGCCGCGAGGGATTTTCAGATACACTTGAAGTCCGCGTTGAGCTTGTTGACGCATCTCTGCTTGAGAGCTACGGCGAAATCGAGCGGCTTCAGAAGAAGATAATGCACAATCTCCAGACCACTCTTGGTATCCAGTGCAAGGTCAGCCTGCTTGAGCCCAAGACACTCGAGAGATTTGTCGGCAAGGCGCACAGAGTTGTTGATTTGAGAAACGAGAAGAAATAAATCCGGAGGCAAAAAATGAGAAAGTTACTTTTAGGAAACGAGGCCGTCGCAAGAGGCCTTTACGAAGCCGGATGCCGTGTTGCATCGAGCTATCCTGGCACCCCGAGCACCGAGGTGACGGAGAGCGCGGCTAAATATGATGAGATATACTGCGAATGGGCGCCGAACGAAAAGGTCGCTATGGAGACCGCAGGCGGCGCTGCCATAGCCGGAGCGCGTTCTTTCTGCGGCATGAAGCATGTCGGATTGAATGTTGCCGCCGACCCGCTGTTCACGCTCTCTTATACTGGCGTAAATGCCGGTATGGTCATAGTCGTTGCGGACGACCCCGGTATGCATTCATCGCAGAATGAGCAGGATTCGCGCAACTATGCAAAGGCGTCAAAGATACCGATGCTCGAGCCTGCGGATTCTCAGGAGTGTCTCGCTTTCACGAAGCTTGCATATGATATCTCCGAGCGTTACGACACTCCGGTCATAATCAGACTCACTACGAGAATCTCTCATTCCCGCAGCCTTGTTGAGATAGGGGAGAGAGTCGACAACGGACTCAAGGGGTATGTCAAGGACACGCAGAAATATGTCATGATGCCCGCCATGGCGAAAAAGAAGCATGTCATAGTTGAAGAGAGAACAAAGGCTCTCGAAGCCTGGGGCGACAGCGAAGCTGTTGGCCTCGGAGTCAACAAGATTGAATATAACGACAAAAAAATCGGCATAATCGCCGGCGGCATTGCCTATCAATACGCCAAAGAGGCTCTCGGCGATAAAGCGTCGTATCTCAAGATAGGCTGTCTCTATCCGCTGCCCGAAAAGATAATCCGTGACTTTGCGGCAGAATGCGAGAAAGCCTATGTCATCGAGGAGCTTGATCCTTACATAGAAGATCACTGCCGCAAGCTCGGAATAAACGTTATCGGCAAAGAGCAGTTCACGCTTCTCGGCGAGTATTCGCAGAGCATGATAAAGAAAGTTATCCTCAGTGAAGAGAATGCTTATCTCAAGGCAGATATAAACGTTCCCGCGCGTCCGCCCGTACTTTGCGCCGGATGTCCACACAGAGGTCTGTTCTATGCCCTCAAGAAGCTCAAGGTCAATGTCAGCGGCGATATCGGCTGCTATACGCTCGGCTCGATGGCTCCTCTCGGCATGATGGACACCTGCATCTGCATGGGCGCATCCGTCTCCGCGCTCCACGGCATGAACAAGGCTGACGAAGCCGGAAGCCACAAGCGCGTAGCTGTTATAGGTGATTCTACATTTATCCATTCCGGTGTTACGGGTCTTATAAACATCGCATATAACCAAAGCAATTCAGTTGTTATCGTCCTTGATAACAGCATCACCGGCATGACCGGACATCAGCAGAATCCGACTACCGGACTTACAATAAAGGGCGATCCGACGACGGCAGTCAGCCTTGAGGCTCTCGCTCACGCAGTCGGAATAAACCGTGTCGTTGTCGTTGATCCTTATGACCTCGCCGCAACGGAAAAAGCAATAAAAGAAGAGCTTGAAGCGGACGAGCCCTCGGTAGTTATATCCCGCCGTCCCTGCGTGCTTCTCAAATATGTCAAAACAAAGCCGCCCGTCAAGGTCAACACCGACAAGTGCGCATCCTGCAAGATGTGCATGAAGATCGGCTGCCCCGCGATAAGCATGAAAGATGGCAAGGCTCACATTGATTTCACCCTTTGCGTCGGCTGCGACGTTTGCAAGCAGCTTTGCAAATTCGGTGCGATAGAATAAGAAAGGGGCGGGAAAAATGGCAGTTAAATCAATTATGATAGTCGGCGTCGGCGGCCAGGGTACTCTGCTTGCGAGCAGACTCCTCGGCAGCGCGCTTATAGACAGCGGATACGAAGTCAAAGTTTCCGAAATACACGGAATGAGCCAGCGCGGCGGTTCCGTTGTTACATATGTTAAATACGGTGATGAGGTTTTTTCGCCCACGATTGAGCAGGGCGAAGCCGATATAATCCTCGCCTTTGAGAAGCTCGAAGCCGCAAGATGGCTCAGCTTCCTTAAGCCCGACGGCAAATTAGTCGTCAACGATCAGTGCATCGACCCGATGCCGGTCATAACCGGCGCGGCGGAGTATCCTCAGAACATATCAGAGGCAATAAAAGCGGCGGGAGCTTCTATGATAGAGCTTGACGCGCTTTCGCTCGCCGTCAAAGCGGGTTCGGCAAAGGCAGTCAATGTTGTTCTCATAGGCGCCATGGCGAGCCATATGCAATTAAGCTACGAAACCTGGACAAACGCCATAAGGAACACAGTGCCCGAAAAGTTCCTCGATATGAACCTTGAGGCATTTCGTCTCGGCTACGAGCACGAGAAAACCTGCTAAAACGCAGAAGAGAGATAAAAGAGATGCAAAGGAGATAAGAGACGATGGCAAAGTATTTCAGCCCCGAAATTGAGACAGCGTCGCGCGATTATCTGCACGCAATACAGAGCGCAAGACTGATAAAAACCGTAAAAAGATGCTATGAAAACATCCCGTTTTATAAGGCGAAGTTTGACGAGATAGGACTCAAGCCCGAAGATATCCATTCGATAGACGATATCAGCAAGCTGCCCTTTACGGTAAAACAGGATCTCAGAGATCACTATCCGTTCGGACTTTTTGCCGTGCCGAGAGAGGAGCTTGTCAGAGTTCACGCCTCATCCGGAACGACCGGAAAGCAGACCGTTGTCGGCTACACAAAGGGCGATATTGACCGCTGGTCCGAGTGCACCGCAAGAGCGCTCACCGCCGCAGGCGCAACATCTTCGGACTACATCCACGTCTCCTATGGCTACGGACTTTTCACGGGCGGTATGGGTATTCATTACGGCGCGGAGAAGCTCGGCGCAACCGCGATTCCCGTGTCGTCCGGTAATACAAAGCGCCAGGTTCAGATACTTCAGGATTTCGGTTCAAATGTGCTCTGCTGCACTCCTTCATATGCTCTGTTTATCGCAGAAACGCTCAACGAAATGAATATCGATCCCGCCGATTTGCCGCTTAGAATAGGTATTTTCGGTGCCGAGCCGTGGAGCGAGAATATGCGCACTCAGCTTGAGAATATGCTCAAAATCAAGGCATATGATATATACGGTCTCTCCGAGATAGCGGGTCCCGGCGTTGCATTTGAGTGCTGTGAGCAGTCCGGAATGCACATCTGCGAGGATTATTTCTATCCCGAGATAGTCGATCCCGTGACCCTCAAGCCGCTGCCCGACGGCGAATACGGCGAGCTCGTGTTCACATGTATCGGCAAAGAAGCTCTTCCGCTGCTCAGATACAGAACCCGCGACATTTCCGCAATAACGCATGAGAAATGCGCCTGCGGCAGAACGCTCGTCAAGATGCTCAGACCCAAGGGCAGAAGCGACGATATGCTTATTATCCGCGGCGTCAATGTTTTCCCGGCTCAGGTCGAGCATGTTATTCTTTCGCTCGGCATGGATCCGAACTATCAGATAATAGTTGACAGAGCGAATAATCTTGATATAATGACCGTCTGCATCGAGATGTCAGACCACATGTTCTCCGACTCGGTCAAGCAGATTGAGGCTAAAGAAAAAGAGATTTGCGGCGCCATGCAGTCCGTTCTCGGTGTCTCCGCAAAGGTGCGTCTTGTTGAACCGCACTCTCTGCCGCGCTACGAAGGCAAGGCTTCGAGAGTTATTGATAACAGAAAAATATAAAGGAGGAAAACCAAATGGCAATCAGTCAGATTTCGGTTTTTGTCGAAAACAGACCCGGCAGACTTGCCGACATAACGGCAGTCCTCGCCAAGAACAGCATCGATATCCGCGCTCTTTCCGTTGCGGATACCTCGGACTACGGCATTCTCCGCCTTATCGTCAACGACCCCAAGTCGGCGGTTGAGGCGCTCAGAAGCGAGGGAATGACCGCTTCCGCAACTCAGGTTCTCGGCATAATCATTCCCGATGAACCCGGCGGACTTGCGCGCGCTATCAAGGTGCTTTCAGATGCACAGATAAGCGTTGAATATGCCTATGCGTTCATCACGCCTTCGGTCGGCAACGCCTATGTTATCATCAGAGTCGAAGATAACGACAAGGCTTCCGAGATACTCAAGGGCGCGGGAATCGAGCTCATTGAGCAGGACGATATCTTCAAGAAGTAAAGATTTTTTAACGCCTCT
>OGQA01001540.1_pt1 | contig 10912 bp, 9 predicted proteins | sample 1553011 | NCBI WGS metagenome assembly OGQA01 (sample SAMEA2580256, study PRJEB22360) | human gut metagenome | biome: human gut; feature: human-associated habitat; material: faeces | place: Denmark | collected 2008/2010 | reverse complement strand
CACAAAGTCAGGATGGTCGACATGAACATTCCTAAAATACTTACGCCAAAAGCCATGACCGCCTATATCGGCGCGGACGACACCGTCAGGCAGGGCCTGGAGGTGATGCGCCGCCACGGGTACACCGCCATCCCCGTCCTGGGCGAGCACGGCGAATACATAGGCTGCATCACGGAGGGCGACTTCCTCCGGCACATTCTCTCCACCGGCAGCACCTCGATGAAGGCGCAGGAGCGGTATCGCATAGGCGAGCTGGTGAGACGGGATTTCTGCCCGCCGCTCGGCATCGCCGCCGACGACGACGAGGTCATCGACGCGGTTTTGCAGCAGAACTTCGTCCCGATAGTCGACGACCGCGGCTGCTTCTGCGGCATCGTCACGCGCCGGAGCGTAATCGCCGCCCTCGCCAACGCCGAGGCCGCGCTTATCGGCAAAGCCATATAACCCCAAACCTCCCGGCAAACCCGGGAGGTTTTCCCTTTGCCGCCGCCCAAAACATGGCGTCGGGGCCTTATTATTCTTCCCTCAGGAAAAGCATTACCGTCTCGACGTGCCCCGTGGCGGGGAACATGTCTACGCAGCGGGCGCGTTGGGCTTTGTAGCCTTTGGCGGCGAGGCGTTTGGCGTCGCGGGCCAGGGTGGCGCAGTCGCAGGAGACGTACACGATGCGCTCCGGGCCCATGGCGGCGCAGCGGTCGAGCGCCTCCTCGCTCATGCCCTTGCGCGGCGGATCGACGACGACGGCGTCCGGCCGCTTGCCCGCCCGCTCATAGCGCGCGGCGGCCTCGGCGGCGTCGGCGCAGATGAACTCGACGTTTTCAACGCCGTTGCGGCGCGCGTTCGCCCGCGCGTTCTCAACCGCCTCGGGCACTATCTCAGCGGCGACGACGCGCTTCGCCCTGCGCGCGAGGCTCAGGCTTATAGTGCCCGCGCCGCAGTAGAGCTCAAAGACCTCGCCGCCCGGCTCGGGCAGGGCGAAATCCAGCGCGATTGCGTAAAGCCGCTCGGCCTGCGGCGGGTTGACCTGGTAAAAGGCCTGCGGCGCAATCTCAAACTCGCTGCCGCAGAGCGTGTCGCAAAGCTCCGCGCGGCCCCAGAGCGTCCTGAACTCCCCGGCGAGGACGGTGTTGCCCCGGCTTTTGTTCAGGCAGAGCACGACGCCCGCGAGCTCCGGACAGGCGGCGCGCAGCGCCTCGACCACGGCCTTGGGCGCCTTTCTGCGCAGCATGTCGTCCTGCGAGATGAACGGCCCGCCCTCGCGCGCGGCGGAAAACGCCTCCGCCGCCTGCTGGCCAACGGTGTGCAGGCTGGAGGGGTTTCCGTAATAGGTTTCCATATAGGGCAGCATCGCGTCGATGGCCGTTTTGCTCATCTTCGTGGTCGCCGCGTTGTCCGCATATACAAACATGGAAAAAGCTCCTTTCAAGAATATTTATTTTACATACGCAAGATAATTTACACCTGCTACGTTTGCTATTATAATACCCTTAAGATGATTGTACAGTGTACAGTTAATTGTCAACTGTAAATTATTTTTCAAATACCGGGAAAGTGTTTCCGAACGGAGGGTTTTTCATGGACGGCAAGGTGGATCTGCGGATAAAAAAGACTCACGCGGCCCTTTTGCGGGCTTTGCGTGAGCTGCTTTGCGAGAAGAGTTTCAACGAGATATCGGTAGCGGAGCTGTGCGAGAGGGCCGAGGTGCGGCGGGCGACGTTTTACAAGCACTTTGGTAACAAGGGCGAGCTGCTGGCGTATATGATACAGCAGCTGCAGAAGGGCTATGGGGACAGGATGGACAAGAGCACGGTGGAACTGGACGACGGCGCGTATCAGACCGAGGTGCTGAAGAACTTTCTGGACTTCATGGACGAGAACCGGCAGATGGCGCGCACCGTGCTGAACAGCAGCGCGCGTCAGATAGTGCTGGACATACTGAACGAGCAGATAGAGCGGGATCTGCGGCTGCATTTCCGCGCCCTGCAGCAGCGCGGGGCTGCGCTCAGGGCCACGCCGGACATGCTGGCGGTCCTATGCAGCGGCGCCGCCGTCAACTGCGCGCAGTGGTGGATAGCAAACAGCGACCGCCTGACAAAAGAGGAAATAGTCCGCCAGTTTGAAGCCCTGGTGACCAGCATCTGAACCGGGGCGCGCTGCGGGCGATAAAAAGCCCCTGCTGCGGGAACTGATCCGCGGCAGGGGCCTTTTGGTTTAACGGCTATTTGCCTTCCGTCTCGCGTTTTTGGAGGCGTTCGGCGCGGGCTTTGTTGTAGCTGGCGGAGTAGTTTCTCAGGCACTCGTGGAGCATGAGCTCGGCTATGGCGGCGTATTTGGGAGTCTCGGCGTCGTCCGGGTCCAGGCAGCGCGCTATGTCAGCGGCCTTTATCAGGCTCGCTGCCATGATGGCCTTGTCCTTTGCCAGGGCCAGCAGCCCGCTCATCGCAGCGCTCACGCCCTCGGGCAGCTCGGGGTCGATGCGGAAGCCCGCTTCCACTATGACGTCCTTCCTGACTCCTATGCCCAGCCTTATGAATTCCCGGCCGCTCTCGTCCTGCATCACGCTCTCTGCCGCTGGTACTGCCGGATACCCTGTCTCCATCTTCTCAGCCTCCCTGCTTGGGCTCCTGCGAACGCTTCCTGTACTCCAAAAGCCCTTCCATGTCCTTTATGCCTATATAGCTGCTCTGCAGGCTTATGAGCCCCAGGCTCTCCAGCCGGTGCAGCTCCTTTAAACAGGTTATCCTGTTTATAAACAGCATCTCCGCTATCTGGTTCTGCGTGAACCTGTCGTTCAGGTACCTTATCCCGCCGCTCACATGGCTGTTGCGCGCAGCCAGCACGATGAGCAGGTCGCTCACCATCCAGCTGACATTGTGGTTCGTCGTCTTGCGCAGCAGGTCCTGGCACACCAGCATGTCCCGCGTGGTCTGCGTCAGCACCGCCAGCGCGAAATTCGGGTCGTTCTGCAGCAGCTTCTTGACCTTCTCCATGCTTATCGAATACACCGCACAGTACTCCCGCGCCTCGTAAAAGAAGGCGCAGGGCCGGTCGTAGGTCGCGTAGCTGCACAGCAGCAGGTTGTTGCTGTTATAGGCGTCGAAAATGCGCCGCCGGCCCTTCACCGTCTCGTAGGCTATGACATAGCCGCGCTCGAGGTAATAGCAGGCGTCCACCGTCTCGCCCTGGGTTATGATAAGCTCGCCCTTCTCGAATTCGAGCAGGTACTTCTTCTTGCAAAGCTTCTTTTTCAGATAGCTCGCATCCAGCTCCTTGTCCCTGCCGTCAAAGTAGCTGTCGTCTCCGGAATAAGTGAGCATGTCATGCACCGCCCAATCCAGTCCTGCGCCGCTTTGCGCGCAGTTTCATGAGCGGGTCGAACTTCTTGTGGTGCGCCCAGTCCAGCACCGTCTCGGCCCAGTCCCTCAGCCGCGCCGTGGCCTCGGCCTCGGTCATCGCCGAAACGTCCAGTATGAGCGTCTGCTCGTCGGCCTCGAGCGCCTGGACTATCCTGTCCCAGGCCGCCTTGTCCCCGGCGAGTTCCCGGGGACAGAGCGTGCCCATGACGGGCAGCTCCTGCCGGAAGAGCTCCTCGAGCCTGGCGGCCGCCTCCGGGTCGGCGAGTTCGGGGCCGAGCACCGGGTCGAGCCAGCCCATGTCCTTTTCCTTTATCTCCGCCAGCGCCCTATCCAGCCGCGCGGCCACGTCCGTATCCGTGGCGGGCAGGGGCAGGCTCGCCGCCGCGGCCTCGCAGGGCTCGACCAGCCCCATGGCGCCGCCCTCGAGCTCCACCAGCGCCCAGCCGCCGGAAATGACGCGCAGGTCCGACAAAGCGCGGATGAGCAGAGCGGTCATCCCGCCCTGCTCCTTTCCCCTTAAAAATACGCGAAATTCCATCTCAGCCTCCAGAGATCGGCGTGCTGTGGAAGTTCTCCTTCATCCACTGCAGGTGCATCACGTTCTCGTGCACTCTCTGGCACTCGTCGCTGCAGGTCTCGGCGTTGTGGTCCTCGTTGTAGAAGACCTTGCCGCAGACCGGGCAGGGCTTGAGCGTCTTCGAGGCCAGCATATTCTTGCAGGCGGACTCGAGCATGGTCTGCAGCGTCAGCGCGGCGAAGGGCTCCTCCACCATGCGCCCGTTGCGGTTTACCTGCGCACGGTTGTAGAGCACGGCCAGCCAGTCGAGCCAGACGCTGATATTCGCCGCCTTCTCGGAATAGGCCCTGGAGAACACCCCGGCGTAGTTATCGCCCGTCCGGCCCGTGGCCTCGAACACCGCTTCGGACATGTCCGCGCGCTCGTCAGGCAGGCTCAGGTAGTTGTCCTCCTCGAGCGCAAGGCCCAAAAGCCCGAAGCGGCGGGCGAACTTCATGTTCCGGCCCATGACGTCCTTGTCGTCGAGCACGATGTTCATGAGCTCCGCCACGTTCCGGCCGAGCTTGGCCGCGACGTCGTAGCACATGGGTACGGCGTCCGCCGTGGGCCTTATGCAGTCCATGTTCCGCTCGTCCTTCACGAGCTCATAGTCGCTGTATTTGATCCAGCAGGTCGAATCCATAGAAAACCTCCCGTTTACTTCCTGGCCTGAGCCAGCTTGCCCTTCTCACCCAGTTCGGGTATCAGCATGCCCACGACGCCGCAGAGGACGAGGAAGACGTAGGCGGTGATGAAAACGGCGGTGTAGTTGTCCGCGGCAGTGCTGGCGATGATCGTCGGCAGGGCGAAGGACATGATGCCCAGCGCCGTCTGGTTCATGCCGGCGGCCGTGCCTATGCTCTCCGGCTCGAACTCGCCGGTGAGCGGCAGCAGCGGCACCCTGGTGAAGCTCACGCCCACGGAGCCGGAGCAGATGATGCCGCCGAGGGCCATGAGGACATAGGTCCACGCGCCGACAGGCAGCAGGTAGCCGAGCAGGTAGAAGGCCCCGCCCACGATGCAGATGAAGGCATAGGGTATGTTTATCTTCCCCAGCCTGCCTATGACCGCGCCGGAGATGATGCCGCCCAGGATGAGGCAGAAGTTCAGCACCGTGCCTATGGTGCTCGCCATCTCGAGGCTGGCACCGCGCGCCGTGAAGGCCTGGGTGATGTAGGTGTTTATGAGCAGAGAGGCTCCGACGGCAAAACCGGTGCAGAACATGACCTTCCAGAGGTTTTTGCTCTTGAGCACCTTGCCTATGCCGCCCCTGCCTGCGCCGGGCGCCCCGCCCGCGGGCATCGGCGCCGCCTCCGGCTCCTTCACGACGAGCACCCAGCCGGCGAGCAGCACCGCACCGAGTATGGACACGCCCGTGAAGGCCGCCTCAAGGCTCGGGTATACGTTGCCGGTGGCGAAGGCCAGCGTGGTGCCGAGGCCGCCCGCGGCCCCGAAAAAGCCCATAGCCAGCGGCATCTCGTCCTGACGGAACACTATGCCGACCATCTTCGGCCCGACTATGGTTATGGGCAGCAGGAAGGTGCCGATGAGCACCGTGGCGAGCAGCAGCTCGATGTAAGTCTGGGCGAAGATGCGCCAGACCATGCAGCCCACGGTGAGCAGCAGCGTCAGCGCGGTGAACAGCTTTACGCCCTTTTTGTCCAGCACCCGGCCCACCAGGATGCTCAAAAACGCGCCCGGCAGGCAGCCGATGGTCGATATCGCCGCCAGCTCGCCCTGCCCTATGCTGAACTTGGCCATGGTATCCGGCGCACGGACGGCAAAAATCATGTTGGAATAGTAGAGTATGGCCGTGCCGAGCATCAGTATGACCAGCACGGTCCACTTGTAAGCGCTGCTGTGTTTCATAAGAAGACAACCCCATTTTAACCCTCGACAGGCGGCATTTCAAGCCGCCTGTCGATATGTTGTTTATTCGTTCAGCGGACGCTCTCCAGGAAGCGCTTCACCATGACGCGGACCTCCTGGACCTTGTACTCGTTGTTGCGGATGGGAAGCGCGCCCTCGACGGACAGCTCGGCCGCCTCGGCGATGACCTCGTCGGTCAGCTCCTTGCCCGCGAGATACTCTTCGACCTTCTTGAGCTCCACCGGCACCGGCGCCACGCCGCCCAGTACCAGACGGATGTCCTTGCAGCCCGGCTTGTAGCTGCTCGCCAGAGAGACTATGGCGAAGTCGAGGCTCTTGCGGATACGGAACTTCTCGTAGTGCGTCACGGCCTCGGCGTCGGGCTTCACGACGATCTCGGTGACGATCTCGCCCGGCTCGAGCTGGTCCTTGGTGTCGAGATGCTCGGTGAAGAACTCGGCGGCCTTTATCGTACGCTTCGTCGTCACGATGTCCGCGTCGAGCAGCAGCAGCGCGGGGCTGATGTCGGAGGCGTTCACGGAGTAGCAGCCGCAGTTCATGCAGCGCCTGGCCTCGGCCTCGGCGGCCTCCTGGCTGATGGTCACCGTGTCCTCGCGCTCAAGGTTGCGCTCCTCCACCGGGATGCTGATGTCCTTAACGCCACGGTGCAGCTCGTTGAACGACGGGTCGAACTTCAGGAAGCCCTCGTGCTTATATGCCGGTTTTGTTATACCCACGCTCTCGTTTATCGCCTCCGCGGCGTTGCGGCCCTGGCGGATGGCGGAGATGACCGTGCTCGGGCCGGAGACGATGTCGCCGCCCGCGTAGACGCCGCTGTGGCTCGTCGCCTGGCTCTCCTCATCGACCACCAGGCGGCCCCTCGCGCTCGCGTAGTCGCCCAGGAAGCTCAGGTCAACCTGCTGGCCCGCGGCCATGAGCACGCTGTCCGCGTTCACGATGGTCGTCTCGTCCTCGTCGTAGTGCAGCACCAGCTTGCCCTTCTCGTCGCGCGTGTAGAAGGTGCGCTTGAGCTCCATGCCCGTGACCTGGCCGTCCTTGTACAGCGCGCGCTTGACGCCCCACTGGGGCATGATCTGCACGCCTTCCTCCTTCGCGCGCTCTATCTCCTCGCGCGAGGCCGTCAGCTCGTTTTCGGGCTTGCGGAAGATGAGGGTGACGCTCTTGGCGCCCAGCCTCTTCGCGGTGACCGCCACGTCCATGGCCACGTTGCCGCCGCCGATGACGATGACGTTCTCGCGCTTTTTCTTGTTCATCCACTTGTTGACTTCCACGAGGAACTCGAGGCCGAACTCCGTGAACTCCTCGCCGTCGAAGCCCAGCACAGGCCGCTTCCACGCGCCCGTGGCGTAGAACACCTTGTCGAAGCGGCGCTCGAGGCTCTCCGCGTCGAAGTCGCGGCCCAGCTCCTTGCCGAACTCGAACTTCACGCCCATGCCCTCGATGGCGGCGGCGACTTCGTCCACGTAGTGCTTCGGCAGGCGGTAGTTGGGTATGGCGTACTGGAGCATGCCGCCGGCCTTCTCCATCTTCTCGTAGACCGTGACGCTGTGGCCCGCCTTGCGCAGGTAGTAGGCCGCGGTGAGGCCTGCAGGGCCCGCGCCCACGACGGCGACGTTCACGCCGGTCTCGCTCTCAGGGGCCTTGTAGTACACGTCCTTGTGCTGCATGGCGTAGTCGCCCAGCGCGCGCTCCACGGTGTGGATGGAGACGCAGTCGTCGGCCTCTGAGGCGTCCTGCGTGGCCATGACGCTCATGCGGTTGCAGTGGTTCTCGCACAGGTGGGCGCAGACGCGGCTCGTCACCGTGGGCATGGGGTTGACGCGGTAGAAGATCTCCGCCGCCGCGGCCCAGTCGCCCGCGCGCAGCTTTTCCATGTACGCGCCGATGTCCGTGTTGTTCGGGCAGCCGCCGGAGCAGCCGAGCGGGGAGGCGGTCTTCATGCCGCCGAAGATGCTGTGATAGCGCGCGTCGCCCTTGAGCGCGAAGCACTCGGCGCCGCCCTTGCGGGCGCAGTCCAGGCGGCCGCCTATCTCGTTGGGGTAGCGGTAGAACCAGCAGCGCACGTCCTGCATGACGTTGCCGCCGACGGTGCCCATGTTGCGGATAAGCGGGGTCGCGACGCTGTGCGCGGCCTCGGCCAGCGCGGGCGCGTTCGCCTTGACGGCCTCGTTCTCGCTGAGCTCGGTGAGCGTGGTGAGCGCGCCTATCTTCAGCCTGCCGTCCTCAAGCTTAACGCCCTTCATGCCGGGAATGTCCTTCAGGGAGACGACCTTCTCGGGATATTTCGGCAGTATCTCCTGCTTGAGCTCGCCCAGGAGGTCGGTGCCGCCGGCCATGTAGACGGCCGAGGGATTCAGCTCCTTCGCGGCCTCTTCGCAGGTCTGGGGACGTACAAAATCAAATCTTTTCATCTTGCTCTCTCCTCCCTCAAATCTTGCCGAGCGCCTTGAGTATCACATCGGGCGTGGCCGGGTAGGTGGACACCTGAACTCCCAGCGCGTTGGAGATGGCCTGCATGGTGGCGCTGGCCGCCGCCGCGCCGGCAATCTCGCCCACGCCGGTGGCCTTGAACTGGAAGGTGTCGAACTTGCTCTCGAGTATGCAGGTGTCGTAATCCGGGAACTCGTTGAAGGGACGCCACTTGTACTCTATCATGTCGTAGGTCATGTTGCGGCCCGTGCCGGGGTCGATGATGTGCTCCTCGAAGGTGGCGGTGTCCAGCGAGGCGGAGCCTATGCCGCCCTGGGCCTGCATCTCAAGGCCGGAGGGGTCGATTATCTGGCCGCAGTCGGTGCCGCCGAGCATATTGAGCACGTCGACCTTGCCGGTTTCCCTGTCCACCTGCACCTCCAGGAAGACGATGAACATATTCGGGGTGGAGAAGTTCTCGAGGTGCTGGCCGTAGCCGGTGATGGTGATGTCCTGCGGGATGAGCTTCTTCCAGGTGACAAACTTGCCCGGGCGGGCGACGGTGGCGACGCCGTAGTCGGTGAGGTACATGGAGTCAATCGCGACCTCGAGATAGGGCTTGGCGAGCTCGAAGAGCTGGCGCCTGGCGTCCTCGGCGGCGCTGGAGACGGCGTGGCCGTAGGTTATCGTGCCGCGCGAGCCGCACAGGCCGAAGCCGGTGGGGTTAATCATGGTGTCGCCCGGAGTGATGTCTATCCGCTCGTAGGGCACGTTGAGTATCTCGGCGACCATCTTGACGATGTTGCTGCGCTGGCCCATGCCGCTCTCGGTGATGTTGGTCTGGAGCACGACGTGCGCCTTGTCGCCGACGAGGTCGGGCACTATGCGCACATAGGCCTCGGTGTTGTCCTCGCCGATGTCGGCGTTGCCGATGATGCCGCAGCCGACGCCGCGGACGAAGCGGCCGTCGCCGCTCGTCCAGGTGGGCTTGCCCCAGCCCTTCCACTTGTCCTTCCAGCCGAACTTCTCGCTGGAGGCCTCTATGGCCTTGACATAGTTCACGGAGTGGGCCTTCCACTGGCGGCCGTCGCGCCAGGTGTAGACGTCGCCCTCGCCGACGTAGTTCTTCTTATAGACCTCGACGGGGTCGAAGCTGCCGGCGCGCATGGTGCGGCCTATGAGCAGGGAGAGGCAGCTGTTGAGTTCCTGGCCGCCGTAGCCGCGGACTATGCCGGCGGGCTGCTTGTTGGTGACAACGAGCTGGGTGTCGAGATCCCAGTTGGGGCACTTGCACATGACGAGCTGGGATTCGCCTATGCCGACGCCGATCTGGCCCTGCGTCGCGTTGCTCAGGCAGCCGGTGTCGACCGTCCACTCGGCCTTTACGGCCTTGACGACGCCGTCCTTATCCATGCCTATCTTGGCGTGCACCTGGCTGCCGAGGCGGGTTTCAAAGCAGCACATCTGCTCGGCCTTGGTCTGGTAGAACTTCACCGGGCGGCCGGTCTTCATGCTCAGCACCGCGGCACAGGAGACAATCGCCACCTGGCTCTGCTTGTTGCCGTAGCTGCCGCCGACGTTGAAGGTGTGGATATCCATGTTGCAGCCTTCGATGACGGAGGCGTTGGTTATCTTGCAGATATAGCCCGACTGCGTGTCGCACCAGACGGTGAAGTTGCGCTCGCCCTCCCAGCGCACGATGGCTCCGGGCGGCTCCGGAGAGGCCGGGGCGGGCATCTTCGCGAACTCTATCGTGTCCTCGGCTATGTACGCGCAATCCTCGAAGCCCTTTTCCACATCTCCGCGGACGAGGTGCCAGAAGGGGCCGTCCTTCTGGAAGGGCGGGTAACCGGGCGTAACGATGTTGTTCTTGAACTTGTCGGGGTAGAGCTGCGGAGCGCCGTCCTTGACGGCGTCCAGCGCGTTCTGCACCGCGGGGAGCACCTCGTACTCCACCTCGATGAGCTCGATGGCGCGGTCGGCAAGCTCGCGGGTGTCGGCCGCGACGAGGGCGACGGGGTCGCCCGCGTACATGAGCTCGCGGCCGAGGATGGGCTTCATCGGGGGCCAGCCCATGAGCCAGCTCTGATCGACATCCTTGTAGGTGAGGACGGCGTAGACGCCGTTCACCTTTTTGGCCTTCTCCACATTGATGCTCTTAATCTTGGCGTGGGCGTAGGGACAGCGCAGCGCGCGGCCGATAAGCATCTGCGGGAGCGTAAAGTCGTCGAGGAAGGTCGCCTTGCCGGTGACGATGTCGCGCGAATCCTTGCGCGGGACATTCACTTTGCCGACATAGCGGTAATTTTCGGGGCTGAAATTCTCGTTGCCAAAGTGTTTCATCGTCTGCCCTCCCATTTCTCGTCGAGCTCCACGCCGCGGCCGGCCAGGGAAGCTATGGCCTCATAGACGTGGTAGTGGCTTATGCAGCGGCAGTAGTTGCCGGCAAGCGCGTCGCGCGTCTCTGCCTCGCTGGGGTGGGGGTTCTTCTGCAGCAGCGCCGTGGTGGTCATGATGATGCCCGGGGTGCAGAAGCCGCACTGGAAGGCGTTGTAGTCCAGGAAGGCCTGCTGTACGTCGCTGAGCTCGCCGGTGACGGGGTCCGCCAGGCCCTCGAGCGTGTTGATGTACGCGCCGTCGCAGTCGGCGGTGAGCTTCATGCAGCTCGGCACGGCCTCTCCGTTGAGTATGACCGTGCAGC